>Ga0209487_1001311_pt1 | contig 21207 bp, 20 predicted proteins | sample Poulit2012_FD_187524 | JGI IMG/M metagenome (GOLD analysis project Ga0209487, IMG submission 187524) | Agricultural soil microbial communities from Georgia to study Nitrogen management - Poultry litter 2012 (SPAdes) (version 2) | ecosystem: Environmental > Terrestrial > Soil > Agricultural land...
CAAACAAGGGTGGTACCACCAGACCTCGGTCCCTTATCGGATGGAGGATTTTTTGTGTTCAATTTTAATTTCAATATAAAATATAAAAGGACGTGTTAACGTGGCTAAAAACAAACAATTTGTTGAAAAAGTTACCGCGATGGAGGATGACTTTGGACAGTGGTATACCGATGTTGTCAAGCAAGCTGAACTCGTAGATTATGGACCAGTGCGTGGAACAATGATCATTAAGCCGTATGGGTTTGCTATTTGGGAAAATATTCAAGCGGAGTTTGACCGCCAGTTTAAAGAAACGGGTCACTCGAATGTTTATTTTCCGCTCTTTATTCCTGAAAGTATGCTTCAAAAAGAAAAAGACCATATTGAAGGATTTGCTCCTGAAGTAGCATGGGTTACGCATGGTGGCGATGAGGAGTTAGAAGAACCAATTGTTGTTCGTCCGACGTCTGAAGTGTTATTTGGTGATTATTACTCAAAAAATATTCATTCTTATCGTGATTTACCGAAACTTTATAACCAGTGGGCCAACGTTGTACGCTGGGAAAAAACGACACGACCATTCTTGCGCTCATCAGAATTTTTATGGCAGGAAGGTCATACATGTCATGCGACACAAGAAGAAGCTGAAGGTGAAACAAGCCAGATGCTTGAAGTCTATGCAGACATATGTGAGAACTATTTGGCAATTCCAGTTTTAAAGGGAAAGAAAACGGAAAAGGAAAAATTCGCTGGTGCAGAGTATACATTAACCATTGAAGCTTTAATGCATGACGGACGTGCTTTACAATCAGGAACGTCGCATTATCTTGGTACAGGATTTGCGGAAGCCTTTGACATTCAGTATCTAGATAAAGAGGGCAAACAACAATATGTTCATCAAACGTCTTGGGGTGTATCAACTAGAATTATGGGAGCTCTTATCATGGTTCATGGTGACAACCGCGGACTCGTCGTTCCACCACGCATAGCTCCGACTCAAGCCATGATTGTACCGGTTGCTCAACATAAAGAAGGTGTGCTTGATAAAGCATACGATCTACGTAATCAATTAAAAGAAATAGCACGTGTTGATATCGATGCTAGCGATAAAATGCCTGGCTGGAAATTCAACGAATATGAAATGAAAGGGATTCCCGTCCGAATTGAAATGGGACCTAGAGATATCGAGAAAGATCAAGTCGTCCTTGTTCGTCGCGATACCGGTGAAAAAGAATTCGTTGCCATGAGCGAACTTGAAGAACGCTTACCTGAATTACTTGATGAAATCCAAAAGGGTCTTTATGATAAGGCCGCTGCTCATAGAGCTGAAAAGACATCCGTCGCCACAACACTTGATGAATTTAAACAAACGCTTGATGAAAAAGGTGGATTCATTAAAGCGATGTGGTGTGGTGAACTAGAATGTGAGGAAAAAATCAGAGAAGAAACATCCGCAACTTCCCGCTGCATTCCATTTGAACAAGAAGAAGTATCAGACAAATGCGTCTGCTGTGGAAAAGATGCTAAAGAAATGGTTGTTTGGGCAAGAGCGTATTAATTTTTCAAAAAACGTCTTGAGATGATAACTCAAGACGTTTTGCTTTTATTTAATGCTTGCTCAATATCACTCTCTAGTTTGTTTGGTTTTGTCTGAGGTGCAAAGCGATCAATCACTTGTCCCTCTCGATCAACTAAAAACTTAGTGAAATTCCATTTGATTTGATCACTAAGCATACCGCCCGCCTCTTCAGTTAAATACTTGAAAAGCGGATGTGCATTATCTCCCTTAACATCAACTTTAGCAAACATAGGAAAAGTGACACCATAATTCTTCTGACAAAAGGTTTCTATATCTTGCTCCGAACCAGGCTCTTGCTTCCCAAATTGGTTACATGGAAAACCGAGAATCTCAAAGCCTTGGTCATGATACTTTTCGTAAAGGTATTGTAGCCCTTCATATTGCGGTGTAAACCCACATTCACTTGCGGTATTCACAATAAGAAGTACCTTTCCCTTAAAATCCGATAAAGATTTATCTTTCCCTGAAATTGTCTTTGCAGAATAATCATATACAGTCATATCAACTCAGCCTCCTATTATATTAATGGTAACAAGGATCGTAATATTTTAAAAATAATTGCACCCACGGGAAACGAAAACGCTCATTAAACAGTGAAACTATTTAATGAGCGTTTTATTTATACGTTTTGTTTCATATTTTCCTTTTCTTCATTCGCAATAAGATCAAGTCGGCGTTCAATTTCCTCGGTTGATAAATCATGTTCTTTCACATACATATTACGAGGGCTGACGCGACAGTCGTGTGTACAACCACGCATATATTTATGTTCATTTTCTTCTGAACAGAGGATTTGTTTATTACATTCAGGGTTGGCACAGTTGACGTATCTCTCACAAGGCTGACCGTCAAAGTAATCTTTTCCAACCACGACATGTTCTTTTCGATTCACTGGGACTGATATACGTTCATCAAATACGTAGCACTGTCCATCCCATAGTTCACCTTGTACTTCTGGATCTTTACCATAGGTGACAATTCCACCGTGAAGTTGATGGACGTCTTCAATTCCCTCTTCCATAAGCCATCCGCCAAATTTTTCACAACGGATACCACCAGTGCAATACATTAAGACACGCTTATCTTTAAGATCTTCTTTGTTGTCTTTAATCCATTGAGGCAATTCACGAAAAGTTTCGATATCAGGATTGATGGCGCCACGGAAATGACCTAACTCATATTCATAATCATTTCGAGTATCTAGGACAACAGTATCTTCATCTTGCATGGCTTTAAAAAATTCCTTAGGCTCCATGAAGTTGGCTGTTTTCTCTAATGGGCTGACATCTTCATCATTAAGACGAAGTGTCACGAGTTCTTCACGCGGACGTACATGCATTTTTTTAAAAGCATGACCATCATGCTCATCAATTTTAAACATCATATCCTTGAATTTAGGATCATCATGCATCGTCTCCATATACTTTTCGGTTTGTTCAACAGTTCCAGAAACGGTTCCGTTAATTCCTTCTGGAGCAATTAAAATGCGGCCTTTTAATCCTAAATCTTTACAAAATTGAAGATGTTCAGCCGCAAACGTCTCGGGATCCTCAATTTCAACAAAATTATAATACAATAATACTTGATAATTATTATTGTTCTCCATGTTTATTTACCACCTATCATTTATATTTGCAAGATACAAATGTATGGGGTTTAGTATTAATTTATATTCTTGCAATAATATATTTTACCATGATTGTCATCTTTTAACCAGTATCGATTTTTTGAATCAATTGCCTAAAATAATCAATCTATTTAATTGAGAATTATTATCATTTACTGTATATTGGACAGTAACGAAATATATAACTGAGTAAGGAGAGAATTTAATGAAAATATATTGGACTAAAATAAATGAGATAGTTGAAGAAACTACTGAGGTTAAGACGTATCTGCTCGACTGTCCCGAAGACTTTACATGGGAAGAAGGTTCCTTCACCCACTTTGCACTAGAAGGGTTTAATTCTGGAGATAAACCAAACCGCGAACTGGTTCGCCACATGTCAATTTCGACTTTACCACACGAAGACTCAATCGGTATTACAACTCGTATTAGAGAGAAATGCTCTGAATTTAAGTCGGTTTTAAGAAACCTTGATGTTGGCAGTAACGTTGCCCTTTTTAAAACATATACAAATGTACCGCTTAGAAGAGAAGACAAAAATGTTTACCTACTGTCACAAGGGGTAGGCTTGGCAACCTTCAGACCACTCGTACTGGATTATTTCGAACGTACTGACAACATCAAACACATTCATTCCTTGAACATCGATTCATCAAAAGATTTCTTATTCACTCATATTTTTGACCCTGCACCTGATAAGAAATTCACATCACAATTCATCGATAATCGTCAAGACTACTATGAAGAAGTGAAAAACCTTGCTGTAGATAAGGATGGAATTTACTATATTGTTGGGAGTGACGAATTCCTTGTGCAGAACATTGAAGTACTACGTGAACAGGGGATTAAGCCAGAACAGATTATGCTCGATAAACATGAGCAAGAACGGCCTAAGTTTTTGTCGTTAGATTTATCAGTTTAAGCAAGATTGGCAATTACCAATATTCGATTAATATGCGTGAAAATGGAACAAATCAAGATTATTGTATGTCGTCAGGAAATATTAAACTATAAACTTTGCAAATTTGTTTTGGCAGTACAGTTGATATAACGAATCCATCAATGATGTCTACTAAAATAAAGCTCAGAACATTAAAAAGCTCAGATTTAAATTAAATCTGAGCTTTTTAATATTTATATTGTTAATTTGATAACTTAATTTTTTACTAATTCTTTTTCCTTTTCTTTCTCTTTATTATTTTTAACGTCTTCTATTCGTGTGATTTGAGCGGTGGATGAGTTATTAATTTGTCTTGCTACATTGTTTCTATATTTGCTCACGTCATTATTGGATTCGCGTAATGCAATATGATCTGTGTTGAATTTAGATGGCGAATCGATGCCACATGATGCACCAAGCATAAATAAACCTTCACGCATGGTTCTTAAATAGTTAGCAGTACGGAATCTCTTTTCTTCTACAACTAAGCCCGCTTCAAGATGTGGTAAGTGTGACGTAACACCTACAGGGCAATGGTTTGTATGGCATTTGCCTGCATTAATACAACCGACAGTATTCATAGCGGCACGTGCCACGTAAATAAGATCGGCACCTAACGATAAGGCAATGGCCATTTTATCTGCTGTCGCGAGCATTCCAGATGCAATAATTTTAACATCTTCACGGACACCGTATTTTCTTAATGTTTGATCAAGAATATGGATACCCGAGTAGATCGGCATTCCTAAACTATCGGCCATTTCTTGATAGGTTGCACCTGTTCCACCTTCAGCACCGTCGATTGAAATGAAATCTGGTTCTTTACCTGTTTCTTTCATGTATTTTGCTAAGTTTTCAAAAGAGTCATTATCCCCAGCTACGACTTTTATTCCAACTGGCTTCCCAGTAATGCTTTGCCAATGTGTGACCCATTCGAACAAGCCGTCCATATCTGAGAAGAGCGGGAAACGGTTCGGGCTTTCAACGTCATGACCCATGTCAACTCCCCGAATCTTGGCAATTTCTTCTGTGATTTTTTCTTTTGGTAATTTACCGCCACGTACTTTAGCACCTTGAGCCAATTTTAATTCAATGGCTTTTACTTCAGGTTTCATGGCATTTTCTAGGAATACTTCCTCAGAATATTTACCATCTTTTCGTGCGCCGAATAGGCCTGAACCGACTTGGAAAATTAAATCGGCTCTTTTATCTTTAAGGGCACCTTGTTCTACAAGTTTATCTAAATGGGACATAATTCTTTTCCCAAAACGATCTTCCATTTCAAAATTAGAACAATTAGGATGTTCCTTAATATAGTTAATAAGTTTTTCACTCAAACGGTCAAAAGGTTCAATACTTGAATCGACAACCTCATAGACACGTGATAAATGATAACGTGAAATACTTCCTTCTCCAGTGTTCATGTAACTTCCGCCACTTATAGCGACCCCTTGGGCGAGCGCTTTCACAGCACTCTTTGATAAAGCCCCAAAACTCATCGCTGAGACTCCAAGCAATCCTTTAACGTGGAAAGGATGTTCTCTTTCCGGGCCAATGACAACTTGATTCTCATCTGACAAGTGCCATGGTTTCACTTGAACTTGGTTTCGTTTCTCTTTTCGCTTTGTGACAGTTTCACCTAAAATTTGATAAGTGTAAGTTTCAATCGGTGATTTGTTATCAACGCTTAATTCATCAACATTAAGTGGAAACATTGAGTTCGTTAAATAAAAGCTAGTTAAGGAAAAATCTTTTTTAGATCCAAAGCCAATCACCGTATTAGCGTATTTTCCAGCTTTTGCTATTGTTTCTTGTGTATCACGATCAACAGGTTTGCCTTCTTTATCTCCAGAAAACCAATATTGTCGAAACTCTGGACCTACCATTTCAAAAATATAACGCAACCGACCTAATAAAGGATGCGTTTTTAAAATAGCATGTTGGTTTTGGTACTTGTCTTTAATAATTAGAAAAATAATAAGTGCAATAACCCCGTAAAATAAAACATATGGTAGCAGTTTGAATATTGATATAAACATTGACAGAATTATCCCCCCACGTACAATAATAGCACCATTTTCAAATACTTAAAGACCATTAGATTACTTTTCTTGAATAATCTCAAAAAAGCATAAGACTAATGCTTTTTTGATATCAATTAGATTGATTATAACTTATGAAATTGATTTGTTAAAGAGGGATTATAGAAATTTCTATAGGTCGAAGGTGAGTTGACATGCTAGGCCATTTATCACCAAATTCCCAATCTGTTATTTTAAATGATATACTTTAAACGGTAAAGAGCTTATTATTATATAAATTTGTTTCTTAGGCAGAATATAGACTGAATATGAACTTTCTTAAAGGGTGTGACATAGTGACAGACAACGCAGCAATTCAATTCGAACATGCAAACTATCAGGTGGATGGACTAGCTATTCTTCGAGATATCAATGATTTTTTCCCTGAAGGTAAAATAACTGCTCTTGTCGGACCATCTGGAGCGGGTAAGACAACGGTATTTAAGCTTTGTAATGGTTTGGCGTCACCCACTTCAGGAAAAATATATTTTAATCAAAAATCAGTGGATACATATGAACCTGTCGAGTTACGACGCCGAATTGGGCTTGCGCTTCAAGACGCTACGATGATACAGGGCACAGTTAGGGAGAACTTAGCCTTGCCACTTGAATTACAAGCTAAGCAGCTGTCTAATGAAACAGCTGAACAATATATGAATTTAGTAGGGTTAAAAGCGGAATTTCTAACTCGTGACGTGAGGGATTTATCCGGTGGTCAACGGCAGAAGTTGTCTATTGCTCGGACACTTATTAATCAGCCAGAAGTTTTGCTGTTAGATGAAATCACATCTTCACTTGATCGCATCTCGCGTCAAGATATCGAACAACTCATATTGAAAATTAATAAAGAACTGGGGACAACAATTATTTGGATCACCCACAATATAGAGCAAGCTCAAGCCATGGGGGAGCATACATGGGTAATGATGGATGGTCGTGTCGTTGAATCAGGTGAAATCGGCTTGCTGGATAATCCTAAGAATAAAGAAGTCGAACGTTTCATTAAGGGGGAAGTGGAATGAGCTATCTAACCCTGTCTTTAACATTAATTTTCGTATTAATTCCACTGTTTTTATCCAAAACATTCAATCTAGGCCTTGAGAGAGACACTGTTATTGCGACAGTTCGTTCTATTATCCAACTATTAGTTGTAGGATACCTCCTGCAATATGTGTTTGATGCAGACAATATGATTTATATGATTTTAATGATTGGTCTGATGATTGGAGCAGCCACGCAAAATGCGAGAAAAAAAGGTGTCACGATTAAAGGTGTGACCTGGAAGCTCGTGCTGACCTTTGTGTTTGTAGAATTGTTAACGCAAGGGATACTGCTAGGTTTAAAGATTACACCAGCCACTCCGCAATATATTATTCCGATAAGTGGAATGGTGGTCGGAAATTCAATGGTCTTATCCATTTTATTTTTAAACCGATTTACAGCAGAAGTTGAGACGCACCAAAATGAAACAGAGCTCATTTTGTCACTTGGAGGAACACCGAAACAGGCGATTCATCGTCAGTTGATTAACTCGATTAAAGCGAGCACCATTCCTACCATTGAAAGTCAAAAGACAATCGGGCTTGTTCAATTACCGGGCATGATGAGCGGTCAAATTATTGCTGGAGCTAACCCGGTACAAGCGGTGCAATTTCAGCTGCTTGTTTTATTCCTATTGTTAACGACTGCTGTCATAACGAGTATTTTACTTGGATTCTTATCCTATCCAACTTTATTTAATCAACGTATGCAGATGCTAAAGTTCACTGCTGAATAAGACGCTGTGGTGACGCTGGTGACTAAGCGACACCACAGTTATTTAATTTACCAGCTCATCAGCGTCAATGATCCATGTTGCTTCTCCTGATTGAAAAGGGTTTGAAAAGTGCAGCTCATATTGATCGGAATTGGACACGTCAAAAGGAATATCGCCTGTCATAGTTTCCCCTGCCTCAACGCTACCATCAAATTGGTCACCGGCCTCAGTTAAAATCGTTGCTGAATAAGTGTTTTCATCCGCATCTTCTAATTCCACATTAAGAAGAGAACTCATAACGAACTCTTGGTCTTTTGAATTATTTTCCGCAGTTAAATTAACGATTAAAAAGTTATCGTTTGTTGGCTTTTCAAACTCCCCTCCAGGTTCAATCCTGGCTTCGTTGAAAGTAATGGTCGTTTCTTCAAATTTAACACTTTCACCAATCTTTAATTGGTTGATGTTTTCTTCATCTGTTCCGTTTGCTTTACGTTCTTCTTTTTCAGATGAGTGTTCTGTCGTGTCGTTTGCTTCAACTTTTTCAATAGATGTTTCATTTGCCGAACACCCTACCACTAAAAAAAAAGTAAAAGTACTAATAATGAATTTTAAAGTCCGTGTTTTCATATGAGTCACCCTTAACCTTTGTTTTTCTAAGCATAGCATATCAAAAAACATCTTAAAAATCCTTCCTTCAAAAAGATTAAGAGCTTATTTAAAAAATATTTATATATATCCTTGCAATTTGCAATTAAAAGGGTTATCCTTAAATTAGCAAATGGCAATTGAAGTTTGAATAATACTTTACGATCTCTTTAACAAGTGGTGTAAAAGTATTTATGATTCAATTACTTTGCACGATATTTGTATAAGGAGGTCATCCTACATGACTGGTAAAGTAAAATGGTTTAACGCAGAAAAAGGCTTCGGTTTCATCGAGCGTGAAGACGGAGACGATGTATTCGTACACTTCTCAGCTATCCAAGCTGAAGGTTTCAAAACTCTTGAAGAAGGTCAAGACGTTGAATTTGAAATCGTTGAAGGCGAACGTGGTCCACAAGCAGCTAACGTAGTTGCTCTATAATAAATTAACGTATTAAAAGGTTTATCTCTTTCTGAGATAAACCTTTTTTAGTTTGATTAGGAGGATAATCATGTCTAGGGAACGAGAACAAATGGAGAAAAAGGTCATTGAAAGCTACCAAAATGACGAGAAAATGATGATTTTGGTTTATGCCCAGTGGTGTATTAATAATGATATTGATCCACAATCACTTTACATGGAGGCTTATCCTGAACAAACCACAAATAAAGTTTTGTTAGAAGTATTAGAATTAACGGTTCCTCAAAAAGAATCTGAACATATTCCAGATGATACAGTTCTGAATATGTTGCAGCTTTATGGAAACGATGATTTAGCTTTTATAGTTCAACGTGAAATCGATCGATTAAAGAAAAAGTCGAAAAAAGAATAGGGGGGAATTTAGTTAACTCCCCCCTCAGGCAATCTATTCTTCAAACCACTTAATTAAAGCTTGCGTGCCACTATCTTCTTCACCTTTTTCAGCTAATTCTTCATATAGCTTTAACGACAAGGTAAGCCCCGGTGTCGCTAGCCCCATCTCCTGAGCGGATTCAAGTGCTATTTTCATATCTTTTATAAAATGTTTTATATAAAACCCTGGTGAATCATCACCTTGAATCATGCGAGGGGCAAGATTGGATAATGACCAGCTCCCTGCCGCACCAGTTGTGATGCTGTCGAGAACTTGTGAAGGATCAAGCCCCGCTTTTTTTGCATACATAATTGCTTCTGTAACACCAATCATATTAGAAGCAATCGTTATTTGGTTTGCCATTTTCGTATGTTGGCCAGCTCCTGCTGCTCCCTGTAAGACTATATTCTCACCCAACACTTGAAAAACAGGCAACAGTTTATTGAATACATCTTGTTCGCCACCAACCATAATTGCAAGGGAACCATTCTTAGCTCCGACATCTCCACCTGAAACAGGAGCGTCCAACGCTAACAAATTTTTGTCTTTTGCCTGCTTGTAAATCTCTTCAGCCAAGCTTGGTTTAGACGTCGTCATATCAACTAAATATGTACCTTCTTCTGTATTCTCCAAAATTCCATTCGCTCCAAAATAAATTTCTTCAACATCCCTTGGATAGCCAACCATCGTAATCACAAGATCTGTTTTTCGTGACAATTCTGCAACGGAATTTACCCAGTTAGCACCTTGTTGTATCAGATCATCAGCCTTTGCTTTTGTTCGAGTATAAATTGATACTTGATAGTCTGCATGAATTAAATTACTAACCATACTTTTACCCATAACGCCCGTGCCTATAAAGCCAATCTTCATATTTTTAGTCATTATTTTAACTCCCTTAAAATTTCTGATGTATAATAAATTCGACGTATGGATATAAATTTCCTTTAAAATTAATGAAAGGTGATAAACGCATGAAATATATTATTAAAACATTTAATGACTTAACAAACGAAGAGTTATATAAAATTCTGAAGGCACGAGTGGATGTTTTTGTGGTAGAACAAACTTGCCCTTATCCGGAAATAGATAATTATGATCAAGAAGCAATCCATTACTTTTTAAATGATGGGGAAGAAATAATGGGCTACGTAAGAATTTTGCCGAGCGGATCACGTTATAGTGAAGCATCTATCGGTAGAGTACTTGTCACAAAAGCAAGTCGTGGCAATGGCTACGCCCGTGACATCATGGAAAAGGCAATTCAGTATATATACGATGAATGGAAGGAAACGAAAATTAAACTTCAAGCCCAAGTGTATTTGGAAAAATTTTACGCTTCTCTAGGTTTCGAAAGAATATCTGAAGAGTACCTAGAGGATAACATTCCCCATGTTGATATGATCCGGAGGGGAGAGGTTACTTAAATTTAATCTTTTTTAATGGAATCTGTAATTATCCCATTCAACCTCAATCCATTTAATAAAGAGAAATGATCCAACCATGACAGCTATAAGTGACTATGTGGAATGTCTCGACATATCATGATCCTAAAAGGATAGTGATTATATTGTCTGGTTTTATCTTTCCTACAGTCAAAAGAATTACAAGTCGCTATGGCTATCGCACACCAATTTGAGGAATTTTTACATGAGGCTGTCTCGCGCGATGAGAACGACGGCGCATAGACCGGGGTGATGACGCATAGAACGGGACGACGGCGCATAGACCGGGGGTGATGACGCATAGAACGAAATAAAAACGCATAGAGCGGAACACACCACACCCAAAAAATGCTTTAAAAGTAAATTTATGCGACAAGCTTATTAATACTCTAAAAAATGGCCATATGGCAAAACAAATTGACATGAATTGGGAGCGAAAATAAAGAATCAACTTAGGTCAATAACACATAGTATAATTAGCAATCCTTTTTTAAACTTTAAATGAATCGAGAAGGAGGCTAATGAACATGTTATCGAACGAACAACTTGATGAAATCAAAAGAGATTTAAATAATAGACAAAATGATTTAATAAAGCAAGTTAAAGACCATTATGGCACGTCTTTTGAAATGGCTCAGGAATCTACAGGTGAACTGTCCCATTATGATAATCATCCAGCTGATATGGGGACTGAGCAATTTGAACGAGGAAAAGATGTGGCCTTAAATGAACATGCAGAAAAAGAACTTGAAGATATTAATGAGGCAATCCATGCTATTGCAGAGGGGACGTATGGCATTTGCAGCAAATGTGGAAAAGATATTCCTTTCGAACGCTTAAAGGCCATGCCAACCACTGATCGCTGTTTTGACCATGCAGAAAAAGACACGTTCAAACATAATCGACCAATAGAAGAACAAGTATTTAGTCCAAATATTAATCCAGACGAAGCAACAGAAGAAACTCAGGTTGGTTATGACGCTGAAGATACATGGCAGGAGATTAGCCGATACGGTACAAGTGAAACGGCATCTGACTTTTATGGCGATCGGGATAATTATGATGAAATGTATCCTAATAGTGATGAACTTGTGAGTAGTGTGGAAGAGTTGGAAGGTTTTTTAGGCGCTGATGCTGAAGGAAACTTTACAGGTGTCACCCCAAATCATAAAAGATATGAAGAAAAATTAGATGACGATGAATAACAAGGCTCCTTCCCATAAGTGGAAGAAGCCTTTTTTCTTTGATGTCAAGCGAATATAGATATTAACGCTTCGAATAAGAGTGCTCGTAAAATATAGGCTACAGCAAAAACAGCAACTAATATATATACGAGATCGAATTCTTTCTTTTTGCTATTAAGAATAATGAGTGCCGGAATTACTAAAAGTGAAGCATTTGTACTCGCGCCCATAATAGCAGTTGGAACTGTAGGAAGCTTAATGAGTTCAAGTATAAATCCTAATGCAAAAAGCAAAACGAACGGAATAAGGAAAGCTGTATACTTAGCAAAAACATCCTGAAAGGTAAGTTCCTTTTCGGTGAATTTCAATCCCCAGAAAGTAAGAGCGACAACTCCAATAAGAACAAGGCCAAACCTTAAAAAGGGCACTAGAAAATCTTCTGAAAAGGATGCAGAAATATAGCCTCCAGCCAATTCATTCATCAAATAGTAGGACTCAGATCCAACAAGTAAAGCAAAAATAATCAGTGTAATCAAGCCGGGAACCAAATCATTGGCTGTAGCTTCAATCGCATGAGATGGTTTTTTAACCAATCTTCCGTAGTAGTCAGCAATATCCAGCCCACCACTTTCCTTCTCTCTAACAGATTCAGTCGCCGGTTGGTCTATGTCTTGCGGAATGGTCTCTCGTGGTGGCTCAGATGTGTTTCCTGAATCGGTACTCCCAGGAAGTATAGTTTCTTCTAATTTCGTCCCGCAATTGGTACAAAACTTTCCTTCTTCAATAAAAACGCCACAATTTGGACAGTTCATTTAGTCACTTCTCCTTTTTATATAATTTAGTATGTACGACCATTAAAAATGACATATTCGACAAAAAGCTACAAAATCCTTTAAAATCCATCCTAAATGAACATAAAGCACTAGGAGGATGTTGGCAGGAAAATTAATTCTAACATATTTAATGTTTATTATACGAAAATAAAAAAAGAAGGAGAATCATCTCCTTCTTTAATATTCATCCGTTATTCTTTTGGTTAACTCCAGGTTAGCTGTTTCTTTTTCACCATTTCGGTAAAAGTTTATTTTTATTTTTTCGCCAATGTTTGCCTTGTCGTATAAAAACTTACGCAAGTCTAAGAAAGATGTAACGTCTTCCCCGTTTATTTTCGTGATGACGTCAAATTGTTGTAACCCTGCTTTGTCAGCTGGTGAGCCTGTCTCAACATTTGCGATAACTAGGCCTTCTTTGACGTCTTTTGGTAAGGCGATATTTTCTTGATAGGCTGGTGGCACTTCCTGAAGTGCAGCAGCACTAATGCCAACGTATGGTCTAGCGATCTCTCCATCTTCTTCCAGTTGTTCCATAAGTGGTTTTGCCGAATCAATTGGGATGGCAAAACCAATACCTTCAACTGCTTGTTCGGCTATTTTCATTGAATTGATACCAATGACTTCACCTTCTGTATTGATTAAGGCACCACCACTATTACCTGGATTGATTGCAGCGTCTGTTTGAATGACTTCTGTTGTCCAATCAGGTTGTCTGTCTCCTGTTGTATCAACACTGACAGAACGATTTACTCCACTGACGATACCTTTAGTTAGTGAATTAGAGAACTCTAATCCAAGTGGGTTTCCAATGGCTATGACAGTTTCACCGACATTAAGGTCTTCGGAAGAACCAAGCTTAGCAACGGTGTCAATTTTACTGCCATCAATTTCTAGGATGGCTAGGTCGGCTAATTCATCAGAGCCTAATACTTTGCCTGGAATGGTTTCATCATTATTTAATGTGATTTCAAGTTCTTCAGCTCCGTCAACTACATGGTGATTTGTGACGACGTACGCTTTACCATCTTCTTTTTTGTAAATAATCCCTGATCCTGTTCCAGTTTCTTGATTTGGTTCCCAAATATTTTCTTTCTGTAACCGGCTAACGCCAACGACTGCTTTGGACGTTTCTTCTACATCTGTGGACAAATCATCTTCATCTGATACATTTATTGATACAGGTTGGCTGTCAGATTGCTGTGCTGATTCTGATTGGCTTGCTGGTGCTGCATCATCAAATGAAATGATTTGATTAGAGAATAATAGTAAGACAGTTAACGTAGCAATGATTCCACCTGTCAGACCACCAATGAGGGCGCTGATGCCGATATGGCGTTTTTTCGTTTTTTGTTTTTGCGGTGGATTTGGAACATGATGCTCATTTTCTGTTTGGTTAAATGAATGATTCTCAGATGTTTCCTCACCACTATGTGTGTATTCCGACGTATTATCTGTTTCAGTTATATGCTCCTGATGATTGGATTCATCATCCTCCAAATTTTGTGATTGGACCGGATCAGTTGGTGAACTTTCTTTATCGATTTGATCTGTGCTATCTTCTTTAAACTCACCATTTTGTTCTTGATTGTTGTTTTTATCATCAAATTCCATTTGTCTCACCCTTTACTTATTAATATGTTATCTTTATCGTAGGTTTAACTTCCAGCTAACTGGCGATAAAGTTTAACTTTATGATACATACAAGAAATGGCACAGGTTTGGTATAATTGTGGCAAAAGAATAGAAAAATTTCAATGCTATCCTACTTATCGACAAAAATGTAAAAAATGGGGGCGCCTTATAAAATGAAACAAATTGCTATTGTTGAAGACGATGCAAATATTCAAAATATCGTTGCTGCTTTTTTGAAAAAAGAAGGCTATCATGTAACAGTATTGGACTCAGCAGAAGCTGGAATGGAATTATGGAAAACAAATCCACCCGATATGTGGGTATTAGATATTATGCTCCCTGGAATGGACGGATATGAGTTTTGCAAAGAAATTCGAAATAAAAGTGAAGTACCAATTATTATCATATCGGCAAAAGATGAAGAAATCGATAAAATTCTGGGACTGGAACTAGGTGGAGATGATTATTTAACAAAACCTTTCAGTCCGAGAGAATTGGTTGCACGAGTGAAACGTTTGTTTAAACGTACTCAAAACGTGAATAGTAATAATAACGATGACATGACGCAAGAGCGATTGAAACTTAATCATCTTTTAATCGATCGGAATGAACGGCGCGTTTTTTGGGAAGGAGAAGAGCAAGATGTCACGACGAAAGAGTTCGATATGTTGCTTTTATTTGCAGAAAATACGAACCGCGCTTTTTCTAGAGAAGAATTGCTTATAAAGGTTTGGGGAGAAGATTACTTCGGAAGCGACCGAGCAGTCGATGATTTAGTCAAACGTCTACGGAAAAAGTTTGCAAGTTTGCCTTTAGAAACCGTATGGGGATTTGGTTACCGATTACGGCATGATGAGGAATGACACTATGAAATTACAGAACCAGTTGAACGCTGCTTTTTCCTTGTTACTGCTAATTATTTTGACAGTGACCGGCTATGTCATTTACTCGCTCATTATGGATTTGCTTATCCAAGATGAACAAAGACAGCTTGAACAAAAAGGCGAAATTCTCGTTAATGCGTTAAGTGATCGATATGAAAATCAGCACCCAAGCCAATTGCAGGAATTTTTGAAAGAACAGGATTTGCAGCTATTTTTATACGATCGAGCTACAGATACAATTTTATTATCCACTTTGCCAGATCGTGTGGTTCAAGGATTTACTAGGGAAAATAATTTAGCTGACACGTCAAAGCAATTGTGGGAATACGGAACAGATAAGTTTGTGATGTCAAGAATTCTATTTTACCCGGAAAGAACACATCTGGAATTGATTCTGCTCACCCCGATGAGTGATTTACGCAGTGTCCAGCATAACTTTTTTGTAAGATTGCTGATTGTATTCATCGTTGGGGCGGCAGCAGCTATATTAATCAGTTATTTTCTCACTAACAGGTTGGTGACGCCGTTAACGCGATTAAATCGTCAATTGAAAAAAATCGAAGAAAGAAAGTTCGAGGAAATTCAGCCGATCGAGGCAACTGGAGAAATAAAAGATGTAGCCCGTAGCGTCTATGACATGGCGAACGAACTGCAACGTTATATCAGCACCCAGCAAATATTTTTTCAGAATGCAAGTCATGAATTAAAAACGCCACTCATGACAATCCAAGGTTACGCAGAAGGGATTAAAGAGAAGGTATTTGATGAAGCAGAAACTGAAAAAGGCTTGGAAGTGATGGTGACGGAAGTGGCTCGACTAAAAGCCATCATCAATGAAATGACCCTACTGGCAAAATTGGATAGTGAACAAGAAGCATATCACCCAGAGCCGGTAAACATAGATTCCTTTATAAACCACATTGTAGAACGTGCGCTGCCTATGGCGAATGAGGAAAACGTCAAATTGACTTATGAAATAAATGAGCAATTTACCCTCATGATTGATGAGGAAAAAATGTTGCGCGCTGTTCTCAATTTAGTGGTAAATGGGTTCAGATATGCAACAGCTGAAGTGAAACTAACTGCGACCAAGGATAATGAGCAAATCATTTTAACTGTAGAAGATGACGGGAAAGGTGTACCAGAGGATTTACTTCCTAATATATTCCACCGATTTGTAAAAGGTAAGAGTGGTGAAACAGGATTAGGATTAGCCATCGCCCGCGCAATTGTTGAACAATCGGGTGGGAAAATCTCGGTGGACCGTTCTGGTCTTGGTGGAGCTTTATTTAAGATCACGTTTTAATGTTGATGACGCAGGGGTTCCCTGCGATGAATACCAAATTTGCGGGAAACCGAGCGAAAGTTGTGGTTTATTACTTATTCCATAATCGAAAGTGGTTTATTAGTAATTTTAGCCGGGGAATAAAAAAATCATTTGCTGTTATATATTTTATTGGCTTTTTGTGGTATAATAACAAAGTTTGATTCAGAAAAGAGGAGCGGTTCTTAATGGAATTAAGAGAAAATATTCGTAATATAGCGATCATCGCCCATGTAGACCATGGTAAAACAACCCTTGTTGATCAGTTACTCAAGTATAGTGGGACATTTCGTGAACATGAACAGGTGGAAGACCGTGCCATGGACTCAGGAGATATCGAAAGAGAACGTGGAATTACGATTTTAGCTAAAAATACAGCTATCAAGTATCATGATACAACGATTAATATTCTTGATACGCCGGGTCACGCTGATTTCGGTGGTGAAGTGGAACGTATTATGAAAATGGTAGATGGTGTGGCTTTAGTCGTTGATGCTTTTGAGGGCACGATGCCACAGACACGCTTTGTTTTACAGAAGGCGCTAGAACAAAAGCTTACACCGATTGTTATTGTTAATAAGATTGATCGACCGAACGCAAGACCAACTGAAGTCGTCGATGAAGTTTTTGATTTATTTATCGACTTAGGTGCGGACGACGATCAATTAGAGTTCCCTGTCGTCTATGCATCAGCAATCAATGGTTTGTCAGGCGAAGATCCAGATGACATCACTGAAACAATGGATCCTGTTTTTGATGCCATCCTAAAATATATACCAGCACCAAAAAGTAATCAGGACGAGCCGTTCCAGTTCCAAGTTGCTTTACTCGATTATAACGACTATGTTGGTCGTGTTGGAATTGGACGTGTGTTTAGAGGAAGAGTCAAAGTAGGAGATAATGTTGTTGTCTTGAAAAAAGACGGCACCACCAAAAACTCGCGCATTACGAAACTATTTGGATTTATCGGATTAAAGCGCGTTGAGATCAATGAAGCTGAAGCTGGTGACATTGTCGCTATCACGGGAATTGACGATTTAAATATTGGTGAAACCATTGCTTCACCTGAAAATCCCGAAGCTTTGCCACTACTCAGAATAGATGAGCCAACCCTACAAATGACTTTCTTAGTTAATAATAGTCCATTTGCAGGTAGAGAAGGAAAGTATTTAACGTCAAGACAAATTGAAGAACGTTTAATGAAAGAACTTGAAACAGACGTCAGTTTACGTGTAGATCCAACAGAATCCCCGGATGCTTGGGTTGTTTCTGGACGCGGAGAATTACATTTATCTATACTAATTGAAAATATGCGTAGAGAAGGATATGAACTCCAATTATCTAAGCCAAAGGTTATTGTAAAAGAAATTGACGGTGTACTTTGTGAACCGATGGAGCGTGTGCAAATTGACGTACCGGACGAACATACAGGAGCTGTCATGGAAGCTCTTGGCTCCCGTCACGCTGAAATGTTGAACATGGTTAACACAGGTAACGGCCAAGTACGCCTTGAGTTTAAAGTGCCTTCCCGCGGATTAATTGGTTATACAACTGAATTTATGACACAAACTCATGGTTACGGAATCTTAAACCACTCATTTGATGCCTACGAACCTATGGTAAAAGGAAATGTAGGTGGCAGACGAGAAGGTGTGCTCGTTGCGATGGAAAATGGTAAAACAACGACATACAGTACAATGCAGCTTGAAGATCGCGGCACCATTTTCTTAGAGCCTGGTTCAGAAGTATACGCTGGAATGATTGTTGGTGAGCACAACCGCGAAAATGATTTAACCGTTAATATTACGCGTGAAAAGCATTTAACTAATATGCGTACTTCTACTAAAGACCAAACAGCCACCATTAGAGGAACGCGGAAAATGTCACTTGAAGATGCACTTCAATACATTGATGACGATGAGTATTGTGAAGTAACACCAGAGTCTATTCGTTTACGTAAAAAAATATTAAATCAAAGTATGCGTGAAAAAGCAGCTAAAAAAGATAAAAAGTAATCATTGTATTATCGGCACTCTTAACTTAAGGGTGCCAATTTTTTTGTATAGATAATGATGAGAGCGCATATGACGTTATGACGACGCATAGGGCGAGCTGAGGACGCATAGGATGAGGTGAGGACGCATAGGGCGAACATGAGGACGCATAGGATGAGGTGAGGACGCATAGGGCGAGCTGACGACGCATATGACGAGCTGAAGACGCATAGCCCGAGATAAAAGCCCATATATCGAAATAACGACACATAACCTCACAATAAATAACACATACAAAATTAACCGAATCTAATTAAAAAAACAGAGGAATGAGCCATACTTTGCTCATTCCTCTTTCAATGATTTGCTATTTGCATTTTTTTTATCTGGAATATATCTTGTGAAAAATGCTGATAATAATAAGCAAATAAATGCTAACCCCCAGGATACTGCACCTTTAAACTGAAAGTTAGTTTTTAAACCAATACCTAAAACAAGAATACTTAACATAAGAAAAATAAGTGTTAAATATCTTTTCAAGAAAGACACCCCTGTATAAGATCAATAAATGACGCTAACTTACTAACTATAATATCATATTTTTTACATGTTAAGTTGTTGCTAAAAATAGACGTACTTCATTCTATTGGCTGGCAATATCTCTTTTTGTAAATATAAGCCAAGATAATCCAATGAAGATCACATAATAACCAATTAAGACACTAATGGAAAAGCCAAGCGTCATGCTTCCAATCAGGACGTTTCCATTGGTATATTGTTGTAAATCAGTGTTTGCGAACAAGATATATTTGGCCCATGGATATTCAGCAAAAGCGAAAACAATTTGATTTCCAGCCATCATCAAGAAAATGGCTAACCCAATAGCAAGAGCACTACTTCTGAAAACAGTCGAAATCATAAAAGCAAATGTCGCCATGATAATACGAATGGGTGTAGAAAAGGTTTCAGGAAAGTTAGGGGAGAATAAGTTGGGTGAACAAATTGAATCAATGAAGAAGTAAGATACACACAAAAAAGTGCAAACGTCTATCAATTGACGCTTGCACTTTTGTTATTTGTGGGAGATGTTGTTTTAAGTAATTTAATTACTTGTTTTCAAATTAGGATTTTCACGTTTGGCCTCTCTAACTCTTGGCCGACGGAATCCACCTGCTATGTCTGCTTTCTTGAAGTCTTTCGTGTAATGCACCTCTTGTGCGTCTGATAATTGTTTATTGCCTGTTGGTTGATATTGGGTATTCCTCAATATATACACCCTTTCTGTGAGAAGTTGTCCTCTTTATTTATTTCCCCTAAAAGTTAAAAGTTGAAACATAAGAGAGTAGATGAAAAACTAAGAAAGCGCTATACTTGAGAATAACTAGATAAATTAGGGGTGAAATCATGAGGGAAGTTGTGATTGTTGAGGGGGTACGTACGGCAGTTGGCAAAAGAAAGGGTAGTTTCTCAAACTATAGATCCGATCAATTGGCCGCAGTCGTTTTAAAAGATTTACTTAAGCGCACGCCTATATCTAAAGATCTGATCGAAGACGTTATTTTAGGATGTGTCACTCAAGTTAATGAGCAGGGAGGAAATGTGGCCCGCACAGCGGCCTTGATCGCAGGTTTTCCAACGTCGGTACCAGGCGTGACGATTGATAGGCAATGTGGCTCAAGTCAGCAAGCAGTTCATTTTGCGGCTCAAGCAATTGCTGCAGGCGATATGGATATCGTTATTGCCGGTGGCGTTGAAAATATGACACGTATTCCGATGTTTTCAAATATGCCAGACACTAAACCGAGTAAGCAACTCACCGCCTCATATGAAATTGTCAATCAAGGTATTTCAGCTGAGAAAATTGCAGATAAATGGTCATTTACACGAGAGAAACTTGATCGTTTTTCGTATGAAAGTCATCAAAAGGCTTTAGCGGCGATAAAAGATGGACATTTTAAAGAAGAAATTACACCGGTTGATGTGACTGATAAAGATGGGAACAAGTTTGTCTTTTCGGAAGATGAGGGGCCTAGGGAAGATACGACTGTTGAAGCGCTCAGTGGGCTTGATCCTGTTTTCAAAGAAAATGGCAAAATTACTGCCGGCAATGCCAGTCAGATGAGTGACGGAGCTAGTGCGGTTTTAATCATGTCACGTGAAAAAGCGGACGAATTAGGATTAAAGCCAAAAGCACGGATTGTTGCCCGCAGTGTCGTAGGATCAGACCCTACCTTAATGTTGACCGGTCCGATTGCTGCTACCGAAAAAGTGTTGGATAAAGCAGGTTTAACCATCGATCAAGTGGATCTTTATGAGGTGAATGAGGCATTTGCGCCTGTCCCACTTGCTTGGTTAAAAGAAACAGAGGCTGACCCGGAAAAACTCAATGTTAACGGTGGAGCCATTGCTCTCGGTCATCCACTAGGCGCAACAGGGACAAAATTACTTGTCTC
>Ga0209487_1001312_pt1 | contig 21202 bp, 27 predicted proteins | sample Poulit2012_FD_187524 | JGI IMG/M metagenome (GOLD analysis project Ga0209487, IMG submission 187524) | Agricultural soil microbial communities from Georgia to study Nitrogen management - Poultry litter 2012 (SPAdes) (version 2) | ecosystem: Environmental > Terrestrial > Soil > Agricultural land...
AAGGACCAAGGCCGATGACGAAGCACGGATCAATGGAGCACTTTCAGCAAGTGATTAACGCCCATACTTTAAGCCCCTCCGGTAATTACTGCCGTTGTGGTGCAACTGTATTCAGCTACCGCGAGCATATCGCTAACGTGTGGCTACCCTATTCCCTGCCCGTCGATTTTATGCCCAAAGGAAACTAGAACAATGACCCTATACACTGCAATTATCAACCGGCCTGGTTACTTACCGGACGAGGACGAGCTGCCCCTATTCCGTACGACTGAGGAAGCTTGGCGATGCCTATACAACGAACACAGTGCAGCTTGGGATCAAATTTATTGGTGGCACTCCGAGGTGGAGCGCGCCCAGCTAGGATTGGAGGAGCTTCACCTGGAGACAGATACGCAATTTCAAGCACAGCCCCTCGACGTACCAGGGGAACTGCATGGAGCTGATGGCTACGTTTATTCGGTAGCCGAAGCTGTTGATCTCCCACCTAACCGCGTCGAGCTCTTCGATCACGGCTCATTGAGTGGATCGATTTTATTTTTCACCTATGAAGAAGCTCACACTGTACGCGATACAATTGCCGACAATGTAGGGAGCTGGTGGTCCCTGGATCAGGATTACCCGGATACCGATAGCGGGGGCGCTATCCTATTATCCGACAGCTGGGAAGCTCGGTTCAATGACGACATTATTCTAAATTCAGAAATTAGGAGCTTTTAATGTCTTACCGTGGATATCCGGCATCACTAATTGCGAAACTAGAGAAAGCTAATAGTCCTTATTGCTCTCCCGAAACACTTAGGTTTTTTAACGCATACTGTGGAGAATTGATTCATTCAAGCAAAGATACAGTAATTCTAGTAGAGTCCATCCGAGATATGGGAGGATACTACTCCCCGGCACAAGATAGAGAATATCGCGTAACTCAATTTAAGTTTGAGGATAACGGAAGCTCCGTACATATCTCTCACCTAACGGATAACCTACCTAGCGCGCGTCAAGCCGTATCCGCGTACCGTTCTCTATCCCGTTAGTTGCCTATTCTCTGCCGTTAGTGATTACCGCTAACGGCAGGGAATAACCACCTAACCAATCAAGAAGAAGGAGCTTACTGTGGAATACCTAGAACAGAATGAGTCCTATATCCTGCCCAACGGTATCGTCGTTCACGTTATTCATGACGACTGGGCAAGCTGCCCTATGGAGGATCAAGGCGTACCGGTATATGCGTACGATGAACCCCGCCTATCCCGGTCAGTTTATGGGGGTAAGCCTAGCGATACAGTGCTAGATATCTTTGCGGAATACATTTACCGTACCGGGGACGACGAGCTGAGTGTCGAGCTAACTAAACGTTATTTTGGCGTATTCTACCCGGAGCTAGCGGAGTACGCTAACCTGCTTCGGTTAGGCCACTGGCAGGGATACAGTCAGGGCGATTGGCTACGCTACGCCTATATCAGCGAGTACGACGAGAGCTCTGATTTCAGCCTATATTTGCAGGGAGATATTTCCTTAGTTCGTATTGATCTGCCTAACGGCGATAATGACTATATCGGCGGCATATACGGTCGATTCGGTCGGGTCACTGGAGGAGATATCGGTTTAGATATCTCCGGAGCTCGTATCGCTGACCGTACCGTTGTCTATTCCTAAGGGGCTTAGGTATTTTTTCGGCCCGGTATCTGCCTTAATCGGTGGGTACCGGGCCTTAGTCGTGTCTACCTATAGTTGCCTATGGCTCAGGCCCTTCTAGGCCCTGCAAGCACCGTTCTAGGCCCTTGCAGCGCCGTTCCTGCCGACGTACTCCCCTAGTGCTGAATTTTGACCATAGCCAAATCGTCATTCTTTGGGGCCTAGCGGCGCCTAACCCCCGCTGCCCTATGGTGGACTAGGGTACGGAGCTCTAAGCCCTCCTAGCGCCGTTCTAGGCGCTCTAGCGGTATCCACCGAGCTGGTACTTCAGGGAGGGACTAACGGCAGGCAGGTCATTACCCTACCGGAGGGACATTAGTCAAGGGCATCAGGCCAACTGTGACGCTCGTCCCACTTACCGATTACCTATTGACACTTCCCGGTAAGTCACGGTAAGCTGGGGGTAGGAGGGGAACTGACCCTCAGCGCCGAGAAGTCAGTTTGGAGTTGCCTTTTAAGAGGGCTCAAAAGCTCGGAGATAATCGACCTTTAAGAGAGCGTTACAAGGCTGTGATAATCGGACGTTTAAGACGGACTTTTTTGTTCCCTGAAACCTCCCGGCTAAGACCAAGAGAAGTTTCCACATCGTGGAATATCCAAAACGAATTTCCACTGTGTCATTTTCTCCTCTAAAATATTGTAATAGTAATAGAGCTATTACATTTATTACAGTTATTACTTTTTATTTACACGTATAGAGGACACAGCCAGTTTTCGTTTTTCAATTTCCGCATGTTTCTGCGGTTCCTCCTCCCCGGTTGGTCTCCTTGTAATAACTTTTCCTCCGTTTCAGTATTACTTCGATGTAATAACTACCCTCTTATTAATAACAAAAGCGTAATAACTTTTTATTACGGTTTCGTTATTACATTTGACCCTTTTTCACACTCCTGTAACATTTTTTTCCGATTTTGGTTATTACACCTCCTTGTGACTCATCTCACCCTCACTGTCTCTTGACAGCTGTAATAAGCGTGTTATTATGGGTTTAAGATTACATCGGAAAGTGATTGAAAGGAACGTTTTTTATGACCAACAAGTTGACCCCTGAACAGAGGCAAGCAGCAGTCGAGCAGCTGATCGACGCTTATACCGAGTACTTAGAAGAATCGACTAATACTAGGACAAGTATCAAAGCCCGTTACGAGGCGCTGGCAGCCAAGGATATCGAAAGAGAGGTCTTTACCCTCAAAACCCGGCTGGGGAGGGCGATTGCGTCAAACCCCTTGCCGGTAAGGGACAAACAGCGTATTACTAAGAGTACTAACTGGTCTCGGTACCGAGATTTTCTTGAGGCGTCAGGTGAGGTGGATATTTCCTCCCGGGAAGGAAGGCGGGCCGTTGAATCCTTGGCTGTTCGATCGGAGCTGCTACAAAATCCGAGTTCACAAAAACCGGATTCCCAGCAAAAAACCGATTCAGAAAAAGAGGTTTTGGTTAGGGAGGTTACGGAAAAAATTCGATCGTGGGAACACTACGACGGGGTTTTAAAAGACCCGACGATTGAGGCTGATTCCATTAGCCGGTGGTTTGAAACCGAGCACGAGGGTTATACGGTGGTGTGGCTTTTTGGTGGCGAGGGGGTAGAGCCGGTCTTTAAGTTTGAGGCAGGAGATACGGAGTGGGGATCCCCGGAAAGGGTGTACGGGCACGGTAAAGCTGAGGACTGGGCAGACCACCGGTTGGCTGTGACCGAGGCCACACTGAAATGACTTGCCAACCGTAATAACAATTGCTAGGATAAAAGTATTACAACGAAAGGGGATTTCAGATGAACTACAAAGTAACAGGATTAAGGCAAGGGACGCTAGTAGCAGAAAACCTTGACCGGGGTCTAAGCCTATACCGGCCTCAAAACCAGTTTGACATGAACTACTACGTTTGCGATTTATTGGAAGGCGTTGTTTACTTTATTGATACAGGGGATGTTAATGAGGAAGACTGGGAACAGTTAAAGAAACTAGAGGATTTGGAAACGATTGAAAACCTAGCATGGAAAGAGGAAGGGTAGGGAAATGGACGGAATTGAAACCAAGTACATTCCTGGGATTGAGGTTGGGTTGGACATGTATGGCCTTACCGGTGAGGTGGAGCTGGTATGGGGGGAGGAAGAAGGGGAAGTGGCAGCTAGCCTATTTATTTACATCAATCTTGACTTCCTTAGCGAAGAGGAACTAGAAGAGTTCAACCCTTTGAGCGTTGCCAATCACTATAACGCTGTGGACAACGGAGCGGATCTTGACAGATTTGCCCTTGGATACTCTAACGTTTACGATATTGACGAAACAGACGAAGGAATTATTGACGATCTTCTAGACAAGGCCGGGTGGCTTATTGCGGATTTACAGACCGACGCTTTCGACAAGATTGCAAAAGCGGCTTGCAAACCGTAATAAGTTTTGGTAGGGTTAAGGTATTACGTCGAAAGGGGATTGCAAATGAGACTTACTCCAGTGCATAGCGTCAAGTCGGGGGATTTTGTGGATTTGGAACCCATCTTGGCCGGGTTGAGCCGGATGGGGGTGCATGTTTCGCCACAAGAAGAGACTCTAGCTCATACACAAATGGCTAAAGTAGAACAGGCAAGGTCCGAGAGGCACTCGGTGGTTTTGTACACAGATCAAGGGAATTGGGCAGTACCGAAAGGGGCGCTGATTTGGGTGGACGACGGAAAATTGAGATTAGAGACAGAGATTGTTTTGCCCGGCCTTATCCGGTCTGAAAAGTTTCGTAGGGTAACGGTTGCCAAGATTATTGAGGAAACATACCTATACCATTCCCACCGGGTTTACACTGTGCTAGACCTTATCTCAAGCCGGGTTGGGAAGGATCTTACCGAGGAAGAGCTAGACAGCGAAGAGGTGATGGATAACCTGACGATTCAAGATATTCGGGTGTTGACGGACGATCCGAATGCGGGTGTGCTTTAAGTCACAAGGGTTGCTTTAAGAGGAGGTGGCAGGTAAGATTAAAGTATCAACACAAGGAAAGGAGATTGAAATGAAAGACATTCGGTTTAAGCAGAGGTTAGAAGACTTAGGGATCGACTGGGCAAAGGCAGATGAAATCTTAGATCTTGCCTACACCGAGCTCATGGGGGAGGAAGTAGACAAGGTTATTAAACTTGAGGAAGATCTTAAAGAGGCGATTTTAGAGGCGAAATACATTCGAGGGATCCTCAAAGATACGATGGTTTACTTGGAAAAGGATTTGACTTCCAAAGGGGAAGAGGACGAAACTAAAGAGGAATACCAGCGGTACGTACGGGAAATTTTAGAAGGGTACTTGCAAGACTTAGATTTGGTGTACAAGGGGCTTAAGACCATTGAAGAGGTAGGAAAATGAGAAACCCCACTGTATACATCCCGGTTAAGAGGTATCAGGCGAGTTTGGACTTAGGCGCTGCCAACCCCATTGAGGGGTGGACGGGGGTGGAGGTGGCGTCTTTAGATACCATCCCTGACTCAAACCAGATTTTTGAAGGGATTTTGAACCTGATTAATGTCAAGATCCGAATGGTTCATGGCATCAGATCAATCAGAGGGGACGAGCTTGTTGATCGGACGTTTAAGAGGTACATCCGGCTGGTTAAGGGGCTTGTGGCCAAGAAGTACAAAGAGGTAGGGTACTCGCAAGGGGACGAATGGGAGTTCTACCTGATAGGCCGGGATGACGATGATTTTGGCTTTCTAGCGGACGAATTGGGGTGCTGGCTACGATCGGACGTGTATTACGTGAAAGACCGTAAGACAGGGGAGCACTACGATCGGATATTTGCAAGGACAGAGAGGGAGGCAATAGAATGGGTGATGAACTACCAGCAGGGCTTTTAATTGTTGTGGCCATTTCTGGGGTGTTGACAGCCCTACTGACGGAAGGGGAGGAATGAAACGGGGAATAGCGGATATTCTTTGCCATGAGTCCTGGTTAAGAGAAGTAAGGGAGGTCACGGTACGGGATCTTGTAAATTGGGATATAGAGACGTATCCTGATGTTATTGGCATAAAGGAAATTGCCGAGGAAAGTTATCCGTTTGAGATACCGGAATATGAAGGGGAATTTTTGGATCTTTGGGATTGTGAACTTTTCTCGGAGGAAAAAGCGGTTATCTTGTTTAATGAGACGACGGATGATGTGATTACGGGGTTAAACAGGAAGGTGAAAATAGGGTGGCTTTTACAATAGCGGCTTTTTATGTTTTTGGGTCGGTGATGCTAGTCATGAGCACTTTGATCTTGGTTGACCATATTTTGTCACGAAAGGAAGACGACGATGACGAGTAGACAAACAGTTATAACGATGTTAAGAAAAAAAGATATTCCTGAATTTGAGGGGGGAAGGATCAGGGCGGTTCATGAAGAAGGTTTTGTGAAAGTGGGGGTAGACGACTGGGAGCTATCAGTTGAAACCTATTGCCCTGATAAGCAAAAATTCATCACTCTTTACACTGTATACCGGATATTAGGAAAAGTTATCCCCATAAGAAAGTATTGGGAGGAATACCCATCGAGAAGCGTCAAACGGTGGTTTGAGACAGTCCAATACGCTTTAAGAGGGAGGAGCGACATTATGGAAGGCAGAGAGGTGCCCTAGGCGATGGTTAAAGCGATGCAATGCCCCGGGTGTGATGCCCCCCGAGAGTACCGAAAACATTGCGAGTCAAGTACATGTACGTGGGTGAAGTGCAAGTATTGTAAAGGGACAGTTGACTTAGTATCAGGGAGATGGTATGAGGAAGTCTAGACATGGGGCTACTTATGAGTCGGTTGTTGACAAGAATTTGTCTCACGGGTTAAGCGACTTGACACCGGATTTAGTGGAGAGGGAGGCGACTAAAAAACCGTGGTTTGAGGAATCAAAATACAAATATGGGACGGAATACATCGTCCCCGAAGGGGAGGACGTAGAAAGCATCTACGACGTTCAAAACGCCTCCCTGCCGATCAGGGCAATGATTGTCCGCAAGCTCCTGTTGGAAGCAGACCTGCCGAAGCCATGGAAGGCGCAAATTTCATCTGATTTCGGCAAAGGGTGGTTAGTTGTGGAAGAAACAGGATGGAAGTTCCACCCTGACTGACTTGACAAACGTTAAGACGGCGTATTAAGATGGAAATACGAAAGGAGGATACAAGATGGAGGCAGGAGATCCGACAGACGATCACTTTATTGAGTACTTTTTAGATCCTCTTAAGAGTCAAGCGTCTCAGAAAATCTTAGACAGCGATTACGAATTGAATTGGTTTGGAGATACAGGGTTTGAAGTAATTAAAGGAGGGGAAGTCATTGGGGTCATGGAAGACAAACAGTGGTGGGAGGCATAAGATGGTTGAAACATTAGAGGAAATCAGTTTGAAGTTCCAACAGGCAGCGGAATTTGTTGAAGAGCACGGGCTAGAGGTGCAAAAAGAGGTGGAATACGTAGGAGGAGTTGTTCCTTTGGACACCCCGCATACCTCAGCTGGAAATATTTTTACAGAAATCGAAGACATGATAACAAGCCTCATTAACCATAACCCTGAATGGGGGAAGGCCATTGTTGAGGTTGAAGAAGAGGATGAAGAGTACATGAAAGAGTATAACCGGATTATGGAGGGCTTGAAGGAATGACAATCACACCTTACCCGTTTCAAAAAGCTGACTTGGAGGTCCTAAAAGAAAATGGGTGGGTGGGGTTATTGAACGTGGAGATGGGAGGAGGCAAGACCGTCACAGCAGTTCAAGCCATTGAAGACTCGGGATCTGAACTGACTTTAGTCATTGCCCCCCAATCCACTCATAAGTCATGGGCAAGTACGGTAGATGTCATGCTAGGACTAAAAGCCGTAACGATCGGAAACGCCAACAAGACTCAGAGGGAGGCCAAAGCGGACTTTGAAATGGGCTTCCCCGGGGTTTACATGGTTACGCCTCAGTTGTTTACACGAGAGGACGTTTCCTTGTGGACAGGGGATATGTTAATTGTTGACGAGATCCATTTGTTAGGACGCCCCGGGTCTAAGGGGCAAAAAAAGTTATCTGCTTATTCGTCTTACGCTATGGAAAAACCTATTAGTCAACGGTTTCACATGAGACTGGCTCTTTCGGGAACACCGGCGAGGAATAAGTTTGAAAATTTGTGGTCAGTTATGAGGTTTTTGTGGCCAGAGCTCTATAAGAGGGGAGAGATAAGCCACAGTAATCATTATATGTGGAAATTCGATCGGATGACTTCTATGAAAATCACCACAGGTTACGACAAAGAGAGGGGAAAAACCAAGAACGCCACTCGGTGGTTGACGGAAAGGGAGCCGGGCCGGTTGTTTAATGAGGCCCCTTGTGTGATACAACACTTTCGTAGGAGAAATTGCTGCGAGTTTCACCCTAATGGGTTCCTTGATGTTAAGGAGCCTCAGACGATAACAAGGACTGTAGAGCTTACCTCTGCTCAAAAGAAGGCCATTAAGGAGCTACAAACTCACTCTATTACTTGGTTGGAAGATAACCCAATGGTCTCAAAACTTCCAATAACGACGTTACAGAGGGTCAGACAGCTCTGCCTGGGAGAACCTACCGTCGAGTGGGTAACAGAGGAAACAGAGGCCGGGGAAGAGGTTGAACGGATGCTTGTGGATTTCGAGCCGGACTGTAAATCCCCGTTCCTAGACGAAGTTTTAGATATCATTGAGAACCTTGACGAAGGAGAGCCGGTTGCTATCTACTTGGAGTCTCAAAAGTTCGCCCGGGTCACCGTGGAAAGGCTTATAAAGGCAGGTTATAAGGCATTTGAGTACTCAGGACAGGTTAATCAGAAGGAAAGAAATGAAAACCTTGTTAATTTTGGGAAGGAGGGAGGGCACCAGATTTTAGTTGGAGTAATTTCATCAATCGGTACAGGGACAGATGGAATCCAAAAGGTTTGTTCTACGGAAATTTGGCTGGAAAGGAGCGTAGACCCGACAAGCAACTTGCAAACCGAGGCAAGGGCTGATAGGCTGGGGAGCCGTGGACAAGTCCAACGGTACTTTATACAAGACTCGTTAGGATTCGCTGCTGGACGGCTAGGTAAGGAGATTGAGAAAGTGTTGAGGTTAAGAGAGTCTACAACTAAAAAAGTAGCTTAAGAAGGGTAGGTTTGTGAACGCACCGGGGTACTTATCATTACCTAAGAGAACTCAAGATAAGCTGGAGTTATTGTGGAAGGAGGCAGATAAGAAGGGAGCATTATGTATAAATAAAACTGACGAATATATAGACTACCCTGAAGAAGAAACACCGACCCAAGAAGAAGCGCAGCTGATGTGTTTTGGCTGCCCTGTAAGGGCCTTGTGTAAGCAAGTAGCAAGGGAAGCAGATGTTACGTACGGGGTATGGGGAGGGGAGGTTTACAATGAACAATGACGATGAAGAAGATGATATAATCCAAGCAGAGCAAGGACCGCTAAACCCATATTGGATGTTACGGTCGATCTCATTACACTCAACCCTTTCGATGTTTATCCGGGGGATGTTCGGGGTATCTTTTTACCTAGAGAAACGACAGGGAGAGTACTTAGACCCCTTAGAGATCGTGGACGTTATCATTCAGTATATGTACACAGGGGAGTACAGTTATCCTTTTCCTGACGAGGATCAAGAGGAATGGGATGAACCTCTCGACCCCATAACCGAGGAAGAAGTAAACGAGTTCAAAGAGTTCCTTGACTTTCTTACAGACCACCACTATGATGAAGATGAAGGCGACAGAAAAGGAGACACATAATGACTAAAGAAGTTCCACACGTATACACCGCTTTGGCAGAGGTTGTTAAGACCTTGGATGTGGACAAGGACAGCGTTCTACCTGCAAACATGGGTAAGTCCTCTTACCGGACTACCGAGGCAATCACAGCTGCGGTTCGGGCTCTGTTTGAGAAGGAAAACCTTATTTTAATCCCCAATGAACACGTGATTGAGTCCGGGGCTCAAGAAATCAAAGATCGAGTAACGTACTATTCAGTTATCGTGGGTACTTACGAAATCGTGTCTTTAAAAGACGGGTCCTCTGTAAAAATCAGTGGAACGGGACGGGGGCACGCAATGGGAACTGCGGTAGATGCTAACATTGCATCTACGTTTGCGTTCAAAAACGCTCTGCAACGTCTGTTCCTCATTGCCGATCGCCAAGAGGAAGACCGCGCTCACCAAGAAAGTATGGCGGTTGGACCTACCCGGGCTGAGCGACAGACCCAACAGGCTCGTGTGCAACGGGAAAAGAGCCCAGTTAGAGAGGCTCAAGAGAAAATTAAGACCGATTATATAGATAAAGGAGTAATCTCTCGGGATCAAGCGAACGATGAAATTGAACGGTTAAAGTCTGAAGGGGACGAAAATCCGTTTCAAACACTCTTAACATCCCTTGAAAAGGGTGAGCTCCCTGATGCCTAGCCCTCACCTAAGAATTAGGGCGTCAGGCTACGGTGGCTCCGGTTACTTTAACCCCTTTACAGAGGAAAAAGTGATCGGGGTCACCACGGCCCTTGATGCTATCTCCAAACCCGGGGTAGTTCAATGGGCTGTAGATCAGACGGCAGCATACGCCATTGCCAATATTGACGCTTTGCTTGAGCGAGATGAAGAGCGGGGGTACGCTTTCCTACGCTGGTACCATAACCGGATGACACCCAAAAAATTTGACGACCCCGAAATCGATATTTATGATTACCACTCAGGGGTTTTAAGTGACCTTGCGGACTTAGGAACATGGGTTCATGAGTACGTTGAGATGGTAGTTAAAGGGTTGATTCCACCCGACCCCTACCGGGAAGAGCACGAGGAAATGGCGGATGTTTTTGACGAATGGTGGGAAAAACAAGAGGTTAAAAACATGCATTCAGAGGTGACTGTTTTCGGACCGGATTACGGGGGGACGGGGGATATCAGGTGCCAGTTAAAAGTTGACGGTGAATGGGAGTGGTTCGCTATTGATGTGAAAACTTCCCGTGCTGTTTACGACTCTCACGTAGCTCAGCTTTCCGCCTACGGGGCTGCTGACACGTATGCTAAGGAGGTTCCAAAGAACACTGAAGGGGCCGTTGAGTACAAGAAGAAATGGTTTGTTCCTGAACCGTTACCGCCGGTGCAAAACTACGCGGTGTTGCAAATCCGTCCCTCCGATTGGGATAACTACGGTAATTATATTGAACCTCATTGCACGTTGCATAAAATAAAACAAGAAAAGATAGCCGCCGGATGGGAGATGTTTAGAGGGTCAGTTCAAGTTAAGAAGGGGCAGGCTGCATATAATAAAATTGTCCGTAAGGAGAAGAGGGAGGCTCAGAAGTGAAACTAAAATGGGACACATTTGTTTGGAAAGTAGCTACACAAATTCTTCGACTCGCTAGCAAAGAGTATCAGGATTGGCTTTCTGTAATACACGTTTTAGGCCGAAGAGAACTAGGCCGAATACTAGAAAAATCAAACGAGTAAGTTAAGGGATCTCTTTATGTCACAAGCAAACACATTAGATGAAACAAAAATCTCAATCCCCCGGACATACACTCGATCAGATGTTCACCCCTACGATGAAGTCACATGGGAGCTAAGGGATGTAGAGCAAGTTGACTGGAGAACTGGTGAGGTGATCTTCTCCCAACAAGGGGTGGAGTTCCCAGATTTCTGGTCAGAAAACGCTTCCACTATTGTCACTACTAAATATTTTCGGGGGGCTCAGGGGGACCCTAACCGAGAGAATTCACTGAAGCAGCTCATCGACCGGGTTGTGCTCACCTACACCAAGGCGGGTAAGGAAAACGGGTACTTCGCCACGGAGGAAGACGCTGAGGTCTTTGAACACGAGCTCACCCACGCGCTACTGCACCAAGTATTCGCGTTCAACTCACCCGTGTGGTTCAACGTGGGGACCTCAAGCGAGCAACAGGTGTCCGCCTGCTTCATCCTCTCCGTGGATGACTCGATGGATTCGATCCTGAACTGGTATCGAGAGGAGGGGTTAATCTTTAAAGGGGGGTCAGGTTCGGGGGTTAACCTTTCGTCCTTAAGGTCTTCCAAAGAGCATGTATCGGCAGGGGGAACAGCCTCCGGTCCTGTGTCGTTCATGCGCGGAGCTGATGCCTCTGCCGGTACGATCCGATCGGGAGGGGTTACCCGCCGGGCTGCCAAAATGGTGGTGCTCGACGTAGACCACCCCGACATTGAAGAATTCATTGAAACTAAGGCTAAAGAGGAAAATAAAATCCGAGCCTTAAGAGAGGCAGGTTTTGATGTTGACGTAGGGGGAGAAGATATCTTCTCTGTACAATATCAAAACGCCAACAATTCCGTGCGGGTTAGTGACGAGTTTATGGAGGCGGTGGAAAAGGGAGAATCCTTTGGGTTGAGGGCTCGCACCACCGGAGAAGTGATCGACACGGTAGACGCACGCGACCTATTCCGCCAAATGGCCCAGGCCTCGTGGGAATGCGCCGATCCGGGGCTGCAATACGATGACACGATCAACGACTGGCACACCACGCCCGAACATGGAAAAATCACTGCGTCTAACCCGTGCTCGGAATACATGTCCTTAGACAACTCTTCTTGTAACTTAGCCTCTTTGAACTTGTTGAAGTTTTTAAATGAGGATGGGACCTTCGACACAGAGAAGTTTAAGAGGGTTGTGGAACTGGTCATCACCGCGATGGACATTTCCATCTGCTTCGCCGATTTCCCCACCCAACCAATCGGGGAAACCACCCGCGCCTTTAGGCAACTGGGAATCGGGTACGCTAACCTTGGCGCCCTGCTCATGGCCACCGGGAACGGCTACGATTCAGACGCTGGAAGGGATTTAGCAGCCTCTATCACCTCGCTAATGACGGGGACTGCTTACCGGAGATCAGCTGAGTTAGCTAGAGCGGTGGGACCTTATGAAGGGTACACATTTAACTCAGAGCACCACCTAAATGTCATTAGAAAACACCGGCAGGCAAATCAAGCTCTGCTCGGTAAGTCCCCTTTAAATGACGACATTAAGATTGAGGCTGAAGAGGAATGGATGACTGCCTTTGATCTCGGAGATGTTGTTGGGTTCCGCAACGCCCAAGCATCCCTGCTGGCCCCCACGGGAACCATCGGGTTCATGATGGACTGTGACACCACCGGAATTGAACCCGACTTCTCGCTGGTGAAATTCAAGAAACTCGTGGGCGGGGGGTCAATGGAAATTGTCAACCAGACAATCCCCCGGGCACTAGAGGTGCTGGGATACGCCAACGAGACGATCGAGGCGATCGTAGAGTACATCGCCGAACACGGCCACGTGATTGATGCCCCAGGGCTCAAGCGCGAGCACTACAACGTGTTTGAAACCGCCGTGGGCGTGGGCGCCATTAAGCCCATGGGCCACGTGAACATGATGGCCGCGGTGCAGCCCTTCCTGTCTGGGGCGATCTCTAAAACCGTGAACCTGCCTGAAGAGGCCACGGTTGAAGACATTGAAGACCTACACATGCAGGCCTGGAAGCTTGGTTTGAAAGCGATTGCGATCTACCGAGACAACTGCAAGGTTGGGCAACCTTTATCGACAGGTTCCTCCAAGAAGGCCGAGGAACCAACCCCGGCAGCCCAGGCCACAGACGAACCGGTTCCCGTGCGACGCCGTTTGCCCAAACGCCGCAAATCCACCACCACCTCTTTTACAATAGGAGGAGCGGAAGGGTACTTAACAGACGGAATTTATGAGTCCGGGGAACTTGGAGAGATTTTCCTTCGATTCGGTAAACAGGGATCAACTTTGGGAGGAGTGATGGACGCGTTCTCCATCGCGGTATCCATCGGGCTGCAATACGGGGTTCCCTTAGAGACCTTTGTGGAGAAGTTCACCAACCTGAGGTTTGAACCGGCAGGCATGACCGATGACCCAGACCAGCGTATGGCGTCTTCAGTCATGGATTACGTGTTCCGCCGCTTGGCTATGGATTACCTTGACACGGATACCCGTTCCGCCATGGGTATCCACACCAACGAGGAGCGCCAACGAGAACTGGAAACCGGATCTTACTTTCCTGAACAAGAGGAAGAAAAGCCAAAAGAGAAAACATTATATCAAAAGATAACAGAAGACACACCCTTATGTATGACCTGCGGGTCCCACACCAGGCCTGCGGGATCCTGTTTCGTGTGTGAAGGGTGCGGAACCACCACCGGATGTAGTTAAGAAAGAAGAGAGAGGGAGGACCCCATGAGGTTAACAGAAGAGTTAGTGATAAAGTTCAACACGATCCTTGACATGCTTGAAGTAGGGTACGACCATTACTTTGATCGGTCTGACTCAGGTCACTGTAAACTCTCGGACGGGTACACCTCCCTCTCTTTTCAACCTTATTTTTGGTGGTATAAGGGTGAAGAGCCTGAAATGGAGATCTATTCTTACGTTTTAGGGACTTCTAGAATGCACGAGTTCGACTCGATCAGCGAGGCGTACCGAAACGTTAGGGAGTGGGTCAGGGAAGAGTTAACTTTAGACGTATGTTCTAAGTGTAAGATAGAGTGGAACTATTGCGATTGTACATGGGAGGAAGAAATAACAGTGGCAGATATTGTTTGCTTTGACGTGGAGACCACCGGTGTGGATGTGTTTAACGACCGGATCGTAACCGCTGCGATTACAGGGATGACCTCCGAAGGGGAAGTAACATCGACAAGAACTTGGCTTGTAAACCCGGGAGTAGATATCCCTAAAGAAGCGTCAGACATCCACGGGATCACTACGGAAAAAGCCAGAGAGGAGGGGAAGGACCCTGAAAAAGCTATCAGGGAGATTGCCGTTCAGCTCTTGACATTAGGTTACGGAACCCCTATTGTAGTTATGAACGCCAATTTTGATATGTCCTTGTTACACTATGAAGCGAAGAGGATCGGGGTTCACTTTGACCCGACTATCTTTAAAATTATAGACCCATTGATTCTGGATCGACACTTCGACAAGTACCGGAAGGGGTCCCGTAAGCTGGTGGACTTAGCCCGGTACTATGGGGTTGACGTTGATGAAAGTAAAGCCCACGATGCGGAATATGATAACCTCTTAGCCGGAAGGGTTGCAATCGAGATCGTGAATCGGTACAATATAACCAATGAGGTCTTAGGGGAGCAACCCAAGATGTATGCTGAGTGGGCTATCGGGTACGAGAAGTATTTGAAGAAGTCAAACCCGGAGGCTGAGGTTAATAAAGAATGGCCGTTAGTGGAGGAAAAGTGAGCAAGAACACAGAAAAATACCTTCGGGATATTGCTAGTTCACTGAAAGAGCTGGTAAGATTACAGAAAGGGTCTCGGAAAGGGGTCCTGACTGAGCCTTTAAACGTGAATCTTAGCGAAGAGACACTGAAGAGGATCGCCCAAGCATCCACTTCATCCGGGTCTCAGCTCTTAACAGAAAAGGACAATAAGTGACTTGGCCTGAAGTTACACTTGGAGTAGCGGCGTTCATTTCTATCGTCGCGGTACAGTACATTAACAAAAAGGAGGACAATGACAGTGAATAATCCGAACAACTATATCGGCATCAACGCAACGATTGTTGGGTACGTGGCGGCTGACCCCCGCCCCCCGGCCTATGACCGAGACGACGAGAGAGGCATCCGGGAAATCCCCATTCCGATAAACCACGGATATAAAAACCGGGACGGGGACTGGGTGGAGACCTCAACAACGTGGATCAATTACGTAGCTGCGGGGGACGCTGCGGATTCTTTAGAGTCCAAGGTTCGGAAGGGGGACAAAATCCGATTGGACGATACCAGACTTGAGACCCGACAATATAAAGACAAAGAAGGGAATGCCCGAATTGGAGTTGAAGCTCGGTTTGGAAATCTCACGGTCCTAGAGGAAGGGGACGGGAGGGGGTCAGGGGGAGACAAACCTTTTTAAGTATGCTAGTATAGAAGGTAACCAGTTAACCTGATCTGGAAGCAAAAAATTGGGGCCTGGCGGGGCAGGTAGAACAACCCGATGATCCTCTGTAGCTTAGGTGGAAGAGCACTCGGTTGAAACCCGAGAGGCGTAGGTTCGAGCCCTACCGGGGGAGCAACGTAACCGGGACGCTGGTTACGGGAAGGAATCCATCCCTTCCTCCCACTCAGATGCCCTTGGTGTAGTGGTAACACGTCGGTCTCCAAAACCGAAGACCCGGGTTCGATTCCTGGAGGGTGTGCGAGAGGAAATCCGGGTACGTGACTGGTGTCACAGGGTGACTGTAAATCATCTGCCGTAGAGCATGGAGAGTTCGATCCTCTCACCCGGGACTGCGTTAAATAAGGTGGCGGCGCACACGGGCTCTCGGGGCCGAGGTGGGTTACTCCCGAGCCACCTGAAGGGCCAGTAATGGGTTCGACCTGTAAGAGGGCCGCACGCGGAACTTACAGGCACGAGAGTTCGATTCTCTCCTGGTCCACGATAATCGCCAAAAGGCACGACTGAACGAAAGGAGCAAAGTGATTGCTGACTAAAGCATTAGCTCTCGCGAAACTGGGACTACAGGTTTTTCCGGTTCGTCATACAGAGGATAACCAAAAAATCCCTTTAACCCCTAAAGGGCACTTGAACGCCACAGATGATACCGACACTATAAAGAAGTGGTGGGAGAGGCACCCTGAAGCTCAAATAGGGGTGCACACAGGAGCCTCCGGTCTCAACGTCCTTGACATTGACATGAAGGAGGGGGTAGATGGGTTCGAGTCCTTAGGTTTCCTAGATACCCCGGACACGTTTTCTTATGAGACTGGAACCGGGGGGTACCACTTCATTTACGCAGCACCAGAAGGGGTCAACCTTAACGGGGTGTCTCCTTACCGAGGGATGAAGAATGTTGACCGCAGAGCAGGGTCTAGCTGGGTTATGTGGGTAGGGGAAGTCCCATCTTCCCGAGAAGAGTTCACCCCTGCCCCGGAATGGCTTAACGATGAAGCTCGTGTACGTTCTGCCCAGGTGTTTGAAGGAGATTTGAAAGAGTGGTTTGACTCTTTAACTCCTGGAGATCCGTCAGCTGCCGTAAGACGGTCGATTCAGAATATTAAAGAGGACATGGGCCACTCTGAGATGATTGATGCTCAGCACCATGCAATTAGGCTCGGGGCTGAAGGTCACCCAGGGGTTCAAGAGTACCTCGACGAACTTGAGAAGGCGTGGTTAAACCGCCCGGCTGAGAACCACACGACCCCTGAAGACCAGTGGGAGTATAAATTCGCTGAGGCTCTCGACAGGGGTATAGAGATGTTTGGAGATCACATAAACGTGATAAAAAATCTCCAAAAGTTTAACATATCTATGATCCCAGCCTCAGTTGCGACAAACCTTTTGATAGGTGGATCGGAGGCATCAAAGGCGGAGTGGTCTAAAGCCCTCTATGAACTTCTAGAGACAGATCTAAGTGTCAACGAAATTGTTTCTATTTTATGGGGAGCCCCCCGGACGAGGCCTTTGAGTTTAGACTGGGGGATTGAGTTTGTTCTAAAACGGGTGGAAGACGCCAGGAAGAAGGAGTCCAACCCTGAACCTACGACGCTCCCTGCAATTATAGAGACCGATTCTTTGGAGCCTGCTGCCGAAGTAACCTCGATTTCTCTTTTATCTCCCGAAGAGAGGGAGATTGTCGAAGACCAGGTGGACTTTGTAGACCTGTATCTGGAGTCAGGAAAACAAACGGGGTTCGCTAACAAGACATTCTACGAGGCAGCAGCTTGGACCGTTGCAAGTATGGCAGTGGGGTTTAAAGCGTTCCTCACCCCCACCGCCACAGACACTATGCCCTTGAACTTCTGGTTCACCACCCTAGCCTTTTCAGGTACGGGGAAGACACGAGCCGCCAAATTTCAAGAAACCATCATGAACATTGTTCACGATAGGGATAACCTTGAACGGCCCTTTGCATTAGGGGGGAACCTTTCACCGCAAGACCTCCACATAGCCCTTTTGGAGCGTAACCGGCAACCTACGATCCTCTTTGAGGACGAGGCAGCGGGGTTCTTTAAGACCCTTGTAACGGAACGGTGGATGCAGGCCGCTGAGAGGGGGATGACTCATTTCTATGAGGGCCGAGTGGGGACGATCAGCAAGGTAAGCCAAGCTCATCTTAAAGGGAAGTCAGGGTTAACTTCCTTCAACGTCCACTTATATTCGACCCCCGAGAATTTCTTTGAACTAGTAACAGACGACCAATTCCTTTCAGGGTTCCTCGCTAGGATGCTTTGGGTAATAGGGGAAGAGCCTGAATATGAACCTAACAGTATTAGGTTAACTGAAACCCGGGTGAAGGGGTCAGACGCTACGGCGTTAGACCCGATTGTGGAAGAGTTAGGAGTCTTTTTTAGAGTCCTGAGGGAATCTCTGCCGGACAATATTCCTGTATATTCCTCCCCGGAGGCGATCTTCCGACAAGAGCAGGCAGCCAACCAGGTGAGAGACTCCATCCAAGGTAAAGAAAAGTTTAACATTTTGGAGCCAGCTGCCCGGAGGATCTCTTGGGAGTATGTTCGCAAGGCTTCCGCAATTATGGCTTTGACCAGCGGGTACACTGAGATTCAAGAAATCCATGTCTTACAGGCGTTGAAGTATGTAGAAAAATGGGTCGAGTCTTTATTCCGTGTTGTGGAACAAGTCAACCGGTCAGTGTTTTATCGTCAAGCACGAGAGATCGTTGCGTTCGTTGCCTCCCGGAGGAAGTCAAAGGCAACAGAGGCCGCTATTTACAAGAGGTTTGCTGAAACAGTTATTCGAGATCCACGAGAACTTCAGGCTAAATTAGACCTCATGATCCGATCAGGAAGACTTTCCGTGGAGAGCTCCCCGGGGGGAGGTTTAACTTACCGTGCATCTTAGTGATGAAGTAGTCAAAGATATTCTTTTTCAGGATAGAATTTTCCATCTTTCAGTTGACATTTTAGGGGAGGATGAACTATACTCAAGAATCGAACAGTTCTTAGGAGAGTTAAACTTTCAACTCAAGAACCTCAAGGGATCAGAAAAATGGAGAAGGTCAGTAACAGCGTTAATAATTAGAGGAAAAAGGAGGCTAAGAGAACTTGAATCTTTATAGAGAGTGGAGGAACCAAGGGACTGGAGAGAAAAGGTACCAGCCTATCCTTCCTGCCGGAAGGGCGGAGTGGGCAGAGAAAAGGGGGTTTTTCAGTGGAAGGAAGTGAACCTCAAGCCCGGGAAAACCTCGCCCGAATAATGATAGCTGCAGAATACCTTATTGAGGGGAGGTCAATAGCGTGGATCACCCGGGAGTTCGACCTCCCTCACGGGCACGGAAGTTATCTAGCAGCCCTGCTAGGACTCACCAATAAAAGGAGAAGCCCGGAGAAAGATGTTCTCGACAAGTACGACCAGGTGGAACGGGCTTTATTAGAGGGATGGCCTATAGGCGAGATATGTAAAACTTTCGAGGTTAGCCGGGGTGCCGTAGACCGATGGTTCCCCGACAGAAGAAAGATGACACCTCAAGAGGTAGGGGAGCTTGCTCAGATTTACATAGAAAACAACAAGGCAAGAATGAACGCTCGAAGAAGAGGCAAGTGGACGGAGATGCTTGAATGAAAGGGGGAAGAATGGCACCCAGTTACCTTTATTTTGATATTGAGACCCACGGGATTGACCGAAGGTGGGACATGATGCCCCAAGATTTTTTCAGGTTGGGGCAGTACGCTTGGGGCAATGGAGAGGTGGTTCTAACCGATAACTACCATGAAATGGTCTCGGTAATCCGGGAAGCAGATTACGTGGTAGGGCACAACATCCACAGCTTCGACCTGAGTGTCCTATTCGGACCTGACTCAATCGAGCCTTTAACAATGACTCAGAGACGGAACGTTATTGACACAATGGTTTTGGCTACACTGCTAACTCCGGCTCCGTACGATTTTACAATGTCAAACGGGCGGTATGTTAAAGATGCAAACCACCCGGGAAGAGCCATGCTGTGGTACGGGCTTGACAATTTGTGCCACCAATTTAGGTTGGAGGGGAAGTTCGGGGACTTAAGGGAGTTAGCTAAGAAGTATAATCCTGACAAAACACCTGTTAAGGACTTAGACTTTGGACTGATCCCCTTAGAAGACCCTGAGTTTTTGGAGTACGCCCGGCAGGATGTCATTGCTGTCAGAAGCCTGTTCTACCACCTTATGAGGGTACAGGACAAGGAGCAATACCCGAGTGACTACTTGTGGAGGGAGCAAGAGCTTCACGCGGTCTTAGCCCAGATGTCACGAAACGGGATCCGTCCTGACGCTGACTTGGCTCGGAGGAAGTCCGAATCTCAGCAAAACACGATCAACAGCACCATGCAATGGCTTCAAGCAGAGTTTGACTTCCCCTCTGAAGGGAAAGCTCCTTGGAAATCGAACGCAGGCAAGGCGGCGATTCTGAAAGCTCTGGCGGCGTTCGGAATTGACCCGGCCCATGAGGACTGGGAGCGCACTGCGACAGGGAACCCCTCGTTCTCAGGGGACACGATGATCGCGGTCACTAAGGGGACCCCTGCGGAGAAACTCGGAGAGGCTCTGGCTCAGTTACAAGGATTAAGGTCGATGCCTGATCTTGTACTTTCGTCTGTCAGAGGGGACGGGAGACTTCACCCTGACTACTCGGCCTTCCAAAAGTCAGGAAGATTTTCGGTTTACAATCCATCCATATTGATCTTTAATCAAGAGCATAAAGACATGTTGCTCGCTGACGAGGGATGCTTCACGGTGGAGCTTGACTTCAGTAACGCCGACGCCCGGGCAGTGGCCGCCATGAGTGGGGACGAAGAGTTCGCCCGGAGGTTTGAAACCCTCCCGGATGGGACGGCTAAGTATGATGGGCACAACCTGTCAGGTGAAGTGTTTTTCGGATATGACCTTTACCATGAAGACTGCACCGAGGAAGAAGGGTGCCCTACATCTTGCCGACCTGCATTGCGGCCTGCGGCTAAGGCTGCAACTCTGGCGTTAGGATATAACGTGGGTCCTCGAAAACTGGCAGGACTCTTAAATAAGGCCGCTAAGGACGAAGGTCTCGAAATTGAGTTTTGGTGTTCTGATGAATCCTATTGGCAGTACAGGAAGTCCCGGGAGAAGGAAGGGTTGGAGCCCTGGCCGGAAGGAGAGTGGCTTCAGTCGATCCGCAAAGAAGGAATGATTCACACCAGGGAGCTGGTCAGGAACTATAACTTTGAGTATTCCTTGGTCAAGTCTTGGAAAGATAGGGTCGTTTCAGAGGGAGACCGGGAAGGGTTTGTCACTAATTCCTGGGGAAGAAGAATGCAGATTGACTTCGCTGGGAACGGGTGGGACTTCCCTGAGGATAAACGGTCCCGGTCTTACAATCAAAGCCCTGCACTTCTAGGGCAGAGTACTACACGTGAGTTGATGGCCGACTTTCTCATTCGTATGGGAAGGGAGGGGGAGAAGTGGGCACGAGCCTTGCGGGGAGTGATCCACGATGCGGTTGTGGTTGACCTCCCTCAAGAGACTGTGGATGAGGATGCGAAGTTCGTGGCTGACCTCATGCAAGCAGA
>Ga0209487_1001313_pt1 | contig 21190 bp, 15 predicted proteins | sample Poulit2012_FD_187524 | JGI IMG/M metagenome (GOLD analysis project Ga0209487, IMG submission 187524) | Agricultural soil microbial communities from Georgia to study Nitrogen management - Poultry litter 2012 (SPAdes) (version 2) | ecosystem: Environmental > Terrestrial > Soil > Agricultural land...
TATTTACTATTTATCGCTCAGGCAGAATTAACTAGAGTAGATTTATCTTCTACCATATATGATTTACAAAACGCTAAAATAACCTCTTCCGGCAGAAAAGATGGTTTTAGAAAAGCTACTAACCATGGCTTAAGAATAAAGAAGACCACCGATTTATCAGCATTTTGGAATCTCATTCTCATTCCACAATTACAAGCTATACATGGAGTAGACCCTACTCATAGCTTAGAGGAAATACAAAGACTACAAGAAAAGTTTCCAGATGAAATTCTACAATATAATGTCTATTACGAGGATAGAATTGTAGGAGGCTCAACTTTGTTCATTACACCAGAAGTTGTACATACACAGTATATTGCAGCCAATGAGGAAAGACAAAAGCTAGGTACTTTAGACTTTCTTTTCTTCCACTTAATCCAAGAGGAATTCAAACACGTACGTTATTTTGACTTTGGAATATCCAATACCGATCAAGGAAAAAAACTAAATAATGGATTGTTATATTGGAAAGAAAGCTTGGGTGGGAAAGCACAAGTACATCGTTTTTATAAAGTTCCAACCAAGCATCATCAGTTAATAGACAGTATTTTATGAAAGTCGACTTTTTAAATCTTAAAGCAGTAAACCAGCGTTTCGAAAAGCAATTTCAAGAGGCCTATACACAGTTTATAGCTAGTGGCTATTATATTATGGGTGAGCCTCTAAAGGAGTTTGAAGAAGCTTTTGCTGATTATTGCGGGACTTCTAACGCTATTGGAGTGGCTAGTGGGTTGGATGCCCTACGACTTATTCTGGAAGGTTATAAAAGTTTAGGGCGACTATCGAAAGGAGATGCTGTGGCTGTTCCTGCCAATACGTTTATTGCTACCATTTTGGCTATCGAACAAGCGGGGTTAAAACCAGTGTTGGTTGAGGTGGAAGATACGTTTTACAACTTTTCATTACCTCATTTAAAGAAGGCATTAAGTCCACAAGTAAAAGCGATTATGCCGGTTCATTTATATGGACAATTATCCCCCATGACAGAAATAAACCAATTAGCAGAAGAAAATAACCTATTGGTTATTGAAGATGCTGCACAAGCACATGGGGCAATAGATGAAAACGGAAATAGAGCAGGAGCTTTAGGTCACGCAGCTGCTTTTAGTTTTTATCCAAGCAAGAATCTAGGTGCTCTAGGCGATGCGGGTGCCATAACTACTAACGATGAAACACTAGCAAATGATATTCGAAGTTTAAGAAACTACGGTAGTACAGAGCGCTATGTACACGATAAAATTGGGCTTAACTCTAGACTAGATACAATTCAAGCTGCATTTTTAAATATTAAATTACCCTATTTAGATACTGATAATACAAGCAGACAAGAAATTGCCCTTCGGTATATAAGGGAAATAAATAATCCGAAAATAAAAACACCAACGTATTCAGGTGAAAAAGACCATGTGTTTCATTTATTTGTGGTACAGGTGGAAGATCGTAAAGGATTCATGACTTATCTAGAAAATAATAACGTAGGTAGTTTAATTCATTATCCAATTCCGCCACATAAGCAAAAAGCTTTATCGCATTTACAAGGAAAATCTTTGCCCGTAACAGAAAGCATACATAAACAAGTGGTAAGTTTACCAATGAGTCCCGTAATGTGTAAAGAAGAAGTGGACTACGTGATCCGAGTTTTACAAGAATATTAATCAACTTTCGTTGCAGCCTTGAAATTACCTAAGTTTATAAGAGAAAATCTATTGCTAAAGATGACCTCCCTCAATGCAGGAGTGGTGGGAATTCGCTTGGTAATTGCACTGTTCATACAACGTCTTATAGCATCCATGCTAGGAGCATCTGGCGTAGCTATAATCGGACAGCTGCAGAGCTTGACGCAGTTGATGACGTCTGTTACTTCATTTGGAATTTTTAATGGAATAGTAAAGTATGTTGCGGAGTATAAAGAGGATAAAGAGCAGCTACAAAAACTATTCTCAACTACTTTTGTTTTTACCTCTATTGTAAGTGTACTAAGCAGTATATGCTTTTTAATATTTTCGGCCCAGATAAGCGAATATCTGTTTGATTCGGCAGACTTCGCATATCTGATTAAAATTATGGCGGTAGTCATACCTTTTATAAGCACGCAACGCATCTTTAATGGGGTGATTAATGGATTGTCGGAGTATAAGAAGTTTGCGAAAATCGAACTGATTACTTATTTATTCTCTTCTGCCTTAGTGGTGGTGTTTTTGTTTCAATTCCACCTAAATGGAGTTTTGATTGCCATAGCTATTACACCTATAATAAAGCTATTAGTACTACTATATATTTTCTTTAAAATCCTTAATGAGTATGTACAGTTTAAGAAGTTAAAGTTTAAGCTGTTTATGTCGAAAGAACTGCTAGCATTTACGCTGATGTCTTTCTTTTCTACCGTATTATCAAGTTTTATTGAGATTGATATTCGTAGTATGATAACCGATAAAATAACGCTAGACGATGCTGGAATATGGACAGGAATGACCAATATTTCTAAGAATTATATGGTGTTTTCCAATTCGGTTTTAACCCTATATGTTCTCCCAAAATTCGCTTCTATTTATAATCGAACAGAGTTTTTTAAAGAATTACTTTCAATTTATAAAACACTCCTACCCTTATTTGGTATAGGTATGTTGTTCGTATATCTATTTAGGGATTATGTTATCCTGATTATTTATCCGGAGTTCTACGAAATGGCACCGTTATTCAAATGGCAGTTAATAGGTGATTTCGTTCGATTGGCATCTATTGTTTTAAGCTATCAATTTGTTGCTAAACGTATGGTAAAGAGTTTTATATTTACAGAGTTGTTATCCTTAGGACTATTCTACGGCTTTGCTTATTTTTTAACTGATATTTATGGAGTAGAAGGGGTGGTTATGGCACACATGTTCCGAATCTTTATTTACATTGCTGTAGTGTTTTTCTTGGTTCGTATGTATTTTAATCGACAAGAAAAGAAAGTTAATCTATAGCCGATTGCCAAGTGCTTAGATAAGTCTTTGCAACCTTTTTATAATCATGATCTTTCTCAACATATTTTCTTGCATTAGAACCAATACGCTTTATATGCTCGGGTTTGGTTATTAACCAGCGTAGTTTATCTACCAAATAGTCTACATCTGGTAAAGCATTAATACAAACTTCATCCTCTTCGTAGCCATATAACTTTTTCCACTCGCGCTCGGCACCAGTAAAGACTACTTTTCCTTTGGCCATAGCCTCAAGTGCATTAAACCCTTGATCAAAACTATATACTTGGTCTAGTAAGATATGTGCACGGTCGTATTGTTTAATATAAACATCATAGGGAAGGTTTTCTGCGGTAACTACTTCTACTTTATCAGGAAATTCTTGTTTGATTATCTCTAGTGCCTTTTCAAAAAAATCTATGCCTTTTAAAAGATAATTAGCGCGATTTATCCCCATAAAAACTACTACCTTTTCAAGGTTTTCTATTTGCTGATAAGCTAGGGATTTTGTGTTAATGGGATTGGGTATAAGTCCCAAATACTTCTCATTGTTTTCTAAAGGAATGTGGTAATCCATATCCGAAGCTATAACGCCATGTATAATTTCATTGTATAGAAACTGGTGTAGTTCTTTATATTCTGGTTTTAAAAAACGCAATGCGCCAATATAAAAACTTTCCGAAATCCGATTTTCTAATAATGGAGTAAAGATGGAGTATCGAATCTTTTTATTCATTGCAAAAGACACACTGGTGTAATCGGTACCACAGGACAGAAGAAATATACTTTTATTATGTTTTTTTAGGAATTTGATTGCTTTTATTTCCTCAGTAGGTTGCATGCCAAGAGGACTTTCGTTGATTAGTTGTACAATATCGTATCCTTTTAGTTTGGTGTCGAAAGCGAAGAATTGCTTCAGCAGGTTTCTACTTGTTATGTCTATTTTAAACAATTTATAGATTCCTACTTTTACTTTCTTTGCTAATCCAGTATCATACTTTCGTTTTAATCGCATATCTACAGGAAGGTTTTTAAAGAAGTCTCCTGTGCCAATAATTTGCACTTCATGTCCTAAAGCCTGTAAACCTTCTTTTAATGAATTGTGGAGCCTGCTGTACTCTCCAACCAATAGAATGCGCATAAATTGTATATTTGTCTAATTATTCAAATGTAAAACATTATTATGGTAAATAATAACGCGAATCAGAATGTTCGTGTCTGTATAGTAACGATTTCTTTAGGCAAAGGTGGAGCTGAACGATCTACTGCGATATTATCGACTATGCTTTCCCACATCGGTTTCGATGTTACCATAATAACGCTTACCAACCTAATTGATTACACCTATTCTGGAACTCTATTTAATCTAGGTCTTTATAAGAAAGATCCAGATAGACCTGTGGCGCGTTTTAAGCGGTTTCGTAAACTTCGTAGATATATTCAGGAACAGAAATTTGATGTCATAATTGATAATCGAGCCAAACAACTATGGCAAAAGGAGTTATTATATTTTAAATATATCTATCCCGGACAGAAACTTATTTATGTAACGCGAAATTATAAGAAGGAAACCTTCTTGAGTAAAAAAGATTGGATGACACGCAAAATGATTCGTCGTACTAAAAAGATAATAGCGGTATCAAAAGAAATTGCAGACGCCATGAATAGTCGATATAATACCACTCACTTTCATCCGATATATAATCCTATAGAACCGTTGCCAATAGAAAAGCCAGAAAATTGGAATATAGAACAGCCCTTTGTTTTGTTTCTGGGTAGAATGGAGGATAAAGCAAAAAATATAGTTTTATTATTGGATTCCTATAGTCAATCAGAGTTACCTTCATTGAATGTGCCATTGGTGTTGTTAGGCGAAGGGAAGGACGTGCCGCTGATTGCAAAACGGGCCAATGAGTTGCAAATAACCGATATGGTAATTCATCATGACTACACTCCTCAAGTAGGTTGGTATTTACACAAGGCTAAGTTTTTAATTCTATCTAGTCGTCATGAAGGTTTTCCAAGAGTGCTCATCGAAGCCTTATCTGTAGGAACACCAGTGGTTTCTGTAGACTGTAAGAGCGGTCCAAAAGAAGTGGTGCAACATGAAAAGAATGGTTTACTAGTTCCAAATCATAATCCAGAAAAACTAGCAAAAGCTATATCTAGAATGTATACAGACAAACAGTTATATAATCAATGCAAAGCTTTTGCTAAAGAAAGTGTACAACACTTATCTATAGAAAACATCTCGAAACAATGGGAGGAACAGATCTTAGAGGCAATAAAAGAGTAACGAGAATCTAGTTAAAGAAGTCCGATTTCTTTACATTTAAAATTTATTAAACAATTTATAGTTTTGTCATGCCATGCTAGAAAATATTCAACTTATTGATATACCAAAAATTACGGCTCCCGATGGTCGTGGCAATTTATCGGTTGTCGAAAAAGATACCTTACCCTATCCAATAAAGCGAGTTTATTATTTATACGACGTGCCTAGTAGCTCTACACGTGGTGGGCATGCGCATAAGGAATTACAACAATGCCTTATTGCTCTTAGCGGTAGTTTTACTGTGGTGGTAGACGATGGATTAGAACGAAAAGAAATTTTGCTGAACAGACCTGATAAAGGCTTATTGATTCCAAATGGTATTTGGAGAGAACTTATTGAGTTTTCATCTGGTGCCGTTTGCCTTTCTTTGGTAAGCGCCGAGTACGATGAAGCGGATTATATTCGTGAGTATGAGGAGTTTATTACATATAAAAATCCATCTATCTAAAAGCTGTGAAATACATGCCTTTGCTTATAAGAAAAGTATGTAGCTTTTTAAGCTGACTCACTAAAGGGGAGGGCAAATTTAATAATAGCCGTTGCTTCCAATTTAATGACTGTGGATTGATTTCCATTTTTAAAAGAGAAAGTAATTCTTTATCATTATAATATTTACATTGAATGGCGATGGCATAACGATTCAAGTCCAAATACTGTTTAAAACCCCTAGGGGCATTTTTAATTTCCTCATTATAACTGTTCAGAAATTCATATTTTACTTTTCTAATATGTTTTTTAGTAAGACTATCAGCTACAGTTCTGTCGTAGATACTGGTGTATGTGCGATTAAAGACAACCTTTTTATGTAATCCAAATCGAATCCACAAATCGATATCTTGTCCAGAAACAATATGCTTTCTAAATCCCCCGATTTCCCAGAAATCCTTCTTTTTAAAGGCTACAGTAGAGCTATTTGCAAGAGGATGAATTAAACTTGCAAGAAAGTAATCCTCAACCATTTGAATTGAATCTTTATTCTCTAGACTATACGTAGCTTTTTGAGTGAAATTAGGTTTTAAGGTCAATTGGTACGCATTACAATAAAGGGAAGCTTCTGGAAATAATGAAATGCTATTATGCAGCTCCTCTAAATGATTAGGTAACCAATAATCATCCGCATCTAGTAAAGCGATGTAGGAGGACTTAGCCTTTAATATTCCCTGGTTACGAGCTTCTGAAGCTCCTTGATTTTCTTGATGAAACAATTTTATTCGCTCGTCCTGAAATCTTTCAACAATCTCAGCGCTTTTGTCTGTAGAACCGTCATTGATGAGGATTATTTCAAAATCTGTAAAGCTTTGCTTTAAAACACTTTTTAAAGTTCTGCTTATTTGTGATTCTTTGTTGTATAAAGGAATTACAACAGTGAAAAATGGGATAGAAGTATTATTTTTCAAGGTCTAGAATTATTTTGTTCGCAATTTGATGGGCTAATGCAGTGCCTTTATCTGTTATAAAACCAGGTATAAGACTTTTCTTGTGCAAATAATTAATAAAGTCTAATACAGCACTTTTATTTGGAGTATAATTTAAAGCTTTTACTAGTAAATCTTGCATATTTTTTTCTGAAGAGTACTTCTTGCATATGTTGCTGCTATCATAATAGGAGTTACCCAATACAAGGACAGACTTATTTTTTGTAATCGCTTCTAACCCAACTGTCGAATTTACTATAATAACTACGTTTACTATATCTAAAGCTTGATTCAAACTTAAATCTTTATCTAAGTAAACCCTTTCATTATTACGAATAAAAGTATAAAAATCCTCTTCGTACTGAGATTTGTAAATAGGATGTTCTCTTACAAGTAAAATGCTGTTTTTCGGTAAATTAAAATAAATCTCTTTCAGTATATCTGAATGTTTTTTAAAGTAAGGACTATGGTGGGTGATGTTCACATCAAAAGGCACCTGGCAAGCAAATAAGAAAATGTTTTTCCCCGAATGTTCAGTCGCTTTAAATTGTTTATTGTCTGATGTGAGATTTCGTTTGTTAAGAATGGAAAAATCAATTTTTAAATCTGGTGGATATATAGAGGATTTCATAATAGCAAACTCGATGAAATAATCAAGTCCCCGATAAATTGGATTCCTAAGATACTTCTTGTTTTTCTGAAGGTTAAGTGTGTTACAAGCTAGTTTTTCATCTTCTTTACTTATTTCTATTTTTGGTGTGTAGCCTCTAACAGATAAGTTTGCATTCACTCCTTTTTTGTCGAAAATGGTTGTGTTATAGGGTCCTTGTTCTATATGGTAAGTTTTAATTTGCAAGGACTCTGCCATCTCTTTAACTATTTCAAAAGGCAATCGGGAATCTCCTATCAAGAGCAATAAATCTACCTCAATTAGTTTTTGTTCTAGAATATCTATATAAGCCATAGCATGCCATAATAACTCATCCTCTTTTTTATGATACTTAGAATTAAATAGACTGCTTGTTAACTTGTTTAAATCGAAGTTTTTGTATTTATGAGAATTGGCTAGATAAGCCTTATATTTATTTTTATTCTTTTTAGCTAATCGCCAAGCTTTTTGGCTTAACCAACTACCTTTTTGTCCGCGGATTAACGTGTAAAGGTAGCCGCTAAGGTACATGCTATCTATTGTAAAATAAGCTGTAGGATGTTTAGTTTTAAAATGCTTTTTTACACCTAAGAATAGCCTGGAGAATTTATCGTAATAGCCGATACAAAGAACATTCATAAACTGATTTTAAAAACAATGACACATTAATATTGTTAATGTAGTTTATTACTTAATTTAATGTAGGTTTTTTTATTATAAAGCTTTTAAAAAAATAAGATTTCGTATAACAAACTTAATGATTAATCTGCTATCAAGCTTTTTTTCCTTATAAAAGTCTGTATTTTTATATTTAAAGCTTCAGTGCTTATCTAAAATACTAAATATATATTTAAAGAAATACCTTTTAATATTCTTTGTAAAATGCGATTATTATTCTTTTTGGCTATGTTTTTATATCCTTCCCTTTGTTTACTGGGCCAAGAAAATGCCTGGTTTTTTATTCGAGCACAAGAAGAATCTTTTGAGCCAACATTCGAAGAGCGTGAGGGAATTTTACATTATGTTGGGACGAACGAAAGCTTAGCTGCTACCCTTAGTAACTATAAAATTAAAGCTTTTAAAAAAACGTATCGCAACGCTACTGGTCCTTTCTTAAAACGTACTTTTTTCGTAATAACAGACGATAATTTTTTATTAGAGGAATTACTCCTTCGACATAGCGAAATTTTCGAAGGGGGTGAGCTTATTTTAGAAGAGGATAAAAAAATATTCGAACCCAATGATTATGGTCTTACAAGTACTATTGGTGGTAATGAAGGTTTCCCTTTAAATTTAGATTATCTTGATTTTATAGGTGCTCCTAAAGCATGGTATTATACAACGGGTAGGCCAGATGTTTTAATCGGTATTGCAGATGGTGATTTTGATGTTAACGATCCAGAATTTGCTGGTAAAACTACACGCCTTAGAAAATCCACCAAGAGTAAAGGGCACGGTTACACAAGTGCTTCATTGGCTGCTGCTAATGGTGATAACGCTTATGGTATTCCTGGTGTATGCTATGACTGTGGTATTTTAGCAACAAATTATAGCGATTTAAGAAATTTGAACAGCTTACTGGAATTATCGCAACATGGTGCCAAAGTAATTAATTGTAGTTATGGTACTCGAACGTATTACGAAACAGCCCAAGAAGTAATTAATGAAATATATAATAATGGGACTATACTTGTAGCTGCAGGCCATAACCCAAGTTGGACGGAAACCAAAGGAGAAGTGTATTATTACCCAGCGTCGTACGACAATGTAATTTCCGTATCGGGTGTAATGCATCGCTATCCCGAACCAAAAGATAATATTTTATATAGCAAAAGGGATGTGCCTTATGCAGAAAACATTCGGTATCATGTGGGACGAACTATGGGGTTCGAAGACAGAGATATTACTAAAAAAGCCTATCTCTATCCAGCCGGTACAGCTACCCTAAACTCTAAAATAGATATCTTAGGACCTTCGGTTGGACTATTCTTATATGCTGATTATCAAACAAAAGATTCTTTAAATTATACACGCTTCAATCAAACTTCTGGAATTGCTCCGTTGGTTTCGGGGACGGTAGGTTTAATGTTTTCACTTAACCCATGCCTTCCACATACCGAAGTGGAATCGATTCTTAAACTAACGGCCACCAACATAGACCATATCGAAGCCAATAAACCATATTATGGACATTACGGAGCAGGGGCACTTAACACTGGAAAAGCAGTGGAACTTGTATATAATTTATATCGTGAAGATAATATAGCAACCATCGGCAATCAATACTTTGATCGGTGGGACTTTAAGCTTACCGCTTTATCTAAAGAACTACAATTAAGAGATATCACCTTCGAAAAAGAAGCTAGTCTAAATCTTTCGTCCAAGCAAGCTATTGTTTTAAAACCCAATACACTACTTAAACCTAATAGCGATGCTAGTATGCACTTAGCTATCGACTCTGACTTAGAGTCGGCCTGCGAATTGCAGTTACGAGATCCTAGTATAGAAGATTAAGCGTTTTGCTCTACCTCGAACAATTGATGGTCTTCAACTTTTATTGTTTTGGATGGATATTGTAGTAACAGCGCATAATCGTGTGTTGCCATTAAAATTGTGTTACCATTTTTATTTATTTCTTGTAAAACTTCCATGACTTCAATACTAGTTTGAGGGTCTAAGTTTCCAGTAGGTTCATCGGCCAGTATTAATTCAGGGTCATTGAGTAGTGCTCTTGCAATAGCTACCCGTTGTTGCTCTCCTCCAGAAAGTTGATGTGGAAACTTATAGGCCTTGGTTTGCATCCCTACTTTTCTCAGCACTTCTTCTATCCGTTGTTCTATTTTAGTCTTATCCTTCCATCCCGTAGCTTTCAATACAAATTCTAGGTTAGCATGTACATTCCGATCGGTTAGCAATTGAAAGTCTTGAAATACCACGCCAAGTTTTCTGCGTAGGTAAGGAATTTCTTTTTCTTTTAAATTAACTAAGTCAAAGCCTACAATACTTCCTTCGCCTTTTTTAAGTGGCAAGTCGGCGTAAAGAGTTTTCATAAAACTACTTTTACCCGTTCCAGTTTTCCCGATAAGATAAACAAACTCTCCTTTCTCAATTTGAATATTTACGTCCGATAAAATCAGGTTGTCGCCTTGATATATGGAAGCTTCATTTAGGTGTAAAACATGCTCTGACATAGAAATAATTTTAGGTAAAAATAATTGATTTTAATTGGTAAGCTCCTCTAAACTACTTTTTAGTTTGTCAATTTCCTTCTGCTGGTCTATTAGATGTAAGGTTAACTCCTCTATTTTCTCTAATAGGATTAAATTTTGCTTTACTAGATTCACACCATTTTCCTGCATGGCTTTCGCCGATGGTATACCTGGCAAATGTAAATGGCTCGATAAATAAGCTTCTATTTCACTCAATGACCACCTTCTATATTCAGGGTTAGATTCGGAATGTCCTAAAAAATAAGATTCGAATACATAATCCGGTGCGACAGCCCCCTGTAAGTCCACGCGAACTTCTTGTGCATGAATATCCCCCTTTACAGTCAATAAAGCATCAGGGCTTTTAGTTCCTATGCCTATTTTTCCATCTTTCTCTGTTAGATTAGAATATCTTGTATTTTGAGCATACGTACTACAACTTGTAAAACAAAGGACTAAAAATAGTAGTGACAATGTAAGTAAGCGATACATAATATGATTTTGTTTGCTTAAAAGTACAATAAATTTTTAACCTGTGAAATTCATTCAATTTAGTAAACTCACCCCCTTGGTTCTTAGCAAAGAGGTAGGGTATATAACAAAGAGTAATGAGAACTAGGGCATTGTATTATACCAAAGTCTATTTTATTGCGTTTCTATAATGTATATAGTAAATTGTAGCCGAATTATATAAGGTTGCCTTATATAACAAAAAACTAACAGAACTTGTAGATGCCTTGCTGATTAAAGCGATATATTTACGATCTTAAATTAAAATAATATACTTGATGCGAAAGAACTTTGTAACCTTGTATTTCGTTCTATTTTTTTCTGTAATAGTAATGGCCCAGCACACCGATGGGCTAAAAAGCGATGTTTCGCGCTATCAGGATGCAATAGAGCTCTTTGATAAAAACCAATACCAAGCTGCGCAAATGCGATTCAAGAGCTTGATGGAATCTACTAACGACCAAACCATAAAAGGGGATTGTGCGTATTACATTGCTTACAGTGCAGTGAAAATGCAACAACCAAATGCCGATAGGCTGATGGAAGATTTTGTGACAAATTACCCTACTAGCTTAAAACGAAATGGCGCCTACTTAAATGTAGCTAATTATTATTTCGATTCCGGAAACTACGCTAATGCACGTAATTGGTATAACAAAGTGGAAGAACGTAATCTTCAGGGCAAAGAATTAAACCGATATAATTTCAATACGGCATATTCCTACTTTAAAGCAAAGCGCTATAACGAAGCTAAAAAATATTTTAGCCGTGTAGTAAATACCCAAGAATACGGATCGGAAGCTACTTATTACCTAGGTTTTATCGCATACGAAGGCGAAGATTACGCCCAAGCAAAAGAGCTGTTCGAAGTAGTAGAAGGAGAGTCGCAATACGCACAAGAAGTGTCTTATTATCAAGCCGATATGAGTTTTAAAACTGGTGACTTTCAAAAAGCATTAGAGTTTGGCTTAGAACAGTTTCCAACAGCAAACCGAAGAGATAAAAGCGAGTTGGCTAAAATCATTGGTGAAAGCTATTTTAATTTAGGGCAATATGAAGAAGCTATTCCATATTTAAAACAGTATGCTGGGGAAAGAGGCCGATGGAGTAATACCGATTATTACCAGCTTGGATATGCGTATTACAAACAAGGAAAATACCAAGATGCTGTAAATGAGTTTAATAAAATTATAGATGGAAAAGATGCTATCGCACAAAACGCTTTTTACCATTTAGCCGAATCTTATTTAAACCTAGATCAAAAACAACAAGCGCTTAACGCATTTAAGAATGCCTCGGAAATGGATTTTAGTGCCGAGATAAAAGAAGATGCTTGGCTTAACTACGCTAAGTTGAGCTACGAAATAGGAAACAGCTACCAGAGCGTACCATCAGTTTTATTATCATTTATAGAAGCCTATCCGAACAACAGCAACAACGCAATGCTGCAAGACTTGCTTATCGATTCGTATGTAAGTTCTAAAAACTACGAAGAAGCATTGAAACTATTAGAGTCAAACACGAAGTTTGAAAATAAACTAGCCTATCAGAAAGTTGCTTTTCTACGTGGAGTGGAGGTATACGAACAAAATCAGTTCAACGAAGCCATAAAGTACTTCGATAAATCGTTGAGAGAACCACGCGATGCTGAGATTACAGCACGAGCTACTTATTGGAAGGCTGAAGCTGATTACCAATTAGAAAGATATGCCGATGCCTTAATCGGATTTAAGCAATTTGCCCAGTTGCCTGGAGCCAAACGCACCCAAGAGTATACCAATATAAATTATAATTTAGGTTATACCGAATACCATTTAGACCATTACCAACAAGCTATAAACTACTTTACTGATTTCACTAAACAATCCGATGTGTCACAAAACATGTTGGCCGATGCCTATTTGCGCCTAGGTGACTCGCATTTTGTTACCAGTAAATACTGGCCAGCAATGGAAAACTATAACGAAGCGATTAGCAGAGGAGTACAAGCTATCGCTTATGCTGAGTTTCAAAAATCTATCAGTTATGGATTTGTAGATCGTACATCACAAAAGATAGAAGGATTAAATAATTTTATAAGAGATTATCCAGGAGCTAGCTTACGTGCCGATGCCATGTATGAGTTAGGAAACACCTATGTAAACTTAGATGAGAATAACAGAGCTTTGGCCATGTACGATAAATTGTTAAACGAAGCACCGAGAAGTCGTTTTGTGCCTATGACGTTATTGAAAAAAGCTTTAATACTCGACAACAGCAATCGAACCGACGAAGCACTAAACGTGTTTAAAAAAGTAGCTAAGGATTATCCTTCTACCCCAGAAGCTTTACAAGCTGTAGAATCGGCAAAGATGATTTATATAGATAGAGGGCAAGTAGACAATTACGCTGCTTGGGCAAAGACACTAGATTTTGTTGAGGTGAAAGATGCCGAGCTAGACCACGCCACTTTCCAAACTGCAGAACAACCATACCTAGAAAGCAATACAACACTTGCAGTAGAACGTTTAAATGAATACTTAAAACGATTCCCAAGTGGGATTCATGCATTAAAAGCACATTTCTATTTAGGACAGCTTTATTATGCTGATAATAATAGAGATAAGGCACTTTCTCACTACGAAAGTGTAGCCGAAGTAACGAATAATGAGTTTACAGAACCTGCGCTAGCTCGAATTTCTGAAATTTATTTATTCCGTGAAGATTATCAGAATGCGATTGTTTACTTAGAGAAATTAGAAGCGCATGCTAGTCACGAAGAAAATAAAATCTTCGCTAAAACTAACAGCATGAAAGCTTATTACGAACTAAAAGATTACAATAAGGCCGTCGCTGCAGCAACCGAGGTTTTAGCAATGCCGGATATTACCGATCGTGTAAAAAGCGATGCTATGCTAATCGAAGCGCGTTCGGCAATGGAAACAGGAAACGAACAAAAAGCTAAAGAAGCTTACCAACGCGTAGCAAAATTGGCTACAGGAAGAATAGCTGCAGAAGCATTGTATTATGACGCTTACTTTAAAAACAAAGAAGGAGCTTACCAAGCATCCAACGAACAAGTGCAAAAGCTAGCGAGAGACTATGCTGGATTTAAAGAGTTTGGAGCAAAAGGATTGGTGCTGATGGCAAAAAACTTCTATGCACTAGAAGACGCTTACCAAGCCACTTATATCTTGACAAGTATCGAAGAGAACTTCCAAGAATTCCCAGAAATAGTTGCAGAAGCAAAAACTTTATTGCAGCAAATAAAAGATAAAGAAGCTAAAACCAATGCATCGGTAAACAAGGATGAAAATGAGTAAGAGTAATTTTATCCATACCATCAAAACGCAAAGAAACATGAGGAGAATACCTTATATACATATGATACAGAATTTTTCTTGGCACACTATGTCCAGTAAATTATTAATAGGTCTTGGAGTTTTGTGCATGACCACATGGAGTATGCAAGCACAAGAAGAGGAACAGAAAAAGGAAAAAGAGAACCTTGGAACGGAAGTGGTAAACATCGTTCAGTCTTATAAGCCAAGCATCTCGAAATCCAGTAAACAAAGCCTTCGGCCAGATGTGTCCGACATACAAGATGCTGAGAGGAAAACGGTAGATTACACCATTTTCTCAGTTCCGGTTGCATCTACGTTTCAACCACAGAAAGGAAGTGCTGCAAATTTAAAACGAGCTAGAAAGCCAAAATACTTTAATAACTACGCCCGTTTAGGCTTCGGAAATTATACCAATGCCCATGCAGAGCTGTTCTCAAGCTTTGAGGTAGGACATGACAATGATTTAGCTATCTTTTTATCACATAATTCATCCCAAGGAGGAATAAAAGGTGTGGAGATAGATGATAAGTTTTACCGAACTAATTTAGATGTAGAATATTCCACTAAAGGAAGAAATTGGGATGCAGGAATTCGTAGTGGTATAGACCATCAATTGTATAATTGGTATGGAATGCCAACGCCAAAACCTGTTTTATCCGATCCAACTTCTTTGTTTGATGACAATAGCCAATCCTATTTTAGTGGATATTTAGGCGGGTCGATTGCGATGGGCGATAGTTTCTTTAAACAAGCCGATGTAGAATTGCGTATGCTTACCGATTCACATTCTAGTTCAGAGATATGGATGCAAGCCAAGCCTGAGTTTATCGTTCCGATAAATGATATGGATATTCGAATCGGCACCGATATCGCTTACCTAAACGGTAGTTTTAAAAAACAATATCAATCCGATGCTAAAGGAAACAATTATGGGTTTTTTCACGCAGGACTAGCACCATCCCTTACTTATGTGGACGAAGATTTATCTTTTGTACTAGGAGCAAAAGGATATGTACTAAGCGATACCGAAGCAAGTGAAACGAACTTTAAAATATATCCAGATGTACATGCATCCTATAAAATTGTCGATGAGTTTATGACTTTATATGGAAGTGCTACAGGTGGATTACATCATAATTCGTTTTATAATCTAAAAGAGGATAATCCGTTTATTTCACCTACTTTATTTATAAAACCAACAAGTGCTACCTATAAAATAGCCGGAGGGTTAAAAGGTAAATTCACTAGTGCAATAGGCTATAAATTTGAGGCTAGTTATGGAGAAGAAAAAGATAAAGCTCTTTTTGCTTTAAATGATTATGAGCAAAGCGATATCTACGACAAAGGTTATGAAAAAGCACATTCTTTTAATGTACTTTACGATAAAGTAAATACTTTGACTATAGAAGGTGAGGTTTTAGCCGATGTTTCTGATGAGTTACAATTGGGGCTACACGCTGCTTTCCATAATTATAGCACTAGTAACGAAGACGAAGCTTGGAATTTACCAGAACTAGAAGCAAGAGTTTTTGCTAATTATAAGATAACCGATAAAATCTATACCCGTGCCTCTATATTCTTTATAGGTGAAAGGAACGATCGAGTATTTGTCCCTGGAGCTTTTTTAGAGCCAGATACGTATAATACAGTAAAGCTAAAGTCTTATGTAGATGCCAACCTGCAGGTTTCTTATCAGTTCACGCCACAACTAAGTTTCTTTGCTAAAGGCAATAACTTAGTAGGAGGGGCGTATAAGAAGTGGTATGCCTATCCTATGCAAGACATTCAGTTTATGTTAGGAGCAACCTATCAGTTTGACTGGCAATAATATTCCGAATAATTGTTATTTAAAAGCCGTTCGAAACTCGAGCGGCTTTTTTAATCATAGAACTCATCGAGACTCTGTCTCGAATCAGTTGATTACTGTTGAGGTTTCCATATAAAAACCCCAGCGGGGTTTAACCATTGATAACCCCCGATGCAATCGGGGGTATTAGTCGCTTTCCATAGGCCAACCCCAACGGGGGTTGAACTATCTTATAATTTGAGTTATATTCTATACTTTAACATGGATATAGTCTGGATGGTTGAACCCGCTTTGGGGTTCTGTTTTCAATGTGCTGTTTACCCCGCACTGCGCTTTACTTGTACGGGGTTATCTTAATTAAACCCCGCTGGGGTTTTATCTATTATAAGGTAATAAACTATTCTTCGTGTTGATTAATGTGTAAAAAGTTGCTTTTATTCTACATTAATCCGCATTATACCTTTTTCGTTTATATGTTTTGCTTCCCGCTGATTTCGTAGGTTTTATTTTATAAATATGACGATAAAATGCAAGTACAATATGCGTATCGTACATAAGAAGTATTAAGTCAAAAAGTTTCCTAATAAAACTGTAATTTTATAAACGTAGTTTTTAAATCAAATTTAATTAACCAATGCGAAAAACATTTCTGTTATTAAGTATTAGTTTACTACTAGCATCCTGTCAGAACTTGGAGCCAGTAGATTTATTGATTACCCATGCTAAAATCTATACAGTAGACAAGGACTTCTCTGTAAAACAAGCCATGGCAATTAAAGATGGAAAGATTGTAGCAACAGGAACAAGAGATGCCTTAGCAAGAACTTACAAGCCGAAAGAACGAATACGAGCCAATGGTAAGTTTATTTATCCTGGATTTATAGATGCGCATGCACATTTGTATGGAATGGGGATGTCTATGCAGGAAGTAGATCTTTCCGGCGCTAAAAGCTATGCTGAGGTGGTAGAGCGAACTCGTAAGTTTAATGAAGAGAACCCAACCGACTATATCAGCGGTAGAGGATGGGACCAAAACCTTTGGGAAGATAAAAACTTCCCAACCAAAGAAGCTTTAGACGTAGTATTTCCTGATACGCCAGTTGTTCTTACCAGAGTAGATGGTCATGCTCTACTAGCTAATTCTGCTGCAATGCGCCTGGCGGAGTTTGATGAAAATACCAAGATAGAAGGGGGACAAATATTTTGGGAAGGTGGGGAGCCAACAGGTGTATTTATAGATGCAGCTATGAGCCTGATTAGAAAGCATAAACCCGCGCCTTCTCGCCAAGATAAAATCCGTGCGTTACAACTAGCTCAAGAAGAAGTATTCTCGTATGGACTAACCACTATAAACGATGCAGGATTACAAAAGGACGTAATTCTACTTATTGATAGTTTACAAAAAGAGAATAAGTATCCTCTACGTGTCTACGCTATGATTTCTGGCAGCGATCCGGAGACTTTGGGTTATTTCTTAGACCAAGGAATATATAAAACTGATGGGCTTAGCGTTAGAAGCGCAAAAGTATTTACCGATGGTGCTTTAGGTTCTCGAGGAGCTGCATTACGTGAACCTTATTCCGATGACCCACACAATTATGGGCTATCTTTGATTAGCAAAGAGGACTTTACCAAGCTAAGTAAACGTTTAGCCGATGCCAACTTCCAAATGAATTCCCATGCCATTGGCGACTCTGCAAATCATGTCGTACTTACAGTTTACGAAGAAACACTAAAAGATAAAACCGATGCACGATGGAAAGTAGAACATGCCCAAATATTAAGTCCAGAACATTTTGCCTATTTCTCCGACAACATAATTGCTTCGGTACAACCAACTCATGCTACAAGCGATATGTCTTGGGCAGAGGATAGGCTAGGAGCAGATCGTATTAGAGGCGCTTATGCCTACCAAGATATTTTAAAATACGGAAAACGCCTCGCTTTAGGAACTGACTTTCCAGTAGAGAAAGTAACCCCGATGTTTACATTTTATTCTGCCGTAGCAAGACAAGATCATGAGGGCAATCCAGCAGCTGGTTTCTTACCAGAGCAACGTCTTACCCGTGAACAAACTTTACGAGGAATGACTATATGGGCTGCTTATTCTAATTTTGAAGAAAAGGAAAAAGGAAGCTTAGAACCAGGAAAGTTTGCCGACTTTATAGTGATGGATGAAGATTTAATGGAGGTAGATATTTTAGAAATTCCTCATTTAAAAGTGCAAGAAACTTATGTTGATGGTAAACGAGTATATAAAAAGTAAGTTTAAAAATTAGAATAATTATGTGGAAACGGATCCTTATAGTAAGTAGTGTAGTGCTTTTTATGTCCTGTTCGGAGAAAACAGAGCAGCATCCATCACCTCAGAAAGATATAATAGTCATGGAAAAACCAGCGCTAAATTTAAAACAAGCAAAAACCATTCTCGAACTACCTGTTAGCTGTATTGTACAAGAGTATCCTAATAAATTAGGGCAAACTATAGGGAGTGCGGATGACTTAAAAACACCCAAAGAGCTACGCCCAATATTCTACGGATGCTTTGATTGGCATTCTTCTGTTCATGGCTATTGGTCTATTATCCGCTTGCTAAAAGATTTTCCAGAACTCGATAGCGATGGAGCTATTCGAAATATCCTTGAAGAACATATTACAAAAGAAAATGTTGCTATTGAATTGACATTCTTCCGAGATGAGAATAATTTAAACTTTGAACGTACCTATGGTTGGGCATGGTTGTTTATTCTGCAAAAAGAACTGTTGTCCTGGACCGATGATGCACAAGCACAAAAGTGGGCCGAAAACCTTAAACCTTTAGTAGATGAGTTGGTGGGAAAATATGAAGTATACTTACCAAAACTTACTTTCCCCATCCGAACAGGTACTCATGATAATACCGCGTTCGGATTATCACTTTCATTAGATTACGCGAGGAGTGTGGATAATAAAGAATTTGAAACATTAATTACTACTCATGCAAAACGTTTATTCGAAAACGATAAAGACTGTCCATTAAGCTACGAACCAAGCGGTCATGACTTCCTGTCGCCTTGCTTAGAAGAAGCACTGTTGATGAGTAAAGTTTTAGATGAGGATATCTATGCTACATGGATAAATAAATTCCTCCCTCAGCTATTGGACACGGACTTCGATTTAACCCCTGCTGAGGTTACCGATAGAAGCGATGGACATTTAGTGCATTTAGACGGTCTAAACTTTAGTCGCGCAACTTGCTTAAGTGGCATTGCTAAGAAACTAGGCAGCATGACACATTTAGAAAATATAGCCGTAAAACACCTAGAGCATTCCTTAAATAATATTAGCGATGATCATTATATGGGTAGTCACTGGTTGGGTACTTTTGCTTTGTATGCGTTAGACGCTATGAAGGATTAAACATTTTGTTTTTAGCAGATTAATTTTTTAGAGGATTACTCCTCTCGCTCTGAACTTTATGAATGGGTGAGGGGGAGTTAGGTGGGGCGTGAATTTTAACTTTAGCTACTCAATGTCTTCTGATTTTGAGCTTTGCTCCAATCTTGGTGTTTAGAATACAGTTTTTAGCATCTTCCAATCCTGAAATTCAATTGCTCTTAGGCCGTACAGAGCCTTTTTTATGCTTCCTTTTTTGAAATGTATAATAATTATAGAAAGTAATCTATGCCGAACGGTGAGTAACTCCCAAGCAACAGCGTTTAGATTTCCCTTTAAATACCATATTAGTTCGCCATCGGAGCAAACTTATAGGATTTGCACAACTTACTAGCTATGCTTAGTGCTGTTGCCAGTTTAATCCACTTATTCAATAATAACATGACTAGAATAAAAACCTATTTAGAGGTTAACTATTTTACCTAGGAAGTACAGTCAGATAATATGGTAGCTTATTTAGTTTTTCTAGTGATGTAAAGGAAAACTTCTGATTAAGCGTTAGTTACATTGTTCGGAATAACTTATGTCATTTAACCTAAAAGAAAGAACAATGTCGATTTGGTAAGTATCCTCTTATTATTTTAAAACAACAAGAACCAAATCTCAAGAATAAATACTGTATTGTTATATGATTATGTCTCGTTGCCCTATCTCAATAGGCTATTGTTCGACATCAATAGGTGCTTGTTTCATGTCATTAGGTGATTGTTGCACGTCAATAGGCAATTGATGCATGTCACTAAGTAATTGCTCCACGTCAATAGGCGATTGTTGCACATCAATAGGCAATTGATGCATGTCATCAGGTAATTGCTTCACGTCAATAGACGATTGTTGTACGTCAATTGGTAATTGATGCATGTCATTAGGTAATTGCTCCACGTCAATAGGTGATTGTTGCACGTCAATTGGTAATTGATGCATGTCATTAGGTAATTGCTTCACGTCAATAGACGATTGTTGTACGTCAATTGGTAATTGATGCATGTCATTAGGTAATTGCTCCACGTCAATTGGTGATTGTTGCACGTCAATAGGTGATTGATGTATGTCACTAGGTAATTGCTCCACGTCAATTGATGATTGTTGCACGTCAATTGGTGATTGTTGTACGTCAATAGGTAATTGATGCATGTCAATTGATGATTGTTGCACGTCAATTGGTGATTGTTGTACGTCAATAGGTAATTGATGCATGTCATTAGGTAATTGTTCCACGTCAATGGGCAATTGATGTACGTCAATAGGCTATTGCTCCACGTCAATTGAAAATTGGATTGTGTGATTCTTTGTTTATGTCATGTAAGTTTATGTATTCAGTAGTTTAGGTTGGCTTTAGTTACTTAAATTGTCAAAACTACAATCTTGAGGTTTAAGAACTCATTAACTTATTGTGTATGTTTTTAATAGCATCCTATTGTTTTAGGAGGCTTAATGAGAAGACTTGGTATTATAATCAATTAAGCATCCCTACGATTTAGTAGGGTGTCTCATCTAAAACCAAT
>Ga0209487_1001314_pt1 | contig 21188 bp, 33 predicted proteins | sample Poulit2012_FD_187524 | JGI IMG/M metagenome (GOLD analysis project Ga0209487, IMG submission 187524) | Agricultural soil microbial communities from Georgia to study Nitrogen management - Poultry litter 2012 (SPAdes) (version 2) | ecosystem: Environmental > Terrestrial > Soil > Agricultural land...
AGCGGCTCGCCGCGCGCGTCGCGATAAAGCGCCTGGATATCGACGCCCTCGTGAAACCGGGTATAAACGAGGCCGTGATCGGTACGCCGCGGATTGCGAACAAATCCGTACTGCCCCCCTTCCCAGGGCGTAGAGCGCCGCCCTTCAAAGTACCGATCGGTGTATTGGTAGAACGACGGCCCGTCGTCATCGAGAAGCGCCGTGTTCGAGGTCGGGAGAATCAGATTAAGGGAAGGCTGCGGCAGCGAAGGAGGGAGCGGCTCAACCGAATCGACCAGCGTGTCAACAGGTGCTACATCGGACGGAATAACAGCCGTTCCGAGCCGCTGTGCGTTGCCGATGCTGATAAAAACGCCGCTGAGCAGGACGGCGGTCAGTAATACTCCTCTCCACAAAGCAGTCACGATATTCTCTCCTTACAGAACCGATCGACTTATCAAACTACAGTCACCCGAACACTCGAAGTGGAAGCCGCCTACCGCCTGCACATCAGGTGACAAAGATTTAATCGCCCCAGGTTACGGGGTACTCTGCGGTGACATTCCCTCGCGCCATGTCGCGCAAACGCCTTTTAAGCAAGCGACGCTTCAGCGGACTGAGATGGTCGATGAACAGAATTCCTTCCAGGTGATCGAACTCGTGCTGAAAAACTCGTGCCAGAACACCGCCCACCTCCAGTTCGTGTTCGACGAATTCCCTGTCGAGGTACCGGATGCGGATCCTCTCCGGCCGCTGCACCGGCTCGTTTAAATCCGGAATTGACAAACAGCCTTCCTCATACTCCACACGCTCCTCGCTGGACTCCACGATCTCAGGATTGATCAGGACCATCGGCTGAGGCGGTAATTCTTCTTCCACCTCGTCCTCTCGGGGCGTCACATCGACAACGAAGACGCGCTCGCGTCGGCCGACTTGCGTTGCGGCCAGTCCAATACCCGACGCTCCGTGCATCGTCTCGATCATATTGTCGATCAGCTGCTGCAGCTCAGGCGTATTCTCGGTAACGTCCGTTGCCCGCTCCTTTAGGATCGGATCACCGAAGACACGGATAGGCAGAATCATAGACAGTAAATAGAATGACTGTGACCTTTGGTAAACGATCAGGCAGGCCCTGAGTGCCGATGCCCATCCAGAAAGTCCTGCAGAATTATCGCCGCGGCCGCGGCGTCAACGTCGCCGGATCGTTTTTCTACGCGCCGCCCGCCGCGAGCTTCCCGCACGAGGTCGTGTGCGATCTCTGACGTATACCGCTCGTCGAGCTTCACGACAACCACATCCCTAAGTGCATTCCGCAGGCGGTTTACGAACTCCTGAACAACGCGTGTCGCATCACCTTCGGAGCCGTCGAGCATCAACGGCCAGCCGACCACGATTGTCTCAAGCCCCTCGTCCCGATGCAGCTTTCGCAGGACGTCGACTGCTTCCCGAGGATTGTAAGCACCGAGCGGCTGGGCAAACATCCTCAACGGATCTGCGACGGCAAGACCCACGCGCTTGCGTCCGTAATCGACTCCGACGATCCTTCCCATAAACAGAAATGGGCCGAAGTAAGACCTTCGGCCCGACGAGATTGCCGCTTCCTCAGCGAATATCAGTTGCTGCTGCCGTTTGACACGACGACGATTTCCTCCGGCTCGTCTGCACTTCCCACCGGTATCGTGTACTCGAGATCGCTCAAAGGCGTCTGTAAAACCTCTTTCAGGCGCTTGCTCGGTTTGAAATGCGTTTTACGCCGGCTCGGAATAAAAACCGTTTCGTTAGTTTTCGGATTTCTGGCCTTCGGCTTGGCTTTGGTCTTCTTGACCTCGAAGACGCCGAAGTCGCGCAGCTCAATACGTACTTCCGGGTCGGCCTCGAGCAATAACTCGCCTAACGCCGCGATAACAGCGCTTACCCATGGCTCGCTACGGTAAATCGGCTCATCCATAATATTCGCCACCCGCCGCGCTACATCTTTCTTCGTCAGTGTAGTAGGTCTTCCTGCCATCTGTATCGTTAAGCTGAATGATCGTCGCCGGCAGAGGGCTCGGTACAGTACGCTAATACGTCGAGGAATCGATTCACGAATCGATCTGCCGAATAACATTAAAGCCGCTCACCCCTCATCGGGCCCTAAGCGGCCTCTGTCCATCCATCACACCAAAATCCCCAGGTATATCAAGATATGTAGGTGTTATCTAAATAGCCTAATTACAAGTGCTTCTACCATTTATGCGTCCCTTTCTTCATCAAACCGCCACGTCACTCTTCGAAGCGGTAGACACCGTGGATGCCTTCAATCCGCCGTAGCCGGTCTATCACCCGGCGCAGGTGTTGGAGGTCGCTTACATAGAGTACAAGTGTACCTTCGAATACGCCGTCTTCAGAGTTAACGGTGATCGACCGAATATTCGTTTTCAAGTTCTTTGAGATGACCGTCGTGACATCGCTCACAATGCCCACCCGGTCTTCGCCCATAACGCGCAGCGCCGTCAGGAAGTGGACATCCTTCTGCCGGCTCCACTCGACGGGGACGATCCTGTCGGGATGATTGATGAGCAAGTTCGGTGCGTTACGGCAATTGACCCGATGAATCCTGATGCCTCCGCTTCGGCTCACATATCCAAATACATCGTCGCCTGGAATAGGGTTACAGCAGGAGGCATACTGGGTCACGATGTCGGTGTGGAGCTCACCGTCGATCATCAGCGCGGGTTGGCTCGTGGCCTGCGCGGTGTCGAGGAAGTTCTCATAACGTAGCCGAAGTGACTCCTCGGTCTCCTGAGCATCATCGTCCGCCGGGGTCGCGGCAGGCGCTCCGTCCCTGACGTAGGTCACGAAATCACTGGCATCATAAAGACCGACGCCTATCTCGTAGAACATCTGCTGCGGATTCGGAAACTTGAGCCGGGTGGCATAGCGGCTCAGGTCCTGCTCATCGATCTCAAGCCCGGAGCGTTTGACCTTTTTCTCCCAGATGTCGCGCCCCAGGTCGATGGACTTGCGGCGTTTCTCGTTTGCCCAGTGACGAATTCGACTCCGCGCCTTATGCGTCACCACGAACTTCATCCAGTCCGGATTCGGCGTCTGCTTCTTGGAGGTGATGATCTCGACCTGGTCGCCACTCTTGAGCCGTACCGACAGCGGGACCATTTTGCCGTTGACCTTCGCTCCGATACAGTGAAGCCCGACTTCAGTGTGTACGTTGAAGGCAAAGTCGACGGGCGTGGCGCCGCTCGGCAGCGTCATAAGGTCTCCCCTCGGCGTGAAGACGTAAATCTCCTCGTCGTACAGGTTGAGGCGGAATTCCTTAACAAACTCTGTGGCTTGTTCCGGACGCGGGTTTTCGAGCAGGTCGCGCACCCACGAGAGGAACTGATCCATCTTCCGGTCCTCATCCGTGACGCCCTCCTTGTACTTCCAGTGGGCGGCCACACCGCGCTCGGCAATCTGATGCATCTCCTCCGTGCGAATCTGCACCTCCACACGGCTGCCTTCCGGGCCAAGCACGGTCGTGTGCAGACTTTGGTATCCGTTGGATTTAGGGACGGAAATAAAATCCCGGAATCGCTCGGGCAGCGGTTTGTATAAATCCGTGATGATGGAGTAAACGCGCCAGCATTCTTCCTTGCCTTTGGTCCCGGAGCTCTTCAGAATGATGCGGATCGCAAAAACGTCGTAGATCTCGTTCAGCGGCTTATCCTGCCGCTTCATTTTGCGATAGATCGAGTAGACATTTTTGACGCGGCCGCTCATCTCAAACTCGAAGCCATCCGACTTGAGACGATCGCGGAGCGGATCGATGAATCGCTTAATGTAGCTCTCGCGCTCGATTCGCCCGACCTGCAGATCGCGTTCGATCTCGTGGTAGACCTCGGGGTCGACCACCTTGAGAGAAAGGTCCTCGAGTTCGCTCTTTACGTTGAAGAAACCGAACCGGTGTGCGAGGGGCGCGAAGAGGTCGAGCGTCTCGCTGGCAATTTTCAGGCGCTTCTGCTTCGGCAGCGACTCGATGGTCCTCATGTTGTGGAGGCGGTCCGCGAACTTGACCAGGATGACGCGAATGTCGGACGCCATCGAAAGCATGAGCTTACGGACGTTCTCAGCCTGGCCCAGCTCGCGGCTTTCGAAGACGTCACTGATCTTGGTGAGTCCATCGATGATGAGCGCCATGGTCTCGCCGAACTCGTCTCGGACGAAGTCGAGCGAGAATTCGGTATCCTCGACCACATCGTGAAGAAGCGCCGCCCCCACGCTCAAATCGTCGAACCCGATGTCGCGAGCGACGATGGTCGCCACTTCAAGCGGATGCGTGATATACGGCTCGCCCGAGGCACGCTGATCGTTGCGATGCGCCCAATAGCCGATGCGGAAGGCTCGCCGGATCATCGCCTCATCGACCGTCAGCAGCGACTCTCGGCACGTCTGTATGAGCTCCTCAAGTTTGCCCTCAAACTCCTCCGGGATCTTGATGTCGGTGCTCTTGAGTATGGGAGATGCCTTCAGCATATAGAACTGTTTATTGGCGACATAACTTCAATTTATACCGACGGGCAGATTGCTGTTCCACACGGCCCTTATCGCACTACCGGGAACACAGCCCGTGGTGGACGCCGGAAGTGTGCGTCGTTACATGAGTCTATTGCACACACAAAAAAGGCGCCACCGATATATCGGCAGCGCCTTTTGAAACCTGGTACGGCTTGAACGTCAGGCTTTCTCCTCTTCGTCCTGCTCGCCGGCTTCGTCAGCCGCTTCCTCAGCCTTGGGTACGTCGGCGCCGGTCTCCTCAGTTGCATCGGCCTCTGCCTTGGCTTCCTCGACTTCCGGCGCCTCGGCAGCTTCGGTCTCTACAGCGTCCGTCTCGGTTGCCTCTGCCGTCGGCTCTTCAGCCTCCACAGCGGTCTCCTCGGCCACAGGTGCTTCCGGCTTCACTGCTGCCGGCTGGTCCGTCTTGCGGCCGCGACGGGAGCGTCCACCACCACGGCGCGTGCGGCGTGAACCACTGGTCTCACGCTCCGGCTGCGACTCGTTGTAGTCAACAAGCTCGATCAGTGCCATCTCGGCTCCATCACCCGGGCGGGGGCCCAGTTTGACAATCCGCGTGTAACCGCCCGCGCGGTCACCAACTCTTGTCGAGATGTCGCCGAAAAGCTCAGTAACCGCGTACTTGTTCTGCAGATGACGGAAAACTTCGCGGCGATTATGCGTGGTGTCCTGCTTTGCCCGTGTGATGAGGGGCTCGACATACACCCGGAGGGCTTTAGCCTTTGCGAGGGTCGTGCGGATGTGCTTGTGCTCGATCAATGCCGAAGACAACGCGGCGAGCGTCGCATTTCGGTGAGATCGTCCGCGGCCAATCCGGTGTCGTTTAAGTTGATGTCTCATAGGTCGTCAATCGAATTTCGGGCTCCTGGCAGAATCGCTAAAAACGTGCTCAGGCTTCCTCCAAGTACCGGTCTACATCCATTCCGAAGCCGAGCCCACGCTCTTCCAGAACCTGCACGAGCTCGAGCAACGACTTACGGCCGAAGTTGCGGAATTTCAGCATCTCCGACTCCTCACGGCGAACAAGTTCACCGATGTTCTTGATGTTGGCCGCCTTCAAGCAGTTATGCGCGCGTACGGAAAGGTCAAGCTCATCGACAGGCTGCGCCAGCAACTCACGAATCCGTTGAACCTCGGCATCGACCTCTTTCTCCTCTTCCACCGGCTGCGGCTCTCCGTCCATCGAGATGAACAGATTGACGTGGTCGCGAAGAATGCCTGCCGCTTCCGTCAGCGCATCTTCCGCCGTGATCGAGCCGTCCGTCGTGATCTCGAGCATCAAGCGCTCGTAGTCGATCTTCTGCCCGACACGAGTCGGCTTTACCTGGTACCGCACGTTGCGGATCGGCGTGAATACCGAGTCGATGGCAATGACACCGATCGGGTCGTCCGCCTGTTTGTTCTCCTCGGCAGGAATGTACCCCCTGCCCGATCCCATGCGAAGCTCAACGTGGATATCGGCATCTTCTGCCAATGTCGCAATGTGAGCATCCGGGTTGAGAACCTCGTAATCGTTCGTCGCCTCGGCGATATCACCAGCGGTCCAGTCGCCCGGTCCCGAAAGGTGGAGATGAATCAGCTCAGAAGGTGCCTCGCCCGCGCGGAAGCGTACGCCTTTGAGGTTGAGGATGATATCAGAAACATCCTCCGTCACACCCTGCACCGTCGAAAACTCGTGCTGCACACCGTCGATCTTAATCGCGGTAATAGCTGTGCCCTGTAGCGACGAGAGCAGCACGCGGCGAAGAGCGTTTCCGATGGTCACGCCGAAACCGCGCTCGAGCGGCTGAATGACGAACCGTCCGTATTCGTCTGATGCCTCCTCGACTTGTACGCCGTCGGGCATCTGAAGTGCGTGATTGCTCATATCAATACGTGAATCCATGATTTGTCCGTTCGCCCCAGAAAAAGCAGCCAACCGGCTGCGGCACCGCGTTACTTGGAGTAAAGCTCGACGATGAGCTGCTCGCGGATGTTTTCGGGAATGTCCTCGCGGTTCGGGTAGTCGAGGAACTTGGCCTGAAGGAGGTCGCGGTCGACTTCCAGCCAGGGATAGGTACGACGACTCCGCCGCGTGCTCTCTGCGACCATCTCGAGGTTACGGCTCTTGGGCCGCACCGCAACGACATCACCCGCACGGAGTGAGTACGAAGGGATGTTGACCACGCGGCCGTTCACCATGATGTGACCATGGTTAACGAGCTGCCGCGCCTGCCGCCGCGTCCGCGCGAAGCCAAGACGGAATACCGTGTTATCGAGCCGCGCTTCGAGATACTGGAGCAGAATCTCGCCGGTCACACCACGCTTCCTCGATGCCTTATCGAAGAGGTTGCGGAACTGCCGTTCGAGCAGCCCATAGGTGTAGCGCGCTTTCTGCTTCTCTTTCAGCTGAAGTGCGTATTCGCTCTCCTTCGAGCGGCGGTTGCGCCCATGCTGTCCGGGCGGGTAGGGCTTGCGCTCCAGCGACTTGCTGGGTCCGAAAATCGGCTCTTTGAACCGACGTGCAATCTTCTGCTTAGGGCCTCTATAACGGGCCATAATTACTTACCTCTTTTCTCGTTTGTCGGGTATAAAACAAACGTACGGAAGCACCTGCGTTGCTTCCGTAACCGGGCTTAAATCGAAGTGCGCTGTCTGACATGCATGGGATCACGGCGATATGCCGGCGTAACGGCCGAACATATCGAGAGCGTGATGACCCTTTGCGTCAGACTCGGCGACGCTTCGGCGGCCGGCAGCCGTTGTGTGGGATAGGCGTGACGTCACGGATCGTTGCGATCTCGAGGCCCGTTGCCGAAAGTGCACGAATCGCCGACTCACGTCCGGAGCCCGGCCCTTTTACATGCACATCGACACGGCGCAGCCCGAGGTCGTAGGCTTCCTTAGCCGCCTCCGACGCAGCCACCTGGGCCGCATACGGGGTATTCTTACGGCTGCCCTTGAAGCCCTGCTTGCCCGAACTCGCCCATGAGATCGTGTTGCCGTACTGGTCGGTCATCGTCACGATCACGTTGTTGAACGTAGCGCGAATGAACGCATGACCGTTCGACTCGACGATAACGTTCTTCTTGCGGACGGACCGTGAGCCGCGTCCCGTTGTCTTCTGTCTCTTTGCCATAGATGGTGTTTGCGATCAGCTCGAGGCACGCCGGGTGCGGGCCTCTTCTCATGGCTGAAGGTTACTTACGCGGTGCCTTCTTCTTGCCGGCCACCGTTTTCTTACGACCCTTACGGGTGCGGGCATTCGTCTGCGTACGCTGTCCGCGAACCGGAAGCCCGCGACGATGCCGTAAACCGCGGTACGATCCGATATCCATCAGACGTTTGATGTTCATCTGGACCTCGGAGCGCAGCTGGCCCTCTACCTGATAATCATCCTCGATAATCCGACGCACCTGACGCGTCTGTTCATCCGTCCACTGTCCGGGATGAACTTCAGGGTCAAGGCCGGCACTCTTGAGAATCTCTTGCGCGCGGGACCGTCCGATACCGAAAATGGCGGTCAACGCGATGTCGCCGCGTTTCTCGTTTGAGACGTCAACTCCAGCAATACGTGGCATAACCTAACTTGTAGCTTTAGCGTTCGGGACGGGCAGTCAGCCGTGCTTCAAACGACGAAACACGGCCCGGCCGGCATCATCCCTGGCGCTGCTTGTGCTTGGGGTTCTTCTTGTTGATGACGTACACGCGGCCCTTGCGACGAACGATCTTGTCGTCGGCACTGCGCTTCTTGATGCTTGCCTGTACTTTCATGGCTCAATTTCGTCTTTCTACGACGTTAACATCCGGGTAGCCGCTGAATAACGGCCAAGACCTGGAATGGTTCGTAAACTTTTAATGATGCCGCTCTACGTGCGGGCTCCTTTGGAAACCTCCGGAGATCGCGCTTACTCATGATTGACGTTCAGCCGGTAGGGCGCATCAATCACTTCCTCGATGTACTGATACGTGCTTAGCACTTCAGCTCTTCCTTCCCGCACAACAACCATGTGCTCGTAATGAGCTGAGGGCAGGCCGTCGGCGGTGCGGATCGTCCAGCCATCATCGTCAACCGTAATCTCAGCCGTTCCCGTATTGATCATCGGCTCGATGCAGATTGTCGTACCCGCTTTCAAGCGCCGTCCGCCGTTCCGACGTCCAACATTCGGGACCTGCGGGTCCTCATGAAGACGCCGCCCGATGCCATGACCGACGAGATCTCTCACCACTCCATATCCGCGGCTCTCACAATAATCTTGAACCGCAAAGCCAATATCCCCGATCCGATTGCCGGCGACCGCCTGCTCAATCCCCTTCTCCAGCGACTCATACGTCACTCGGCATAGCGCGGCCTTCTCATCCGATATCTCGCCCACCGCAAATGTGTAGGCGTAATCGGCGAAGTAACCCTCAAGCTGCACACCGCAATCAACCGAAATCAGCTCTCCTTCCTGGAGAATATGCCCGCCGGGGATGCCGTGTACCACTACATCATCAACCGAAATACATAAGGTCCCGGGGAAGGGATCCAGGCCTGCGACCGTGTAGCCCTTAAACGCCGGTACGCCGCCGTGATCACGCAGGTACTCCTCAGCGATCTGATCCAGGACAGCCGTATCGATGCCCGGACGAATCTCCTTCGCAACTTCTGCGAGTGCTTTGCCAACCACCTCACTGGCGGCCGACATCAGCTCGATTTCCCTATCGCTCTTTAGATGAACCACGCGCGCTCTTACCGATCAGAGATTATGTCGTCCACGGATACGACCTGTCTTCATGAATCCGTCGTAATGACGCATCAGAAGATGACTTTCAATCTGCTGCAGTGTGTCGAGCGTCACCTGAACAAGAATCAGAAGACTCGTCCCGCCAAAGAACATCGCGAAGCCCTGCGAAATACCGGCCCGCATTGCAAATGCCGGCAGAATGGCGACCAGGCCAAGAAAGATCGAGCCGGGCAGCGTGATCCGCGTCAGGATGTTGTCGATGAACTCGTTCGTCTGCTTGCCGGGACGAATGCCGGGAATAAAGCCTCCTTGACGCTTCATCGTGTCGGCCATCTCCTTCGGGTTCACCGCGATGGCGGTATAGAAGTAGGTAAAGAAGACACAGATGAAGAAGAAGACCGCCGAATAGCCCCAGCCGGATATGTCTGAGAACCAGCGCCCGAACTCCTGCATGAAGGCGCTGTCGGGGAAGAACGCCGCTACCGTTGCCGGCACGAACATGATCGACTGTGCGAAGATGATCGGCATAACACCGGCCGCGTTGACGCGAAGCGGTAGATACTGCGTCGTGCCGCCGTAGACTTTGCGGCCCACAACACGCTTTGCGTACTGCACGGGGATCCGTCGCACACCCTGCGAAATCAGCACAACACCCATCACCACGAGCACCCAAATGCCGATCTCGAGCAGGAAGATGAACAGGTTGTCGGTTAGCCCCCACTCGTTGAACACGGCGTTCGGCAAGAAGGCAATGATACCGATCATGATGATGAGGGAGATACCGTTGCCGATTCCACTCTCGGTAATTCGCTCTCCAAGCCACATCACGAACGCCGTACCCGCTGTAAGCACGATGACGGTCGTGACCATAAAGAAGGCTTGATCGATCACAATGGCCTGGCCCGTCGCGCCGTAGCGCAGGTTAATGGCGTAGCCGATCGACTGAAAAGCCGTGATGCCGATCGTACCGTAGCGCGTGAGCTGGGTCAGCTTACGGCGTCCCTCCTCACCTTCTCGCTGCAGCTTCTGGAAGTACGGCACGACCGCACCCAGGAGCTGAAAAATAATCGAAGCGGTGATGTAGGGCATGATGCCCAGCGCGAAGATACCGGCCTGACTGAAGGCACCTCCCACGAACAAATCAAGGAATCCGAAAATGTCGTTCGGATCCCCAAAGGAAGACACTTCTGAAAGGATGCGGGCGTCCACACCAGGCAGCGTGACGAACGTGCCAAGACGATAGACGATAAGCAGCAGAAGCGTGTACGTAATACGGCGCCGCAGCTCCTCGATCTTCCAGATATTCCGAAGGTTCTCGGTAAAACCTGCCATGTCGAAAACGATGTTTCAGCCCTTATCGGGCCGCGTTGCTTATTCGGCGACGGTAACGGTGCCGCCGGCAGCTTCGATCTTGGCACGAGCCGACGCACTAAACGCGTGAGCCGTGACCTTGAATGCCTGCGTGATGTCTCCTGAACCGAGAATCTTGATTCGATCGGTTTTCTGTGCCAGCCCCACGGCTACGAGGACGTCCGGGGTTACCGGCTCCGAGGCGTCGATGGCGCCGTCAGAAACGAGACGCTCGAGTCGACCCACGTTGATCGGCTGGTACGCGACGCGAAACCGATTCTTAAAACCGAATTTGGGCACGCGGCGCTGAAGCGGCATCTGCCCACCTTCGAACCAGGAAGGGATGTTTGCGCCCGAACGCGCCTTCTGACCCTTATTACCTTTGGTCGAACTGTGACCACCGTAGCCGGAACCTTGACCGCGCGCGATGCGCTTGCGGGAGCGGGTCGAACCCTTTGCCGGCTTTAAATTACTGAGATCCATTCTACTTAGTGGCTTACGCCCGGCTGTCGGCCGGACTCGCATTGACTTATAGGCCCATCCGCAAGAACCTGCGGCGAGCTTACTTACCTTCTTCGACGGTAACCAGGTGCTGAACCTTGGCTATCATGCCGCGGATAACCGGCGTGTCGTCATGTTCTACCGTGTGGTTGATACGCCGCAGTCCGAGCGCTTCCATCGTCTGCTTCTGACGCTTGTGCGTGCGGATGGAACTCCTGATCTGCGTAACTCTGATCGTCGCCATTGCCAACTGTCTGTGTTTAGGTGCCACGACGGGCACGAATCCTTAGCCTTCGAAAACCTTCTTGAGCGGGATTCCCCGGCGCTTTGCTACTTCGATCGGATCCTCGAGCTGCGACAGTGCATCGATAGTCGCTGCAAGCTGGTTGTGGGGGTTGCTCGACCCGAGGCTCTTTGTAAGAATGTCGGTGATCCCGGCGCATTCGAGTACCGCACGAACACCACCACCGGCGATTACACCTGTACCCTCTGCGGCCGGCTTGAGCAGAACGCGTCCCGCGTCCTGACGACCGACTACCGGGTGTGGAATCGAGCCGCGCTTGATCGGCACGCGGATGAGGTTCTTCTTCGCATCCTCGGTGCCTTTCGAAATCGCATCGGCCACTTCGTTGGCCTTGCCGAGACCGACTCCTACCGTTCCCTTGTTATCGCCAACGACGACAACTGCGTTGAACGAGAAGCGACGGCCACCCTTGACCACCTTTGCGACACGATTAACCGTGACGAGGCGCTCATCCCAACTCTGCGCTTCGGCCGTTTCGCGACGCCGTCTATTGCCTTTTCCCTTTGCCATAATAATATCGTTCGTAGCAGCTATTCTGCTTGAGCTGTTCTTAGAGCTTGAGGCCTCCTTCACGGGCACCTTCCGCCACGGCCTTCACACGTCCGTGGTAACGGTAGCCGTTACGATCGAAAACGGCCGTCTCGAATCCGGCCTCCTTTGCCCGCTCGGCCAGAAGTGCACCGACGCGTGATCCTTTCTCGATAGGCGTGCCTTCAGCACCTTTGTCTTCAAGGCTGCTGGCGGCGACAAGTGTATGACCAGACAGATCGTCGACCAGTTGGGCATAAATGTGGCTGTTCGAGCGGTACACCGAAAGGCGCGGCCGCTCTTGTGTGCCGGTGACCTTCGACCTGATACCGCGCTTCACGCGCTGCCGTCGATCTCTTTTGGGGTTCTTCGCCATAATCTTAACTGCTTGCCGAAAGATTGCCGACCCTTCGGCTCATTGATTGATGAAGTCGGACGGACCTATCGTGCCGCCGTCTTACCTGCCTTACGACGAACATACTCGTCGACGTATCGAATACCTTTGCCTTTATAGGGCTCCGGCGGACGCAGCTCACGGATCTTGGCTGCAACCTGCCCAACCATCTGCTTGTCGCTACCCTCAACGATCACAATCGGGTTCTTGCCCCGTTTCGTGTCGACTGACAGTGTTACTCCTTCCGGCGCCATGAAGTAAACCGGATGGGAGAAGCCAAGCGCCAGTTCCAGGACGCCATTGGTTATCGCAGCGCGATAGCCAACACCAATCACTTCGAGTTCCCTCTTGTATCCCTCTGTGACCCCAACAACCATGTTGGAGAGAAGCGAGCGATACAGGCCGTGCATTGACTTGTGGCGCTTCTGATCGGTAGGCCGCTTGACGAGCATCGTGCCGTCTTCGATCGAAACCAGGATGTCGGGATCCAACTGCGTCGAAAGCTCTCCCTTCGGCCCCTTCACCGTCACAAAATTACTGTCTGTGACATCGATCGAGACGTTGCCGGTGAGCTCGATCGGCAGATTGCCTATACGAGACATGATAGTACCTGAATGAATGTCTGAGTAGGATGTGCCGCCCGCAACGTACGTTAGTAGACGTACGCCAGGACTTCACCACCGATGTGAATGCGTCGCGCTTCCTTGTCTGTCATGACGCCTCTCGACGTGGACACGACCGCAATGCCGAGGCCGTTCTTAACGCGCGGCAGGTCGTCGGCCCCAACGTACTTACGAAGGCCGGGAGACGACACACGCGTTAGCGACTTGATCACCGGCTGGCCCACCGAATCATATTTCAGGTAGAGGCGCAGCAGGCCTTGCTTGCCGTCGTCGATATCGAGGTAGTTGCGTAGAAAGCCTTTCTCGACCAAAATCTGCGTGATGGCACGCTTGAGCTTCGAGGCCGGGATGTCGACATGACGATGCCGCGCATGCTGCGCATTACGAATGCGCGACAGGTAATCGGCGACGACGTCGGTAATACCACTCATTCCTTAGTCCTGTTTTAGTCAGTTCGCTTCCACCAACGATGGGCTTGGGCGCTTAACTAAGTGGGTTATTAAACGGCCGCGAACCCGCAACCGCTACACTTTTACCAGCTCGCCTTCCGAACGCCGGGGATACGACCCGACAGCGCCATCTGGCGGAAGACAATACGCGACACACCGAAAGTCCGCATATAGCCGCGCGAACGCCCGGAAATCGGGCAACGGTTGTTCAGCCGCACGGGGCTCGCATTACGCGGAATGCGCTGCAACGCCTCGTAGTCTCCAGCCTTCTTCAGCGCTTGACGCTTCTCTGCGTATTTGGCGACCATCTTGCGCCGCTTACGCTCACGAGCCATCCAGCTTTTCTTTGCCATGAACTATCTCTATCTGACTGATGCGAATATCTATGCGGCGACTTCAGCTTCCTGATCGGCAGTCGCCCGCTGTACGAACGGCATGCCCAGCGCCTTCAACAGCGCCTGAGCCTCTTCGTCCGTATTTGCCGTCGTGACAAACGTGATGTCGAGACCTGCGATCCGCGACACTTTGTCGACGTCGATCTCAGGAAAGATGATTTGCTCCTGAACACCGAGCGTGTAATTGCCACGGCCGTCGAAACTCCGATCGGGAATGCCGCGGAAGTCACGCACGCGGGGCAGCGCCAATGTCACGAGCCGATCCAGGAACTCATACATCCTGTCGCCTCGCAACGTCACACGCGCGCCGATCGGCATTCCCTGACGCAGCTTAAAGTTTGAGACGCTCTGCCGGGCGTGGGTAACGGCCGGATGCTGACCAGTGATCATGCGCAGCTCGGCAACTGCCTCGTCGAGAAGCTTTTTGTTCTCCGTGGCCTCACCAACGCCGCGGTTGACCGAAATCTTGACGAGACGCGGCACCTGCATCACGTTCGAGTACCCGAACTGCTTGCGAAGATCGTCTACGACAACGTCGCGGTAGTGAGCCTTAAGTCGCGGTATATATGCCATTGTTGAGCCTAATTCTGTCGTACGCCTGCTTCGGGCGCCGCGGAACCTGTACAGCCCGTCTTGAATGTGACGTTCTGGTGCCGGTTCCCCTTACATTTATTGTTCACTCTCAGGAGTCGAGCTCTTCGCCGGTGGTCTTGGCATATCGTACCCAGTAACCACGTCCGGAATCCGGATTCTGAATTCTCTTTCTGCCCACCCGAGTCGGGTTGCCTGAAGAATCCAGTGGCATGACGTTCGATGCGTGAATCGGCATCTCCCGCTCTATACGCCCGCCCTGCGGGTTGGTCTGGCTGGGCCGAGTGTGGCGAACGCGCACGTTGACGCCCTCGACGATCACGCGCTCGCGCTCACGGAAAATCCGGAGAACCTTTCCTTCGCTGCCCTTGCTGTTGCCGGCGATCACGCGGACGCGATCACCTTTCTTGATGTGCAGCTTTTTCTGCTTATTCTTAGTACGTGGCATGACTCGACTGTCAATGTTGACGGACCGGCCGGCACCAAAGCGACCGGAATCCGCCGTAATTACAAGACCTCAGGGGCCAACGATACGATCCGCATATAACGGCGTTCGCGCAGCTCACGAGCTACCGGGCCGAAGATGCGTGTTCCGCGCGGCTCGTCATTCTGATTGAGCAGCACGGCCGCATTCTCATCAAAGCGGATATACGATCCGTCCTTACGCCGGTACTCTTTCCGAGTACGTACTACGACAGCGGTCGATACGTCCCCCTTCTTTACGCTTCCACCGGGAATTGCCGACTTAACCGATACGACAATCTTATCTCCGATGCGGGCGTAGCGGCGTCCACTGCCACCGAGTACACGGATACAGAGAACTTCCTTTGCGCCGCTGTTATCCGCGACTGCGAGTCGCGATTCCTGTTGAATCATCGCTCTATCTCCAGATGATGTATTCCGAGTTCCGTCCGATGCTTCAGGTAGAAACCCGAAACCATTACTTAGCGCGCTCTATAATCTCGACCAGGCGCCAGCGCTTCGTCTTGCTGAGCGGGCGGGTCTCCATGACGCGAACCGTATCACCGACGCCGGCGTCGTTGTTCTCGTCATGAGCCTGGAGCTTAGACGTCCGCTTAATAAACTTGCCGTAGATCGGGTGCTTGATTTGCCGGCGGATGGCGACCGTAATGGTCTTCTGCATCTTGTCGCTCGTGACGACGCCGACGCGCTCCTTGCGAGCGCTACGTGTAATCTGTTCCATGTTTCACTCTTGGCTTGGTGAGCCGTAGTCCGTTTACAGACGCCAAAGCGCCGCCTCACCAACTACCTGAAAATGTGCTTAGGCGTCGACCGCCTGTTCTTTCTGTTTGAGAATCGTGCTCAACCGGGCGATGAGACGCCGCTTATCGCGCAGAACCATAGGGTTCTGAAGCTGTGCGATAGCATGCTGGAATGAGAGCTGCTGAAGCTGCTCTTTCTCCTCTGCGATGCGCGTCTTGATCTCATCGACATTGAGATCATGTATTTCTTTGGCTTTCATAACGAGTTACGGCTGTGTGGCCTCGAAAGGCGCGTTCATCGCTTCGTCTTGACTTCCGTCGGTTTGAAGTCCGGCCGGGTCACAAACTTCGTCTTTACGGGCAGCTTGTGCTGCGCCAGGCGCAGTGACTCGCGGGCGAGTTCCTGCGTTACCCCTCCGCCTACTTCGAAGAGCATCCGCCCGGGACGGACAACCGCCACCCAGTACTCGGGCGAACCCTTACCTTTACCCATTCGGGTTTCAGCCGGCTTCTTGGTGATCGGCTTATCCGGAAAAATGCGAATCCACACCTTACCGGTACGCTTCATGTTACGGGTCATCGCGATACGAGCCGCCTCAATCTGACGACTTGTGATCCGCCCCGGCTCAAGCGTCTTAATGCCGAAGTCACCAAAGCTGATTTGCGTACCGCGCTGGGCTACGCCCTTGATGCGGCCCTTTTGCATCCGGCGGTACTTGGTACGCTTTGGCATTAACATAGAATCACCTCTCTACTATTCTATATGATGCGAGCGATGCCCGCGTCATCTACGGATCCGTGGTCAGGTATTCTGCTGGCCACCTTGCGAGCGGCCACCGCCTGCGCGACCGCCTCTGTTACGACGGCGGCGTGCCGGAGGCTGCTGGGGCTGCTGTTGCTGCTGCTGACGCTGCGCCTGGACATTCGGACTCAGGTCGGGACGGCCGAGGATCTCCCCGCGGTAAATCCAGACCTTAACACCGAGCGTACCGTAAATCGTAAAGGCCGTAGCCTCGGCATAGTCAATGTCGGCACGGATCGTATGCAGCGGCACACGTCCTTCGAGATATTGCTCGACGCGGCCCATCTCAGCGCCACCCAGACGGCCGGCAACTTTGATGCGAATGCCCTCAGCGCCCATGCGCATGGCCGCCGTAATCGTCTGCTTCATCGCGCGACGGAACGACACACGGCCTTCGAGCTGCTGAGCGACATTCTGCGCAACCAACGAAGCATCCAGTTCCGGACGCTTGATCTCGGAGATGTTGATCTGGATGTCCTTATTCGTCAGCTTCTTCAGCTCCTCGCGCAGCTTCTCGACCTCCGCGCCTCCGCGACCGATCACGACGCCGGGGCGGCTCGTGTGCAGTGTGAGGATGACTCGCTTCGGCGTACGCTCGATGACGACACGGCTAAGACCCGCCCGGCGCAGGCGCGCAGACAGATAACGCCGGATCTCTTCATCTTCTACCAGTTTCTCCGGTAGATCCTTCTCCGCATACCAGTTCGAATCCCAGCCGCGAATGATGCCGAGTCGAAACCCGATCGGATGTGTTTTCTGACCCATAACAGTTGTTGGTCCCTTGTGCCTTCTCGCTCGCCGGTTATGGCTATATGCGCGAATCGGCGATAACGGCTCTGATGACTACTCTAATTCTCGACTTCATTCGGCGAGGCAACCACCACGGTGAGGTGGCTCGATCGTTTAATGATCGGCCGAGCGCGCCCACGTGGTCCCGCCTGGAATCGCTTGAAGCGAGGCCCGTCGTCAACGCGGATTTCGCGCACGATCAGCTCGTTCTCGTCGATCCGCTCGTCCTTGAACTTATCCAGCAGGTTGTAGACAGCGCTCTGGATAGTGATCTCGATAGGACGCGTGGCCTTCTGCGGCAGAAAGTGCAGTGCACTCAGCGCATCACCGACGCGCTTACCGCGCAGTGCGTTGACCACCGTTCGCATCTTCCGAGGCGAACTCCTGATGTGTTTACGAACCGCTCTTGCTTCCATTGCTTATCTCAAATTGACGTCGAAGATCGTGGCTCGGTGGAAGTGATGACCGATCTTCTCATGCTTGTCCGTTCGATCAACGTTTGCCGCGTCGGTCGACTTTCTGCCCGGCGTGCCCGCGAAACGTACGCGTCGGTGCGAATTCGCCCAGCTTGTGTCCGACCATGTTTTCCGTGATGTATACCGGAATGAACTGCTTTCCGTTATGCACCGCGAACGTGTGGCCAACGAAGTCGGGCGTGATCAGTGAATCACGGCTCCACGTCTTGACCACCTTCTTCTTGCCAGACTCGTTAAGCTGGTCAACCTTACGCTGCAGCTTGTAGTAGACGTAGGGCCCTTTCTTCAGTGAACGTGCCATATTTCTGTTGCTTCTGGCCGGCGGCTCTGCACGGCAATACCCATGTCGGTATCACGCACAAAACCGAACCTTACTTGCCGCGCCGACGAATGATGTACTTGTTAGACTGTTTGTTCTTCTTGCGAGTGCGGTATCCTTTCGCCGGCACACCACTTGGTGAGCGGGGATGGCCACCAGAGGCCTTGCCCTCGCCACCACCCATCGGGTGATCCACCGGGTTCATCGCCACACCACGCGTCTTCGGACGAATGCCGAGCCAGCGGCTTCTGCCGGCTTTTCCGAGCTCGATGTTCATGTGCTCGGGATTGCTGGTCGTTCCGATCGTTGCCATGCAGTTTGCCGGTACCAAGCGCGTCTCACTCGAAGGAAGCTTCAAGGTGACGTACTTGCCTTCGCGCGCGGTAAGCTGTGCGTACGTTCCTGCAGAACGGGCCAGCTGAGCGCCCTTACCAGGCTTCATCTCGATGGCGTGAACGAAGGAGCCGACCGGGATGCGTCCAAGCGGCAAACAGTTGCCCGGCTCCGGCGGAGCATCAGGTCCGCTGACGACCTTACCGCCGACCTTAAGCTCGTTCGGCGCGATGATGTATCGCTTTTCGCCGTCGGCATAGACAAGCAGCGCGATCCGCGCCGTCCGGTTTGGATCGTACTCGATTGCAGCAACCCGGGCGGGAATGCCGTGCTTGTTTCGCTTGAAGTCAATGATACGGTAGCGCCGCTTGTGGCCACCACCCTGATGACGCACCGTAATGCGTCCATTGTTGTTTCGCCCGCCCTTACGGCGCACCGGCGCCAGCAGGTTCTTTTCGGGCTCCGACTTTGTAATCTCCGCAAAGTTGGCCTGCGAACGTTGCCGCTGGCCGGGAGTCGTCGGTTTGAGTTTTTTAATCGCCATCTCTTATATCGTCTCGGGCTTACCTGCCGTCTCTCGACGGCTTTGCGCCCGGTGGGAAAATCAGATGTTCTCGAAGAAGTCGATCTGCTCACTACCCTCCTTGAGGGTAACAACGGCCTTCTTGTACGATGCCCGACGCCCTTCGAGCACGCCGCGCCGCGTCATTTGCCGCTTGCGCTTACCGCGAACGACGATGGTCCTGACTTCTTTAACCTGTACGTCCGGATAGCGCTGTTCGATTGCCTTCCGGATCTCAACCTTATTCGCGTTGCGATCCACCACAAAGGCGTAATGACCAGCTTCCATCTGCTGACTCATCTTCTCCGTGACGAACGGGCGGATCAGTATATCTCGTTTCATTGCTCAGTCGGTTTTGGCCTTCGCCAGAAAAACGGCGTATATCGATCAGGCTGCGGCGGTCGAAGGGGATAACTGCGCGACAAGTCCATCCAGTGCACCTTCTTCGATCAGAACGACGGAGGCCTGAATGACATCGAGCGTCGAAACCTCAGACGCGTTCTTCACCCGCACCTTCTCGACGTTGCGGCCTGAACGGTACAGTTCGGGATTATGACCGTTCGTCAGGAGCAGCACACGAGCACCTTTCAAATCGAGCGCCTTGATAAGCGATGCAACGGCCTGCGTGCTCGCACGCTCCAGTTTAAACGACTCGATGACGCTTACCTGCCCTTGCTCGGCCTTGCGCGACAGCGCGGACCGGCGGGCCAGCACCTGTGTCTTACGGTTAACTTTCAGGTCGTAGGTACGCGGCCGCGGGCCGAAAATCGTACCACCACTGCGGCGAATCGGCGATTTGGCTGATCCGGCGCGCGCCATGCCGGTACCTTTCTGGCGGAACAGCTTGCGCGTGCTCCCTGCTACTTCGTTGCGCTCTTTTGCTTTGTGCGTTCCCTGGCGGGCGCCGGCCTGAATGCGTCGAACGTCGAGCCAGACGGCGTGATCGTTGGGCTCCACACCAAACACCGCTTCATTAAGCGGCACCGTGCGCCCTGCGTCACTTCCATCAAGTTGGAATACTTTGGCTTCCATGTCTATCTACGGTCAATATCGTTCCGAAACCCGGCGCGTTCAGGCGGGCTGCTTCTGCTTGTGAATCTCAACGTAGCCGTTCTTATGCCCCGGGACGGCACCCTGAACGAGGAGCAAGTTCTGATCGGCCAGGATACGCGCGATGCGGAGGTTTTTAACCTTGACGCGCTCATTCCCCATCTGCCCCGCCATCTTCTTGCCTTTGAAAACCCGGGATGGATCGGAGGCACCGCTAATCGAACCGGGTGCACGCTTTGTGGCCGACTGGCCGTGCGAGCGCTTACCACCTCCAAACCCGTGGCGCCTGACTACACCCTGGTACCCTTTACCTTTCGAGGTACCGACGACGTCGACTCGCTCGCCTTCAGCGAACAATTGATCGAGGGTGATCTCATCGCCGAGGCTGACCTCAGGCACGTCGCCGCGAAACTCGCGGATTATACGCTTGGGCGATGTACCTGCAGCCTTGAAGTGACCCTTAAGAGCCGAGGATACCCGCTTTTCCTTCTTCTCCTCAAAGGCAACCTGAACCGCTTCGTAGCCATCAGGGCCGTCGGCATCCTTAATCTGGGTGACCACATTAGGTCCGGCCAGAAGAACCGTACACGGGATGTTGTTACCGGCATCGTCGAAGACGCTGGTCATCCCTATTTTCTTGCCAATTATTCCGCTCATTGTAATCCTTACTTAGTGGTCGACGAGTAACGCGACCGGATTAAGTTAAGCGATCCGCTGCGCCCGCAGTGTCTTTGCGGGACCGCCTCACACTTTGATCTCGACGTCGACACCGCTTGGAAGCTCGAGCTTCATCAGGGCATCAACCGTTTTGCTGCTCGTCGACAGGATGTCAATCAGCCGCTTGTGAGAACGTGTCTCAAACTGTTCGCGGCTTTTCTTGTCAACGTGCGGGCTCCGAAGGACCGTGTAAATCGACTTGTTAGTCGGTAACGGAATCGGGCCGCTTACGACCGCGCCTGTCGACTTGACGGTACGGATGATCTTCTCCGCACTCTTGTCGATCAAACGGTGATCGTACGATTTCAGCTTAATACGAATCTTCTGGCTGGCCATTATCTGCTATCAGCTATGAACCTGCTGCCATGTAGACAGGCCGCCGAATGATAAATCCGACGGCCTGTGCTCCGAGGCAAGTGTTCATCAATCAAGAATCTTTGCTACAACGCCGGCGCCGACTGTGCGGCCACCTTCGCGGATCGCAAAGCGAAGACCCTGCTCCATTGCCACCGGCTGGATCAGCTTCACTTTGAACGTCGTGTTGTCGCC
>Ga0209487_1001315_pt1 | contig 21175 bp, 24 predicted proteins | sample Poulit2012_FD_187524 | JGI IMG/M metagenome (GOLD analysis project Ga0209487, IMG submission 187524) | Agricultural soil microbial communities from Georgia to study Nitrogen management - Poultry litter 2012 (SPAdes) (version 2) | ecosystem: Environmental > Terrestrial > Soil > Agricultural land...
CTAAAATCGGCGTTTTTATTACTATTTGCCATTATATTAGTAATATTTTCGTTGGAGTGCTTATGCGTTTTTATAAATATGATCGACAACCTTTACGACAACAAAAAAAATCCTTGAAAATAAATGAACTCATCGTTCAATCATTAAAAAAAATGCATCGTACCCGATTGAGTGATGAAAGAACGTTTGGAGATATTGTCGGTGATGCTGTTCTAAATTCTGTCCAAACATTATTAATGATTGGTGGATTTATTATTCTATTTTCTGTTTTAACCACATTATTACAATTATTAGGATTTTTCAAGGTGATTTTGTTTTTTCTAAGTCCACTTTTAACTATGTTTCATATACCTACGGAAACGGTTTATGTATTGTTACCTGGACTATTTGAAATAACGATTGGAGCTAATGCAATTTCATCAAGTGCTACTCTTTCATTACAGATACAATTAGCCCTTGTTAGTTTTATTTTAGGATTTAACGGTTTTTCTATCCATGCTCAAGTGGCGAGTATTTTGGCAAAAACGGATATTAAATTTGCTCCATATTTTTTCTCTAGAGTTTTACATGCATCGCTCGCATGCTTACTATCATTTATTTTATTTCCATTTTTTAAAGAAAAAAGTGACATACAATCTGTCGACTCAATTGACATAATAGAACCGAGTTCGATAATTTCTTGGCAACATAAATTAATTCATTTGCTACAAGTTTTTGGTCCTATTTTAACTATTTTTACTTTAATGGTCGCTTGTTCTATTTTATATAAAAGAATATTCAGACAAAAAATTAACGGTTAAATTTATTAATTAAAGCGTCCTCAACTACTGTGGGAACTAATCCGGAAATGTTTCCTTTATATTTAGCTACTTCTTTAACAATACTAGAACTTAAAAATGAATATTGATTGTTAGTCATCATAAAAAAGGTTTCAATCTCATTTTCCAGTCGTTTATTCATTGAAGTAATTTGCATTTCATATTCAAAGTCACTAACTGCACGGAGTCCCCTTAATATAGCATTTGCCCTTTTATCCTTTGCGTATTCTATTAACAATCCTTCCGATAAATCGACTGTTACATTTGGAATGTGTTCTACTGATTTCTCTATTAACGAAACTCTTTCTTCAACTGAAAATAAAGGTGATTTTGATTGGTTGTTAAATATGGCAACAATTACTTCATCAAATATTTTTGCTCCTCGTGTAATAATGTCAAGATGACCATTTGTAATTGGATCAAAACTGCCTGGACAAATTGCTAATTTCTTTTGCAAAAGAATTACCTCCTAAGGTTTCTATATAATAACGATGTTATGAGTCTTTTTTTCTTTTTAATATTGTAATTGTCGTCGTTTGATTAATAAGTTTTTCTTTGGCTATGTTAAAAGAAGAATTACTTTCTAACTTTAATTTCCCTTTATGTTCTGCCATAATTATCCCATCAATCGCTAATATTTCTGCTATGTTTATTTCTTTAAGTAAACCTTCTATTTTTATTTCATCATATGGTGGGTCTAATATAATTAAATTGAATTTCTTTTGTTTATTTGCTAAAAATTTAATCGTTCTAAAGGCATCCATCCGTAACACCTTTGTATTTCCTGTTGATTTAACGTGTTCAATATTTTGATAAACACATTTAATTGCTTGTTGATTTTTATCAACAAAAACTACTTTATCTATTCCCCTACTTAAGGCTTCTAATCCTAGAGAACCACTGCCTGCAAATAAATCTAAACAGAGACCACCTGAAAAGAAAGGACCAATCATATTAAATATGGTTTCCTTAATTTTATCAGATGTTGGTCTTGTTCCCATTCCTTTGGTAGAACGCAGACGGAAACCTTTAAAATCACCGGCTATTATTCTCATAATGACACCTCTACCGCTTATTTTAGCATAATATTTTAAATGACCATATTATTTATAATGAAAAAATTAAATTTAGATGTGCAAGATTAGTCGTTCCAAATAATTATAAAACTTTTTATGACCAATTAATACATTTTACAACAGAACAAAAACCTCTGTTATTTAAATTAACAAAGGTTTTAACACATTTATATACATTTATCTGCCCAGTTTATAATCATACATTTTAGCTTGGTCTGGTTGAGCATTTTCATAATCGGTTTTTAAAAATGGTTTTTGGGAACGATCAACCTTTGAAACAAACGGCAATTTTAGCAAGTCTCTTTCAATTTTTTCTAATTTTTCTTGATTAACATAAATAACTGCATAGCGCATTTTTAAAGATACATAAATTAAGTTCCCATATTTTCTTATTTGTTTAATGTTTTTTCGATGTTGGAACCAAATGATAAGTCCTTGACGTTTCGTTCTCATATTTCAGCCTCACAATTAATATTATATAACAATTGACATTGTTCTTTACTTCTTATTAATCATTGCTTCACGATGCTTGACAACTACATGAACCACCTGATCCGCACCCACCAGTGGAACATCCTCCATCTGTCAATGCACCGCCTTCAACTGGCACAATGATATGTTCACTAACACTATGAGCAACAACTGTGCTTATTTCGTCTAAAAAGTTTTGTAACTGTCTTTCTGCTACTTTAAAAGCTGCTACATACTCATTCATATCCATTTGTCTTTTTACTCGTCGGACATTTTTCATAATATTATTATAATCGGGATGATAGCGTCCAAACCGTTCAACTTCCTCGTAATCAAGCTTCATTTTTTTAAAGGCTTGGATGAGCTTTTGGGCTTCTTTATTTTCATTTAATTTATTGTAAGCATCTTCATATGACTTCATCACATCCGAATACTTTATATGATCAATTAGTTTATCTGTATATTCTAAAATATTAATATAATCAATATTAACTATCATCAAAATGGCACCTCCATAGTCATATATTATCACTATTTGACAAATATGTGAATAGAACGATGAATTTTAATTTCCATTTTTATATTTCCAAAAAGTAATTCTTAATTTACGAAAAGGCTAAACAATTCCTCTAACAGTATTTCAGAACTTTTTTATAAAGTTTTGAGTGTAGTGAAATTCATATACACCAACCCCAATATGAGTGTATTCCTTATGTAACAGTGCTTCACGATGTCCCTCACTATTTAACCATCCTTCAACAGCTGCCGGAGCATCTGTATGGTATGCTGCAATGTTTTCACCAGCCATTAAATATAAAATATCACCATTTGATAATCGTTCCTTAAGTCCAGTTCCATCAGGTCGCTCATGGGAAAAGTATTGTTGTTCCACCATATCTTTACTATGTAGTAATGCAACGTCACTTACATTCTCATCATAAATTAACGGCTTTAATTCAAATCTATTTCGATAAATATTTGAAATTGAAAAAATCTGTTGTTCCATTCCTTTATTTATTTCCTCCCATTCTTCATCCGAATAAGAAGGTTCTTCCGGTAAGTTACCACGGTATTCCATTTCATAAAAACGTTGTCGTAATAAAATTTCTCCAGTAATTAATCTAACTGATGAAAGTTCTTCAGTATGCGTATCAAAATAACACTGAATAAATAAATCATCGGATATTTTTATTAATGGATGGGATTGAATTTCACTATCATTTAATATAAAAGTATAAAATGATGCCCCTTCTTCGTATGTAATAGAGTCTTTAAATGGAAAAAGTTCTTCAATTTCTTCATAGGGCGTACCTATTGTAAATGGTTCACTTGATAATTCATTACCCGTAGCAAAAACTGTTTTTACTATCCCATCGTCAACGCCAACTTGAACGTAATTATTTTCGTCATTATCATATACATGCCATTCATATCCATAAGCACTTAATAAAACATCATCCGCTTTTCTTTGCAAATCATCTTCTAATTCATCAATCGTTTTATCCATTAAATCAAACATATTTCCATGGAATAAATCGTTAAATGGTTTAGATTGTTCAAATGGTTTAATTAACGGAAAGTTAGGTAATTCATCCACTATTAAATTAGTTGTTTTATTTTTATCAATACTTAATTGTATTAAATAGAAACTACTTGCAATAAGTAAAAGCATAGTAATTAACAATCCACGAATACTTCGCATAATAACCTCCAACAATAAAAATCATTCAGTTATTTATCTTTTAATTTATTTCGCAAATTTTAAACATAAATTATGCTAACAATAACGAAATAATACGTTATTCGTTGCAACTTAGCACTTTTTCTACTATGATTGATTTAAAGAATCCATTTATATGAGGTGAAATAATGAAAATAGAAAATACTGGAATTGATAATGCAATCGTCGATTTAACCCCTTTAGATTTAGTAATGGGTAAACACGCTTTTATCCGAGGTGAACAATGGGATTATGATCGTGTCACTTATGATTATAAAATAAGTTCTCAAGAAAAGAATGTCACTTACTATATCCGAATTCAAGGTGAAGCAATTGAAGGTGACGTTGACAAGCGTGATGCTGTCATAAAACTTAAAACTCCTTTGCTTGGTAAACATTATTATCCACACGGTATTGAGTATGGAGAAGAAGAAAACTTCCCTAAAAACTTAATTGAACGTGCTAACAATTTAGTTATTGATGCAGCAAATGAGTTAGAATCATTTAAAAAATAAGCATATGTTATAGTTTAGCATATTAAACAAGCACTTTTTGTTATAATTTGTTGAAGATATTAAAAAAGTTAAAAAGGTAAGTTTATCACATTAAGATAGACTTACCTTTTTCATTTTGAAATAATTAAAATTAAACATTTTAATAATACGGAGAAATTAATAAGTAAACAATAACACCAGTTACACTAACATAAAGCCAAATTGGCATTGTCCATCGTGCAATTTGTCGGTGTTTTCTGTCTTCCCTATTTAATCCCCGTGCTAGTGTAACTAGAGCTAATGGCAATAGTATTGTTGCCAATATAATGTGTGTAATTAATATAAAGAAATAAACATAAACGATAATTCCTTCTCCACCAAAACTTGTTGACCCCGCAACCGCATGATAAGTAACATATGATAACAAAAATAAAAATGTTGCAATAAATGCACTATATATAAATTTACGGTGTGCTTCTATATTCCCTTTTTTAATCATAACAAGGGCTCCGATCAATAATAGAAATGCAATACCATTTAGAATTGCGTTTATTAACGGTAATACTGATACGTCCATCCCGAGCAACATATTATCAGTAGACCGTGGTATATAATTTAATCCTAATACAACTACAACAAGTAATATAGTAATGATCCAAATGAAAGGCGTATAATTACGTTTTTTTAACAAATTGACCAATCCTTTTATGAAAATATTTTATACCAATATGTCAAGCTTGTTCAAAGTGGCGACTTTTATAATGGTGATAACAATTTTACAAACAGTTGACACAAAATTCATAATAAAGACCATATTTAATATTACGAAACTTCAATTTAAATAGAACAAATAAGATCCTTAATTAAAATAAATTTATTTAAAACTATCATTACTAATTATTTTATTGTGGTAAATCTTTCGGTAATGGGTCAATACTTAAGTTTTTCTTATTAAACCATCCAAAAAATATTTTTGACAAAACAATTCCATAAATGAATTCTTGTAATGTCATCATAATAATACCACCAAGTTGTTGATCATGGATTGTACTCAATGGTGAAAACACTTCAGGCCCAGACAGTTGTCCACTTAATCCAGATAACACATCATTTGGCACACATAAACTTAACGCTTGTATCCATGCACCGGTAGAGCTATAAGCAGTAAATAATGGATCACTTGCAAAAATAATTAAAGCACATGCAATGGCAATAATAAATATACTTATAACCAAATAACCAATTTTTAATAAAGGATTTAATATATCATACTTTTTAAGGGGAGTAACAATTGGCCACCACATAAATATCGCTAAAACAAAGAGCAGTATTGTGACACAAGAATGAACGACCAGTGATGATTTAGTAAAATCAAATATCGCTGGTATATGATATAAAGCGAATAAACTATTAAATAGGCCTAGTGCAATAAGTGGTTGTGTAAAAAATTTAAAAACTGGTTTTATTATTGGTAAATGGACAAATTTATCCCACCATTCAGCAGGGATTCCTTTTATTAAAAATATAGTAACGACAAAATATAACAATGCCATTTGTAGCATGTGTGCTGTAAGCATAATGTGTGATAATAGGTCGATTGGTGAGCCTTTAACAACATATAATAAAATCAAACCAAAATAAAATAATAATTGTTGTACAAAGGTTGGTTTTACATGCCCAATAAATTTATTTTTAAATGGCCCGGTCAGTAAAAAATAAACAACTGCTATACTTAATAAAAACAAAAAAAAGTAAGGACTCCATAAAGCTCGAAATCCAAATATTTGTATATTTAACCACATAAATTGTCACCTCAAATTTTATTACATCTTTATTATATCGTATCATCATTGATAAATGGTGACATTTGTTTGACAATTTAAAAAAACTGGAGGTTTCCCCCCCAGTTTTTCAAATAAATTTTACCACCAAGATGTTGCAGCTAAACCTGCTAAAGTTAAAAATGCTGCCCATACACCACCATAAATTAGTAATGCGGGAAATGCATGGCCTTTGTCTTTTAAATGCATAAAATAGTAAAATTGAAAACCTGCTTGGACGAGAGCCATTACGAAGAGTACTGGTACAATATATGCTCTTCCAATATCTCCAGCAATGACTAAGCCAAATGCAACAAGTGTAAATAGAATCATTAACCCAAATGAAATGAGTTGCTTCTGCATCTCTTCTTTACTTTTTTGTCTTTCAAACATTTCTTGTTGCTCAACTTTTGCATCTACCTTGTCAGTCATTAATTAACCCACCTTTCCCATTAAGTAAACAACTGTAAAGATGAATACCCATACGACATCAATAAAGTGCCAGTATAAACTAAATGTGTTAAATTTAGGTGCGTTATATAAGTTCAAACCTCTTTTCGCATTACGAATCATTAATGTAATTAACCAACAGATACCGAACACAACGTGTCCACCGTGGAATCCAACTAATGCAAAGAAAGCAGAACCAAATGCTGAAGACTGAAAACTGAAACCATATTCCGTAATATAATGAGCGAACTCATATACTTCACTTACTAGGAACCCGATCCCTAACAGACCGGTAATTCCTAGCCATAACATCATTTTCTTAAAATCACCATTACGCATATGATACATTGCATAAACACTCGTTAATGAACTCGTTAATAATAACATTGTCATTAAGAAAACTAAGCCTAAACCGAAAATTTCATCTGATGAAGCTCCACCTGCAGTAGAGTTCTTTAACGCTAAATAAGTTCCGAATAAACTAGCAAATAATACTGTTTCTCCACCTAGGAAAAACCATAAGCCAAAGAACTTATTTTTACCTTCTAGAGTGGCTCTTTCGGGTTGAGCGGGTAATCTTTCTGGAAATAAACCGCTATGATCTTGACTCATATTTATTTAGCCTCCCCTTTTAATGCTTTTTCTAATTCTTCTTTAGGGATGTAGTAGCCAAAATCGTCTTTCACAGAGCGTACAATCATACAACCAATTGAGAAAGCTAATCCCCCATAAAGAGCTAAATACCATAATGAATGATCTACTTGGAAGATAAAACCAAATCCTGATACAAAGAAACCGACTGCCATTAAAAATGGAATGAAAGAGTTATTAGGCATATGGACATCATCTAAAGGCTCTCCAGGAGGTAATGTTCCTTCACCTTCCATTTTTTCAATCCATAATGCATCTAATCCACGAACTAATGGTAACTGTTCAAAATTATAGTATGGAGGCGGCGATGATATTGCCCACTCTAAAGTACGTCCATCCCAAGGATCTGCTTCCGCCTTTTCACCTTTGATAGCAACATATATAATGTTATAAACCATGATGATAAACCCAGCAGCCATGAAAAAGGCTCCAATAGAACTTATTAGATTTCCTAATTCTAGCCCTTGGTCATGTAAAAATACCCAATATCTACGTGGCATTCCCATTAAGCCTAAGAAGTGTTGGATAAAGAATGTTAAATGGAACCCAATAAAGAACAACCAAAATGTCCATTTACCCATCGCCTCATTAAGGACACGACCAAACATTTTTGGCCACCAATAGTGAGCCGCAGCAAATAGACCAAATACTGTTCCACCAACGATAACATAGTGGAAGTGTGCAACTACAAAGTAGGTATCATGGAACTGATAGTCAGCAACAGAAGATCCTACCATTACCCCTGTCATTCCACCAATAGTAAATGAAGGAATAAACGCTAAAGACCATAACATTGCCGAGTTAATTGTTACTTGACCGCCCCACATTGTTGCTAACCAGTTAAATATTTTAATTCCTGTTGGAATTGCAATCGCCATTGTACCAACCGCAAAAATTGAGTTAGCAACTGGACCTAATCCAACGGTAAACATATGGTGAGCCCAAACCATGAATCCTAAAAATGCAATTAACATTGTCGCAAAAACCATTGCTGTATAACCGAATAGTCTTTTACGGGAAAATGTGGCAAAAATATCACTAAATACACCGAACATAGGAAGCATTAAAATATAAACTTCAGGGTGTCCGAAAATCCAAAATAAATGTTGATAAATAATCGTATTTCCACCTAAAGCTACATTAAAGAATGCTGTATCAAACATACGATCAAACATTAATAAAAATAAGTTAATCGTAAATGGTGGGAATGCAAATAAAATTAATACACTTGTAATGAAAGTTGCCCACGTGAAAAGTGGCATTCTCATATAAGTCATTCCAGGTGCACGCATCGTTACGATCGTTGCGATAAAGTTAATACCGGTCATTAACGTACCTGCACCGGCAATTTGTAATCCGGCAATATAGAAGTCAACTCCATGTGTTGGGGAATGCATTGCTAAAGAAGCATATGAAGTCCACCCAGCATCTGGAGCCCCTCCTAATAAGAAACTTAAATTCAGTAAAATTCCACCGAATAAGAATAACCAAAAACTTAAAGCATTAAGGAATGGAAAAGCTACATCTCGAGCACCAATTTGTAATGGCATCGCAGCATTCATAAATCCTATAATGAGTGGCATTGCTGCCAGAAATATCATTGTCGTTCCGTGCATCGTTATAATTTCATTAAAAAATCCAGCACTAACAAAGTTATTTTCAGGAACAATTAATTGAATACGAATGACCATTGCTTCTAGTCCACCTAATATGAAGAAAAAGGCACCGCCTGCCAAATATAGGTGGGCAATTTTTTTATGGTCAACTGTCGTTAAATAATCCCACAAAAAACTTCCAAAACTACGTTTTCCTGTCGCTGTCATACTACTCACGATTTTTTACCTCCTATATATTAATAAATATCATCTTTATTTCTTTTCCAATTCAAGAGCAGAAACATCAGACGGCTTTAACTGTAATAAATACTCAGCAATTTTATCCGCTTCATCTTTATCGACAGCAGGATAAGCTCCTGTCATATGGTTTCCAGGCTTAATTGATTCAGGATCTATAATCCAGTCAATTAAATTTTCTTTTGTATTTTCTTTATATCCAGCAACTCTAGCACGATCTCCCATATTCGTTAAATCAGGACCAATCGGTTGTGAGTCTGCAGAATAGTTTTGAGAATCCGTTGCGTGACAACTTAAACAAGCTTTTTCTTCAAATAATTCTTGCCCCTCCTGTGCAACAGTATCTAATTCTACCTCTTCAGAATCAAATTCTTGCATGTCACTTACCCATTGTTCATATTCTTCTTCACTTACTACAACCACTTTAAAGTCCATCAATGAATGTGAAGGACCACAAAGTTCAGCACATTTACCAAAATAGACTCCTTCTTCATATGCTTTTAAGTACATTGTATTGACGTTTTCAGGGTTCACGTCTAATTTACCTGAAATACTTGGTACCCAAAATGAGTGAAGAACATCTGATGTAATTAAATGTACATAAACTTTCGTATCCACCGGAATATATAAATCTTGACTCGCTGTTATCTCTTCATTTAGATAATTGTAATGCCACCAGTATTGATTTCCTATCACATCTATATTGATATGATCAGCAGCGTCCGCATCATCAGCTAAGTGAAATGTGGCCAATACTGTAGGAACAGCCATAATCACTACTAATATAATCGGAATAATTGTCCATACTGTTTCTAGCACTTTGTTACCTTCCGTCTGTTCAGGAGTAATGACTGGGTCACCCTTCTTCTTACGGAACTTTACGAGAACAATAACGAATAGTATCATTACAACAATAAATACTAATGTCATTACTACAGTAGTTAAAATAATTAAGTCCATAGAAACATCTGCACCATAACCTTTGGGAACTAGTGCTGTTAAATTTTCTCTACCACATGCTGAAAGTATAAAAGCCATTAACCCTAATATGATAAAGGATAGGAACTTCCTTGATCGAACTTTCATTTATGCATACCTCTCTTCCTCTTTAAATACTTCGTTTAGTACTTCGTCATTAATTATATTACTATATTGTTACCAATTTATAAAATAGAATGAACTATTTTAATCGAGACATTTTCGTTATGATTATTCTATTTTATAACGTTACAACTATATTCAGTATGTATCCCAATTTTTTCTCGAATATATCACCTATCGTTTTTTCTTTTATATATAAAAAAATTGAATAATGACAAATTTTCACCCTTGATAAATCATTTGCTTAATAAAAATTTACATAAAATAATTAATGATGACATAAAAAATGTATCATTAACTGGTCAAAAGATTTTCAATCCTCCTTCTAACTCTTATTAATTTCAAAAAATATAGTTAGTTGCATACTTAACTTAGTTTTTAACGATTTATTTCAACTTACTATATGAAAAAATGACATCGTTCTATAATTAAACTAGTTAAGTTGTATGCATTTTAAGATATTACTTTCAAAGCTAACTAAATGAAAGTAACGATGAATGAGAAAAGGTATAAATTATATTTTGGTAATTAAAATATAATGAACTTTTTCTTTCACACCATCACATAACTAATAACATTTTTAGTATACATTAAATTCAGCTTATCACCAACTTAAAATTATTATTCATTTGTTTGAAGTTTTCTCTACAAACATATCAATAAAGAAAAGTCTTTCTTTGGAAATAATATTTATAATTTAAACTTCTTACTTTATTATTTTCACAAATATTTTGTTGATTTGCAAGGAATATACTGTTTTATCATCATTCATAACAGTCTGAAAAATGACAAAATGAACAACTATACTTTACAAATTTGTGAACTTTAATAATAATTTCACTTAGATTATATATTGTTACAGTTAAATTCATTTCATACATCAATTCTATATGATAAAATAACATTTGATGTTTTATTTGAAAAATATTTTTTCTATATGAAATATACGTGATGATAATTAGAAAGAGGCAATATAATGATTAGAACATTAAAATGGTTATCTGTCGTTTCGACCATCGGAATGATTTTTATTTTAATTGGTGGGGCATTAGTAACTAAAACAGATTCGGGTATGGGTTGTGGATCTACTTGGCCACTATGTAACGGTCAAATTATTCCAAAGGAAATAACTGCTGAATTAATTATCGAATATAGTCACCGATTAGTATCTACTGTTATTGGAGTAACGGTACTTTTATTAGCCATTTTAGCATGGAAACATATTGGACATATTAAAGAGGTTAAATTTTTAGCTTCATTATCTGTTATATTTCTTGTTCTGCAAGGATTAATTGGTGCTGCTGCTGTGATGTGGGGTCAATCTGATTTTGTTTTAGCCTTACACTTCGGTATCTCTTTAGTTTCATTTGCAGCTGTTTTCATCTTGATGTTACTTATTTTTGAAATAGATAAAAAATTTGATACGTTAAGTTTAAATATACAAAAAAAGCATCGAATAGAAATTTATTCTTTAATTATATATACAATCATTGTTGTGTACACTGGTGCATTAGTAAGGCATGTTAATGCTAATCTAGTTTGTCCTGATTGGCCTTTCTGCTACAATGATAAACCATTTATGATAGCAGAATTAAACTTTTACCAAATCGTGCAAATGGGTCATCGTTTCTTTGCAGGAATATTGTTTCTTTGGACAATCGTCTTCTTTATTAAAATTTGGAAACATTATCGTCACAACAAAATGATGTATATCGGTTGGTTAGTGACTCTTATTTTAATCACTTCACAAGTGATCAGTGGGGCATTCATTATATTTTCTCAATTAAATTTATGGATTGCATTATTACATGCGTTTTTTATCACTTGTTATTTTGGCAGTTTAAGTTACTTTGTATTATTATCCTTCAGAAGTGCTCGAAGAACGAACTAGGTCAATTAACTTCCAGCAAAGGATTTTTCATTTCTCCCAAACAGACCATGGATAAGTTTCTTTAGGGGGAATTGATTTTATTTCAGTTAACTCCTTTTTTACAGGATGAATAAAAGATAATTGATAGGACCACAAAGCGATTTGTTGTCCTTTTTTATTTACATTTTCACCATATTTTTGGTCTCCATAAAGTGGATAGCCTGCTTCCTTCAATTGAACCCTAATTTGATGTGATCTCCCTGTCTCTAATTTTACTTGAACGAGTGTTAGGTTGTTTTTGCGTTCGATCACCTCATATTTTAAACTAGCTTTTTTAGCACCTTTAGTGTCTTTGTTGACAGAAAACACTTTGTTTTTACTTCTATCCTTTAATAAGTAATGTTTTAATTGTCTATTTGATTCTTTTATCGTTCCTCTCGTTACCGCAAGATACGTTCTATCTATTTCAAGTTTTCGCATTTGATTAGCAAGTCTAGATGCTGCTTTAGATGTTTTAGCAAATAAAATCGCTCCACCAACAGGACGGTCTAGACGATGGACTAATCCCAAATAAACATTGCCTGGTTTTTTATAACGAATTTTTAAATCATCTTTTAAAATCGATAATAAATCATCGTCCTTTGAATCATCTTTTTGTACAGGAATATTTATTGGTTTTTCAACGATAAGTAAATGATTATCTTCATATAATATTGGAATTTTCAATTTAAAGGCCTCCATTGAAGTAAGGATAGAATAAAAACACGGTATGTTTGATATTAGTTTAAAAAGGATAAAAAAACCTTAAGAGTTTGTTACAAAGTTTTTGATTAGGACGTTTGTGATTATTAATATAATATGCGAACAAGCTCATCTGAATTTGCATTTGTCATTTTTCGACTCTGCAAATGAGATAATGCTACTTGCTCATTTGAAATTCGCATTTTCCACTTTTTCTGACGGGCAATGGAAGACTGAAAAAAACCTGTATTAATAAGTTTTTGCCAAAAAAAGAAAATTAGCATAACGCAACAAAAAGGAACTTAAATACGAAGTTCCTTTCTGTTTACTAGGTAATAACGAAAACTTAAATAATTTTAAATATCTTAAACTCCTTCAGTAAAATCTTTATTCAAATTCAATTAAAAGATCATTCACATTAATAGCTGTGCCATCATTAACATGTATTTTGTTAATTCTCCCTTTAAAAGGGGCTTGAATTGTAGTCTCCATTTTCATTGCTTCGGAAATAAGTAAATAATCACCTTTCTCTACCTTATCCCCTTCTTTACATAGAAGCTTAATAATAGTACCCGGCATTGTTGCCCCAATTTGTTTTGGATTGTCTTTATCAGCTTTTGGCAAAGTAGGTATTTCAGATTTAATATTTTTATCTTTAATAATAATTTCACGCGACTGTCCATTAAGTTCAAAATAAATAACGCGTGTACCATCAGAACGTGGTTCTGAAATAGAAACGAGTTTAATAAATAATGTTTTTCCTTGCTCAATTTCTACTTCAATTTCTTCTCCTAACCGCATTCCATACAAATATGTAGGAGTATCTAAAACCGATACATCTGCAAATTCTGCGGTAAAATTGCTATAGCTCATAAATACATCTGGATAAAGGGCATAGGCAATCACATCGAAACTTGTAATTTCTCTTCCCAATTTATTATATAAATCTTTCCTAATTTGATTGAAGTCTACTGGATCAAGTAACACCCCTGGTCGAACATCTATTTTTTCTTTTCCCTTCAAAATAATTTGTTGTAATTTTTCTGGAAATCCACCATAAGGTTGTCCGATATAACCTTGGAAAAACTCTATAACAGATTCAGGGAAATCAATCGATTGTCCACGTTCATATATGTCTTGTTCTGTTAAGTTGTTTTGAACCATAAACAATGCCATATCACCGACTATTTTGGATGAAGGAGTCACTTTTATGATGTCCCCGAACATATCATTAACTGTTCGATACATCTGTTTCACTTCTTCCCATTTTTCCTCTAGACCAACACCTTTAGCTTGTTGTTGTAAGTTACTATACTGGCCCCCTGGCATTTCATGTTGATAAATTTCCGTATGTGGTGACTGTAAACCACTTTCGAAATCTTGATAATAGTGGCGAACACCTTCCCAATATGTTGACACTTTTTCATAATTTTCAATGTTTATATTTGGCTGATATTTTGTTCCTTCTAAAGCATAATAAAGTGTTTGGGCACTTGGTTGTGAAGTTGACCCTGCCATTGCACCAACAGCAACATCAACGACATCAACACCAGCCTCTATTGCTCGCGAATACATATTAACACCATTACCACTCGTATCATGGGTATGTAAATGAATTGGTAAATCAACGGCATCTTTCAAACGAGAAATTAATTGATAAGCTGCTTCTGGCTTTAACAAGCCAGCCATATCTTTAATTCCTAAAATATGTGCCCCTGCTAATTCTAATTCTTTTGCTAATTGAATGTAATATGAGAAATCATATTTATTTCTACCACTATCTAACACATTACCTGTATAGCAAATTGATGCTTCTGCTAATTTATTGTTTTCCTGTACAGCTTCTAATGCTGGAATAATCCCTTCCAACCAGTTAAGACTATCAAAGATTCTGAAAACATCTATCCCTGCCTGTGAACTTTCTTTCACAAAATTTTGTAAAACATTATCTGGATAATTTTTATAACCTACAGCATTACTCGCTCTTAACAGCATTTGTGTCAGAACATTTGGCATTTTTTCTCTAATCTTTAATAATCTTTCCCATGGATCTTCACGTAAAAAACGATAAGTGACATCAAAAGTCGCCCCTCCCCACATTTCTACTGAGAATAATTCTGGGAGCATACGTGCCATCGGTTCAGCAATCTGTACAATATCTTTCGTTCTTACCCTTGTCGCTAATAATGATTGATGAGCATCTCTAAATGTTGTATCAGTTAATAATACTTTCTTATTTTCCACTAACCATTTCGCTACATAGTCTGGTCCATGATTATCTAATAATTGTTTCGTGCCATTAGTAATTTCTTCCAAAGGATTAATTTTAGGTGTTTCAATAGGTGTGAATAATGGCTTTTTCTTTTTTTCAACACCTTCTACCCCATTTACTGTCATGTCGGCAATATAAGATAATAGTTTTGTACCACGGTCATGACGTTTTGGAAACACGAAAAGCTCCGGTGTTTTATCAATAAAATTTGTGCTAAAGTCACCTGCAAGAAATTGTCGATGGGAAACGACATTCGTTAAAAATGGGATATTCGTTTTAATACCACGAATTCTAAATTCTTTTAAATTTCTAATCATCTTTTGTGATGCTTGTTCGAAAGTTAACGCCCAAGTTGAAATTTTAACGAGTAATGAATCATAATAAGGGGAAATATCTGCACCTTGAAAGGCATTCCCTGCATCAAGACGTACGCCAAAACCACCAGTCGAACGATATACCATCATTCTTCCTGTATCTGGCATAAAATCATTTAAAGGATCTTCAGTCGTAATACGGGACTGAATGGCAAAACCATTTGTTTGAATGTTTTCTTGCTCAGGTATACCGATTGCATCGTCAAACAAACGGTGCCCTTCAGCAATTTTTATTTGCGTTTGAACTATATCTACACCTGTAATCATCTCAGTAATCGTATGTTCAACTTGCACACGAGGATTTACTTCAATAAAATAAAATTCATTTCCTGTCACTAAAAATTCGACTGTTCCCGCATTCACATAATTTATATTTTTCATTAACTTTACAGCAGCATCACAAATTCGATGTCGCAAATCCTCATCCAGCGAAATACTCGGAGCAATTTCAACTACTTTTTGGTGTCTACGTTGAATCGAACAATCTCTTTCAAATAAATGAACTATATTATCATGTTCATCTCCTAATATTTGCACTTCTATATGTTTCGGTTTTTCAATAAACTTTTCAACATAAATCTCGTCATTGCCAAAAGCCGTTTTGGACTCTGATCGTGCTCTGTCATATGCTTCAGCAAGTTCTTTTTCATGGTTCACAATTCGCATTCCACGACCGCCACCACCTAATGACGCTTTAATGATAATTGGATAACCACTTTCAGCTGCAAACTTCTCCACTTCTGAAATAGATGATACTGGTCCATCTGTACCAGGGATGATCGGTAAACCAGCATTGATTGCTTGTGTTTTCGCTTTCACTTTATCGCCAAACATATCTAAGTGTTTGCTCTTAGGACCAATAAAAATTATTCCTTCTTCTTCACAACGCCTTGCAAACTCAATATTTTCAGATAAAAATCCATAACCTGGATGAATAGCATCAACACCGACATTTTTTGCTAAAGTAATAATACCTTCAATATCTAAATAAGCATCAATTGGTTTTTTTCCTTTACCAATTAAATATGATTCATCCGCTTTATAACGATGTAAAGCACTTGCATCTTCTTGTGAATAAATAGCAACTGTTTGAATATTTAGTTCTGTACATGCCCGAAAGATACGAATCGCTATTTCCCCACGATTTGCAACTAAAATTTTGTTGATTTTATTTAACTTGACCATGTTTGTCCTCCCCTATTTGGCTGAACTACTTTATCATTATCTATTTCCCTGACACTTTTTGGATCCATTTCTTTCAAATTGACATTTTTAGCAATATTATTTAAAATCCCCATCGAAGCCATTAACACTAAAAGTGACGAACCACCATAACTAACAAACGGCAATGTTACTCCTGTAATTGGTAATACCCCACTAATTGCTCCCAAATTAATAAATGCTTGGAATGCTATCATTGAAGAAATTCCTATTGCTAAAAGTGTGCCAAAATTATCTTGACACTTATTCGCTATATAAAGCCCTCTTAAAATGATTAATAAAAGCAAGCCTACAACAATAAAAACACCAAAAATACCTAACTCTTCCGCAATAACTGACATAATAAAGTCAGTATGTGCTCCCCACAAATAACCTAACTTTTGTACACTTTGACCTAGCCCTTCACCACTTAACCCGCCACCACTAATAGCTAAATAAGATTGTATTAAATGATGGCCACTTAATGATGGATCTGAAAAAGGATCATAAGCCCCAAAAACCCTATCCCACCTCTTTTCAGTCATTACAACTGGTATGATAATGATGATAAACATGGTAGAGGCAAATACTAATAACAGTATATGACGCCACCTCACACCAGCGCTTATAATCATAGTCGCAATAATTAATAAAAGAATCCCCATCGTTCCGATATCAGGTTGAATAAAGATTAAAAAGGCATATACTAATACCAACAATAATGGTGGCAATACACCTTTTATAAAATGATGAATATACGCTTGTTTTTTTGTAAAAATATACGCTAAATAAATAATAATGACAAGTTTAACTAATTCTGAAGGCTGCATATTAAAACCGAATACATTTATCGACCTAATCGCATTATTTTCCAACTCTCCAAAAAATAAAACAACTACCAATAAAACAAAGCTTACGCCCATCATTAATTTAATTAAATTTTTAAAATATCGATAAGGAAAGAAACATAAAAACCAAAAAACAATTAACCCTAATAGAAACCATACTATTTGACGATGAAAATAATATGTACTTTCTAAACCTAGAACAGTAGTTGAAACCATACTAGCACTATAAATCATAACAGTGCCGAATAACGCTAATAAAATCGGAGTGATTATCAATGTGAAATCAAACCCTTTAAACAACCGAAACATTCTAGCTCACCCCACAACAATCAATAAACAATGCAATGACATTTTTATATAGATGATAAAAAACTTTGCAACCCCCAATTAAGTGCAAAGCTTTTGATTAAAAGTCAATTTTCAATATATGATGCCTTAAAATCCATTCTATTTAGACCGACGGTTATTTAAAAATGACTTTTGTGTTCTGTTTTTTGATGCTGCATCATGAAGGACCGTTAGCTTTTGTTCTAAATCTTCTAAAATTTGTCTTCCTTCTTTTTCAGAAATTAAATCTAAACGAACAGCAAAATTTATTTCTCGTGACAAACCAAACATTTGCGTGTCCAACACTTCCTCATACAAAGGACACTGTGGCATAGAGAAATTATCTATTTGAACTTCAATTAATCTTCGAATACTTTCAGCATCTTCTTGTAAAATCATATAAGCTTTTTCACGCTGATCAGTAGTAATTTGAGGCATTAACTCCCATCCTCTCTAAAAAACTTCCATTCATTAAATGAAAACGTAGTGACTTAGAACACTTTACCTTATAAAATAATTTTATCCTTATACTATGCAAATTGCAAACATTAAAAATCTTATTTAATTTTTCGGAATCATCTTAAATACATGAAAATATCATTGATTTTTGGTATTCTAATTAAGATAACAAAAATGAGGTGTCAAAATGATTGTACAATTGAAAGGAAAAGTCAATTTTCCTATTACACTTGATCCAACAGTTTGGATATTTGACGATAGGAAAATTGTTTTAGAAGAAGTTTTTAGTAATGATTATAGTCAAGATCAACGTAACGAAGACAATATTAAAAAAAGAGCCAAAATGTTTGAACAAACTTACAACAGTATTAAACCACCTGTTAATAAAAGTATTAATCGTTTCGAAAGGGAAAAAATCCTCGTCAATTCATATGTCATGCCAATTAGAGACTTTCTCAATCATGCGGAATTAAAAAATGAAGCCAAATCTGCTATTTTGAAAAGGAATAATGATGATGTTATCATTACTATCGAACAACTAGTAGATTCTTATTTACTATTCTCTATAAAAGGAAAACCGATCATTGAAGAGGGACCCGTACAACTATTATTTGGTGATGGTACAAATAAACATGATCCAATTAAAAATATCGTACAAATTATCATTGATTAATTAGTACATTGTTTATTATCTTTAAGTAATTAAATGGGCTTAATAAACACCCTTTGTCTAGGTTTCATCTGAGTTGTTTTTAGCCTTACGTTCCCGGTATAATCGAAAACGATAAATAGCAAGCACAATAGTAATAATGATAAGTGATTCAGTCATCCCAGCCCAAACACACTGAAAATAGTAATCACGTATACACCTATTGCTAATAATACATAAACGAAAAATGACTTCAATAGTGATATTTTTCGAGCAAAACCTAATTTATATGCAATAATACTAAATATTAAATTCAACACATAAAATATTGTAAATAAATGTTCAGTTCCAAACTCATTTAAAAAGTATTGAAACAAAATATTAAATTGATTTTCCATAGTTTCCCCCAAGAAGTATATATAAATTATTACAATAGTTATCATACTAAAGTTTTTTTAAAGATTCTAGTTTTATAAATTCACAAAAAAATCCTTAGTTAAAAAGGGAGTAATTATATTGAAAAAATTAAACATTCCAATGCTCTTATTAGCCATTTTGGTCATATTAATGTTTTGTTTAGTAGGTGTTGCAATGTCTTACCAAAACATTTGGTTTATCTTATTATTTTTATTACTTGGATTTGGGTTAATGGGATTTGGTTTATATTTAAAAAACAAACGTCCTGAATAATTATATATGGCTATTTAATAATTTAACAAGTTCTTGATGAATTTGAGGATGACAAACAATACACGACTCTTTCACCAATGAATTAATTGGTGTACCATCGACTTTAGAAATGACGCCACCAACCTCTTGTAAGATTATTTTTCCTGCCGCATAGTCCCATGGTTCTAAGGACATTGACAAATAAGCACCTAATTTACCTTCTGCGACATAAGCAATTTGTAAGGTAGCAGCGCCATAATAACGAATACCATGTACGGAACTTATCATTTTCCTTAAGCCATTCTTATCAAAGAATTTCTGCTTACATAACCAACGTGGATTGACACAAAGTAATGACTTATCCAAAGTTAAATGTTCATCGAGCTTTTTCATTTGAACATTATTTTTAAAAGCGCCTTTTCCCCTGACGGCACTGTATAATTGGTCATTCATGACATCATAAATGAAACCAATTTCTCCAACTCCCGAATCATATATCCCTACAGAAATGGCAAAATCACTTTGTTGGTGTACCAGGTTCATTGTGCCATCAATTGGATCAATTATCCACGTAACACCTTTATTATCAATTAATGTATCGTTAAGACTTTCTTCACTTAAAATAACATCATTTGGATATGTTTCTGTTATTTTTTTAACAAAAAATGCCTCAATACTCTTATCAATTTCTGTTACTAAATCGTTTTTGCTTGATTTTGTATTTACTAATAAGGGCTCATTTAACTTTTCTTTAATTAGGATTCCTGCTTCTCTTATCCACATTTTTGTTTGTTCAAACAATTCATGACGTATTGTTAAATTCATTATGTTCCTCCAAAAAAATGCTTCATTAACTATATCTATTATTACATTTTTAATGCTTTTAATCGAGAAACAAGACTAGAAAGTCTTTCTTTCGTCTGTAATATTTCATCTAAATCATTTTGTTTTATTGCATGATATAATGTTACTAATTCATCATCAATGACTAGTTCAATAAAGTGTATTTTTTGTTTCTTTTCTTCTTTACTAATCTGTTCGATGACATTTTTCATAACATTCTCACCTTCCAATCATTATTATCATAACAAATGATGATAATTAATCATTAGTGTTGTAATTATCCTATTCACACATTTTTAAATATATTCATACCCTAACTTGTATCATAGAAAACATTATCGTTAAAACATTACATCACTAATTTAATGATTAAAGACTAATTAAAATTCAAAAATTTACGACCAGTTTTTTCTTATTTGTTCTGCTTCCAAAATGATATTTTTAATTAATTCAGATACGGTTGGAACAT
>Ga0209487_1001316_pt1 | contig 21166 bp, 19 predicted proteins | sample Poulit2012_FD_187524 | JGI IMG/M metagenome (GOLD analysis project Ga0209487, IMG submission 187524) | Agricultural soil microbial communities from Georgia to study Nitrogen management - Poultry litter 2012 (SPAdes) (version 2) | ecosystem: Environmental > Terrestrial > Soil > Agricultural land...
ATCGGAATATAGGCAAGCGCAGTGCGGGCGTACAGACGAGAGAAAAAATGTGAGATTACCATGCTAGTGTCACCGTGAGGGTGTCGGTATACGTTCCTGCGTGGGCCCCGGGGAGAATGGTAAGCCGCCCAAAAATAGGCAGGTGAATACTGGGTTCACTGCCAATTAAAAGCGGGGAAGCGACATTAATTTCCCATGGTTGTTGTAGCCCCGAGTCCATAAAAAGTTGATACGGTAGGGTGTCTTGATTATTTTGTCGCTGGACATGGCGTTGCCCGTTTTCTTCATATAAACCGCCATCGATACGCAGGGTAATCGTCATTCCTGGGGTGCATTCCAACGTAATGTGAGAGGATGGTAGCCAGGATCCAGCAACGGTGGTGGCAAGGAGACTTGGATGCGTTCCAAAGTTCAGTTGACCCATAACACCAACGGGAGCGGTGTTGCCAGGGTGTTGTTGATTGACCAGGCACCCTTCTACAATGGTTGCGCTTAGGTTAAAGCTTTGTTCGGGTAAGGGCTGAGCGCTACTGAGCGTAAGCGGGGCAAGTAGCAACAACGCCAGGCCGCACCGCCACACCATTAAAACTCAAGGGCAAGCGTTAGGGTATCGTTATAGGCGCCAGCCGTCAGCCCACCCTGGCCGTATGCTTTGCCATATAGGGTAAGGTTTTGCGGGGTGATGCCATCGGCGTCGCCGTCAAGAGGATAGCTGGCGTTGGGTTCAACGGCGTCGCTGTTGCCGCTGTCTCGATACAGGTTGTACGGCACATACTGTGAGTCTGAGCTATGCTTCATGGCATAGTGGGCAGTGCTTCCGCTGTGATCATCATGTAAGCTGCTTGTGACCTTAAATTTTGGCTCAGTACCCGGGGAGCAGAGGACAGTAATGGCAGTTTGATCAAACTGGGCTTGCGCGGTTGCTTCTAAGAACAATGTACTGTGCGTACCAAAATCAATTGCACCAAAGTCAACATCTGCCGGTCCGGAAGAGCCGTTGACCTCACAGCCTGCTTCTAGCGTAATGGAAACCTCAACCGTACCTGTGATCGCTACGTTTGTTTGGGCGTGTGCTGTTGTTGCAAGACATAAAACAAATAAGCCAGCAGCGGGCGCTAATCGTGCTTTTAAGGGTTGATTACCCATAATATTGACCCTCATTTGAAAATTTATACATTTGTTACTGTTTGAAAATTTAACGAAATATAGCAACACTTTTGCTTGATTTTGTAAGCAGTTAATGCTTTTTATGACTTGTTAATATTTTGAAGATTGGCATATTCATGTTATTTCTTTTTTCTGTAAACTAAATTTGTTATAAATTGGTTTACAGCGATTTTCTTAAAGATGTATTGCAAAGAAGCTTGGTGAGACATCGATTGATCGCTATCACTTTATTTATTTTTATCGTTGTCAAGGAGCTGTTATGACGCCATCCGTTTCTCGTTCTATAGCCCAGGTAGCATCACCAACACGGCGGTGGTGGCAGAATCTGCTTTTGGTGCTGGTTGGTACCGCAGTGCTCGCGATGTCCTCTTACATTGTGGTGCCTATGTGGCCAGTGCCTATCTCTATGCAGACCTTTGCCGTACTAATGGTGGGTGCTCTCTATGGGTGGCGTCTTGGTGGCATCACGGTGGTAGCGTGGTTGCTGCAAGCGCTGGCGGGCATGCCTGTGTTAGCGGGAGGAACGGGCGGATTGGCTTCATTCATGGGGCCCACTGCTGGTTATATTTTTGCTTTTCCAGCCGGTGCCATGCTAATGGGGTATCTTGCGGCCCGTGGTTGGGACGGCCAACGGCCTGTGCGTGCCTTTTTTGCCATGTTGTTTTGCACCACGTTTATTTTGTTGGTGGGCGGTGCGTGGTTAAGTGTATTGTTTGGTCTGGAAAAAGGTTGGCAGCTAGGGGTGTTCCCGTTTTTGATTGGCGATGTTGTTAAGTCCGCATTGGGTGCCGCAAGCTTGGTGGTGTGGCAGTCTGTGTTCGTTAAAAAATTGGTAAGAGGGTAAATCATTGAATTGGGTGCTTTGGCTGTGCACTGCTGGCTCAACAAGTTATCTGTTATAACCGTTTACTTTTTCTGGATGTAGAAGAGATCCGAAGTCTGGTTGCAAGTCGGTTCCAGAAGCCACGCGTCAGTAGTTTACGGCTAAAGCGCTGTAATTTTCCTGTTCTCCAAAAGGCTGGCTGAGTAAACATGATTCCTAGATGGGTGATCGCTAGAGCAAGTATGGTCCAGTTATTTTTTTCCCTGAGCTGGAATTCTTTGATGAGCATACGGGTGCGCCAGTTCTTTCGTTGAGCACCGTCCGTGTGATGAAAACACCAGTCAGCAAGACCACGCCATGCATCCCACAATTTATTTCCACCCAGGCTGCTAAACGTTTCCTTTGCCTGCTGTTGTTGCTCGTGTGACAAAGCTTCAAATAGCAGCTCACATTCAACGATGGATCGTATGAATAAGCCGCCATGCATAGATGCACGATCATGAAGAAAAGTGTGGATCAGGGCTAGAAACAATTGATCAGTCGGATCGGGAAGTAGTAGCGCTTTTGTTCCATTAGCGGGTTGTGATCGCTTGATAATGTCGTCTGGCAATAGATGAATAAATTGAGGTGATACAGCCAATACGTGCGGTTCAATGGTGGCCAGATCTCCATCACGCCATAAGGGGGGGCAAGTGGTGTTCTCCGGGCTGCAGCGAGAGGGATGTAGGCATTGTTTCTGATTTGTCCTGTGGTGCATATCCTAAGTGTTTGAATACTTTTAATACAGTAGCGTCATTAATGAGGACATCAATATCGGCCATATCACGCATGCCTGCATGAGGATACGTTGAGCGAAATAGTTGAATAGCTCCCTTGATTAAGACGACTTTATGATTTTGTTGATGAAGGGCATTATCAAGTTCTTGTAATTGAGCGCGTAGCTTGGCATGGCGTAATAGGTAAAACACCGGTTTTTTCTCGACTTGATCTTGGGTGATACCCATATCGTGTAGCATTTTCGCCAGTAACGCTAAAACACGGTGATTTTTCGCTTGTTCCAGCAGGTCGGATGGCGAGACCCCCGTGTTTAAATAAGATTGCACCAGGGCATGCGAGTTTTGTTGTTTTGCAACTTTAAAACAAATTTGTCCAAGTATGCGTGCATCCCTATACACCATATCAGCCCCCTGGAAGGTTATAGGATTTTTGTAAAAAAATGCGTAATTTTTTAATACATTTGCTAACGATATGATAGTATGAGATTGATATAGATCAAACAAAAATAAATATTGACAGTAAATGCAAGAAATGACGTCAATATTTTATTCGGGTTGCTGTTGTTATCTGATTGATAAATCAAAAGAAGTAAGAAAACGCGTCTAGCGAATAAATTATCTTTGAGAAGGGGTCGTAGATATGCATGCTCTCGAATTAGCAGCACCTGATGTGGTGGCTGAGAAGTTTCAGGAAGGGATTATTATTCTTAACCTTAAGACCGGAAATTATTTTGATCTTGGTGAAAGAAGTGTGCCCTTACTGGATGCCCTGGCGCAAGGAATCAATATCGATGCACTCAAAAAGGCATTGGAAGCTTATGAGCAGGGGGCTGGCACACAACTTTCACAAGTATTAAGCCAGCTTATGGAGTTTGGTCTGGTGCGTGAGGTCACCGCATTAACAAACCATGTTGACCCCGCCATCTGCAGTGCCATCCTGGCAGCAGGAGATCGCTATCATATTGAGTGTCATAGTGATCTTGCCGAGATGATAGAAGCAGATCCTATTCATGATCTAGATCCGAAATCCGGAAAACTCAAAGTAGGGTAGCTGTGGCGAGCGTTCGGCCTTCACTGAGGGCGCTGGAGGATTTTATTGAAGAGGCCTTCGAGTTTGGTAAACAAGCGTTTAATGCTCGGGCCAGTAGCACGGCATTAAGGCTGGGTTTAGGCTGGTTTCGTTTCGCAGAATCTCACCCTTTGCTATTAGACGATACGGTATTTTGTCTCGGTACAACTGACGTTACACCGAAAGAAATGGCTTTGGGCTGCATCTACGCAGATTACTCGGGCTGGCATATCCATAGAGGTTTTTCTGATATGGTGCAGCGTCCTGAGTCACAGATCATGATCGATGACTATCTCGCCCGTAAAGGATGGTGTGCTGCATTTAATCCAGAACGAAATACCTGGGACTTATTTGATAGGAATATCGGCTTTGGTCTTCGCTTGTTGCCCTCGGAAGCTCATCAAGCAGTGTGGGAGCCGACGGCACCTCTCGCACATTTTTGTAAATGGATGGCGGAAGCTCAAGGGTTAACCATGGTGCATGCTGCAGCAGTGGCTCATGGCAAGGTGGGGGCCCTTATCGTGGGACCGGGCGGTGCCGGCAAGTCAGGTACGGTATTAGCAGCAATGGCGGGTGGTTTATCATCTGTGGGCGACGACTACGTGCTCATTGATGGTAGTAGTGTTCAAGCGACGTATTGCACCGTCAAACAAGGGCAAGCGGGTATGGATCGGCTCGGGTTGACAGCAATGGTGGCACCGAATTGGCAAAATAAATTTGTATTTCGACCTGAAGATGTAATCGGTTTACCAATACAGCGCCATGCGATGTGTCATGCTGTGCTGGTACCCCAAATCGGGGCAGACAAAACGACGGTGTCCCGTATCGATGGTGCGGTGGCATTTAAAATAATCACGTTTTCAACGTTGAGGCAATTGGGCTCGGGTTATGGTCTGGTATTCCAACGATGTGGTGATTTAATTCGATCATTACCCAGTTTTCAGTTGCATTTGTCCAGCGAACCACAGGAAATTGCGAAAGCTTTGGAACAATTTTTTGAGACGTTGGCATGCTAAGCATTTTAATCCCCGCCTATAATGCTGAGCAATTTATTACAACAGCCATTTGCTCTGCCTGTCGTCAAACAGATCGCTTTCCCGTACAAATTTTGGTGTGTGATGATGGCTCGACTGATCAGACCGCATCTATATTGCGCCAGTTACAGCGCACCATCCCTATCCTGCACGTTGTGTCGCATAACCAAAACCGTGGCGTAAGCGCGGCGCGTAATACCCTGCTGGATCATATACATCCCGGAACCACATTTGTCACGTTTTTTGACGCTGATGACGTGTATGTAGATTACGCACTTGAACATTTGCTAAAGGCTTTTGATAGTGTGCCGGCGCTTGATTTCGTAAGGGGAAGGATGCAAGTCGTTCCTTCATCCATCTTGGAGGGCAAAAAGCTGATTGCCCCTACCTGGCCAATACTACATGGTATTACGCTATCAGCCAGTCTTATTCGTCGGGAGCTGGTAGCGCGGGTGGGCGCATTCAATGAAGCGCTCACCCATGGGGAAGACTTGGATTACCTGATTTGGCTTGGGGAAACCACGCTGCAACGCCAGTTCCTTGATGCCGTAGTGTTTTACTATCGTCGCCATCAAGCCAATGCCACGGGTAATGGACAAGCATTACGGCGCGGTGTTATGCAAGCCATGTTGTTGCACGCCAAACGTAAGGCAGCCGACCCAACTTTGCATAGTGTGAGTGGCTTGCTACAAACAACGGACCCCGAGGTTCTTCAAAGGATATTAACAATTCAATGACTGACATTGCCTATACCGTTGTCATTCCTGCGTACAATGCCGCCAAGTTTATTAAAGAAACCGTTGCCTCGGTGTTTGCTCAAAGTCTGCCCCCAGCGCACGTGATTGTTATTGATGATGGTTCCACCGATAACACTGCTGATATTGTGCAGAATTTAAGTGACAAAATAGAGGTGATTTCAACCGCTAACCATGGGCAAGGTCATGCCACTACGCTAGGTGCGAGCCGTGTTAACACGGCACTCATGGCTTTTATTGATGCAGACGATCTATGGCGCTCTAATAAAATAGAGTGCCAGATTGGCTACCTGCTGGATGCGACACTAGCGCCAGATGCCGTGCTCGCCAGAATGGCGCCTTTTGGTCGCACTGATCTAAAAACTGCTCGTGAGGATCGCCATCCGTGGCATCGCTCAACTCTATTGATATGGACGGAGGCATTTCGACGTGTCGGTCCCGTGGTGGACTTGCCCAATGGCTATGGCGAGATGATTGACTGGTTCGCCCGGGCGACGGAAGCCGGTCTCAAGTTCCATATGCTTGATGATGTTTTGTCCGACCGACGGATCCACGAAGATAGCCTTTCGTTTAAAGCTCGTCCTGGTCGTGATCTGGATTATTTGCAAGCGGCAGCTCGGGCTTTGAAACGTAAAAAACAAAATCGTCCATGAAAGCATTCTTATTCCCCCATGCACTCTTATTGCCTGCCCCCCTTTATCGGGCCGCACTTCACAGAGAGGAGCTCGTCGCACGCGCTTGTCTGGAAAAGTGGCTAAGTCAGGTGGAGGATCCAGAGCAACTAGGTTTTTTACAGCACAAACTTATTGGGTTGGTGATGGATCGATTTCCCGGAGCATTTCGGGACCATTCACATGTTGGTGTTTTTGAGAACATTGCCCGACAGGCACGGCTGCGTGCCCATGTTGCTGCCTCAGAACTTATAACGACATTGCAGCATCAGGACTGGCCGGCTGTGAATGTCGTGGCACTTGGGGAAACTTATGAGCGATTTGCGCTTGTAACTGATCTGAGTTCACACTTGGAAACGTTGGAGTTGGCCGTTGCCGAGTTGGATTTTGACCAGACAGTGCAGGCTTTTCAGGCACAGGGTTTTGTCACGGTATCTTTGCCACGTCAAGCGCGTGGTCGAGGTATACGTATTACAAGCTTGCAGGCAAGTCATTTGAATTTGACAGTTCGGTTACTGGGTATGACGATATTGCCGGCCCCGTTGAATCCTCATGAGAAATCCGTGAGGCTTATGATGATGAGCCAAGAGGCATATCGTACGTTTATGAAATCACGTCAGGCAAGTCTGTTAAGGCGTCGAGATCAGATCCTTTTTGACTGGTACCATTTGTCATTGCGTGGCATCGATATTGCGGCCTTCTCCAAAAAAACCACCTCCCGCTGGTTTCGGTGGCAGGCGGCCCAGATCATGGGTTTTTGATGAGCTTTGCAAGGCGGATAGACTGCTTGCCAATTGGTTACAAGGTTTGCAGTTTAACGATTCGTTTGAACTCAGGCTCGTGCGTGAGAAGCTCGGTAAAGGTCCCTATGCGTTGAATTCGTCCATTTGCCATCATGACAATTTGGTCAACATTTTTAATTGTTGCGAGGCGATGAGCAATAATAATTAATGTGTAGTGACCTTTTAGACGGTCGATGCTGGCCTGGATTTCCCCTTCAGTTTCAGAGTCTAGGGCGGACGTTGCTTCATCAAGCATCAGAATATCCACCTCTTTATAAAGCTCACGGGCAATGGAAATGCGTTGCCGTTGGCCGCCACTTAACGTAATACCGTTATTGCCCAGTAGGGTGTGTTCTTGATGGTGTAGCTGGTGGATGAAGTCTTTCAGTCGTGCCTGCTTGACTGCTTTGTTAAAGCGCGTCAGCGTTTCTTCCGTGTAATCTGCCCAAAATGTCACGTTGTTAAAGATACTGTCGTTAAAGATCACAGGATCTTGACTCACATAACCAAGCTGTTGTTGATAGGATTCAAGATCAAGTAGCGACAGGTCCTGGTCATCGATTAAGATTGTGCCTGTGTCGGGCGTGAGCAGGCCGCTGATCAAATTTACCAGCGTACTTTTACCACTGCCACTTTCGCCAACTAATGCAATGCTTTGGTTCCTGGCAATTGTTAACGTAATATCGTGCAGGATCTTTTTATCGCCGTAGTATAAGTCAACATTGTTAAGATGGATGGCTCGGGTGAAGGGCTGTGCTTTTACCGTTTTTTTATCTTGCTGATGGTGTTGCAGCTCATATTGAAAGCACTTCATATTTTCCAGCGACCCGGAAAATTCTAGAAAAAAGTTCCAGCATTGCTGCATACTGGTCAACGATGTGAGACTTCGATAGAAAAATAATAGGCTAACAATAATGGCACCAATCGCACCGTCAAAAAACCGGATCTGAAAAAATATGACAATAGCCACTATCGTCACTAGCATTGGCTCACGTACAGCAGTGGCAATGCTTGTCAACATTCCGATTTCACGACGGGATTGTTCTACCGCATGAACTGTATTTTTAAGGCGACGCGTATAGAGGCTGGCATTTCCAGTGGCTTTCAGGTATTTAAAATGCCCCATTAGCTGGAGTACTTCCCCCTGGTAAGTACTGTTGTGATCAGTTAACTGACGTGACGCTTCCTGGGTGCGTTTATACAGTGCTCGATATAGGAGTGTGGTTAAACCGCCCCCAATACACACGAGTATGGCAAATCCGGGATCCAGGATGAATGCGAAACTGATATAAACTGCGACCATAATGCCTTCCTGTAGGGTTTTCATATAGAAATGAAAGGCATTAGATACACGCTCCACTTCCCCCGTCATGGTATTTTGAATCCGACCAACATCAGAAGTAATAAAGTATTTAAAATTCAGTTGGCGCATTAAGTTGAGCAGGGTGGTGCGAATATTTTTAATAAATCGCTGTCTTAAAATAATTAGATAGATTTCTTGTAGATATTTGGCGAGTCCTTTGAAGCAGAAGAAAGCAACCATGAATAACAGAATGGTTGTGAGCGTCATGGATACACCCAGTTGTTCAATACCATGAACCAGGTACGCTAGATTTCCCATCTCCATTGAAGCCGTTGCATGTTCCCCACTCACAGCTTTCAATAAGGGAAAAAACATGCTTAGGCCCATTCCATCTAAAAAGCCGACTGAAACACTAAGCCCGAATGCAATAAAAACTCTGCCTCGTAAATACTGATAGAAATAAGCGAAGCTGGAAAAATTATTTTTAATAAAATTTTTAATTTTATTCACAATGAATTTAAGGTCTTATAGACCGGGACATTTCTTGAAAACCCTGTTCACGAATCCTGACAGTATTTTCATCGGCACATGAGAGAATGGAAATGTGATTGTATCGCTTTCATTCATGAACGGGGTATAGATGGATCTTGATGCATTGATGTTGGCACGGATCCAATTTGGATTCACCATTAGTTTCCATATTATCTTTCCGGCTATTACGATTGGCCTTGCCAGCTTCCTGGTGGTTTTAGAACTGTGCTGGCTTAAAACTAAAGATGTTGTCTATCTAAACCTTTATCAGTTCTGGCTTAAGATATTTGCCGTCAATTTTGGAATGGGGGTGGTCTCCGGCCTGGTAATGGCTTATCAGTTTGGTACCAACTGGAGCTATTTCTCCGAGTTTGCCGGGGGCATTACCGGCCCGTTGCTGGCCTATGAAGTATTAACGGCGTTCTTTTTGGAAGCAGGCTTTCTAGGCGTTATGCTATTTGGCTGGTCACGGGTCGGACCCGGTTTACACCTGTTGTCTACCATTGTGGTTGCCCTCGGCACGTTGATATCTTCTACCTGGATTTTGGCCTCAAATAGCTGGATGCACACCCCGGCGGGCTATGAAATCATTGCCGGACGGGTAGTCCCTACCGATTGGTGGGCGGTAATCTTTAATCCCTCATTTCCTTACCGTCTCGTGCACATGACGTTGGCGGCATTTCTTGCCACGGCGTTGATGGTGGGCGCTTCGGCAAGCTGGCATTTGTTGCGCGGTAATAATACTGCACCAATCCGGAAGATGCTGCGCATGGCTATGGGGATGATTGTGGTTGTCACACCTTTACAAATAGCCGTTGGGGATTTGCATGGATTGAATACCCTTGAACATCAACCCGCAAAAATCGCAGCCATGGAAGGGCATTGGGAAAACAAAGGGGATGAAGGCGTTCCGTTAACCTTGGTGGCGTGGCCGGATATGGCGGCCGAAAAAAACCACTTTGCCATTGATGTTCCTCATTTAGGCAGCGTAATACTGACCCATAGCCTGAATGATCAATTTCCTGCGCTAAAAGATTTTCCAAAACAGGATCGACCCAATGCAACGGTGGTGTTCTGGACGTTTCGTGTAATGGTGGGGCTGGGCTTATTAATGCTGGCGCTGGGTGTTTGGGGAGTGATTGCCCGGCGACGCGGCACACTGTATACATCGCCACGTTTATTGCGCTTTTCGGTCTATATGGGCCCGGCAGGCTTGGTAGCGTTGTTGGCCGGATGGTTTACCACGGAGATTGGTCGTCAACCCTGGATAGTGCATGACTTGATGCGCACAGCCCAGGGCGTAACGCCTCATAGTGCTGCTGAAGTAGGCTTGGCGCTGGCCTTGTTTGTGGTGGTGTATTTCATTATTTTCGGAGCTGGAGCGGTCTATATATTGCGCTTGATTCGTGAAGGTCCCGAGCAAGGGAGCGCGTCATGACGATCGATCTTTCCCTCGTATGGGCGGGAATTATCCTGTTTGGTATCTTAATGTATATCGTCATGGATGGTTTTGATCTGGGCATCGGAATTCTGTATCCATTCTTTCCTGATGCGGATGATCGTGATTTGATGATGAATACGGTGGCGCCGGTATGGGATGGCAATGCTACCTGGCTGGTTTTGGGTGGGGCGGGGTTGTTGGCCGCCTTTCCGCTTGCCTATGCCATTATTTTGCAAGCATTAACCTTACCATCGATTTTTATGTTGCTGGCGTTGATTTTTCGAGGCGTGGCCTTTGAGTTTCGGTTCAAGGCCCATGAAAAAGGCCGCCATTGGTGGGACAAGGCGTTTCTTGGCGGCTCAATTACCGCCACGTTTTTTCAGGGCGTGACCCTAGGAGCTTATATTCAGGGCTTGCCGGTTGTTAACGGCCACTATGTGGGTGGCATTATGGGGTGGTTAACGCCCTTTGCTATATTCACGGGGCTAGGGTTGTTGACGGCCTATGCGTTGCTAGGTTGTACCTGGTTAATCTTAAAAACAGATGGGGTGTTGCAGCGTAAGATGTGTCGTCTTGCACGACCGTTGGTATTTGTTTTGTTGGCTGTGATTGCTGTGATTAGCCTTTGGACGCCATTGGCACATACAGAAATTGCTCAGCGTTGGTTTAGCGTACCCAATATCTTTTGGTTTTCTCCCGTGCCGCTGCTGGTGGTGGTTACGGCGTTTTATTTGCTGCGTGCCTTGCGCGGCAATCCTCATGCCAGCCCCTTTATGTTGACATTGGTATTAGTATTGCTGGGTTATTGTGGCCTGGGAATCAGTATCTGGCCTTATATCGTGCCACCCCATATTTCTATTTGGGAAGCAGCTGGCCCGGTGCAAAGCCAGGGCTTTACCTTGGTGGGCGCGCTGCTGGTGATTCCGGTGATTTTGCTGTACACGGCATGGTCCTATTATGTATTTAGGGGAAAAGTCCGTGCTGATGAAGGCTATCAATAAAAGCAGATGTTTATGCGCCGCCGCCTAGGAATTTGGGCTCGCCGCATTGCCTGGTTGCTGGCACTGTGGATGGCCAGTGTTGGTCTGCTTGCCCTTGTGGCTTATTTGTTGCGATGGGTAATGACAATGGCCGGGATGACGGTGTAATGCTTTGAATACTGGCTTTATAGCGTGTATGTGGTGTAGAAAATATCTGCTTCTACCTTGACGTTGGTGTGTGTTTCAAGCAGTTCATTTTTTAATTGATCATAGGGATCGTGATCGTTGTAACGCGCCACATAGGCTTTGTATAAATGTTCTTCAGACAGGAGTAAATGAGCGAGCTCCGCTGGCCGGACGTTAAAGCCAATGTGTTCTACCGTGGCAGTTTTTTCTGGAAAACCGGCAACGCCGGCGAAGTTGTAGTAATGGTTGTAGGGGGTGTTTTCCGGCTGGATTACCAGCTTATGGGCGGCAATAAATGGCTCAAAAATCACGGAAAAATCATACACAATAACAATTGCCGGTGTACGTCGAATGCGATGAAGAGATTGGGCGGCGCGATGAATATCGGTATAAAACAGCGTGCCGGCATACGTAATAATGTCTATGCTGTGATTGGCCAGGGGAATGTCCTCTGCCGAGCCACGTAAATAGGTAATATCCGGGTGCGGTTTTGTTTGGTCCAGCATGGCTTGGCTGGGTTCTATCCCAACCACCTGTTGGCAGTAACGGGCCAGCGCGACGCTGGAATATCCCGTGCCACAGCCAATATCGGCCCCGTTAGTAAACCTTGATCCACCAGGAAGAGTGCGTTCTAGTATCCAGGTATGTAATGGGGGGCGATAGGCGCGGTAGTGGGTTGCCAGTCTGTTGTCGTAGGCATTGGAAAGACTCATGTTGCGTTTCCTTTTTGTTGGGCAGTAAGGGCTTATACCGCCCGGCTTAACTTGTTTACACTGCTAATGTTTTCCCCGTCCCAAATCATCTCATAATGGGCGCTTTGAACGCAGGCAGTAACAGTTTTTGGGGTAAAAAGCGCCCAGCAGTAGTGCTTGGGAGCGCGCACGGAATGGTATTTAAACCCCACATGCCGTTGCTCGTAAGCCTGTTGGCCCAAAGCTTGAGCATTGCTGTAATCGTTGGGGTGGTAAATGGGATGGTCGCGCGGCAGGTGGGTGAGATCTTGCATGCCTGTTTGTTTGAACGTGATGTGTATGCCGCGCAGCACAAAGCGTTCAAAGTTTAATTGTTCTACTTTTTGCCAATAGCGTTGTTGGTGATACTTCACCTCGGCAATGGCTGTTTCCATAGTGTCGGCAATATATAAGATACCAAATTGGCCGCTACTAAAACGCGATCCATAGGGGTTGATATGGGTAAATGGGGCGGTGGCATAAGCGCAGCCTGGTATCCCAAAAGGGATGTCTTGTATCGCAATTAACTCAAGCCGGCCAACTTCATTTTGTAAGCGGGGGTTGGTACGTGCTTGTAATTCATACAGCAGTTCAAATTCTTCAGGGCTGGCGACGTCATCAAACAAATAAATTGGCGGAAACTTGGAGTTGATCAGGCGGTAGCCTTGTGCCGCTTTATTGTCAAGCAAAGGCAAGCGTGCCAGCGCTACCATAGCGCACCACGCAGGCCGTTAATGTGGCGGAAAGTTTCATAGAGATTGGCAAAACTTCCGTCCGCCATAACATCTAGTGGCGCACGCCCATTAAAAAAAGGGTTGTGATTCGGCATCGCCATAAACCCGCGCACGTTTTCCTGGTTTTCAAACAGCGTGCGCAGGCTTGCATGGATATTAAGCACATAGCTGATGCGATCCAGTTGATCAGCATCCAGATTAAAGGCATGCTGCTGGGACGCTTTGGCACGCGCAATAGTGCTCGCGGATACCCGCAAGATATTGGCAATTTGCGCCTGATTGGCCTCCCAGTTCTCCATGATTTTAATTGCCGTACGTAGACCAACGGTGCCCACGGCTCTTGAATTGGGTGCGGGCCCTGCAGTGATAACTGTCATGAAAATCTCCTGCAGACATATAAATGATAATTAAATGTCTGTAGATATAATTCTATCATAACCCTTTAAGCGATACTTTGTAGAAGTTCTAATAACAGTCGTTTATGCAAGGCTTTGATATGCGCTACTGCCACGGGAAGCGCCTGCTCCCCGAACACGGCATGCAGAATTAATAGCAGGCCGGCGGGTGTGCTTGCGAGCAGATATTCATCAATATTGATATTTGATTTAAGATTTTTGTTTTTAAGACAGGCGTGAATAAAGTTATGGTCGCCGCTCAGACAGCGCTTAAGCAAGTTTTGTACCGTTTCTTGAACCAGCTTGGGCGTACGACCGCTTTCGGCGATCAATAAGCGAAACGCCGCAATTGCTTTTGGAGTTTTCAGCGTCTCATACCGTTTGTCCAGGTAGCGGTCGAGCACTTGCGGTAATGATAGGGTGCTGCAAATATCCAGATCGGGGACCCGGTGATCTTCGGGAAGCAATACGGTGGCCAGCACATCCTCGAAGATGTCGTTCTTACTGTTGTAGTGCGTATAGATACCCGATTTGGAGATACCGGCACGATTGGCGATGCGCTCCAGCGAGGTAGCCACAAACCCATGCCGGGAAAACTCGTCGAAGGCGGCCTCCAGAATTTCCTGTTTACGCTCTGAAGCCGATAAGTAACGTCGCTTGGGCTGACGATTGTTGCTTTCCTGCTCAGTGTGTGATGTCAAACTGCCTCCTTATTGTGATTTCGCAAGGTGTTCAAGCTGGATTATTGTACAATAAGACCAACTGGTCGTTTTGATAATTATCGGGAAATCGTGATGACAAATTCCAAGACTCAAGGGGCGAATGCCCTGGATCAAGCCTTTCGTGCATTTTGGGCCCGGCGCTGGCTTTCTGTCGCCCCTGAGTCACAAGTATTGGCCTGGCAGGATTGGCTCATGCAACTGGCACTAAGCCCGGGTACGCAAGCGAATCTGGCGCGGTTGGCGCTAACATTGCGCCAAGAATGCGTTCGTGACAGCTTGCCCGGTGTGGCAGGTGAGGCGGCTCCCGAAAATAATCAGAAAGCGGCCACCATTTATGACCATCGGTTTAGTGACGACGCCTGGGATCACTACCCATTTCGTGTATTTCGACAGTCGTTTCTTGCCCAACAACAGTGGTGGGAAGCAGCCACGAACCAAGTTCGCGGTGTGAATCCGCATCATCGGCGGTTGGTGTCATTTGCCGCCAAACAGTGGCTTGATATGTGGTCACCAGGGAATTTCTTTCTCACCAACCCAACAGTACTGGCAAAAACCGTGGAAGAGGGCGGGGCCAATTTGGGGCGGGGCTTGCAGCATTTTTGGGACGATTTTCGGGCCCAATTGGATGGGTCGCCACCAGCGGGAACCGAGAATTTCCAGGTCGGCAAGGATGTGGCGCTTACGCCCGGAAAAGTTGTACTACGCAATCAGTTGATGGAGTTAATTCAGTACCAACCCACAACCGATAAGGTGTATGCCGAACCCATACTCATTGTGCCGGCCTGGATTATGAAGTACTACATTCTTGATCTCTCGGCCCATAACTCCTTGATCAAGTTCCTGGTGGATCAAGGGCATACCGTCTTTTGCATTTCCTGGAAGAATCCCCGGGCAGAAGACCGTGACCTGGGCATGGACGATTACCTGACACTGGGCTGGCAGGCTGCGCTGGATGCTGTCAATGCAATTGTGCCCAATCAAAAGGTGCATGCAACAGGGTATTGCTTAGGCGGGTCGCTGCTGTCCATTGCGGCAGCGGCCATGGCACGTGAAAATGACAATCGGCTTGCCTCTATTACCTTGCTTGCGTCCTTAGTGGATTTTAGCGAGCCGGGGGAGTTGGGTTTATTCATTGATGAGGCTCAAGTCACCTTGCTGGAAGCGCAAATGGCAAAAAGAGGCTATCTGCGTGCCGACCAAATGGCAGGTGCATTTCAAATGTTGCGCTCCTACGACCTACTCTGGTCACGCATGGTGAACGAGTATTTGTTGGGGAACCGTGGTTCCATGTTTGATTTAATGGCCTGGAACGCCGATGCCACACGCATGCCGGCAAAAATGCATTCTCAATATCTGCGTCGGTTGTACTTAAATAACGAGCTTAGTGCCGGGCGTTATCCGGTGGGCGGCCGGCCCGTATCCCTGGCCGATATCCGGCTTCCCATGTTTTGTGTGGGCACGGCGTCAGATCACGTCGCGCCATGGAAGTCCGTCTATAAAGTGCATCTGCTTATTCCGGCCGAAATTACCTTTGTGCTTGCCTCTGGCGGACACAACGCTGGAATTATTACGCCTCCGGACCATCCTCGTCGTCGCTATCAAATGGCAACCCGTACCCTCCAAAGCACCCAGTTGTCCGCGGAAGACTGGCAAGCCAGTGTGCCCAGCCAGCAGGGCTCGTGGTGGCCGGCGTGGCAGGCCTGGTTGGCAAAACAATCCGTAGCGGAGCAAACACCACCGGCAATGGGTGCCGCCCAGAAAGGCTACCCGTTGTTGGCAGATGCGCCAGGACAATATGTTTTAGAACGCGCCTAAGCGCTTTTATGACCCATCACTTGAGAGATCGACCGCATGGCCGTTCACCAGACAATTTATCGCTTGATAATACCCGTCACGCTAACATTGGCAGGCTGCGTGTCTATGGCGCCGGAGGATGAAAGGTCCGCATTACCCGTTCCTGCCACCTATCCCGAGCTTGTCGCAACCCAGGACGGCGTGGCCGTAGATGAGCTGGATTGGCAAGCGTTTTTTACCGATCCGGTGTTGTCGCGCCTGATTGAAACCGCACTGCAAAACAATCGGGATTTACGCACCGCCGCGCTGAAAGTGGATGAAGCGCGCGCAGCTTTTCGGATACAGCATAGCGACCGGTTTCCAGCGCTTAACATCGGTAGCCAAGCGGCCCGCTCGCAAATCTCGGCGGATCAAAGCCCCTTTGGTCAGCCCATGGTGGGCAGTGAATATCGGGCCGAGGTGGGCTTGACCACTTGGGAGATCGATCTGTGGGGGCGCGTACGCAATTTGGAGCGCGCCGCGTTAGAAAATTGGCTGGCGACCGAGGCGGCACGACAGGCCGTGCATACCGCGCTAATTGCTGAAGTGGCCAATGGTTATCTTGGTTTACGCGAGTTAGAAGAGCGGGTGGAGATTGCCCGCCAAAGTGTGGCAACGCGCCAGGCCTCGGCGCACATATTTGAGCGCCGTTACGCCGTGGGTGCAACGGCCAGGCTGGATGTCACGCAGGTGCAAACGCTGTTAACCCAGGCACAGTCCTTGTTGGCACAGTTGGAGCAACAGCGTGCCACGCAGTTACATGCCCTACAGGTGCTGGTGGGTGCAGATCCCGGTGTGCTGCCGCAAAAGGAACCCTTTGATGAAACCACCGTGTTGGCCCCCCTTGACGCCGGCTTACCCTCGGAATTGTTAATACGCCGGCCTGATATTATTGCCGCGGAGCATCAATTGCGTGCTGCCAATGCCAATATCGGTGCCGCGCGCGCCGCCTTCTTCCCGCGTATTGCCTTAACCGGCAGCTTGGGGACTGTTAGTGCAGAGCTGGCAGGCCTATTTGAATCGGGCAGCAAAGCCTGGACATTTATCCCCACCTTGTCGTTACCTATTTTTGATGGGGGCCGTCGGCGCGCCAACCTCGAGCTATCAGAGGTCCGTCGCGATTTGGCCGTCGCGGCTTATGAAAAAACCATTCAAAACGCTTTTCGTGAAGTGGCAGATGCCTTGGCGGGGTATCACTGGTTACGGGAACAACTGGAGGCACAACTTGCTGGCCGTGATGCACAAACCGAACGGGCCCATTTGGCGCAGCGTCGCTATGACCAAGGTTCTGCCGCGTATCTGGAAGTCCTGGATGCGCAACGGGATCTGTTAGAGGTTCAGCAACGGGTGGTTCAGACCCGTCGTGCGTTGCTATCGAGTCAGATAGCCCTATATCGCGCTCTTGGTGGAGGTATTGATGCGCTCTAAACAATCATCGCGTAATCGCATTATTCGTGGGTTGATTCTTGTTGTTGTGGTGGGTTTTTTGGCTTGGTGGGGCTGGCAGGCCTATACCGATACCGGACCTGGCGAGGGCTTTGTCCACGGCAATGGGCGTATTGAGGCCACCGAAATTAATATTGCAACCAAGCTGCCGGGTCGGATTGATGACATTCTGGTACAAGAAGGCGACTTTATTACCGCTGGCCAGCCCTTGGCAAAAATGCAGCTGGAATCCTTGAATGCCCAGCGAGATGAGGCGGTGGCGTTTTTACACCAAGCGGAAAACAATGTGGCGGCCGCACAAGCCCAAGTCGCCTTACGAGAGAGTGACGCTGTTGCTGTCCAAGCGCGGGTAGAGCAGGCAGAAGCCGAGCTGGATGCCGCCCAGCGTCGCCTGGCCCGCTCGAGTTCCTTGTCTAGCGAAGGGGCGGCATCTGTGCAGGAGCTCGATGACGACCGTGCCCGGGTACGCGGTGCGAAAGCGGCGCTGGCGGCCAGCCAAGCCCAGTTCCACGCGGCCAGCGCGGCCATTAATGCCGCCAAGGCACAAGTGGTAGGGGCGCAGTCGGCGGTCAAGGCCGCGAAAGCCGCGGTTGCCAGAATTGATGCCGACATACGCGACGGTGAGCTTAAAAGCCCCCGGGATGGCCGGGTACAGTTTCGGGTGGCGCAGCCCGGGGAAGTGTTGGGCGCAGGTGGGCGTGTCGTTAACATTATTGATTTGGCCGATGTCTACATGACATTCTTCCTGCCAAGTGAGGTTGCTGGTAAAGTTGCCATGGGAACAGAAGTTCGCCTGGTACTCGATGCGTTGCCTGAGTTGGCGATTCCCGCCCGCGTATCGTTTGTGGCAAGTACTGCCCAATTTACACCCAAAACCGTGGAAACCGCTTCGGAACGGCAAAAGCTCATGTTCCGCGTCAAAGCCCAAATCTCTCCCGACTTGCTGCGCCAGCACTTGGAGCAAGTTAAAACGGGTCTACCGGGCGTTGCCTGGATTAAGCTTGATCCAGCGCTGGCGTGGCCAGCGTCGCTGTCATCCCGATTGACGGAGTAGCCGATGTTGACGCATTCTCTCGCCTCGGTGGCCCGCGTCACAGACGTTAGCTTGCGCTATGGTCAGACACTGGCATTAGACCAGCTAAGTGTGGTGATCCCGGCGGGCCGTATGGTGGGGTTGATTGGTCCCGACGGGGTGGGAAAATCCAGCCTGATGTCACTGCTCGCAGGAGCGCGGGCGATTCAGCATGGCACCGTTACCGTCATGGATGGCGATATGGCAGACAAGCGCCATCGAGGGGTGGTGGGTCCACGGATTGCCTATATGCCGCAAGGCTTGGGAAGAAACCTCTATTTCACCTTATCGGTGGAGGAGAATTTACAGTTTTTTGCCCGGCTATTTGGTCACGATGCCGCAGAACGTCGACGGCGCATCGATGAGCTAACCCGCAGCACTGGCCTGTATCCGTTTTTATCGCGTCCCGCCGGCAAGTTATCGGGCGGTATGAAACAAAAGCTGGGCTTGTGTTGTGCACTCATCCACGATCCGGACTTTCTGTTGCTCGATGAACCTACCACGGGGGTGGATCCCTTGGCCCGCAAGCAGTTTTGGGAGTTGATTGATCGCATTCGACGGCAACGTCCAACCATGAGCGTACTTGTGGCAACGGCATACATGGATGAGGCGCAGAACTTTGATTGGTTAATTGCCATGGATGAGGGGAAGGTTCTGGCAACCGGCCAACCGCAAGCGTTGCTCGAGCAGACGTGTAGTGATCACCTGGAGGCCGCCTTTATTCGCCTATTGCCGGAGCACCGGCGCCAGGGCCATGAACCCGTTGTAATTCCGCCGCTCGATGTGGAAGAAGATGATATTGCCATTGAGGCCGAAGGACTCACGATCCGCTTTGGTGACTTCACCGCCGTCGATAACGTTTCCTTTCGGATCCGGCGGGGAGAAATTTTTGGTTTTCTGGGCTCTAACGGCTGCGGCAAAACCACCACCATGAAAATGCTGACGGGCTTGCTGCCGGCGTCCGAGGGCCGCGCTTGGCTGTTTGGCCACGAAGTGGATCCGGACGATATCGCTACCCGCCGGCGGGTGGGGTATATGTCGCAAGCCTTTTCGCTGTATCGCGAATTAACCGTCAAGCAAAACCTCGTCTTGCATGCGCAACTATTTCATGTGCCGGAGGCGTTAATCGATCGCCGTGTTGCTGAAATGGTGGAGCGCTTTGAGCTGGCGCAAGTGTTGCACCGCCTGCCCATGGAGATTCCTCTGGGAATGCGCCAGCGCTTATCCCTCGCGGTTGCCATGGTGCATCAACCTGAGTTGCTGATTCTGGATGAACCCACCTCGGGGGTGGATCCAGTGGCGCGCGATAACTTTTGGCGGCTGCTCATTGACTTGTCGCGGCGCGATAGGGTCACCATTTTTATTTCTACCCATTTTATGAACGAGGCTGCGCGCTGCGATCGCATGTCATTGATGCATGCAGGCAAGGTGCTGGACAGTGATACACCGGCGGGTCTGATCGAAAAACGGAAAACAGACACCCTGGAAGCAGCATTTATTGGTTATTTGCTTGATGCCGGGGCAGGGGATGGTGTTGTTGACGACGACGTTACAGCGGCCGCCACCGCCGATGCGGTTTCTGACAACGCGGCTGCCACCGAAAAACCGTCGGGCTTTAGTTGGCAACGCTTGTTGAGCTATAGCTGGCGTGAAATGCTGGAGCTGCGTCGGGACCCGGTGCGTGCCACGCTGGCGCTCGCGGGATCGCTTTTGCTGATGTTTGTGATTGGGTTTGGAATCACCCTGGATGTAAACGACTTACGCTACGCTGTGCTGGACCGTGACCAAACAGGCTTAAGCCAGAACTATGCCCTGAATATTGCAGGATCACGGTATTTCCTGGAACAACCGCCCTTGGTGGATTATGAAGACCTTGATGACCAAATGCGTCGAGGAAATATCGCCCTGGCCATTGAGATTCCAGCGGGGTTTGCACGCGATGTGTTGCGGGAGCAATCGGTGGAAATTGGTGCCTGGGTAGATGGTTCCATGCCGCAGCGGGCAGAAACCGTGCGCGGTTATGTCCAGGGCTTGCATCAGCACTGGCTGGCTACTCAGGCGGTGGAACGCCTGGGCACAACGCTAACCGTGCCCTTTACGATTGAGGACCGCTACCGTTACAACCCCGATGTAAAAAGCCTACCCGCCATGGTGCCTGCCGTCATTCCCATGTTGCTACTACTGTTACCGGCCATGCTCACAGCGTTGGCAGTGGTGCGCGAAAAAGAGCTTGGCTCAATTGTGAACCTTTATGTCACACCCGTTACGCGTTTGGAGTTCCTGCTGGGTAAACAGCTGCCCTATCTGGTGCTTGCCATGGTGAACTTCTTTTGCATGGCGGCACTGGCCATAACGGTATTTGGGGTGCCAATTACTGGCAGTTTTTTAACCCTGGCGCTTGCCACCTTGCTGTTTTGCATCATCTCGACAGGAATGGGTTTGCTTGCCTCGGCCATTACCCAAAGCCAGATTGCAGCCATGTTTATTGCCATGATAGGCACCATGCTGCCAGCGGTGCAGATTGCCGGCTTGCTTAACCCCGTTTCGTCCATGACGGGCATTAGTCGCTTTGCGGGTGAGCTGTACCCCGCCACCCATATGTTCACCATTAGCCGTGGGATTTTTAATAAGGCGCTCACGTTTGCAGATTTACAAGGGTCGTTGTGGCCGTTGGTAGTGGCGGTGCCCGTGGTGCTTGGGGCAGCAACGTTGGCA
>Ga0209487_1001318_pt1 | contig 21155 bp, 20 predicted proteins | sample Poulit2012_FD_187524 | JGI IMG/M metagenome (GOLD analysis project Ga0209487, IMG submission 187524) | Agricultural soil microbial communities from Georgia to study Nitrogen management - Poultry litter 2012 (SPAdes) (version 2) | ecosystem: Environmental > Terrestrial > Soil > Agricultural land...
GTCTTAATCCCTTTTTATTCAGGGCGTGGTTCTAGCTGCAGGGCATGATAAAGACGTTGCCGATCAATGGCCTAGGACCCAGCTTAGCAGGCTTTTGGCGGTCTTTCCGGGCTGTGTGTGGAACATTGTCGTGGAACATGGCCACTTGTTTGCTACTTTGCCAAAACCAGTGATCAGCTTACCAGAAACCCTTGCCGAGCAGGCATTGGGGTGTAAATAATTCCTTCGGGAAAAGTAGGCGGACCCATTCGTTGGCGCAGGCCTCGGGCTGGGAGTGGATAGCAGCGCAGGTCATCTTCTTTCGGGTCGATCATCTGTTCCAGAATTTTAAGGTGCTCCGACAGGGTTCTAGGGTCTCCGGAGTATAGAAAAACACTGTACTGGATAGGCACAGCCCAGCTTTTTAGTTTTCGATGTATGCGGGCCAGCCGTGCCGGGTTGCAAATGTCATAACAGATCAGAAAGTCGCGCATTGTAGGCTCCTTCATTTTCTGCTGGAGAAAAAGCTTGGTCGTTGGTCACCTCCAGAAGCTTGTTTTTGAATTCTCTAATCTGACAGGCCAGTTTTTTGACCAAGGTTTCATAGACCAGGCGATCATACTCCTGATAGAAATGCTGGCGGCCCGCCTTGCCTAGCAGGCAGGCACCTTCCCGAGTGCTGAAATGCTCTTTGCGCAGGGTCTGGCGGGCAAACAGGCGGATTGCCAGGCCATCCATGAGAGGACGCAGAGGCTCTACTAGGTCGCAGGCCAGGGATTCACGTCCATGGTTGAGCGTATGATAAAAGCCGATGTAGGGATCAAAGCCGCTGCCGTACAGGCTGAGCACCGTTTCATGATGAAGCAGGGTATAGCCCAGTGAAAGCACTGCGTTGGCAGGGTCTTTGGGAGGTCTTCGATTGCGTCCTGTAAAGCCCAGGCTTTCGGGAAAAATTCGGCTCAGACCACGGAAATAGGCCTGGGCAGCAGCTCCCTCCAGGCCACGCAGTGAGTCGATGTTGGTGATTTTCTGCAGGCGCTGATGAAGGATCTCCTTCAGCTGGCGAAGCTGTAGGGTGAGTTCGTAGCGAAACAGCTTGCGCCGGTCCAGGGTTTCTTGCAAAAGAGCTTTCTGGGCTTTGATTTTTTCCGCGACCAGCCAGCGAGCAATATGCAGACGAACTGTTTCTTGCAGGGCGCAGTGATATTGACTCAGACGCAGGCGGGCATCGTTGTGGGGGCGGGCCATGAGCAGGCTGGGGGTGGCCTTGCGTCCAGAGAGAATGACCACGCCGATATTGTGCTCACCCAGCTTGCCCAGCAGACTGGCATTGAACTTGACATCTCCGCGGAGGAAGACCCGCGACAGCGGGGCCAATGGAACGGTGCCGATGCGCTGATTTTGATCATAAAAAGCCAGGGCACCGCCATCGATGCGAATTTCAATTCCCTTTCGATCTACATACAGGTTGCTCATGCTGTCGGCTTCCCTTCAGACAATAAAGAACCCCCCCGGGCGACTGGTGCTGGCCTGCCCAAAGCACAACACCTGTTGTCGGGGATCAAGCTGGAAAATGTGAATTCGGTCTTCCTCCAGTTCGGCCAGGGTGGGCAAGGTACTCAGGATCTGGCGCTTTTCTCCCTGGGTAATCCAGCATTCGAAGACTGATTTTTGTCCATGGACTCGATAGCCCTGCAGATAACGAAAGACCTGCCGCAACCTGCGGGGGTGGCCAACATCGTAGCTGATCAGGTAGAGCGTCCTCATGATGACCATCCTCCTTGTCATGGACAGAGTGAATAGCAACCAGAACCTTCATGCATTAAGTCTGCCGGCTTTTTATTTTCTGAAGTGGGCTGGCAAGTTTGCCAGCTCACTCGCCTTACCAGCTAGGGCTAAAACAAAGACTGAATGCAGTCACGAAGAGCTTTCTCCAGCAGCTCAGGGTTCCTTAATACAGAGTGCGGGGTATGCTGTTTGTCGTTGAGTAAAACCCTATTGCGCTTGCTTTCAGAGGCCGTACCGTGAACCAGTGCATTGCGCAGGCTGTTCAGGTTCAGCAGGGCCTGGTCTTTCCGGGGTCGATCTTTTGGTCGATTATTTAGCGCCTCGTTTAGTGCTTTTTCTTTTTCACCTTCACGGGCCTCGTAGTGTCTGGGATCGGCGCCGGCTTGTTCACAGAGCAGGCTCAAATACCCTTCCCAGGCCAGCATGGCTGCGGTGCGGTAGTCGTGGCGTTGCAGGGCCCGGAGCGCCAGTTCGTGCTGGCAGGTGGAAAGTTTGCTGGACCGAGCCCAGTTCAAATGGCTTTCAAGCTGGTGTTGAAACAGGCCACTGGCCCCGGGTAAAGGTTGCGTCAGGGCTGGCAGAAAGGTTCGCAACTGTTGCTGGGCGGCAGCAATATCCAGGGTGTTTTCGTGGAAGGCGGCTCGCACCAGGCATTGGGCCTTGTCTTCGGGGACACCGTCGTGCATCAGCAGTTCGGCAAACACGGCATAGTTGCCACTGGCTTCAAATTGGTTGAGGGCATCCACCCAGCGCTGCGTGGCTTGCAGTCCATCCAGCCTCAGGGCAGGAGAGACACCGCCTCGGGCCATGTCGTGGGCTCCGTACCACAGTCCGGCCAGCTGAATTTTTCTGGGGTATAGGCGTTCCAGAACAAAGGCAGAGAGAAAGCCCAGCATGCCCAGGTGACGAAAGCCGTGGGTAAGATCCATGCTGATGGTGCGTATGGGAAAGCGGGTCACCTGGTCGGCGAGACGGTCCAGAATGGCGCGCTGTTCTTCATCGCTCTGTGCCATGCCAATGAGTACCGGCTGAATGAGCAGACCGGTCGCTTTGTTCAGCAGGGGGGCAACCCGGTCCAGCAGATCCTGATCAACGCTGGCGCTCTGAACGCGGTCCATCAGTTCCAGGCGAAGTTCTTCCTGCTTGTTTTCGGTGAGTTGCTCTTCAAGGAAGACATCCCACATGCTGGAGGCCGTGCCGAGCAGGATGATCTGGTCTGTCTGGGTCTGCTTGGCCAGTGCCAGGCCGAAATAGGGTGTTGTTTCTTTTGAGTTTTCAAATTGATCAAACTGATAGGTTGTTTCTCGGTAGCCGGTTTGGAGGTCGTTCCGGCCCTTGCCGAGAAAGGTGATCAATGCATGCATGGAATTCTCCAGATTGAAGTGATGTTACGGAGCTTGAATGTGGTATTGGCCCAGGCCAAAGGCCGTGCCCTTGCCAACATGGAGCCATTGCCCCAGGTGCAGTAGATCCAGAAAAGGAGCCAGCGGGCCCTGCAGGGTAAGCGGGCCGGTCAGGCCGCCCAGGGTCATGCGCTGGCGCTGCCGGCTTGAGTAGCGGTTCCAGTCCATCCATTGCAGGGTCTCGGCATGGAGCTCCAGAGCAGAGGCCGCCTGGGTCAGGGCAGTAAAATCAAGCTGAGGTGCTCGCCTCCCCAAGTGGGTGTCCGCCAGCAGTTGCCAGCGCCGGGCCAGAGCAATCAGCAGCCCGCGGGCGGTGAGTCGTTCGCGGGTGGCGGGCCGGTTTTGCAGCTGCAATCGCAGGGGCGTGGTGAATAGCAATCGAGCCAGCTGGCTGGAACCGGCACGGGGGCGAGGCCGGGGCAGGGCATCGGCCTTGCCGGGTTGGCCCTGCCCCGGAATCCACAGGGGTTGTTGTGCTTCATCGTGCACGGCCAGCAGCTGGCAGGGACTGTGTTGAGGTCCCAAGCCGCGCTGCAGGGCCTGCTGCAGGGCGAGGAGGATGGGCTGCAGATGGTCCAGTGCCCGGCCAAACAGCACCAGGCTGAATTGCCAGGGCTCCCCTTTGGCCAAGGAGCGAGACCCCGGAGCAGGGGGCTCGATGACATAGGCGGGCGGCATCTGGCTGAATTTTTGCAGCGGGTGGTCTGGCAGGGGCGGGGTGGCAAAGACCTGGCAGTAAATGCAGCTCTCTTTGAGCGCGCAGGGGCCGCCGTGATCATGGGGCAGGGGCGCCAGTCGTTGCAGGGCGTGGCCAAAGGCGCCTCGCAGCATGGAGCCGGCATAGTCCGGGAGCGCGAGGGGAGCCAGGGTGCGCACGCTAAACCAAAGTCGCACCATGGGCAGGGCGGTCAAGCTGGGGTCGGGTGTTGCGGAAGCGGCAAAGGGAGTGGTGCAGGCGACGGCAGGCATGGTGACTCTTCTTTTATGGCTCGTTGGGCAGGGGGGAAACCCGGTAGGCTTGAAGGCGTACTCCGTAGGCCTTCATTTGCTCTGCGGTGAGCTCCTGCCCCCGGGCCGTGGCGGGCAGCTCCAGGCTCAGATGGACATATTTTCCTCCCCGCTGGCAGACTTCTGCTGCCAGATTGACCGGCAGCGTGCCGATGACGGTGTCCCCGGGCTGGATGCTGGCGAGATCCAGATGATCGACCCAGCAGTCCACCTGCAGTGGCTGTCGGCTGGCCCAGGCACGGGCGCCGGGGTGTCGGGAAATAAAATAGGTGGTCATGGTTCGACGCGGACCAGTACATGGTCAGCTACATAGGCTGTTACACGTGCGAATTGACCACGCTCAATCTTGGTTCTTGTATCTTTTGGCAGGCTGGCCAGCAATGCTTCACCCTGTGGCGCGACGGCAATGGCTGTCTTGTTGTCTTTCTCCACGCTCAATGATTTATTGCTGCGATTGAACCGAATGCGTGCCCTTTCCCAGGGGGTGGCATGTTTTTCTTGCTCTGCTGCCAATGCCTCTTCTTTTTTTCTTTTGAGCTCTTGCTCCTGCACCCGGTGTTCATGATGTCGACGCTCAGCCATGGTAGGGGTTTCCATGGCCCCATAACCGACCGCGGTCTTGGCGCCGAAGCCCAGCCAGGCAAAGGCGTGTTCGAAGGCAGCGGCCAACGGTTTCTTCCAGTGGCTGTCGGACTCCAGTTCCGGAGCGGTGTGGCGCAAGAGCGTCGTGTCGCAGACGACATGAAAGGCAAAGTTCGATCCCGGGGGGACGGTAAGAAAGAAGATGGGAATGGGGGAGCCGGAGTCGTGGGGTGAATCTCCATCCTGGTAATAATGCTTCTGATGAGGCGCCATGATGTCGACGGCCAGACGATTGCCCGGGATTGCCGGGAAAACATCCCAGAACTGCAGGGCTCCGCGCCGGGGCTGCTCGGGATCCATGGAACCGAACAGAGCGTCAACCCAGGGAGTTTTCCAGCCTTCTTGTTGAGCTGTCCCCCAGCTGCCCTTGCTCAGCTCGGTTGCCGCCTGGCGGAGTACTCCCTTGACTCCTGACCCCGGCAGGTAGGGCAAGCCGTGGGGGTTGAGAAAGGAAAACCCGTTTTCCAGGGGGTGTTCATTGCCAAGGCCAGTGGTAAAGGGGGCGGTGGTTACGGCATCGAGGCCAAGCAGCTGTGTGTCTGGCAGGGTTGCAGCCATGGCAGCCTGTCGCTGCTGCATGGCTGCCATGCGCTGCTGATCCGCTTCGTTGAAGCGGCAGGCGCGCTCCAGTGCCTGAGCCTGGGCGGTAGTCTTTCGGGAGCCGTCGGCACACCACAATTGCAGGTACATGCCAAAGCGCAGGCCGGGGGAAGCGCTGTCAAACTGGGAACCCAGGTAACCGGGCACGGCGGCAAGGGCCATGTCAACTCTCCTTGTTTTCCGGGTTGGTTGGAATGGCGGCTGCCAGCTGGCGTAGCCATCGCAGCCAGGCCAGGCTCTCGGTCTGGAGATGCTGGTAGCGACGAGCGTCTTCCAGCTGGAACAGGTGGGTCATAAAATCTTTGAACTCCTCTGGGGTGCCGCATTGGTGGGCAAGCCAGTCTCTCAGGTGCTGCCCGAGCAGCTTCTGACGATCGCCTTTTGCCTCCATGAAGGCCATGATTTGCATCAGCCCACTGTTCATGATGAGAGCTGGCAAGCCCTTGGCATCATTGATGTAATCCTTTTTGTGCCGGCTGATTCCTTCATTGGCTTTGTTCCAGGCATGCTGGGCGCGCTGCTGTTCCAGAGTTACTGTATTACTCATGGCTGTTCTCCCTCTTGAACCCGGGCAATGACCAGGCCTCGGCCGGTGGTGGCATCGCCGCCAATCTGCAGCAGGCGGCCGTTCAGCAGGCTGCGGAGCTGTGCCATGACTTCATCGGCTTCCAGTTCGCCATTGGCACCTTGTTCTTTGCCTCTTCCGGTGCGGGTTCTGCTGGTCATCAGTGGCGCGATGAGCACGGTTTCCGGGGGCAGGTTTTCGGTATAAAACAGCCCGCCATCCTGGGCGGCACCGGTTTCCGGATCGATGCGAACGTGGGGCTCTACCACCATGGCGTGCTCGGCGAAGTAGCTGAAATCGGTGTCGGACAGTACCACCAGATCCCGAGCCAACTTGTCGCGAAAGAACCGATGGTCCTCGGTTTCGGGCAGGGCCCAGGTTGCGAGCTCAGCGGCCATGGCTGCCAGCTCTGCAGATTCCTGAGGCGTGTATTCAAAGGCCTCCAGGTGCAGTCGCTCACCGTGATTTCCAGGGCTGGACAGTAGTTCCTTGTGGCTGACGAGAGCGGTGCCATCGCTCACCTGCAGGGTGGGCCAGTCGCAGGGGGTTCCCGCCATGGTCAGTTGGCGTTTCACCCGGGCCAGAACATGGGGGCAGGTGGTGTAGACATAGCCACCCTTGAGACTGCGCACGGGCAGCGCGACCAGCTGGGCATCTCCAAAGCTGGCTGCTCCGGCGTGCAGAACCTCGCTGCCTGGCTCAGGGCCAAGAATATCTGTGAGATGTTGCTCTTGGCCGTTCAATGCTTTCCAGCTGTGACGCACAGCACCCTTGATGCCGGACCCGGCCAGGTTGGGGTGGCGCGTATGGCGTTCGCGCTGGATGGGGTTGTCGATGACATCCACCGCCTGGCCAGCGCCCATATGGACGGGACTGACGGTGTAGAAGAAAACAGAGGCCTGTCTCTGGTACATGAGTTTCTCCTGCTTCAGTGCTTGGTTTGGTCGCCAGCCCAGGGGGCGAGAACCAGTCGATTGAATCCCTCAGCCCGTCGCTGGGCATCTTCACATGGCGCGCTCCACAGTCCCTGGTCAACAAGCTTGGCGAGGGCTTCCGGAGTGGCTTCCAGTTCATCCAGCCAATAGACGCTCCCCGTGGGCACCACGCGCTCTGCGGGCTTGGGCCTGCGGCGGGCCAGGTCCCAGCCCGAAATCACCTCCGAGCGGCCGATGCTGGCGGTCACCAGGCGGCCGTGCACGCCGTGCAGGTTCAGCCGCATTTCTCCGTTGTCTCGGAGCTCGAAGCCATTGGGTAGCCAGCCGTTGCGGAATATTCCGGGGGTAGTGAGCACCAGCCGGCAACGACGATGGGCGAGCAGGTCTTCAACCCTGGCGGTGGGGAGGTTCGGGCGGACGGGCACAATGTGAACTGCCCGACCGTCTCCACCCAGACGCAGCAGGCCATGCTGCGGCAGTGCGGCGTGCTCGGCAGTCACCATCAGGCCGATGTCCTGCTGGAAGGAAACAGTTTGCACAGTAAAGAGCTGTCCTTCCCTGGCGCTGCGGGTGTCGGAATCGAGGCCCACACCCACCCGGTCATCCAGTAGCCAGAGCTGATTGCTGGGGACCAGCTCGCTAGCGGTTGGGGTCATGCCCTGCAGATATTGCTGCCAGCCTCGCTGGGTCAGCCAATAACCTCCGGTGGGCTTGGTCCGCTTGCTGCCCTGTGGCAGCACGGGTGATAGGGGCAGGGTTCCCGAGTGCTGCAGGGCCGGGTGGAGGCGCTGGGGTTGCATCAGCCTAGCTTCGATCGCTTTCTCCTGCCCATCGCGGTCGATTGCGGCAATGACGAGATCGCTCGGTGCAGCCATCAGCATTTCGCATTCTTGTGGAGAGCTGTCCGGTTGCAGTCGGGCAAGGTACAAGCCCGTTACCGCAAAGGGCCCTGGCTGGGCCGGGCTGCCCAGTTCAGGGTGATCAATCTGGTTTGCAGCAAAGCGGGTGAGGTCGATGCCTTCATCCACCAGCATGCGCGAGCGCAGGGCTCCGGCAACTACAGAGGGCCAGGGTGGAACCAGGGCGTCGCCGTGACTGCCAGGCTCACCAAAGAGCCGGTTGCCCCGAAACAGCAGAATGTCCACAGGGTCCAGAAAGAGGGCGTTCATCGGCATGCCTCCGTGGTAGCCAGGTTGCGCATATCGCGAGCAAGAAATTCGGCGATGGACAGCAGGTTGCGAAGCTGCTCGATCCAGTTCTGGTCAGCCTGCCAGCGCTCGGTTTTCGCCAGCTTGGCCAGCCGGCTGGCCAGCTCGTTGGCTTCCCGTTGGAGTTCATCCCGGCTGGTCTTGATCTGCCGGGTCAGCTGGTAGGCCAGCAAACGCTCGAGCATGCCGTTGTGGTGGGCTTCGGGGGGCAGTTCGTTGCCCTGCAGCCACTTCAGTGTGTGGTACACCGCTCGTCGAGAGACTTCGGGGCGGGCAAGAAAATGCTGCAGATCGGTCAGGAGCGTCGCTGCTTCCTGCCATTTTGCAGTGAAGTACAGGGCGCCCCCCGAGCGCTTGATGACGGTGATGGAAAAGGCGTTGCGACCGCCTTCACTTTTGGCTCGTTGTTCAGCGCGGCGCAGTTCGTCCATGACTGCCGTCAAGGGTGCCTGGTGGTGTGCAATGACCGCACCGCAGGAGGCGGTGGCATTTTTCCCCATCATGCGCATCAGTCGTTTTTCGAGGTAGGCAAAGCCCCGGCGCAGATGCAGATCGTGGCGTCGCTTGCCCAGTTCGCCCCAGTCCATTTCGTCGCCATGGCCTTCGGGCAGCTCTCCGCTGTAGGCATGGCGCAACCGCAGCATGGCCGACATCAGATCCTTGACGGGCAGCATGGCGAGGACATCGTCGCCACCGGCATAGATCAGCCGACCCAGGTGCTCCTGTTCGACGACGTGGCGGGCGACGATCTGGGAGAAATCATTCAGCGCACCGGAGACTGCCAGATGGCGGTTGGGCGACACCGCTCGGGCCTGCTCGCCATAGGCGTGGATACGAGGCTGCTTGCTGGCATGGACGCCAAACCCATGGGCTACTGTGGGGTGAAAGCTGTCTCGGTAGGAGATGGCAGTGCGGGTCTGCTCATCGCCGGAGAGAATGGCGCCCATGAGGTCGCCATCCATCATCAGCAATCCATAGTAGGTTTCCAGCCGGCTGCCTTCCTGACCGAAGACGGTGGCAAAGGTATCCTGGACGGCCTGTGAGGCGCGTTTTACTTCTTCTTCTCCTGCATGCTCTTTGTACCATTCCAGCAGGAGGGGCAACTGTCCTGCCTGGCGCAAGGCAGCCTTGCGGCGATGCCGGCGAGCCAGCCGGGGCGGGAGAGCCACCGTGTTCAGCTCTTCGGGTATCTTCTCCAGCAGTCTCTTTGCGGTGTCATCCAGTTCACCGTCCTCTTGTAGCCAGGCATCCAGCTGAGCAGCCAGGGCCATGGTGTGAGTAGAGACCACAAAGCGTTGAATATTTTGGCCGTTGCGATTCAGAGCCTTGCTGACTTCTCTAGCAAACAAAGTGGGCCAGAGTCGCTTGAGGGCGGCCAGAGCCCCCAGGTGTTCGCCTTTTCGGGCCCAGGCGGGTCGCTGGGCGGCGAGGGCTGTCCACAGGGTGCCTTCGCGGTCGCGTTGCTGTGCAGTCCAGTTCAGTTGCTCGCGGTCGGTAGTGAGCCACTCGGTTTCGCCCGTCAGGCTGCAGCGCCATCCCTCCTGGCGGGTTTGCTCGAAGTGGCGCTGTCCCTTGGCAGCGGCCATGACTCGTTCGGCCAGGTCAAACACGGCGGGATAGAGCACGCCGGGGTTGGGCTCAAAAAAGGTCGTGCCATCGCCCCAGTCCACTTCTTCTTGCAGTATTTTCCAGGCTTCGGAGCCGAGAAAGCCGGGGGCGCCGGCGCCCTCGAAGAAGGGCTTCATGCTGTCGGACAGAGCGGTAATGTCCAGCTGAGTCTGGCGCTGGGGGTTTCGGGTGGCAATGAGAGAGAACGGCACCGCTGCCCAGTGCACTTCAGGGAAGCCAGCGAGCTGTTCTTTCATCTGCTCATAGGGAGTGGGGATGGTCTCCTGTTGCCCCTCATAGCCCGCCTCGGTCAATAATTCTACTACCGTGGATTCACCCAGCTCCTCAAGCCAGCTGCGCACCGACTGCTCGGATTGTTCTGCGAGCTCCTGGGCTCGCTCAGCGGGGACGAGGGCGACAAAACGATTGGGCAGAGCCGCCGAAAACAGCGGGTTGGAATCGGTGCCACCCCGTTGCCAGACACACCGTTCAAACAGTGCATGGGGTAGACCCATCTGGTCTCGCAGCCAGAGATCGACCTGGGGAATGCCCCGCAGCCTTGGGAAGAGAATGGCATCCGGCCCCAAGGCTTCGCAGATGGGTCGCATGGCCTCCCAGGCCAGCCGAGAGAGCAGGTGGGAGCCGGCCCACAAGTCATCGGTCTTGCGGGCGGAGGCAATGAAGGATTGTACCGGCCCGATCGATAGGGACAGCAGGGCCGCCTCGCCCTGGGTATCGCCGGCAAAGGCGCCGGCAAAGGCCGAGGTGAGATCCAGATGGTCCCAGATGCTGTGGTCGGGAATTCGGGTGTCGGCGGGCAGCAAGCCCCACAGCGCCCCCAGCTTGCTGTGGTCTTTGGTGTCTGCACTGGTGTCTTGCAGCTCGGGGCCAAATCGCCACAGGGTCAGCAGAACCTTGCACCAGTCCTGTGGAGTGTGCTCATTGTGATCGAGTTTCTCCAGCAGCGCAGAAAAGTGGTTGAAGCTACGCTGCTTGATGTCGTCGACCTCGGTGTCTGCCAGCTTCTGCAAGTTCAGTCTTTCGCCGGTCAGGGGGTGAATGAGGACGGGCTCGTTCGTCCAGCGCGCCTGGGCCCAGGGAGCTACCTTGAAGGTGCGCTTTCCCCGACGGGTCTCGACCGTGATTTCCTCCCAGGGCCACTGGGGGCGATCGGCTGCTGCCGCCCACCAGTCGGCTCGCTGGATGCACCGATACATGTCCGCAGGCATGCTTTTTTTGAACAGAGCGTGGTATCGGGTTCCGTCATCCTTTGCTGCGATCCCGTCCTCGCCAATCCTGTGCAGCCCGAGCAGTCTGGCCAGAGCAAGGCTGGTGCCGTTTTCATGTCCTGCTGGATCTCGCAGCAGGGTCAGCGCTTTTTCTGCCGGGTCATGCAGCCGGGCGGCGACCTTGGTTTGCCAAAGCGTATCCTGTGTCATGCTTTTGCTCCTTGCTGTGCAGCCCGGGTGAGGCGTTCATCCAGGCACTGGCTGACAATGCGCCAGGTCCTGGACAGATCCCTATTGGTGAATCGTTGCTTGGCCATTTCAGGGATTTTATGGGGCATGGCAAAAACCCGAATGGTCAGCTGTCCGTTGTCGAGCTGTATTGGCTTCCAGCGCAAGGGACTTGGCATGCGCTGGCCCTTGTCGGCAAAGCCCAGGGTGAAGCGCAGATCCGGGCTGACTTTCAATTCGGTGCGCACCTCTTTTCTCAGCGTGGCGATCGCCTTCATGGCCTGGTCCCAGCTGGAGTAAAGGGCTTGGCTCTCCCAGATCATGAGGCCCTGTTCATCCCTGGACAGACTCATGGCCCAATCGGTAATCAGACAGGTCTCCAGATCGCGGGCATAACCTCCCAGGTCAGCAGGACCCAATGCTGGGGTGGGTTCGAGGTGTATGGAGCCCCAGCCACCACGGCTGCGACTGCCAACCAGACCCAAGGCATGAATTAGAGCGCAGGCTTGTTCGATCTCCCTGGCAAAGACAGCTGGAAAAGCGAGGGACAGTGTCCTTTTCCCTTCCAGCCCGTTGGTAGAAATGGCGGTTCTATCCCTAGTTCGATCTTTGGAGTCAATCAGCCCAAACCAGGCATAGCTGGTATCAGGACTAGGAGAGAGCGGCTGCACACCTTGCTGAGTGCCAAGACCCAAGCGCTGAGGGTCTGGAGAGGGGCTCAGTCGCATACGCAGTAGGCTTTGTCTGGCCTGTTTCGAGTCTTCATTTCGCAGGCTGGTATGTTGCAAACCGGCATGGCCGAACAGATCCCCCTCCGCTTTTCGCATGGCCTGGAGGTCCACTTTGAAGTGATGCTCGGCTGCGTAGACGACCCGCCACCACTGCCTGAGCAGGGCCTTGAAGGGCGGAGTCCGCCACTGGGCTCGCTGTTCGGCATTGCCAAGAAAGGCGGGGGTAAGAAAGCGCAGTTGATAGCTGCGTGTCGCCATGGAGTGGTTGGGGGCAGTCTGGGTCATTGCAGCTTCCACCTGATTTGCTGTGAATCGAGGGCCAGAGCGTACTCCGCTCTGCCGCGTTGGTTGGGGTTGCGATTGTGAATGCGATAGGAAGCCGCCAGGATCGGGCCCAGCACAGCCTCCAGCCTTCGCTTGATGTCACCAATGGCCGAGTCCAGGTAGGTTTTGTCCATGCCTGCTTCCAGGGCTTCCAGAACCCGGTCGTTAGCATGAAATTCGCCAATCAGGTCCTGGTAGTAATCGAGAAATTCCCGGGCGTAGTCCTTGTGCCGGGTAATTTCGAGGATCTCGTAGCGGGACAGGGGCTCGCCGCGCTGGGCTATCCAGCAATAAAAGGCAAAGCGGGTAGGTGGCAGTGAGACGGGTTGACCCTGGCATATCAGCTGTTGTCGAGGAACATCGATAGTCAGGCTGGGCTCTCCCTGGGCCAGCTGCCCCAATGCAATGCTTTCATTGAAGCTGTGTTGGCCCTTCAGCAGGGGCTCGGGCAGCCCCTGGCGCAGGCGAATGAAGGGAATGTCTGCCAGGTGAACCTGCGCTCTAGAGGCATCCAGGGCGCGTTGGTCGCGGTCATAGACAATGCAGGGGGTGGGGGTGGGGTAGTAGAATTCCGACAGGCCCTCATACCCCTCAGAGACCAGTACATGGGAGAGGCGGTCCTGAGGGCGACCAAACAGTGAAAGGGCATAGCCGGCGTAATAGCCCATGGTTTTTCGCCCCCCGGCCATGGAGACGTGCAGGGCGCTGCGATCATCGCTGGTGAGCTGTCGTACCCACTCCGTAATGAAGTCGGCCGTGGCCTCGTTGTCTCCGGGGCTGCGGATGTCGCTCAGCTCCTTTCCCTCATGATCAGGAATAGTGTGGATGTTTTCAGAGAGAAACATGGTCGGGTCGAGCTGGTAGTCCGCACACAGGCGGGCGAGCTGGCGGCGTCCCTGCAGCAGATTGAGGCGCGCCTGTTCCGCTCCGGTGGTGGTGGTGATCAGGTGCACTTCAGTGGGAACCCAGGGGGGGTTGCCGTGTGCCAGCGCATAGATGGTTTCGGTCACCACCTGGGGGCTCATGCCACAGACCAGCAACAGAATTCTTCGTGGAAATTGATGAGATAGAGTCAAAGCAGGTCGTCCTTGAACATTCCAGGCTGATTCTCTGCAATCCTTGGCGTTGAGCGGTGGCTGACAAGCTTGTGGGCTGTTTCGCTTGAATCAGCTCGCTGTCGTCATGGCCAACAGGGAGGATAGACGAAATGAAAAAGTTTGCCTGAAGGGCGGGCGAGCAGGGTTGTGGGAAAGGCAGAGCGAGCCCGGCCCGGGAGAGGAAGCCGGGCTGGGAAGAGGGGGGATTGACCCACCCCCTTGCGCAAAGTCTCCGGCCCTGCTAAGAAGCCGTTGACAGGCACTGAAAACAGGTGTATCAACGCGCCGGCGCAGGAGAGTTGCTCGGTGTGCCGAGCAGATCCTGCCCATGACATTGACTGTTGCAGACGGCTTTCCTCAGGAGTGCAGCCATGGCAAATGACGTGTCCGGCCCCGACAAGCACGATGACCTCGACGAGGATTATCTGGCCGATGACCTCGACACCGAGGAGCTGGAACTGGAAGACGATTCCACCGAGGAGGAGAGCCGTGAGCTCGCTTCCAGAGTGAGTCGCAAGGACCCCAGTGTGCGGCGCAAGATCGAGGACATGCTCGAGCGGCGGCGCATGCGCGAAGAGCTGGGTCTCTATGACGGAGACGGCTACTGGGACGACCCCTGAGCACGGGGTTTTCCAGTGAGTCGGCCCGGGTGGCGCAGGGAGCGGACACCCGGGTCCGGCGGCGACGCAGCGCGCGCGCTTGGTGTACCATTGCAGGGTCAGAGACTGCCCGGACCTCCGCCGGCATCCCGCCCTGTGCCGGGTGTCGCCTTCAGCGGATCGGCGAGGGCTGGCACAGCTACGGGAACCAAGGCCGCTTGCGGAGCAGAGCATGACCAAACAACACCTCGTCATTTTTGATACCACCCTCCGCGATGGAGAACAGAGCCCCGGGGCCTCCATGACGCGGGAAGAAAAGGTCCGCATTGCGCGCATGCTGGAACGCCTTCGGGTGGATGTCATCGAGGCGGGCTTTGCCGTTGCCAGCCCCGGCGATTTTGAGGCGGTGAAGGCGGTGGCCTCGGCCATTCGCGAGAGCACGGTTTGCAGCCTGGCCCGGGCCAACCCGAAGGACATCGACCGCGCAGCCGAGGCGCTGGCGCCGGCGGCGTCGGCGCGCATTCACACCTTTATTGCCACTTCGCCCATCCACATGGAATACAAGCTGCGGATGACGCCAGAGCAGGTGCTGGAGCGGGCCACCGAGGCGGTGAAGCGGGCGCGGCAACACACCGACGATGTCGAGTTCTCCTGCGAGGATGCCTCCCGCTCGGAGTTCGATTTTCTGTGCCGGGTCATCGAGGCGGCCATTGCCGCCGGGGCGGGCACCATCAATATCCCCGATACGGTCGGCTATGGGGAGCCGGGTCAGTTCGGCGAGCTGATCCAGCGGCTGATGAATACCATTCCCAATGCTGATCAGGCGGTCTTCTCGGTCCATTGCCACAACGATCTCGGGCTGGCGGTGGCCAATTCGCTGTCGGCGGTGATGCACGGCGCCCGCCAGGTGGAGTGCACCATCAATGGCCTCGGCGAGCGGGCCGGTAATGCCTCCCTGGAAGAAATCGTCATGGCGGTGCGCACTCGTCACGACGTGTTCCCGGTGGAGACCCGGATCGACACGCGCCACATCGTGCCCACCTCCAGGCTGGTGTCCTCCATCACCGGGTTTCCCGTCCAGCCCAACAAGGCCATCGTCGGCGCCAATGCCTTTGCCCATGAGTCGGGCATCCACCAGGACGGCGTGCTCAAGCACCGGGAAACCTACGAGATCATGCGGGCCGAGGACGTCGGCTGGCAGACCAACAAGCTGGTGCTGGGCAAGCTGTCCGGCCGGGCGGCCTTTCGTGCCCGGCTGGAAGAGCTGGGCATTTCCCTGGCGGACCAGGAAACCCTGGACCGGGCCTTTGAGCGATTCAAGGAGCTGGCCGACAAGAAGCGCGAGATCTACGACGAGGACCTGCATGCCCTGGTCTCCGATGTGATGCCGGCGCGCAGCGAGGCCCGCTATCGGCTGCAGGCACTGGAGGTTCAGGCCCGCACCGGCACTCGGCCCCGGGTCCGGCTTTCGCTGACCGTGGCTGGAGCGGTCAGAGAGGCCGAGAGCGAGGGGGCCGGGCCGGTGGACGCCGCCTTCAAGGCCATCGAGCAGCTGGCCAACAGCGAAGCAGAGCTGCTGCTGTACTCGGTCAATGCCATCACCACCGGCACCGATTCCCAGGGCGAGGTGACGGTGCGGCTGAGTCGCAACGGGGTCATCGTCAACGGGTCCGGAGCGGACACCGACATCATCGTGGCCTCGGTCAAGGCCTATCTGGATGCCCTCAATCTGCTGGAGTCGGGCATCATGCGCGACCACCCCCAGAAGGCAGGAGTCTAGCTGGGCAGGGGTGGAATCTTCATGGAGGCAGCGATGGCTTCGGCAGAACTTCAGCGGGAACTGCGCCGCCGCCAGACCTTGCAGGCTCTGGGGGTGGTGGAGCTGGTACCGCGCTTTGTCCTGCCGGGTGCCGCGCCTTCCCCCCAGGCTCCGGTGCCGCCCGTCGCTGCTGCAGAGCCGGCCGGCATAGCGAGGTCACCCCTGTCGTCCGCTGCGCGAGCCCTGCCCGAGCCCGACCGGCAACAGCCGGTGCTGTCTTCCCCTGCGGCCAAGCCGGCCCATTCCCGGGCGGTGGTCGGGAAAGCCAGCCGGGCCGCACCGCTCTCTCTGGCGTTGTGTCGGGCGGAGTCCTGGCTGGTCCTGGAGGCGGGCCCGGCTCCGGATCGTCCCTATCAGCGCCTGCTGGCCAATGTGTTGCGCAGCTGTGGCCTGGCGGGGGCGACGATGGAAATCGAACACTTCCTCTGGCCCCCGCCCGGTCGGCTGCCCCCTCATCTGGATGCTACGACCGCCGGCGGTGAGGTGCTCTGCAGCCGGCTTCAGGCCCTGCATCAGCGACAGCCCCTGGAGCGGGTGCTGCTGCTGGGTACGGGCCTGCCTTCGCTGTCTGGTGCGCTGGAGGCAGTGAGGCCGCTGGCCGTTCCGGTGGGCCTCTGGACTGCCCTGGAGCAGCCCGAGGCGAAGCGCCAGCTGTGGCTGGCTCTGGACCGCGCCGGCTGGCTGGCATGACCGGGCTCAGGCTGCAGCCCCTGACGGCTGGGGACAGCGCTGGCCTGGCCGACCTGGATGCCCGCTGTTCTCCCTATCCCTGGTCGGGGCGCCAGTACCAGGACAGCCTCGCTGCTCGCCATTTCGGCTGGGGCTGGTGCAATCCTGACCCCCGGGAGTGGGTGGGGCTGGCGCTGCTGGATCTTGTTCTGGATGAGGCCAGCCTGCTGAATCTTGTCATCGCGCCCGCCTGGCGCCGCCGGGGTCTGGCCCGCCGCCTGCTGCAGCATGCCTGCCGCGAGGTGCAGCTGCGCGGAGCTCGCAGCCTGCTGCTCGAGGTGCGGGCGAGCAATCAGGGGGCCATTGCCCTGTACCGTCAGCTGGGTTTTGTCATTTCCGGCGTGCGCCGTGGGTATTACCCCGGCCTGCCTGCCCGGCCGGGGTCAACAGCGAACACCGGCGAGCGGGAGGATGCCCTGCTCATGCACTGTCCGCTGCCGGTCTTTGATGGCTAGCTGCCCGGGGTTCCGCCGCGCGGAGCGTTGCGTCTTTCAAGAGAGCCCGTTTCAAGAGAGCCCGAACACCATGCCCGTGGAAAGCCCACTGCGCTGAGGCCCGGCCAGTGGGTGCGGCACCATCGCGGTTCCTGGGCCCCCGCTTTCGCGGGGGAAACGAAGGAGAGCGCGGAGGAAACATAGAGAGCGCGGCGGAAGTCGGAAAAGCGCGAAGGAGCTCTGAACTGGCGCCCATCTCTCATCGTCTTCCCGGCGAACGCCGGGATCCAGGGACCACGGAGCCCCGGGTGGCGCCCAAAAGGACATTGGGTCGCTAGAGCCTCTGCGGCACAGAGCGTGCTGCCTTTCAAGAGAACTCGAACATCGAGCTGGCAGAAAAGCCACCGTGCGGGTTCAATGGGCGGGGCGGGCCAGGCCCAGGTGTTCGCGCAAGCTGCTGCCCTGGTATTCGGTGCGAAACAATCCGCGCCGCTGCAATTCCGGAACCACCTGTTCGATGAAGTCCTCGAGGCCGTCCGGCAAGGACGGTGGCATCAAGTTGAAGCCGTCCGCACCTTCATTGCGGAACCATTCCTCCATCTGATCGGCAATCTGTTCAGGCGTGCCCACCATGGTGCAGTGACCGCCCCCAGCTGCCAGGCGGCCCAGCAGCTGACGCACCGTCGGCTGCTCCTTCTCGATGATGCGCAAAATCGTGCCGTAGCGGCCTTGTGGCCCGCTGAATTCAGCGGGCGGCGGCAGTTCGGGTACCGGTGCGTCCAGCGCCCAGTCCATGCAGTCTTGTCCGATGAACACACCGAGCTGGCGCAGGGAGGCCTCTGCAGGCAGCAGTTCATCCAGCTCGCGTTGCCTGGCCCGGGCCTCGGCTTCGGTGGCGGCAACATAGGGGACCAGGCCCGGCATGATCGGTACCTCGGCAGCACGCCCCGCGGCCTCGACCCGTCGCTTAATGTCGCGGTAATAGCTCTGGGCTGCGGGCAGGTCGTAGGCCACGGCATAAATTGCCTCTGCGTACCGGGCTGCCAGGGCTCGCCCCGGCTCCGATGCCCCGGCTTGAAACAGCACCGGATGTCCCTGCACCGGGCGCGGCACAGTCAGCGGACCATCCACCAGGAAAAACTCTCCTTCATGATGGATCGGCTGCACCCGCTCGGGGTCGGCATAATGGCCCTGGCGATCCAGCACCAGGGCATCGTCTCGCCAGGAATCCCACAGCGCCAGCACCGTTTGCACAAATTCTTCGGCGCGGCGATAGCGCTCAGCATGGGGGGGCATCGCCTGGTAGCCGTGGTTGCGCGCCTCTTCGTCAAACATGGAGGTGACGACATTCCAGCCAATGCGGCCCCTGCTGATGTGATCCAGCGAGGCCAGCATGCGAGCGGCATGGAATGGTGTAAAAAAGGTGCTTGAGATGGTGCTGATGAAGCCGATTTTCTCAGTGGCTCGGCTCATCGCCGAAATAGCGGTCAGTGGTTCCATGAACCATGGGCTGCCGTCCGAGACATTGCCCACCGCCGCACCATCCGCAAAGAACACCGCATCGAGCTTGCCGCGCTCGGCACTTTGCGCCAGCCGCTCGTAATAGGCAATGTCACCCAGCTGTTCCACCGCGGAATCGGGGTGTCTCCAGGCTGCCTTGTGATGACCACAGCCCAGGATGAACAAATTCAGATGCATTCGCCGTCGTGCATCCATCAGTTGTTCACCAGCCCGCCATCCACGATCAGGTTCTGCCCGGTTACCGCGCGTGCCCAGGGGGAGGCAAAGAACATCACTGCATCGGCAAACTCGGCCGGGGTGGTGACTCGACGCAGGGGCGTGTTCTCGGCAATGTAATCAAACACTGCTTCAGGTGTGGCGGCAGAGGCGTCGGTGGTGCGCAGCAGTCCGCCGGAGACCATGTTGACGGTGATGTTGTCAGCGCCGAGATCCTGTGCCAGCGTGCGCGTCAGCGACAGCAAGGCTGCCTTGCCGGCCGTGTAGTCGTGGTAAGGAACGACGGGGTTCTGGAACAGATTGGTGCCAATGTTGACGATGCGGCCAGAACCGCTTTCACGCATGCCGACCAATGCCGCTTGCACGGTATTCAGCGCCCCGCCCACCACACCATCAAACTGCTGATGCAAGTGCGCCAGCGTCAGCTCTTCCACTCGGGGGCGGGCGTCGCCATTGAAGGAAAAGTTCGGCAAGGCATTGTTGATCAAGGTGCTGACCGGCATGCCGAAATGCTCCCGGGCCCGGGCAAACATCGCCTGCACCGTTGCCGCATCGGTAATGTCTGCCTGGACTGCCAGCAGCTTTTCCGGCGCCTCGTCGACCAGCTTGTGTGCGGCGTTGGCACTCTTGTAGTAGTTGATGACGACCCGTGCACCTTCGCGAGCAAAGGCACGTACCAGGTGCTCACCCAGGCCTCGGGCGCCGCCGGTTACCAGTACCAGCTGTTGATCAAGACGAGTGGAGTGTTGCATGGACACCTCAGAAATGAGGCGAAGGCAGGCATGAGCAGGGCAAAACCGGGCCCGCAGCCGACATCCCTTCGCCAGTATGATCTGGATCAGGTTCAACGGGTGTTTTCTCAGCCCTGCATCCAGGGCACCCCGTGTCGATGAAAGACCTTACCACATACAGGGAAAGGGACGAAATCTTCCCGGCGAACGCCGGGACCCAGGGACCACGGAGCTCTGGGTGGCAGCCAGAAGGACATCGGGCCGCCACGGCTTCCGCAGCACGGGGGTGCTTTCTTTTTAAAACCACTCGGACATCGTGCCGGCGGAAAACCCGCTGCGCTGAGGTCCGCTCCGTGGCAGCGGCCACACCGCGGCTCCTGGGCCTCTCGCTTTTCTACTCCTCGTTTTCCCGGCGAACGCCGGGACCCAGGGACCACGGAGCACTGGGCGGCAGCCAGAAGGACATCAAACCACCATGATTTCCGCAGCACAGAGGGTGCCGTCTTTTCATGAGCACCCAAGCATCCTGCCGGTGGAAGGCCCGCTGCGTTGAGGTCCGCTCCGTGGCAGCGGCACCACCGCGGCTCCTAGGCCCCCGCTTTCGCGGGGGAAACGAACGGGGGATGAACCCGAGCATCCTGCCGGCGGAAGGCCCGTTGCGCTGAGGTCCATTCCATGGCAGCGGCCACACCGCGGCTGCTGGGCCTCTCGCTTTTCTACTCCTCGTTTTCCCGGCGAACGCCGGGACCCAGGGACCACGGAGCACTGGGCGGCAGCCAGAAGGACATCAAACCACCATGATTTCCGCAGCACAGAGGGTGCCGTCTTTTCATGAGCACCCAAGCATCCTGCCGGTGGAAGGCCCGCTGCGTTGAGGTCCGCTCCGTGGCAGCGGCACCACCGCGGCTGCTGGGCCCCCGCTTTCGCGGGGGAAACGAATGGGGGATGAACCCGAGCATCGTGCCGGTGGAAGGCCCGTTGCGCTGAGGTCCACTCCGTGGCAGCGGCCACACCGCGGCTGCTGGGCCTCTCGCTTTTCTACCCCTCGTTTTCCCGGCGAACGCCGGGACCCAGGGACCACGGAGCTCTGGGTGGCAGCCAGAAGGGCATCGGGCCACCGCGGCTTCCGCAGCACGGGGGTGCTTTCTTTTTAAAACCACTCGGACATCGTGCCGGCGGAAAACCCGCTGCGCTGAGGTCCGCTCCGTGGCAGCGGCCACACCGCGGCTCCTGGGCCTCTCGCTTTTCTACTCCTCGTTTTCCCGGCGAACGCCGGGACCCAGGGACCACGGAGCACTGGGCGGCAGCCAGAAGGACATCAAACCACCATGATTTCCGCAGCACAGAGGGTGCCGTCTTTTCATGAGCACCCAAGCATCCTGCCGGTGGAAGGCCCGCTGCGTTGAGGTCCGCTCCGTGGCAGCGGCACCACCGCGGCTCCTAGGCCCCCGCTTTCGCGGGGGAAACGAACGGGGGATGAACCCGAGCATCCTGCCGGCGGAAGGCCCGTTGCGCTGAGGTCCATTCCATGGCAGCGGCCACACCGCGGCTGCTGGGCCTCTCGCTTTTCTACTCCTCGTTTTCCCGGCGAACGCCGGGACCCAGGGACCACGGAGCACTGGGCGGCAGCCAGAAGGACATCAAACCACCATGATTTCCGCAGCACAGAGGGTGCCGTCTTTTCATGAGCACCCAAGCATCCTGCCGGTGGAAGGCCCGCTGCGTTGAGGTCCGCTCCGTGGCAGCGGCACCACCGCGGCT
>Ga0209487_1001319_pt1 | contig 21150 bp, 25 predicted proteins | sample Poulit2012_FD_187524 | JGI IMG/M metagenome (GOLD analysis project Ga0209487, IMG submission 187524) | Agricultural soil microbial communities from Georgia to study Nitrogen management - Poultry litter 2012 (SPAdes) (version 2) | ecosystem: Environmental > Terrestrial > Soil > Agricultural land...
CACCACGGAGCCCCTTCGCACCCCTCATCCCGCTGGCGCGGTCTCGACCGTTGCGTTATCGGGGTTCTGAGCTCTCAGAACCCCGATAACGCAACGGTCGAACAATTTCTGGGCGAGAGCACGCGGCCCCGAGCCCTGCGCGCCACGCGGCTCGCGCACCCCGCACTCACGCGCCTCACGCGAGGCGTCCGGGGTCCTGCGCCACGCGGCTCACGCCCCCTGGCTCCGGGCACCACGCGCCTCACGCCCCGGGGCTCCGGGCACCACGCGCCTCGCGCGCCTTCCAGGATCTCTCTTGTGGCGCGGGTGGGTCAGCGGGTCGCGTCGATGAGGAGCTTGCCGTTGGCCTCCCCCGCCTTGCTGACCTCGAGGGCCGCGGCGGCGTCGACCAGTGGGAAGCTGCGGTCGATCGCGACCTGCAGGGTCCCGGCGGCGACCTTCTCCAGCAGGGTGCGCAGTCGGGGGCCATCCGGCCGCACCCATACCCAGCGTCCCCCGGCCTCCTCGACCGTGGGATCGGCGATCGAGACGTGGCGTCCGCCCTCGGCGAGCAGCGCCAGGGTGTCCTCGCGGACTCCGCCCACGAAGTCGGCGGCCGCGGTGACGCCGTCGGGGGCGAGCTGCCGCACGCGCTCGACCAGGCCCTCGCCGTAGGCGACCGCCTCGGCACCGATGTTCTCCAGCTTCTCGTGGTTCTCGGTCGAGGCGGTGCCGATCACGCGCGCGCCGGTCTCCCGTGCCAGCTGGGCGGCGGCGAAGCCCACCCCGCCGGAGGCGGCGTGGATCAGCAGCGTGTCGTCCTCGCTCAGCTCCAGGGTCTCCAGGCAGCGCAGGGCCGTCAGTCCCGCGAGCGGCAGGCCCGCGGCGGTGTCGGTGTCCACGCCGTCCGGGATCGCCGCCACCGAGGGGGCGGGCAGCGTCACGTATTCGGCGAAGGTGCCGCCCTGGATGACGTCCTTGCGTCCGTAGGAGGCGACTCGGTCACCGGGGCTGAACTCAGGGACATCGGGACCGACCTGCTCGACCACGCCGGCCACGTCCCAGCCGGGGATCACCGGGAACACGGCGTCGATGAGGGGGTCGAGGCCGCCGGCCATCACCTTCCAGTCGACCGGGTTCACTGAGGCCCGCTCCACCCGGATCACCACCGCTCCCGGGCTGGCCTTGGGCATGGGGGCATCTGTCAGCTCGAGGATGCTGGGCTCGCCGTATTCGGAGTAAGTCATTGCATGCATACGGGGACAACAAAGCGAACGGCGCGATCATTCCCGCCCGAGCCCGCCCGAGCATGAACCGCCATCGCGGTCCCGTGCAGGACCGCCACGGTCTCGCGCGGGGAGCGGGCTGCCGTTCCGTCATCTGCGCCACAGCCCAGGGCCCCTATCGTCCCCTTTTGCCTGATCTGTCAGGGGTGCGGGGCACTGTTGTCGATATCGGGTGCCGACCTGGAGCACGTCCGGGACAGGTGCCCGCATCCCGCGCCCCTGTGTCTGTGATGCCGGGCCACCGTTCACTCCTGAGGAGGGTTTTGCGATGTTCCCGAGCGACCACAGTGCCGAGGCATTCTTCGATCGGCTCGAACGCGATTGGATCCGATGCGCCCTGGTGGCGGCGCGGCCCGATCTCGAGGACGCCATGGTCCTGGAGGGTGAGCGGCCGATGATCCGGATCCCCTCACCGCATCGCGGCGCGATCCTCGTTGCCAAGACGGACGACGGGCCGACCGCACAGTGGATCGTCGGTGTTCCTGGGCGGCCCGACCCTTCGATCCACGAGCCCGGCTCTGGGGAGGAGCTGGTGCGGATCGTCCTCGCGGCGCTGGAGGGGCCGGGCCCCCACCAGCAGCACGCGCCATACACGGAGGGCATGTAGGGCACCTGTCGCTGACTTGGTGCAGTTCGCGAGTGACATGCTGCAGCTCGCGAGGCCACGCGCGCCTCGGCTGTCCTCGCGGTCCTGCAGCTGTGCGAAGGGTGACGGTCGTGGTCCGATCGAGTCGCAGGGCCACCCTCCCTGAGGTCCACCCCCTGAGGCCCCCTCCCTGAGGTCCACCCCGCCTGAGCGAGCCGGGCCCTGCGCTCCATCAGCTGTGGTCGCTCAGGCCTGTGTCTCCTCCGGTGGAGCCGCGCCCGTCGCCTCCAGCGCCGCCGCGACCGGGTGTTCCGGCGAGCCGCGGATCCGCCCTCGATCTCCACCGGCAGCTCCGTTCGAGCAGGTCACCGGCGGGCCCTGACCGATCGTCGGCCGCCTGTATCGGACCGGAGGTACGCGTTCGGCTCGTCGACGACACCGTCTGCAAAACCGTCTGCAAGACATGGCAACAGATTCCCGCCGGAGTGAACGCCCGTCAGGATCAGGACATCCGCTCCCCCTATTCGGGCGATCCGGAGCCAGGTGGCAGCAGCACATCGACCGTCCACTCACCCATCCGGACCGGCTCAATGATGAGACCAAGGAGAGTGCAATGACCGCAGCAGTCAGCACCGTGACGAAACTGGAACAATCCCCGGACGGCCGTGCCGAGGCCCCGCGTCCCTTCGGCTGGCGCGACAAGTTCGGTTACATGTTCGGGGACTTCGGGAACGACTTCACGTTCCTGCTGCAGTCCACGTTCTTCTTGATCTTCTACACCAACGTGATGGGCATCAGCGCCGCGCACGTCGGTACGCTGCTGTTCGCTGCTCGCATCCTCGACGCCTTCACCGACGTCGGCGCGGGCCGGCTGATCGACGTCCTGCCCCTCGGCCGCAGCGGACGGTTCAAGCCCTGGCTGCTGCGGATCATGGTCCCCGTGGCCGCGGCGGCGATCCTCATGTTCTCCCCGTTCCTGCAGGACGGCGGGTACGGGGCCCGCCTGGCCTGGATGGTCGTCACCTACATCCTGTGGGGCTCGGTCTTCTACACCCTGATCAACATCCCCTACGGGGCGATGGCCTCGGTCATCTCCCGCGACCCGGGTCATCGTGCCTCGCTGTCGGTCTTCCGCTCTCTCGGCGGCACGCTCGCCAACATGGCGATCTCCGTGGCGCTGCCCGCGGTGGTCTACGTCCAGATCTCCGGCCGGTCGGTGCTGTCCGGGGAACGCATGATGCTCGCGGCGATCGGTTGCGGCGTGCTCGCGGTGGTGTGCTACCTGCTGTGCTTCGTCAACGTCGAGGAGCGGGTCCAGACCCCCGCGAAGGCCCCGGAGCAGCGCATGGGGCTGGTGCAGACCCTGAAGACCCTGGTGACCAACCGGGCTCTGACGGGTCTGGTGCTGGGCGCGCTGTTCATGCTGATCGGGCAGATGCTGCTGACGTCCATGATGGCGTACACCTACAACGAGTACTTCAACGACGGCCAGCTGCTGAGCCTCGTGAACTTCATCGGGCTGGCCCCCACCCTCCTGCTGGTCCCCTTCGCCGCCAATCTGACCAGGATCTTCGGGAAGAAGGAGGTGGGCGTGACCGGCCTGACGCTCGGTGTGGTGGCCGGACTGGTGCTGTTCACCATCCGCACCGACGACGCCTACGTCTTCATGGCCGGTTACGCCGTGCTGATGCTGGGCATCGCCGCCCTGAACATCCTCATCTGGGCCTTCATCACCGACGTCATCGACTGCCAGGAGATCCGCACCGGTGAGCGCAATGACGCCACCGTGTATGCCACCTACTCGTGGGCTCGCAAGCTCGGTCAAGCCGCGGCCGGCGGTCTGTCCGGCTGGGCGCTGGGATGGATCGGGTACCAGTCGAGCGCCGGTGAGGGCGTCGTCCAGCCGCAGTCCGTCCTGGAGGGCATCTATACCCTGACGACCCTGGCTCCCGCCATCCTGCTGGGCATCTCGGCGCTGTTCCTCGCTCTCTGGTACCCCTTGTCCAAGAAGCGCGTCGAGACCAATGTCGCGACGCTGAAGGCTGCGCACGAGGACACCGCGCAGCCCTGACCGGCACCCGCCCGCCTGGGGCCCTCGCCCCCGCTCGACCTCATCCACCACAGACAGGAGACCCCATGACGGAGAAGAACGTCCGCCTCGGCATCATCGGTTTCGGCGCCCAGGGCACCACCTACGCAGGGTTCATCGCCGACGGCAGGGTCGAGGGCATGTCCCTCGGCGCCATCTGCGACATCGATGCCGAGAAGAAGGCCCTCGCCGCCGAAAAGCATCCCGGAGTCCCCTTCTACGAGGACTACATCGCGATGCTCGACTCCGGCGACGTCGACGCCGTGGTCACCGCGGTCCCGCACTTCGACCACCCGGAGCTGACCATCACCGCGATCGGCAAGGGCATCCACACCCTCACCGAGAAACCGGCCGGCATCTACACCACGCAGGTCGAGGAGATGAACTCCTTCGCGGCCGAGCATCCCGAGACCACCTTCGCCATCATGTTCAACCAGCGCACCAATCCGGTCTACACCGATCTGAAGGCGCTGATCGACTCGGGCGAGCTCGGTGCGCTGCGCCACACCTCCTGGATCATCACCTCCTGGTGGCGTCCGCAGGGCTACTACGACCAGTCGGAATGGCGAGCGACCTGGGGCGGCGAAGGGGGCGGGGTGCTGGTGAACCAGGCACCCCATCAGCTGGACCTGTGGCAGTGGCTGGCCGGGACCCCGAAGAAGGTCTTCGCCAAGCTCGCCTTCGGATTCCAGCGCGATATCGCCACCGAGGACGAGGTCAACGCCATCGTCGATTTCGGCGAGGGCGTGACCGGGCATTTCATGACCTCCACCAATGACCTGGTCGGCACCGACCGTCTGGAGATGCTGTTCGACCAGGGCAAGGTCGTGGTCGACAAGTCCAGCACGGTGACCATCACCCGCCTGAAGCAGCCCGAGCGCGAGCTGTCCGAGCAGATGTCCATGCAGGATGTGGCGCGGCTGTTCCGCGGCGAGCTGGACTCCTCCGAGGTGTACACCACCGAGGAGAAGACCTACGAGTCGGTCTGGGGCAAGCAGCACATCGATGTCCTGACCAACTTCGCCGCCCACATCAACCACGGCACCGAACTGATCGCTGATGGCGCCGAGGGCATCAACGGCGTGCGCCTGGCCTCGGGCATGCAGCTCTCGGCCTGGACCGGCCGTGAGATCGACCTGGTCGACTACCCGGCCGAGGAGTACCTCGCCGAGCTCAACCAGCGCATCGAGGCCGAGGGGAAGTTCCCCACCCGCTCCTGAGCCGCCGGGGCCGCAGATCGCGCCGGCACCTGAGCATCGCCCGCCGGGCCGGGGCGGGGCGACACTGCGCTCCGGCTCCCGGCCCGCTGCAGCTTGGGCCCCTGCCGACCGGGCCTGCAGCCGACAACGGGCTCGCTGCCGGCAGCGGGCTTGCGCCGGCGACGGGTTCGCTGTCGGCAGCGGGGCAGCGGCCTGCAGCCGGTCACCTCCGTCGGTCGATGGGGGCGTCCTCCTGTGAGCGGTCGGTCTCCGCGTCGGCCCGATCATCGGCAGTCCTCGGGACGGTGTCACCCGGTGGGCTCGCCCCGGCGCCCGTCGGCCCGTCCAGCACCACGCCGCGCCGGATCGAGAGCGTCACCGCCACGGCGATCGCGGCCACAGCGACCGCCGCGATCACGAACCGCAGCGGGCTCTCGTCGCCGCTGAGCGCCGACATCCCCACCACGGCCGGTGCGATCAGCACCGCAACCAGATTCATCACCTTGATCAGTGGGTTGATCGCCGGGCCAGCGGTGTCCTTGAACGGGTCACCGACGGTGTCGCCGGTGATGACGGCCTCGTGCGCCGGTGAGCCCTTCCCACCGTGGTGGCCGTCCTCCACCATCTTCTTGGCGTTGTCCCAGGCTCCGCCGGAGTTGGCGAGCAGGATCGCCATCAGCACCCCCGTGGCGATGGCGCCGGCGAGGTAGCCGGCCAGCGCCGGTGCCCCCAGTCCGAAACCGACCGCGATGGGGGCAGCGACGGCGAGCAGACCGGGGGTGGCCAGCTCCCGCAGGGAATCCCGGGTGACGATGTCGACCACCCGTCCGTACTCGGGTTTGGCGGTGCCCTCCATGATGCCGGGAAGGTCCCGGAACTGCTGGCGCACCTCCATCACCACCGCCCCGGCGGCCCGGCCGACGGCACTGATCGCCAGGCCGGAGAACAGGAACACGACCGCGGCGCCCACGATCACCCCGACCAGGGTCTGGGGGGCGAAGACCGCCGACCGGTCGAGGAAGTCCTGATAGCGCTCCCCCAGCACGCCGCGGATCGCATCGGTGTAGGAGCCGAACAGGGCGGTGGCCGCGAGCACGGCGGTGGCGATCGCGATGCCCTTGGTGATCGCCTTGGTGGTGTTGCCGACCGCATCGAGCTCCGTGAGCACCTGGGCACCCTCGCCGTCGACGTCGCCGGACATCTCGGCGATGCCCTGGGCATTGTCGGCCACCGGCCCGAAGGTGTCCATCGCCACGATCACGCCGACGGTGGTCAGCAGACCGCAGCCGGCCAGCGCGACTGCGAAGAGCCCCGCCACCCCGGCCCCACCGAGCAGGAAGGCCCCCAGAACGGCTGCGGCGATCACCAGAGCGGTGAACACCGCCGACTCCAGCCCCAGGGAGAAGCCGGACAGCACCACGGTCGCCGCGCCGGTGCGCGAGGTCGCGGCCACCTGCTGCACCGGGCGGTCCTCGGTGCCGGTGTAGTAGCCGGTCAGGAACAGGATCAGCACACCGAGCACGATGCCGATCACCACGGAGGCGGCGGCCACGATCCGCGGGTCGTCCACCGTGGCGGCCACATCGCCCACGCCGAGCTCGGTGAAGCTGCCGGGCAGGTAGACGAACGCCACGACCGTGCAGAGCACCGCCGAGGTGAAGGCCGAGATCAGGAACGAGCGCTGGATCGTCACCAGCGCGCTCTCCCTGCTGCGCGGGATGATCAGATAGATGCCGATCAGCGCGGTGACCACCCCGATCGCCGGAACCACCAGCGGGAACACCAGGCCTGCCTCACCGAAGGCCGCTTTGCCCAGGATGAGCGCCGCGACCAGGGTCACCGCATAGGACTCGAACAGGTCCGCCGCCATGCCGGCGCAGTCGCCCACGTTGTCGCCGACGTTGTCAGCGATGGTCGCGGCGTTGCGGGGGTCATCCTCAGGGATGTTCTGCTCCACCTTGCCCACCAGGTCCGCGCCGACGTCGGCGGCCTTGGTGAAGATCCCGCCGCCCACGCGCATGAACATCGCGACCATGGCCGCGCCGAAGCCGAAGCCCTCCAGGACCAGCGACGCGTCGCTGCGGAACAGCAGCACCACTGCGCCGGCCCCCAGCAGACCGAAGCCGATCGTGGCCATACCGACGCAGGCTCCGGTACGGACCGCGATGATCATGGCCGGATCCCGGCCGGCCCCCCGGGCGGCAGCGGCCACCCGCAGATTCGCTCGCACCGCCAGCCACATGCCCAGATACCCGATCAGGGCCGAGAACGCGGCGCCGACCAGGAAGGCCACCGACCGGGAGAAGCGCAGCAGCCATTCGGGCAACTGGGGATCCCCGTGGATGGGCAACAGGAGCAACAGCACGACGGCGATCACGGCGAAGACACCGAGGGTGCGGAACTGGCGGCGCAGGTAGGCCACGGCGCCTTCCTGGATCGCCCCCGCGATCGCGTTCATGCTCTCGGTGCCGGTGCGGGCCCTGAGCACCTCGGAGCGGAACCTCAGAGCCATCGCCACAGCCGCCAGGGCGACCACCACGATCACCGCCACCGTGGTGAGACTCGCGGCCGACAGCTGGATCGATTCCGGAATCATCACGTCCTCCGCACTTCATCGTGGGCACCGAGCACCTTCGCCGCGCGACAGCACCAAGTGAGCGTCATCACACGTGCCGGGCACCCTAACGGGAAACGCTCCCCGACAACAGCCCCCGGCGCCCGCCAACGGGGCCGACGTCGCCACCCGCTTCAGACGGCCCGTGACCTGGCTTACCGTGGAGCCATGCTCCGACGCCTTGCAGCCCGTGCGTTCTGGGCGCTGAGCCCGTGGTCCCTGCAGACCCGGCCCGCACCGGATCGGCCCACCGTGCTCGTCGGGGCCCCGCACACCTCCAACTGGGATTTCATGCTGATGCTCGCCATCGCCTGGCGCCTGGGGGTCAAGGTGCGCTGGCTGGGCAAGGACAGCCTGTTCACAAGCTGGCGCCGCCCTGTCATGCGCGCTCTGGGCGGCATCTCGGTGGACCGTTCCGCTCCCGACCGAGTGGTGGCCGATGTGGTCCGTCAGATCCGGGACGGCACGGTCTTCGCCCTGGTGGTCACCCCCGACGGCACCCGCAAGGGCCACTCCCACTGGAAGTCCGGCTTCTATCGGATCGCGCGAGAGACCGGGATGCCGGTGACCCTGGGCTATGTCGACCGCACCACCATGACCACCGGGCTCGGCCCGACCATGGAGCTGACCGGTGACGTGGCCGGGGACATGGACCGCATCCGCGCCTTCTACGCGGACAAGTCCGGCTACCTGCCCGAGCACCGGGTCGAGCCTCGCCTGCGGGACGAGACCGGACAGTTCTGAGACGGGCCCGCCTCCCGTGGCCGGGTCCGCTTGCGGCAGACTGGCGGTGTGGACGATCTGCACGTGGCTCCCGGGCCCGGGGCGCCTCGCGGTCTGCGGGTGCCGGCCGGGGAGCTGACCGAGCAGTTCTCACGGTCCTCCGGTCCGGGCGGGCAGCATGTCAACACCGCCGACTCCCGGGTCCAGCTGAGCCTGGATCTGGGCACCACGACGGCGCTGGATGAAGATCAGCGCCGACGGGTCATCGGCCGTCTCGCTCCCCGACTGTCGGGCACCGTGCTCACGGTCAGCGCCGAGGAGCATCGCTCCCAGCACCGCAATCGCACCGCGGCCAGGCGGCGGCTGACCGAGCTGCTGCGCGAGACGGTGATGCCCGAGGTCATCCGGCGTCCGACCAAGCCGACCAGGGCGTCGAAGCGCCGGCGGCTCGAGGGCAAGCGCCGGCGAGCCGAGATCAAGCGTCGTCGGCAGCGCCCCGGAGCGGAGTGAGGTGCTAGCGGCGTCGGTGCCGCGTTCTGCTCGGGCCGGGCCTCAGCTCCGCCCTCAGCCCAGGTCGGGCCTCAGCTCAGGTCCGGGCTCGGATCCGGCGCTGAGGGGCTGCGCGATACCGGCTGAGGGGGCAGATGGATCCAGCCCTCGAGACGGGCGGTGCCGCGTAGCTCGGGCGGTGGCGCCTGGGTCCGTCCGAGGTGCACTTCGCGGGCGATGAGCGCGGCCAGCACGGCATCGAGCGCATCGTCGTCGGTCGTGCAGTGCTCGCGGTGCCCGTTCCAGTCCAGCCAGGGAAGCGCCCGCGACAGGGCGGCGACCAGCTCGGTGCGCGGCCCGAGGTTCGCGGCTCCCTTGTAGCCGCGGTGCGGCAGCGACCAGCAGCGAAGTGCCGCCGCCGGATATACCTCGGCCAGGCGGCCGGATCCGTCGCGGGCGGTGTCGATGCCCGACTCCCGCAGATGCGCCTCGATCCCCGCCCAGCGCAGGGCCGGATGGGCGATGCGGTCGGTGGACACGCTCAAGGGGGTCAGGCCGGTGCGACGGTGGACCTCCCGGTCGGTGGCGCGCATCGCCAGGTCCCGCCGCCACTCGGGACCGGTCGATGCGGGCGCGGGCAATGTTCCGGCTGCGTGCAGGCTCAGGAGGTCGACGAACCGCTGCGGCCATCCGAAGGGCACGTCGATGCCGACGTAGTCCGCGGCCTCGACCGTCTCGACGATGAGGGTGTCGTCGGCGCCGACCGTCACCTGCTCGACGAGGACGGTGCCGCCGCTCTCCCTCAGGGCGGCCAGCCCGGTGCGGCGGGGATCTGCCGCGAGGTCGATGCCCAGGAACATCGGGCTCCTGTCTTCTCGATGATGGTTCCAGCGCAAGCACCGTCAGAGGATGCTCGGCCGGACGGTGCCGGCTGCGCGGCGGCGTCCATTCGTTCCGCGGGCTCCGGCTGACCAGACGCGGTCTTCGCATGCGATGGGGCCAGGAGCCGCGGTCAGCGCATGAGGCGTCGCAACAGCCTGCGCACGCTGCGACGCCCGACGCGCTTGCCCACCGCTTCGGGTCCGCGGCGCGCCGCGCGCACATCGCCCCGCACCCGCCGTGCCCGCAACAGCCAGTTCAGCATCTGCTTCTCCTCGAGGTCGTGTGCGTCGACGATAACGGTCCTGCGGACCGTCGTGGTCCGCTCCGACCACCCGGACGGCTCAGTGGGCATCCGGGAGCTGACGGCCGCGGAGAACATACCGTTCGGTCGCCCAGCTGCTGGATCCCACCGCCATCGGAAGGTGGCTGGTCTCCGGCCTGTTGCCGGCACTCCTCCTCGCCGTAGACCTCTGGTTTTCCTCCATCATCCCGGTGGGTTGCCCCACGGCGCGGACCCGAGTGCCTGCCTATCGTTGACGACATGACGAACTTCTTCGATTCCCTGCGTGGTCTCGGCTTCCGCCGCGGCCCCGAGCGCCTCTTCGCCGGGATCGCGGGCAGCCTCGCCGCGACCTTCGGGGTCAATGTGTGGCTGGTCCGCCTGCTGGTGCTCGTCTCTTTCCTGCTCCCCGTCCTGGGCGTCGGCGCCTACCTGGTGGTCTGGATCCTGACTCCCTGGCAGGACGGCAGCATCCCCCTGGAGCAGGTCCTCGGCGGGCCCAGCCGCCCATGAGCCGGTGACCGCAGCCGCGCCGGCGGCAAGGGCGCGACCTGGGCGCTCCGCACCGGCGTGGGCCACACTGGGCAGATGGATGAACAGCCATCTTCCTCCGCGGCCGCCGCACCGGAATCGCGCGCCGAGCAGATCGATGCCCGCCGCCGCACGGTGCTTCAGCAGCTCGGCGAGCTCGATGAGGAGCTCGATGCGCTGCGGCGGACCCGGGCAGGGATCAGCGACGACGACGAGCACGATCCCGACGGCGTCCCGTTCTCGGCGCAGTGGTCACGGCTCGAGGGGCTGAAGCGGAACAAGCTCGACGCGCTCACGATGATCGATGAGGCGGAGGCTCGGCGGGCCAGCGGCGAGGACGGCCGATGCCGCCTCTGCGGCGGCCGCATCGCACCGGCACGGCTGGAGGCGCGCCCGGAGGCGACGACCTGCATCGACTGCGCGAGCTGAGAGAAAGCACAGGCGACCTCGAGGTGGTTGCAGCCGCGCCCGGGCCCGGCCGGGCCGCCCCGTCACCCCGGCGCGGTCGTTCAGTGCGCTGGTGTCCGGACGCCCCGGTCGCTCGCGCATGATGTGGGTCCCCGGCCCGCTGCGCGCACCGCCCCGCGTGCCATCAGCTCGTCTCCACCATCGAGATCGCCATCCCGCAGCCGCTTCCGGCCTGGACCGGTCCTGACAAGTGTGATCCAGTCAGCGCATGAAGATCGAACGTATCGCTCCCATCCTGACCGTCGACGATCTCCCCACGGCCATCGCCGAGCACACCAGCGTGCTCGGCATGCACGTGGTGATGCACATGGACTGGGTCGCCTTCCTCGCTGACGGCACCGGTCGTCAGATCGGGCTGGTGACCGCTGATGCAACGGCCTCGGTGAACCCGGACGTCTCGGTCTTCGTCGATGACGTCGAGACCGCCCATGCCGCCGCGCTCGCAGCCGGCGTCGAGATCGTCCATCCGCTGTCCACGGAGGAGTGGGGCGTGCGCCGGTTCTTCTACCGCGACTCGTCCGGACGCGTGATCAACGTCGGCACGCACACCTGATCGGCATGCCGCAGCTGCCCCGGAGAGTGAGGCTTGGCTCGCTCAGCCCTCGAAGGCTGTCTTCATGCAGCGCATGGCCGCCAGAGTCTTCGGCACCCCGATGTATGGCATCAGGTGCACGAAGCACTCCGCGACCTCTTCCTTGCTCATCCCGGCGACGTCGACCGCGGTCCTGATGTGACCGGTCAGCTGTGGTTCGGTTCCGCCCATGGCCGCCAGAGCCGCCATGTTGAGCATCTGCCGGTCGCGCAGCTCCAGGCCCTCGCGCTGATACGTGCCGCCGAAGACCGCGCCGACCACCCAGTCCGATGCACCCGGGGCATACTCGTCCAGCTGCTGCTTCCAGGCCGCGGCGCTTTCTGCCGACTGCGTCCCCTCCACGAACTGGTTGCCCTTGGCCATGCTCAATTCCACAATGCCCTCCTCATGACGGCAGACCTTGCCCGCGCCAGGCTAACAGCAGGTCACCTGCCCAGATCCTCCGGCCGCACACCTCGCATCGGGCGGTGAGCCGTCCCGGCACAGCCGCGCCGGCGCGGGGTGGCATCGGCTCGGAGCAGAACGGGCCGCCGCGGCCGCGCGGGCAGGAGGCGGGAAGGAGAGGGCCGCACGGAGCCGAGCTCCGTGCGGCCCTCGATGGAGGCAGGGGTGTTCAGCCCTCGGGGATCTCCATGCTGTGCTCGGCCAGCGTGATCGACTCCGGGTCCGGGCCGCCGCGCACCCCGGTGTCGAGCCCGTCGATCTCGGCGAGCTCCTCCGCGCTCAGGGGCGACGTCGAACAGGTCGAGGTTCTCGGTGATCCGGCCCGCATGCGCGGACGTGGGGATCACCTGCCGGCCCTGGTCGAGGTGCCAGCGCAGCATCATCTGCGCGGGCGAGTTCCCGTGCCGCTCGGCGATCCGGCGGATCACCGGGTCCTCCAGAGTGCTGCGTCGGTCGTCCAGGGCGGGTCGCCTCACGGCCGTAGTCGGGCAGCCAGATCTTCGTCTCGAGGAACACCTCGTCACGGTCGCTGCCGGAGCGGCGCCGGCACTCGCCCACCTCGCGCTCGTTGAAGTACGCGGCGGCGGTGTCGATATGACGGTAGCCGGTGCGCAATGCCGTCTTGACGGCGCCGGCGGTCTCCTCGGGCGTCGCCTGGAAGACGCCGAAGCCGAAGGCGGGCAGGGTGACGTCGTTGTTCAACGTCAGTCGTGGGATGTTGTCACTCATGAGGGTTCTCCTGTCGGACGGATTCAGTCGAGGGTGCGCAGCAGCTGGAGCATGCGCGGGTCACGGTGGTCGAAATCGTCGCCGCGCCGGTCTGACCGGCGTGGACCTGATCCTCCTGCAGGTCTCGCTCACCGTCCTGGCGAAGGTGACCCACGGCCGCAGCGAGATGGTCGGCCGGGACGACCTGCCGGAGCTCTACCGCCGCTACCTGTGGATCTTCCTCGACGGGATCCGTCCTGAGCGTGGGGGCACGACGACGCTGCCGGTGCCGTCCCTGACCACCCAGCAGGCGCATCTCCTGCTCGGCGCCCCGCCGCGCGAAGAGCAGGTCTGAGCCGACCCCGCAGCAGTCATCTCCGGCAGTCGACGAGGAGCTTGCCGGCCGGCCGCCGGCGGTGAGCACGCAGCGCGTCCGGCAGCCGGGACAGCGGGACCTCCTGCGCGCAGGGGGTGAGCAGCCGGCCGGCGCGCAGGTGCTCGAAGACCGGCCCGAACAGCGCGGGCAGCTCGTGGCGGGGCATGGAATGGACGGTCTCCCGCAGGTGGAAGAGCTCCACGCGGGTGCCTCTGCGCCCGTCGAAGCATGCCCGGGGCAGCGGCTCCCCCGAGAGCAGGCCGTAGTGCACGAGCACGCCACCGGGAGCCAGGAACTCCATCAGCAGCGCGCCCTGCGCGCCGCCGACGCAGTCGAGGACCACGTCGGTGCGGCCTCCTGCCACATGCCGGAGGCGGTCCGGCCAGGCGGGGTCGCTGGTGGCGAGGACGTCCCGCCACAGCGAGGGCTCCGCGACGGCGCGCCCCGGGGTCCCGCGGACCAGACCGATCGGGGTGATGCCCCGGGTGGAGAGCAACTGGGCCAGATGGCCGGCGATGGTCGAGGTCGCTGCCGTGATGACGACCTCCCTGACGCCCGCGGCGCAGAACCGCTCGACCATCAGCCAGGCGGTGAGCGGGTTGATGTAGGCGGTTCCGGCGGCGGCGTCGGGAAGGTCCTCGGGGACCGGGATGCACCACGACAGAGGGGTCTGCTTGCGTTCGGCCCAGCAGCCGGCCGATCCGATCGGGAGCACGCGACGGCCGATCATCTGCTCGGGCACGCCCGGGCCGGCCCGCTCGATGACGCCGACGCCCTCGAAGCCGGGGACGAACGGGAACGTGATGCGCGAGGCGTACGCGCCCGAGACCGTCACCGCATCGGAGGGGTTCACCGCGGCGGCGATCATCCGCACGCTCACCTCGTGCGGGGCGAGGCTCCCCGCCCCGGGGACCTCCCGCACGGCGAGCACCGCTCCCAGAGGACCCGGGCGCTCCGCGACCGCTGCTCGCACCGGCTCCCCCGCCCTTCCCGATCGGACCCCGGCACCGTCCGGTGGTGCAGGTGGCGCGTCGACACCGCCCGCATCGCCGCTCCCCGGTGTCACCCCTCGTACGTCGCCGGATGCGGCCCCACCCGGCCATCCGCCCCGCGATCCAGCGCGGCGATGGTCTCCATCTCCTGCGCGCTCAACGTGAAGTCGAAGACATCGAGGTTCTCCCGCATCCGCTCCGGTGACGCGGACTTCGGGATGGAGACGTCGCCGAGCTGGACATGCCAGCGCAGGATCACCTGGGCCGGGGTCCTGCCGTGCTCGGCGGCGATCCGTGCGATCTCCAGGTCCGACAACGGCTCACGATTGTGTCCCAGCGGGGCGTGCGTCTCCACCACGATCCCCAGCCGCTCGCAGGCCTCGCGGGTCTCGTGGTTCTGGAAGTAGGGATGCGATTCGACCTGGTCGACCACGGGCACGAGCCCGGTCTCCTCGACGATGCGGTCGAGGTGCTCGGGCAGGAAGTTGGACACCCCCGCACTGCGCAGTCGCCCGTCGTCGACCAGGGCCGCCACCGCCCGCCAGGTCGACACGAAGTCACCGTCGTACAGGGTCGGCAACGGCCAATGGATGAGGAACAGATCGAGATGATCCAGGCCCAGGCGCTCGAGCGTCTGATCGAAGGACCGCCGCACATCGTCCGGGCGGTGATGGGGGTTGGCGAGTTTGCTGGTCACGTACAGCTCGTCCCGGGCGATCCCGGACTCGGCGATCGCCCTGCCCACCCCGCGCTCGGTGCCGTAGGACTGCGCAGAGTCGAGATGACGGTACCCGGCCCGCAGTGCCTCGGCGACGACCGAGGCGGTGATCTCCGCATTGGCGTCGCTGTGCTCGCGATCGGGTTGGAGGGCGAGCGTTCCGTAGCCGAGCTGCGGGATCGCCGGGCCGTCGCGGAGGGGGATCTGCGGCACGTCCTGCTGGGCACGGGTCACTGGTCACTCCTTCCGGATCCGGCTCCACGTTCCGCAGCGCCGGACCCACGACGGGATGGGCCGATCCTACTTCGGGTCCACGCGCACGGTCGCGGCGCGGGTGCGCTCGGAGACCGTCGGCGGCAGGTACGGGTGCTGCGCGTACTTCTCCTCGTAGGCGGCATCGATGCGCTCTTGGATCGCGCCGTCGACGGGGGTGAAGGTGACCTCGGTCTCGATGCCTCCTGCCCGGATCCGTCCGGCGTGCTGGGTCATCGCCGACTGGTGCCATCGGGACGCGGTGCCGTTGTAGGCGCGCACGTACACGTCGCCGTCGACGACGACCGACCAGATCCAGGTCGGGGTCCCGGGCGTCGTGCCGTCCGCCCGGTACGGGGAGATGTGGAAGTCGTCGGTCGCACGGATCGCATCGAGCTGCTCAGGGGTCCAGGTGCTCATCAGGACATGTCCTCTCCACGGTGGGTGGGCTGCCGCGGGTGGCAGGCCCCGGTCGGGGGCGGGCGCGGCATCCCGGGTCACGACCGAGCCTGCCTGGCGCTCCCCCTCGGTGCCAGGCCCTGACAGGGCCCCCAGGCACCCCTCCCGTTCACGAGCGTCGATCCACCTGGACGACCGCTTTGATGTCCGGCAGCTCCTCGCGGGCCGGCTCCAGCCTCTCCACCGACAGGTGGTTGACCGATCGTCGTCTGGCACGGGCGCCGGCAGTGCTCGGCCGAGCTCGCGCCCTCCCAGCCGGATCGCCCGCCTGCCCGGGGAACGCGCGGACCTGACGCGAGGCGGTGAGTGCTCCGAGCTCGGTCAGCAGCGTGCCTCGTCACGGTCGTCGGGCTCCCACTCCCTCACTCGGCATAGACATCCTTCGCCATGCGAAATGCCGCCCAGGCCTTGGGCCAGCCGGCGTAGAACGCTGCATGGGTCAGGAGCTCGGCCATCTCCTCGGCGGTGACACCGTTGTCCTTGGCGCGCTGGATGTGGACCTGCAGCGCGCTGTCGAGCACGCCGCTGGCCATCACCGCGGTCACCGTCACCACGCTGCGATCACGCTGGGAGAGCTGCGCCTCCCGGGACCAGACCTGCCCGAACAGGACGTCGTCGTTGAGCGCGGCGAACGTCGGGGCGAAGTCGCCCAGCATGTCCCGGCCTGCAGTCACTGTCTCTGCCATGGTCTCTCCTCTCAGTTCCCGCTGTAGACGGGGAACGCTGCGTGCTCGCCGTAGTCGCGAGCCCTCAGGCTCCGCAGCGCAGCCATGTCCTCGTCGGCGATCTCGAAGTCGACCTGCGCGTTGGAGCGCATGTGTTCCGGATTTGCAGTCTTGGGCAGCGACACGGTGCCCAGCTGCAGTGTGTAGCGGATGCACAGCTGCGGGACCGTGACGCCGTACTTCTTCGCCATCGCCCGCACGTCATCGTTCGTCAGGATCGCGCCGTGCGCGATCGGCGAGTAGGCCTCTACGAGGATTCCGCGGGACTCGCAGTAGGCCAGCAGCTCGCCCGGGGTGTTTCCCGCGTGCACGAGCAGCTGGTTCACCTGGGGCGCGACCGTGGCGGTCGCGAGGAGGTTCTCCAGATCCTTCTGCTGGAAGTTGGAGACGCCGATCGAGCGCAGCGTGCCGGCGCGGTGGGCCTCTTCGAGCGCCCGCCAGGCTTGGCGGTTCCCCTCGGCATAGTCGCCGCCGCGGAAGTCGTCCCACGGCTGCGGACTATGGATGAGCATGAGGTCGATGTGATCCAGGCTCATCCGCGCAAGGGACTCGTCGATCGCGGCGACCGCACCGTCGTAGTCCTTGATCTCAGCGGCCAGCTTGGTCGAGACGAAGAGGTCCTGGCGCGGAGCACCAGCGGTGCGCACGCCCTCGCCCACGCCACGCTCGTTGCCGTAGGCCTGGGCGGTGTCGATGTTGCGGTAGCCGATCTCCACGGCGTCACGCACAGCCTGGGCGACCGTGTCGTCGTCGATGAACCAGGTGCCGAGCCCCAGCTTGGGGATCTCGACGCCGCCTGCCAGCGTGTGGGTCTCGTTCAATATGGTCATGCGCCCTCTCCGTTCTGGGGCAGCCGGTCGTATTCCTCGTCGGAGACCGGCTCCAGCCATTCGTTGTCGATGTCCTCGCCCGGGGTGATGAAGGCGAGGTGGGAGAACCACGCATCGCCCTTCGCCCCGTGCCAATGCTTCGTGCCCGCGGGCACACGGATCACCGTGCCGGGGACCATGCTCACCGGTTCCTCGCCCTCGGCCTGGTACCAGCCGGAGCCGGCCGTGCACATGAGGATCTGATCGCCACCGCCAGCTGTGCCGTGGTGGATGTGCCAGTTGTTGCGACATCCCGGTTCGAAGCTCACGTTGCTGACCGGGACGCTCCCTGCGACGAGCGGGGCCAGATAGCTCCGTCCGACGAAGTACTGCGCGAAGGCCTCGTTGGGATCGCCGAGCGGGAAGGGCTGCTCGAACTCGTTCTGCGGCATGCTTCTCTCCTCAGGCATCGATGTCGATGTCGTTTTCGGGGTGGTCGTTGGTGTTGTGGTCGCTCGAATCTCGCAGCCGAGCACGTGAACGGTGGTGGCCTGGGAGCCCGGACCCGGGCTGTGGTCACGTCCGCCCCTCCGTCACTCCCGGGTGGTTGTGCTTCCTCCGTGCGTCGCCCACCCCTTCATGGTTGCTCGTACAAAGGCATCCGGGCAGGGGAAGGAATCATCCTGGGAGGGAACCCTTCCCCTCACGCGATGGAGTGATGTGGGTGCCGGAACCGATGCAAGGACAATGGGGACATGACCCGCGACGCCAAACAGAACGAGCTCGGCACCTTCCTCAAGGCCCGCCGCGCCGAGCTGACCCCGCGCGATGCCGATCTCCCCGAGGGTGGTGGACCTCGCCGGGTAGCCGGGCTCCGCAGAGAGGAGGTGGCACAGCTGGCGTCGATCAGCACCGACTACTACACCCGGATCGAGCAGGGCCGCATCCGCGCCTCGGCCCCCGTGCTCAGCAGCCTCGCGGAGGTGCTGAAGCTCGACGACGACCAGCGCCGCTATCTGTTCAGCCTCGCGGAGAAGACCTCGACCAGGGCGCCGCGACGCACCGTGCAGAAAGTCAAGCCACCACTGCAGCGCCTCCTCGACGACCTGGCCGCGACTCCCGCCATCGTGATGGGCCGACGGATGGACGTGCTGGCCTGGAATCAGCTTGCTGCAGCGATGATCACCGATTTCGGCCGGGTTCCGGCCAAGCATCGCAACTACCTGCGCATCTTGTTCACGGACCCTGCGATGCGCACGCTCTACCAGGACTGGGAATCTGTCGCCAGGACTGCTGTGGCCCAGCTGCGGATGGAGGCCGCGAAATACCCCGATGACCCGCGGCTCATGGCATTGGTCGGCGAGCTGTCCGTGCAGGATGGTCAGTTCGCCCGATGGTGGGCCGCCCGCAACGTCGCCAGCCTCTCGACCGGCACCAAGACCCTCGTCCACCCGATCGCTGGAAAGCTCGTCCTGGACTGGGACACCCTCGCCGAGACAAGCGACGCCGAGCAGCAGCTGGTGGTGTGGACCGCGGCTGAGGACAGCCCTACACGCAAGGCGCTGCTCTCGCTGGCATCCTGGAGCGATCCCAGTATTGCCAGAAGGTAGTCAGCGACCTCGGCCCTGGCCACGCTCAGGGAACCGGCTCTGTTGCGGTCGATCGAGATAGCGCCCGTCCCCGGCCGTGGCACTGGGCTACAGCGTGGTGCGGTTGCCCTCGGTTCCTCTTCGCTTCCACTCGCTGTGCGTCACCCGGTACTGGTGGTAGACGGATGGCACGCCCGCGAACGGTTCCTCCGCGCCCCTGCCGATATCCACCATTCCGAGCCGTTGAAGTATTCGTACGGACGCAACGTTCGCCTCGAGCGCCTCTGCCCAGATGGATGAGAGCCCGAGCTCTTCGAATCCATACGCGAGCCCCGCGGCCGCAGCTGCCATTCCGAGCCCTTTGCCCCAGCGTTTCGAATCACCGATGGCGAACCCGAGCTCGGATTCGTCGTCCGAGTCACCGTGGAGATCCACATAGCCCACGACATCTCCATCGCAGACAGCCGTCATGCGAAGCAGCGTCGGGTCGGGGTTCTCGATCAGAGCGCGCCACCAAGGCACGAGTTCGTCGATGTCCGATCGGGTTGTCCAGCCGGCGTGAGCGCAGAACCGCGAGTCAGCCGCCCAGGATGCGAACACGTCCGCATCGCTTGCGAGCATGGGGCGCAGTACCACTCCCATCAATCGGTCCTCTCCTGAGACGTACGGGGCGAAGCGCCTGAGACGTACCGGGCGAAGCGGCCGGTCACAGACCGGCTTTCAGCAGTTGCTCCCACCGCCGCGGAATCGGCGCCCTGACCACGAGATCGGTGCCGTCGGGTTTGGGTATGACCAGCTTGGCGGCATGCAGGTAGAGCCCGGCACCGCCACGACTTGCGACCCGACGGTTGAAGCCCTCGTCCCCATAGCGGTCATCACCGGCGATGGGGTGCCCCGCATGCTGCAGATGGACACGGATCTGATGCTTCCTCCCGGTCAGCAGTCGCGCCTCCAGAAGGGTGGCCCGGCTCCCGATGCGCCGCTTGACGCGGACGTGGGTCTCGGCGCGCTGGCCGGCCGGGTCAACGACGACCCGGGCGGCTTCGCGCCGCAGCGGCGCGTCCAGGACCTCCCGCTCCGACGGCCAGGATCCGGCGACCAGGGCCACGTAGTGGCGCTCGATCTCCTCCTCCCCGTCGCGAAGCAGCCCGTGGAGATATCGCAGCATCGAGGGCCTCTTCGCCACGGCGAGCACACCTGAGGTGTCGCGGTCGAGACGATGGCAGAGCTCCAGCTCGGGCAGTTCGGGGCGGAGTTCGCGGAGCGCTTCGATCACACCGGCGGGGACGTCGGTGCCCTTGTGGACCGCCACCCCGGCCGGCTTGTCCACGATCAGCAGGTCCTGGTCCTCGTGGAGAACGGCATTGCGCATCTGCTCGAGCAGGGTCGGCGGGACTCTGCATTGCGGCGCTGCGGTGGAGTCGATCCGCAGTTCCGGGATGTCGATGACATCACCGGCTCGCAGACGGTGATCCTGCGGCGCCTTGCGTCCGTTGACGCGCAGTCGGCCCTGACGCAGGAGGCGGAAGATCAACCCTGCCGGCACTCCTTTGAGGCGGGAGCGCAGGAACTTGTCCAGCCGTCGGCCGGCGTGCTCGCTGTCGATGGTGATCGTGCGGGCCGGCTCCCTGCGGGTGGTGCCTGTCTGAGAAGAGGTCCGTTTCTCCGACCTGCCCTGTCTGCCCCCGTCGGGACGAGAGTCTGCCTCAGACACCATTCACTCCGCCTCGTGGCCGCGCCCGATGGTGGGGCCGCGGCATCAACGTCTCCGATGGCACGGTAGACCATGTTCTCTCACCGCGGCACAGACCGACCCGGGCCGGGATGAGGTCTGCTCCCGGGGCGAGCCTCAGGCCCGGAGAGCTGTCACCGGCGAGCAGGTGCGGCGACGATGATCGGGACCGGTGGCTTACGCCTCGAGCACGTAACGCAGTGTCTCGACCACCTGCTCGGTGGTCGTGCACCAGGCCTGAGCTTCGGCATCCACCTCCTTGAGCGGATGGACGATATCTGCGTCGTGCAGAGTCATGTAGGGCTTACCCAGCGCGGCGCAGTAGCCGGCGTCGAAGGCTGCGTTCCACTGTTTGTACTTGTCCCCGAAGCGCACCACCACCAGATCGCTCTGCTCGATCAGGGTGCGCGTTCGGATGGCATTGACCTTGGCGGACTGGTGATCACGCCAGAACTGGCTGGTGTTCGAGCCCAGATGGTCCCCGGCGGCGTCGCTCGCAGGATGGTCGGTCACCGGCGAGGTGAATTCCACGTCGAGCCCAGCCGCCTCCGCACCACGTTGAATCTCATCACGCCAGTCGGTGTGGATCTCGCCGGACAGATACACAGAAAAACTCATCGCTGAATGC
>Ga0209487_1001321_pt1 | contig 21134 bp, 13 predicted proteins | sample Poulit2012_FD_187524 | JGI IMG/M metagenome (GOLD analysis project Ga0209487, IMG submission 187524) | Agricultural soil microbial communities from Georgia to study Nitrogen management - Poultry litter 2012 (SPAdes) (version 2) | ecosystem: Environmental > Terrestrial > Soil > Agricultural land...
GTGCGTGCATGTAATGCAGTTGGGCTTGCTCGGGGTCGTATTGGCCTTGTGTACAGCGTTTTAATTCCCGTCGAATACTGGTGGGATTCCGATCCAGTTGCCGGGCGATCTGTTGGATAGAAAAGCCGGAAGCTACAAAATTTCGCGGAAACCTTTGGGAGCGAGCTCCCAAAGGTTTTTTAATTCCTCCCAATCGGGCACTTCAAATGTTAATTAGCCCACTATTGTATAGTTGTTGAAAAGAACCCGACTATTTTATGGGAACGCTCCCAAAAAAAATGAGAAGTAAGGTGAGTTAACGAAAATTAAATAAGGAATATTAACAAAATTATAGTATCAATTATGTCATGTATATCATTGTTTATATTAAATATAAGATAAAAAATAATTTTTATTTGACATTCTATTCAAAAATTAACGACATTAATGGGAGCGCTCCCATTAATTGTAAAAGATTGGATCTGAAAGCCGTTTCAATTATTTGAGGTGATACTGTTGGTCTTACACTCAAACATCCTAATGAATTCGGATCCACAACATTCAAAAATGGGGGAGAGTATTGGGGACTACCTCGTAACGTAAATTCATAAATCATGAAAATACCATTACATCATATCAGTAAAAGCACAAGAAGGTTCATTGCCGTTTTGCCTCTTTTGGTTTTGTTTTGTTCGCATAGTTATGCACAGCATATTGTATCCGGTACGGTAACGGATGGTAATACCAATGAGCCGTTGCCCGGGGCAACGATAGTCATTGAAAGCACTCAAGAAGGTACAACAACAGATATTGATGGAAATTATCAGATATCAGTCGATGCAGGTAATGAAACCCTTGTTGTAAGCTATGTTGGGTACAAACAACAAATAATATCTATTGAGGGAAGAACAGAAATAGATATACAACTAGTGGAAGATGTTTTGCTTATCGATGAGCTTGTCGTGACCGGATATAGTACAGAAAGAAGAGGTGAAATTACTGGATCTGTATCTGTTGTAGACGTAGAGGAGGTTGAGAATATACCTACCAGTAATCCGCTACGCACATTACAGGGACGTGTGCCTGGTTTATATGTTGAAACATCAGGAGGGGATCCGTCAGGCCGTGAAAATGAAATTCTAATTCGAGGTTTAAATACTTTAGGGGATAATAGTCCACTCTATATTATAGATGGGGTTTCTACAAAAAACAGTCAGCAAATAGCTGCATTAAGTCCAAATCAAATTGAATCTATTCAGGTTTTGAAGGATGCATCAGCAGCCTCAATCTACGGATCACGTGCCTCAAATGGTGTTATCATTGTTACTACAAAATCGGGAATAGAATCAGGTCTTAATGTGGATTTAACTTCCACATTAACTCCTCAATTTCACACGAGAAGGGTAGATGTTTTAAATACTGCAGATTATGGACGTGCTCTTTGGCAAGCATCAATCAATGATGGTACAAGTCCAGACGCTCATAGTGCACGCTATACCTATGAATGGCATACTAATGAAAATGGTCAAGCTGTCCTTGATGAAATAACTCCTGTAGATTGGATCGCAGGTGATCAATCAGCGGGAATGAGATCTGCAGACACCGACTGGCAGGATGTGTTCTATCGGAGAGGATTAACGAGCTCAAATAATTTGACTATTTCTGGATCAACTGATCAAGCATCTGCGATGTTTAGTTTAGATTATGTTTCGAACCAGGGAATTATTCGATATAACGATTTTCAAAAATTTACGCCCCGAATTAACTCATCTTTTAACTTATTTGATAATAAACTAAGAATCGGTCAGCATCTATCATTATCGGTTACGAATGAGATACCAAGAACTGGTGACCATAATGGTCCGGGAATTGATAATTGGCATAGCGGAACATTAATTGAAAATGCAGCTTATTTGCAGCCAATATTACCAGTATACACTGAAGATGGTGACTGGTCGGGTCCACTAGGTGCTGGATATTCGGATAGGAATAATCCATTACATATGATGTGGATACATCAAGATAATTCTAAGGATGATATGATGGTATTTGGTGATGTATATGCTGAACTAGAACCCATTAGTAATTTAATTGTTAGAACAAGTTTAGGAGTAGATTACACTAGTGGATACTGGAGGGCAATTGAGAAGACTTATCAAACCGGATTTCTAGGAAGGAATGTAAACTATATGGAAAAAAGACAGATACATGATTTGACATGGATTTCAACAACTACGGCTAATTATGCTACTTCTTTAAATCAACATAATATAACAATACTTGCAGGTATAGAAACTCTCAAGAGAGATTTTCAACGAGAAGATATGTATAAAGAAGGCTTTGCAAATCAATCATTAGACTATTTACAATTTGGAGCGGCTACAGGATCTGATATTGTATCTGGAATGAGGACTGGGCATCAGCTAATGTCTTATTTCGGTAAGATAAACTACAATTGGTCTGACAAATATATTTTTTCTTCTACTGTCCGTTTTGATGGTTCTTCTCGTTTTGGTAGTGAAAATAGATTTGGTTTATTTCCAGCTGCAAGTGTAGGCTGGAGGATTAGTGAGGAACCATTTTTAGAGAATGTCGCAGTAGTAGATAATTTATTATTTAGGGTAGGTGTTGGAAGAGTAGGTAATCAAGAGATTGGTGATGAAGCAAGATTTGGATTATACTCAACAGCTTATGGCAGAATGCTAGGAAGACGTAATTATGGAACAGCTTATGATCTTAATGGAGATGGAGGGGGGAGTTTACCCTCGGGTTATGTTCAAATACAACAGCCAAATCCAAATATCAAATGGGAAACCACAGAGGAATTAAATATAGCCCTCGATTATGCTTTGTTTGAGGGGAGTATTTATGGGTCAATAGATTATTTTTACCGTGAGACATCTGATATTCTGACGCAGCCCCCATATCCATGGGTAATTGGTGAAGGTGGAAATCAATGGGTGAATGGAGCTACAATGGAAAACAAGGGGCTTGAATTAGTACTTGGATACCGGGAGGGTTTTGAAAACCTAAATTTCAATATTGAAGCTTCAATAAGTAGGTTTAGAGATAAAATAACTCATTTGCCAGAGGAAGTTGTAGGTTTTTATCCAGGAGATGGAGAGCAAACAATACTTGGCAGATCAGTCACGTCTATATTTGGATATGTTGCAGATGGAATATTTCAGAATCAAGAAGAGGTAGATGCCCACGCTGAACAAACAGGTAAAGGTATAGGTAGAATTCGTTATGAAGATTTGAATGGTGATGGGGAAGTAACACCTTCTGACCGAACTTGGATTGGACATTCATTGCCGGATTTTATTTATGGAATAAATACCGGTCTTAATTATAAGAACTGGAGTTTTTCACTTTTTTTGCAAGGAATTCAGGGGGTAATAGTTAATCAAATAGATTGCTTTACATTCGGTCAAGGAATGAACTTCAACTCTTGTGTTGAGAATGCGTGGACCCCAGATAATTCGGGATCAAATATTCCTAGTCTTTCACTTGTTAATACTAATGATGAAACAAGGCTTTCTACACATAACAGAGTAGATGGTTCTTATCTGAAATTCAGAAATGCTTCTTTGGGTTACACCTTGCCTCAGGAAATAACAGAAAAAGTAAATATTCGAAGACTACGCTTTTTTGTTAATGCAGAAAATTTTCTACTCATAAACATTGGAGATTACAAAGGAGCAGATACTGAATTTCCTGGTTCGCTTTATCCTCAGCCTGTAAGCTTGAGTTTGGGCGTAAACATTTCTCTATAAATTTTCAATCTAAAAACATGCCCCAATGAAAATGAAAGATTTTAAAAAAAGTAATATCAAAATAGGATTAGTGTTATTATCGATTGGCCTGTTAAGCATCGTTACATCATGTTCAGATTTTTTAGACTATAATCCTAAAGGGAAGTTAAGTAGTGAACAGCTTCAAGCTCCTGAGGAAGCTGATGCATTGGTAACAGCAGCTTATGCAGCAATTGGGAATGATGATTGGGCATATGCTTTTACACATCAATGGGTAATTGGAAGTATTCGTTCAGATGATGCATATAAAGGGGGGGGTAGTGTCCCTGATCAAGGTGAGTATGATAGATTTGAGCAATTTTATAATATCCAAGTGGATCAGAGTAGACTGGATATGCTTTGGCGAGCTTTGTATGAAGGAGTTGACAGGGCAAATGAAGCATTGAGACGGCTGGAACCGGTTTCCGAAACGGATTTACCAATAAAGACAATTCGACAAGCCGAAGCTCGATTCATCCGGGGACATTTTTATTTTTTGCTAAAAGTATTATTTAAGTATCCAGTTTGGTTTGATGAAAACTTTCCAAAAGAAGAGTTAAAGAGTCTTGGGAATCGTGAATACACTAATGATCAACTCTGGGATAAAATTGCTGAAGACTTTCAGTTTGCTATTGATAACTTACCAGAAGACCAACCAGAAGTTGGAAGAGCCAATGCGATTTCAGCAAAGGCTTATTTGGCAAAAGTAAGACTTTATCAGGCATATGAACAAAATGAACAACATGCAGTCGTAAATATCAGTCAAAATAGACTTGAAGAGGTGGTAGATTTAACTACTGATGTTATAAACTCAGGGAAATATCAATTAGCCGATGATTTTGCAGAAAATTTTCTGTCTGAATATAACAATTTGTCCGAATCAGTGTTTGCAGTTCAATATTCAGTGGATGATGGTACTCCTGATGGGAGAGTTAGCAAGGTTACCGGATTAAACTATAATATGGCAAGTCCTTATGGTTGCTGTGATTTTCATAATCCAAGTCAAAATATGGTTAATGCCTTTCAAACCGATGATAGCGGTTTACCTTTACATGAAACCTTTAATGAATATTTGCTGAATGATTATCCAGATGATTTTTGGGAGAATAGTGTAGATCCAAGGTTAAATCATACTGTAGGCATAGCAGGTACTCCCTTTAAATATGATCCTGAATTTATTATGACTCCGGAATGGCGCAGGGCTCCTCACATATATGGCACATATTCTACAATGAAAGAAATAGTACATTATAATGATCCAACATTCAGGAAACATGGGGCTTTTCATCATAGTGCATTAAATATTCAGTTAATACGATATGCCGATGTAATTCTCTGGAAAGCCGAGGCATTAATAGAGTTAGGTCGCCATACTGAAGCGCTGCCATTGATAAATCAAATCAGAGAGAGAGCGGCAAACAGTACGAACAGACTAATCTTTAGTGATGGATCACCAATATCAAATTATAATGTACAATCATACATTGATGGTGTTAATTGTAGCTGGACACAGGATTATGCAAGAAGAGCTCTTCGGTTTGAAAGGAGATTAGAATTTGCAATGGAAAGCCCAAGGTTTTTTGACCTTGTTCGGTGGGGTATTGCAGCTGAAACTCTTAATCAATATTTCGAAGATGAAAGAGAATTTGGGTTTGATTTTCTTTCAGAGGCCCAGTTTACAGAAGGTAGGGACGAGTATTTTCCTATTCCTTTAAGACAAATTGAATTAACCGAAGGTGTATATACTCAAAATTATGGGTGGTAAAGATAATCATTCGAATATGATTAAAATGGTCGGGCGCACTTTACTAAGTCATTTTCGGAAGAATCCATATCGGCTGTTTTTCACAAATTTGAAAACTATACGATCCTTAGAAGGGAGTTTTGATACTTAAAGAAAAACCAATCAACAACAGTGAAATTCTTTGGATTGACGCATAGCAGATATGAATAACAGAAAACTGCTGAACGATTGGTATAAAACTAAGAGAAGATCATGGTGCATCTCCGAGTTATTTTCCTCAGCTTTTAAATTACTAAACCCAATATATAATTGACCATGGAAATTTTTAATACTAAAACAAATCTTCTGAAATTAGCAGTTGTATATATAATTCTTCCAATCTATGTACTTACTGCATGTGGTCCAGATACTGAAGAAAAGTTGGGGATTACCGATGAAGATAAGCCTGACTATACCTCCCCTGTTCCACAGTATGAATTTCCTACTACTTTAGAGAAACAAGAAGAAGCGTTAAAGACAAATCCACTGATGCAGCGCTTTGCTGAATCACGGGAAGCATTATCCAGTGATCCTTATCGACCTATCTATCATTTTGTAAATCCCGAAGGCAGATTGAATGATCCCAATGGGCTCTCTTTTTGGAACGGGAACTGGCATCTTTTCTATCAGGCCTACCCACCTGAAGATCCACGCCAGCACTGGGGGCATGCTGTAAGTAAAGATTTGATACATTGGCGTGATCTTCCGCTGGCGATTTACCCTAATCCGGAGAGAGCCGTCTACTCTGGCTCTACATTAGTTGAAGAGGACCGGGTTATAGCTATGTACCATGGGACAGAGGTTGGAAACATGGTGGCCGTATCGGATGATCCACTACTTTTGAACTGGAAAAAAGTTACGGGGGAGGCCGTAATTCCTATTCCGGAAAAAAAGTTAATGATATCTAGTAGTGGAGATACATTACCTCGAGTGTTTGATCCAGCAATATGGAAAAAAGGTGAGATGTATTATTCATTATCTGGGGGAACATTGCCACACGAGCCAAGTGGCAAGCGTGTTCGGGCAAATTTTCTACTTCGTTCACCGGATTTAGAAAATTGGGAGTATATGCATCCATTTGTTGAAGGAGATGATTTTACAATGGTAGGAGACGATGGGGCTTGTCCCTATTTCTGGCCAATTGGTGATCGTCATATTCTATTATTCTTTAGTCATATTAGTGGTGGCCAGTACCTTTTGGGAGACTACGATAAAGAAAGGGATAAATTTGTTACTACCTCACATGGAAAATTTAATCATGGGCCTTATGGCCCAGCTGGGGTACATGCCCCCTCAGCAACTCCTGATGGGAATGGTGGAGTAATTACTATTTTTAATATGAATCCAGGCAAACCAACAGAGGGTTGGGACCAGATCATGACATTGCCCATACGTTTAACTTTGGAGGAAAATGACCAACTAAAAATCGAACCTGCTGGTGATATCGAATCATTGCGCTATGAACATGAGCAGGTTGAACCTATGGTATTACCTGCCAATGAGGAGATTGTCTTTGAGAATATTAATGGGAACGCGATGGAAATTATTGCTGAGATTGATCCACAAAATGCTCAACAAATTGAATTAAACGTGCTACGTTCCCCAAATAGAGAGGAATATACTCGTATTTCTTTTTATAAAAATCGTGGCTACAGGGATAGAGACCTAGGGATTCAGAATAGTTTTATAACTATTGAATCCACCTATTCTTCAGTATTGCCTGATGTTCAATCACGTGCTCCAGAAACTGCACAGTTACATTTAAAAGATGGTGAAACTCTTAAGTTGCGAATATTTATAGATAAAAGTGTAGTAGAGGTATACGCAAATGGGAAACAGTATGCTGCGGTACGTGTATATCCCGGCCTTGACGAGAGTACTGGGGTTTCCATGCGATCCCAAGGTCAAGATAGTGAGCTTATATCCTTGGATGCCTGGCAGATGCAGAACATTTGGAATACAACGCTTGATGAATGGCATCAAAAAGAAGTATGGCGCTGAATATTTTCAGAAAAATACTTTTCACTTCTTAAAATAAGATGAAAAAATGATTCGAATAGCCAAGTACGTGCACATAATATGCATCCTTGTGGTGCTAATGATCAGCAATTCTGTTCTTGCTCAAGAAACGGAAAGGCCTGACTATACCTCTCCTGTTCCACAGTATGAATTTCCTACTACTTTAGAGAAACAAGAAGAAGCGTTAAAGACAAATCCATTGATGCAGCGCTTTGCTGAATCACGGGAAGCATTATCCAGTGATCCTTATCGACCTATCTATCATTTTGTAAATCCCGAAGGCAGATTGAATGATCCCAATGGGCTCTCTTTTTGGAACGGGAACTGGCATCTTTTCTATCAGGCCTACCCACCTGAAGATCCACGCCAGCACTGGGGGCATGCTGTAAGTAAAGATTTGATACATTGGCGTGATCTTCCGCTGGCGATTTACCCTAATCCGGAGAGAGCCGTCTACTCTGGCTCTACATTAGTTGAAGAGGACCGGGTTATAGCTATGTACCATGGGACAGGAGTTGGAAACATGGTGGCCGTATCGGATGATCCACTACTTTTGAATTGGGAAAAGGTAACGGGCAAGGCTGTGATTCCATCGAAAAGTACTACTGGATTTCCTCTTTCATATAGTGTATTTGATCCAACAATATGGAAGAAGGATGGTATTTATTATTCTTTGTCAGCCAGTAGAAGATTAACCGGACCTGGAGGTCAACCCATTAGGGCAAATGACCTCTTTCGATCAAAAGATTTAATCAATTGGGAGCATATGCACGAGTTCGTTAAGGGAGACAGGTTTACGTTGATTGGAGATGATGGGGCTTGCCCATATTTCTGGCCTATTGGGGACCGGTATATATTGAACTTCTTTAGCCATATGAGCGGTGGTCAATATTTGTTAGGTGATTACGACAAACAGAACGATAAATTTGAAGTTACTTCTGGTGGAAAATATAACCATGGGGCAGTTAGTCCTTCTGGTGTTCATGCCCCGTCAGCGACTCCTGATGGGAAAGGTGGAGTAATAATTATTTTTAATATGAATCCGGGAAAGCCTACAGATGGTTGGAATCAAATTATGTCTTTACCACGTAGGTTAACTCTGATTTCAGAAGATGAAATAGGTCAAGAACCAGCTGGAGATATTGAATCGCTACGCTACAATCATCAACAGATTGAGCCAATGACATTACCGGCAAATGAAGAGATCGTTCTGGAAAATATCAATGGGAATGCCATGGAAATAATGGTTGAGTTTGATCCTAAAGAGGCACAAATGGTCGAATTGAATGTATTACGATCACCAGAAAAGGAGGAGTATACACGTATCGTTTTTTTTAAAGAAAAAGGATTTTCTAAAGGGCTAGACTATACATCTGGATCTCAGACCGCTCTGATGCCCGATGATTTGGTAAGTTTGGTCACAGGTGAGAAACCCAAACCTCGAACTCCAAGAAACCGATCCAGTTTGATAATGATAGAATCTTCCTTTTCATCTACACTTCCTGACGTACAATTACGTGCACCTGAAGTAGCTCCGTTTCAATTAAATCCAGACGAAACTGTTAAGCTTCGAATATTTATTGACAAAAGCATTGTAGAAGTTTTTGCAAATGGAAAACAGGTCGTGGCAATGAGGGTTTATCCTGGTCTTGAAGAGAGCACTGGAGTTTCCATACGATCCCAAGGTCAAGATAGCGAGCTTATATCGTTGGATGCCTGGCAGATGAAAAATATATGGGATACAACACTTGAAGAATGGCACCAAAAAGATGTATGGCGCTGAATAATTTCAGAAAAATACTTTTCACTTCTTAAAATAAGATAAAAAAATGATTCAAATAGCTAAATACGTGAACATGATTTGCATCCTTGTGGTGCTAATGATCAGTACCCCTGTTATTGCTCAAGAAAACGAGGAAAGACCAGATTATACTTCTCCAATTCCACAGTATGAATTTCCAACTACTTTAGATGAGCAGGAAGAAGCGTTAAAGACAAATCCATTGATGCAGCGTTTTGCTGAATCGAGGGAGAAGTTATCCAGTGACCCTTATCGGCCCATTTACCATTTCGTAAACCCAGAAGGCAGATTGAATGATCCCAATGGTCTCTCTTTTTGGAATGGGAATTGGCACTTATTCTACCAGGCCTATCCGCCCGAGGATCCGCGCCAGCATTGGGGACATGCCATCAGCAAAGATCTTGTTCACTGGCGGGATCTTCCACTGGCAATTTATCCCAATCCGGAAAGAGCCGTCTATTCTGGTTCTACCTTGGTGGAAGAAGACCGGGTTATAGCTATGTATCATGGTACAGAGGTTGGAAATATGGTTGCAGTGTCGGATGATCCGTTGCTTTTGAATTGGGAAAAGATAACGGGCGAAGCTGTAATACCCATCAGTGATCCTTCTGGTTTTCAACTACCATATGTAGTTTATGATCCGAATATTTGGAAGAAAGATGGTGTTTATTATTCAATATCTGGTGGAAGGGCGAACAAAGGACCGGATGGGAAACCTGTTGCTGAAGGGTACCTTTTTCGTTCGGAAGATTTAGAAAACTGGCAATACATGCATTCCTTTGTTGAAAATGATCATTTTACTCAAATAGGAGATGATTACGCTTGCCCATATTTTTGGCCGATTGGTGATAACGGGAAATATATTATGCCATTTTATAGTCACATGAGTGGAGGTCAGTATATCCTTGGTGAGTATGATAAACAACGAAACAAATTCATTGCAACCGACCACGGTAAGTTTAACCATGGGCCAAGTACTCCTTCTGGAGTACATGCACCATCTGCGACACCGGATGGAAATGGGGGGGTAATTACTATTTTCAACATGAATTCTGGTTTCCCTACTGAAGGTTGGGACCAGATTATGACTTTGCCCCAACGATTAACTTTAAGCGAAAGTGAAGAGTTGAGAATTGAGCCAGCTGGAGACATTGAATCATTACGCTACAATCATCAACAGGTTGACCCAATAATACTACCGGCAAATGAAGAGATCGTTCTGGAAAGTATCAATGGGAATGCCATGGAAATAATGGTTGAGATTGATCCTAAAGAGGCACAAATGGTCGAATTGAATGTATTGCGATCACCAGAAAAAGAGGAATTCACAAAGATTTCAATATACCCAAACAATGGATTAACTGATGGGCGAACTTATTGGCAAGATAACCAATGGAATCATACAAGAAAGAGTCAGATTACTCTTGAAACTGCCTATTCATCGACTAATTCTCAAGCAAGACCCCGTGCACCCGAAACGGCCCAGTTAGAGTTAGAGGACGGCGAAACTATTAAATTGCGTGTTTTCATCGATAAGAGCGTAGTTGAAGTATTTGCTAATGAAAAGCAGTATGTCGCGGCACGGGTATATCCCAGTCGCGAAGAAAGTGTTGGTGTATCATTGCGTTCTCAAGGGGGAGACGGCAGGTTAATATCATTTGATGCCTGGCAAATGAAGAATACCTGGAATGCTTCACTTGAAGAGTGGCAAAAGAAAGCCATTTGGCGTTGAGCAATTTTATCAGTTTAACCTCAAAAGTGTAAAGTCATGTTGTATCACAATAAAATTACATTAAGTCGATCTATAAGGTCTTTAATCTTTAGTGTGCTATTTACTCTTGTTTCACTACCGCTACTAGCACAGAAATTAAGTAAGCAGATCTATATACAGGAGGGAGATAACTACTTAAATTTTCCAATAGTAGGATGGAGCGATGAATTCGAGGGAGATTATAAAGTGATGCGAGTGATCCATGAAGGTAAGGTTTTAGATGAATTTAGGATTAGTCTTGCTAATAATAATCCTGATTGGTGGGCCTTTTTTCCTGTAACAGATTATCAGGGGGAATTTCTAACCGTAGAATTAGATGATCCTTCAGGGAAGGCTGGACTTGATCAGGTTTTTGCAGATCCGGGGTTTCCGGGAGAAGATGATTTATATAAGGAAAGGTATCGACAGCAAGTTCATTTTTCTTCAAGGCGCGGATGGATTAACGACCCAAACGGTTTAATCTGGTATAATGGTGAGTGGCACCTCTTTTACCAACACAATCCCTATGGATGGGCTTGGGGGAATATGCATTGGGGGCACGCAGTAAGTACGGACTTGGTTCACTGGGAAGAATTGTCAGATGTATTTTATACACCCAGTATCCGAAATATGGCTTTTTCCGGTGGTGCCGTATTTGATCCAGAGAATATTGCTGGTTTTCGTAAAGACGGAGTGGATCCGCTTATTGTCTCATATACTCGTACAGGTTCCGGAGAGCATTTGGCAATGAGTTATGACAATGGCAGAACATTTGAGGAGTATGAAGGAAACCCGGTGGTTGAACACCGTGGCAGAGACCCAAAAATATTTTGGTATGAGCCAGGAAACCATTGGGTAATGATTGTCTACGATTCTTCACATTATCGTGAATTGGCTGAGGGAGAAGAGGCAATGATATATCAATTTGCTATTTATACTTCTGATGATATGAAAGAGTGGGAGTATCAGTCAGCGGTTTCAGATTTTTGGGAATGTCCCGAATTGTTCGAATTACCAGTAGAAGGTAAGCCTGGAGAAACCAAATGGATGATGCATGATGCATATGGCAAATATCTTATTGGTGATTTCAATGGAAAGGAATTTACTCCTGAGCAACCTATGCGAAGATTTGAATACGGTGAATCATTTTATGCTTCTCAAACATTCAGTAATGTGCCTGAAGAAGATGGTAGAAGAATTCAGATTGGCTGGTTTCGTACGGCAACACCTTATATGCCTTTTAACCAAAGCATGGGCTTTCCTGTAGAATTAAAGTTGAAAAAAACTGCATTGGGTTATCAGGTGACACCAACTCCGGTTGAGGAGATCAACAAACTGCATGGAAGAAGTTATAAGCTTGAGAATGTGGTGATAAATGATACCACTATTACCTCCCCTCTACGTGGTAACCAACTACATATTATTGCTGAATTTGATAAAGGAGCAGCTGTTCAATTTGGGCTGAATATTAATGGTTATGAGATTTCATATGATATGTTAAAAAGTACAATCTATTCTGCTGCCGCTGAAAAAAATATTTATGCAGGAGAACAAATAGTCGGACCCTATGAAACATATTTTGCAACAAACCACAATATAAAGTTTGAAGTAATAGTAGACAGAATGGGAATTGAAACCTTCGTGAACGACGGCGAGCTATATTATATGAACGAATATAATTCTGTGGATGAGGATCATAAGTTGGAAGTATTTGCACGAGGTAGAGGACCAACCAAGCTTTTGATTAAAAACTTTGAAGTATATGAATTAAACTCAATTTGGCACAACTCAAGCATAACAAATGAAGACTGATGAATCTGCCAAATTGCCGCATTATCTCTTAATCTGACAGATTTCAAATTGAAAAATAAACTTACAACCATCACAAATATATATGAAAATGAAATCATTTATACAGGTATTAATCTTGGTTTGTTTTACAATTCCTACGGTTGCTCAAAATATATCTAAACAGATACCTATCAAAGAAGATGATAAATATCTTCATTTTCCAGTGAAGGGATGGAGTAGTGAAGAGGACGACGATCACAAGATGATGCGTATAATACATAATGGGCAAACCCTCGACGAATTTTCCATCAATCTTGCAAAAGGGGCTCCTGATTGGTGGGCCTTTTTTCCTGTAACAGATTATCAGGGGGAATTTCTAACCGTAGAATTAGATGATCCTTCAGGGAAGGCTGGACTTGATCAGGTTTTTGCAGATCCGGGGTTTCCGGGAGAAGATGATTTATATAAGGAAAGGTATCGACAGCAAGTTCATTTTTCTTCAAGGCGCGGATGGATTAACGACCCAAACGGTTTAATCTGGTATAATGGTGAGTGGCACCTCTTTTACCAACACAATCCCTATGGATGGGCTTGGGGGAATATGCATTGGGGGCACGCAGTAAGTACGGACTTGGTTCATTGGAAAGAGTTGCCTGCGGCCTTGTTTTCTCCTGATCACAGCCATATGGCATTTTCTGGTGGTGCCGTGGTAGATCCAGAGAACACATCTGGATTCAGAAGAAATGGGATCGATCCACTTATTGCAACTTATACAAGAACCGGATCGGGTGAACATCTTGCACTCAGTTATGACAATGGAAGAACTTTTGAAGAGTATGAAGGAAATCCTGTGGTTGAACACAATGGGCGCGATCCTAAAGTTTTTTGGTATAAGCCAGGAAACCATTGGGTGATGATTGTCTGGAGTCAGGATTCTTCAAATAACCGGGAAATGAGTAACGGCGAAAGAGTCAGAGAGTATCAGCATTCAATTTATACATCCGATAATTTGAAAGATTGGAAATACGAATCAGGGATTACAAGTATGTTCGAATGTCCGGAATTATTTGAATTACCTGTAGAGGGAGAGCAAGGTGTCAGTAAATGGGTCGTGTATGATGCAGATGGCAAGTATTATATTGGTGATTTTAATGGAAAAGAATTTACAATAGAGCAAGGATTAAGAGAATTTGATCATGGTGGAGATTTCTACGCATCACAAACATTTAGTAATGTTCCTGAGGAAGACGGAAGAAGAATTCAGATAGGGTGGTTTCAAACTACGACACCTTTTATGCCTTTTAATCAAAGCATGACTTTTCCTACTGAATTGAAACTAATAAAATCAGATAATGAATATATACTTGCCCCGACACCTGTAAAGGAAATCCAGAAGTTGCATAATGAAAGTTATAAAGTTGAAAATATAGCCTTGGATGATTCGACATTTGTTTCCCCAATACACGGGGATCAACTACATATAATTGCTGAAGTTGACCGTGGCGATGCTATTCGATTTGGATTGGATATAAACGGATTTGAATTTATGTATAATGACTTTCGATCGACGCTAAATGATACTTTTTATCCTACAGAAGGTAAAAATATGAAATTTGAAGTTATCGTCGATAAAATGGGAATGGAAGTCTTTGTTGATGATGGGAAGCTTTATTATGCTTTTGAGCATAACTCTGTTGATAATGAACAGGGTTTTAAAATTTCTGCAGATCGTAAAATAGTGATAGAAAATCTGGAAGTGTATAAACTCAATTCTATTTGGACTAAGAATTGAAAAATGTTGAAAACTCTGAGGTTTTTAATCAAAGATAGTCCTGTTCTATTATATGCTTGGGAGTATCAGATCAGATTCTTAAAGAATAGTATCAATCATACGCATTTAGATAAATTTATATGACTCAGGAAAAAAAAGTACAGTCATGGATTTTATTTTTAACTATTAAAATGAAGCTATTCACAGCGTGCAAATCTGATAAAAATACAGATACTATTTATGATGCTGAAGCTATTAATAAACACCTTGAAACGAATGTTGCATTTAGTGAGCCATACCGTCCTCAATTCCATTATACTCCAAAAATAAACTGGATGAATGATCCTAACGGCCTGGTTTATTATAACGGCCAGTATCATCTTTTCCATCAATACAATCCGTTCGGAAATAGATGGGGATTCATGAGCTGGGCGCATGCTGTTAATGATGATTTGGTGCATTGGGACCATCGGCCAGTTGCTATTCCCTATGGTCCTGAAGAGAATGAAGGTATTTTTTCTGGAAGTGCTGTTGAGGATTACAATAATGCCTCGGGGTTTGGTGATGGTAGCACCCCGCCGATTGTAGCTATATATACTAGTCATTATTCTCTTGATAACAACATTACCGATCAAGCCCAGTCCCTTGCCTACAGTATCGATGGGGGGGAAACATTTATCAAGTCTTCTGATAATTTGATTAAATGGGAATATTTAAGCGATTTCGGGCCCGTGGGTGCGGTAGAAGGCATCTGGGAATGTCCCGCCTTCTTTCCTTTGGCAGTGGATAGTGATTCTAATAATATGCGTTGGGTACTTCATGTGGACATGAATCCCGGTGCAATTGCTGGTGGTTCAGGGTCTCAATTTTTTGTGGGTGATTGGGATGGAACCCAGTTTATTCTGGATGAATCTATTTCTGGTGAAAACATTATCTGGGGGGATTATGGTACTGATTATTACGCAGCGATTTTTTGGAACAACATTCCAGATGAAGATGGCCGTCGCATAATGATTGGCTGGATGAACAACTGGATGTATGCTAATAATATTCCTACTTATCCTTGGAGAAGCGAACAGTCTATCCCACGATCCATACATCTGGAAACAATTGAAGATAATATTAAAGTAATTCAGCGACCCATTAAAGAGTTGCAAACACTTCGTAGTGATCATGTACAGTTACAAAATGTAAGCTTTGGTGAAGAAGATAATTCTCTATCGGATGAGGGTATAACTGGCAAGGCATATGAAATAATTGTTGAATTGGAACCAGGCAGTGCTGAAATTTCAGGATTCAAACTTAGGGCTGCTAATGGTGAAGAAACGATGGTTGGGTATGACACCCTGAATAAAACTGTATTTGTTGATAGAACAAATTCGGGTCAGGACGATTTTCATAAACAATTTGCCAAACGAAATGATAGTCCAGCGAGACTGATAGGCGGCAAAGTGACGCTTCACATTTTTGTGGATTGGTCATCAATTGAAGTGTTTGTTAATGACGGCGAAGCCGTTATTACAAATCGTATTTTCCCCGATCCAGAAAGTCAGGATGTAATTCTGTTCACCTAAGGCGGCACGGCCAATGTGAAAAGTCTTGATTTCTGGTCGTTGAAATCTATCTGGAATTAATCTTTAACTACGAACATGTGAATTCATTAAAAGAACCAAACGGCGGCGGGGATAATAACTCGTCGAATTCGACAATAGATGAAACCACACCAAAATTCCAATTGAAATCCACACTCAAAGATCTTGAAAAAGCTACAGGTGTTTCAAAATCAACAATTTCAAGAGTTTTTAACGAACCGGATAAAGTTAAAACTTCGACCCTACAACTTGTTAAGAGAAAAGCTAAAGAAATTGGATATATACCTAGCAGGGTTGCCAGAAGGCTTCAGGGAGGAATAGGGAATGCCAAAGTAATCGGATTGATAATTCCCGATATTTTAAACCCATTTTTTGCAGAAATAGTACGGGGTGTAGAAGATATTGCGATGGATAAAGGATATTCTTTAATTCTGAACAATTCTGATGAAAATGTTGAAAGGCAGCGACTTTGTTTGGATACATTACGAATGGAGGGAGTTGATGGCATTATTCTGCCTCCGGCAGAAGGTGAAGACGAGTATGTTAAAGAATTAGTAGAAGGTGGCCTGAATATAGTTTTCATTGATAGGAAAATGTATAATTTATCTGTGGATTCCATACTATCTGATAATGAGAAAGGGGCTTATATTGCCGTATCCCATCTAATTAAATTAGGGCACAAAAGAATAGCCTACATCAGTGGTATACCATCTATTTCAACTACTCAGGAACGATTGCGTGGATATAAAAAAGCTTTCAAAGAGCATGGAATTGACCTTGATATATCTTTGATTGTTATGGGAGATTCAAAACAGAAAAGTGGGGAAGAACTAACAACTGAACTCTTGGAGATGCCGGAACCCCCAACTGCAATTTTTACTGGAAATAATATGATAACTTTAGGTGCTTATATGGCATTTAATCGTCTTGGAGTTAAAGTTCCTGAAGAAGTAGCGCTCGTAGGATATGATGATGTGCCTTGGGCGGATGCTCTTAACCCGCGACCAACCGTTATCGATCAATCAACCTATGAAATTGGTCGGCGGGCTGCAGAGACGCTCATATCAAGAATACAAAACCCTGAGTCCTCACCTGTTACAACAATGATCAATCCTAAATTAATCGTGCGGGAGTCGTGTGGTGCAAAAGAAATATAGAATTATAAGTATAGGTGAAATCTTATGGGACGCCATGCCCTCGGGGCTATTTCTTGGTGGTGCTCCATATAATGTGGCTTATCACCTTGCCCGGTTAGGAAAAGAGGTAGGACTGATCAGCCGCGTGGGCAAAGACGATCTTGGCACTGAAGCAATTAAAAGGGCCACCCTTCATGGCATCAGCACCGACCTTATTCAGTTTGATGATTATTTGAATACTGGCTTCGTTGAAGTAACCCTAAGAAATAACGGGACTCCTGATTATACCATCAAAAGACCCGTAGCCTGGGATGAGATTACATTAAATGAACATATGGTAGATTCCATACAATTAGCTGATGCGGTTATTTTCGGAACACTTGCACAGCGTTCTGAAACTTCGAAAAAATCTATACAACAGCTTGCTACGGTAAATTGTCTGAGAGTACTGGATTTAAATCTGAGATTTCCGTTTGTGGATCGTAATGTGGTAGAAGATTCTTTAAAAATGGCTGATATCCTAAAAATTAATGAGGATGAACTTGAAATGTTGCAAAGTTGGTTTCAGCTTTCCAATGATCCCAAAAAAAGTTTAAAAACATTGGCAGTAATGTTTTCACTGGAATTGGTTTGTGTGACACGAGGTGGTAATGGCGCCATGCTATGGGGTAATGGAGAATGGCTTGCCAGCAAAGGATATAATGTGGAAGTTGCTGATACAGTAGGTGCTGGTGATGCTTTTTTGGCCTCGATTGTTTCTGGGTACTTGGAAAAAGTTCCAGCTCAAAAACTTCTTGAATATTCTAATCGACTGGGGGCATATGTTGCTGGTTGCAATGGGGGTACTCCGTTATATTCTGTTCAATCATTATCTGATATTGTTTCTTTGCCATTAAAAAAAGTGGAAAGGAATTCTAACTATTAGTTACTAATTATAGATTAATTCAAGTAACCAAAATGATAAAAACAAAATCTATTGTTCTATCGGCGATTACCGCCTCACTGGCTGGCTTTCTTTTCGGTTTCGATACAATCGTTATATCGGGTGCAGATCAACCAATCCAGCAGCTTTGGCAAATGAGCGATCTATTCCACGGCACATTCATCATGTCGATGGCGCTTTGGGGAACGGTTATCGGCGCGTTGTTTGGGGGTATTCCATGCGACAAATACGGAAGACGAAAAACACTGTTTTGGATTGGGATTTTCTACTTATTGTCAGCAGTGGGATCAGGTCTAGCCCCGGATCCATACATCTTTTCTTTTTCCCGGTTTATTGGTGGGCTGGGAGTAGGCGCCTCATCCGTTGCTGTCCCGATTTACATTTCGGAAATCACTCCGGCCAACAACCGAGGGAAGCTGGTGGCCTTGTACCAGTTCAATATCGTATTTGGGATTCTGGTCGCATACCTCTCCAATTATTGGCTGGGAGCCACACTGGGCGAAAACGCCTGGCGCTGGATGCTTGGAATTGAAGGTATTCCGGCTGCGATCTACTGTTTTTTTGTAATCGGTATTCCTGAAAGTCCGCGATGGCTGGCAATCAAGAAAGGAGATGAATCGACCGCCCGAAAAATTTTGCAGCAACTTAATCCAAAAGAGAATATCGAAAAGTTGATGACCGAGATTGCCAAATCGGTCTCTGGTGATCCGGGTGTATCCAAATTCTTTTCAAAGAGATTTCAGTTCCCGATTATGTTGGCATTTCTATTGGCGTTTTTTAATCAATGGTCAGGGATAAATTTTGTGCTTTATTATGCGCCGAGAATATTCGAACAAGCCGGAATCGCAGCAAGCGATGTACTTGGAGCGTCGGTACCGATTGGGGTTGTAAATTTGATCTTTACTCTTATTGGAATGTACCTAATTGACAAAGCCGGCCGAAAAATGCTTATGTACATTGGCTCATTCGGCTACATCGCTTCGTTACTTGGTGTAGCCTGGGCCTTTTCTACTGGTGCCGAAGGGACGATTGTGGTTGCCTTTATAACAGCATTCGTTGCATCTCATGCCATTGGACAGGGGGCTGTAATCTGGGTATTTATTTCAGAGATTTTTCCTAATACCGTTCGGGATTACGGAATGTCTTTCGGTTCGGGAACCCATTGGGTGTTTGCTGCAATTATAACACTGATAACTCCATCTGTTTTAAGTGCATTCTCAGGGGCACAAATCTTTTTCTTCTTTGCATTCATGACTTTCCTGCAACTGCTGTTCGTTTGGAAGATCATGCCTGAGACTAAGAATATTACACTCGAAGAGATGGAGGTGAAATTAGGTATCAGCCGAGAGATAGTGGAAAAAGAAAAATGAAACAAGGAATAGATTTTTAATCTTGATATTCGATTTATAAATGTTGCTCAATAATATCGATTGTTAATTTATTTAGCATAGAACCTAAGTAGTGTATGTGATTACACATAAAAGTCAAACAGATTCTCCGATTGCGATTCAATTCATTCTATTTGGAGGGAGTATAAACAAAAACTTTACAAATTTGAACGAAGCAGTTATAAAAAATTTGACTAATACTTTTTGTACTTAAATATGTATTAATAATAGAATTGTAGTTTAACGATTAACCCTTTTGGTGGTTGATCCGTCATATTCATACTGTCATAGTAACCCATGTTTGATAGATGAGCAAAATTCCGGGCAATGATGGCTAATTAACATTTGAAGTGCCCGATTGGGAGGAATTAAAAAACCTTTGGGAGATCGCTCCCAAAGGTTTCTGCGAAATTTTGTAGTTTCCGGCTTTCCTCTACCAAAATTCGAGCACATGAAGACCTACAAACACCTCTCGCTTCACGAAAGATACCAAATTGCTGCCTGCTATCGCAATGTATCCACCCGACCAACTACATGTTTCTGTGTTGTTGAATCCTTTGTAGCTTTCCAATAAAAGCTATGGAAAAAACAAAAGCAGAAAAAATGTATGCCCTGATTGACCAGTGGAGAGCAAGTGGGAAAACTCAGAAAGTCTTCTGTGGGGAGCACGATATTAAGGTAGGAACCTTTGGGTGGTGGGTAGCCCGTAAAAAACGAGACGAGTCCTTGGACAGTGGATTTGCTCTGGTGGATATGGCTGGGCAACCGGGCAGTGGCAAGGTGGAGATTACCTATCCTAATGGCGTTCGTATTTCCCTTGGGCATCCGGATTTGGCTCTGATCGCCCAGCTGATCACCCTTTGCTGATGTTCTGCCTGAACTCTTCCCACCGCTACCATTTGTATCGCGGAGTCTGCGATATGCGCAAAAGCTTCAACGGGCTGTCGGGGCTGGTTCGCAATGAACTGAACAGGGACCCGGCCAGCGGGGAGGTGTTTGTATTTTTGAATCGCCGTCGCACCCTGATGAAGCTGCTGCATTGGGAGGCCGGCGGGTTTGTGCTCTATTACAAACGCCTGGAAAAAGGCACCTTTACCCCGCCTGTTATGGGCCCCGGCCAGAGTGTGGTTCGCTGGCCCCAGCTGGTAATTCTGGACAAGCTGACCCCTCATTCTGGTGAAACTGACCCCCTTTAGACTTCGTCGCATTGATTCAATAGCTATGACAATATTACTGTTTTTTTCTCATGCTTTCACCACGTAATTCTATCCGATGTGCGGTGTGGATTAAACGGTCTAATATGGCATCGGCCACCGTACTTTCTCCGATTACATCATACCAGTTGGTTACCGGGAGTTGACTAACAATAATGGTGGCCATTTTCTGA
>Ga0209487_1001322_pt1 | contig 21120 bp, 36 predicted proteins | sample Poulit2012_FD_187524 | JGI IMG/M metagenome (GOLD analysis project Ga0209487, IMG submission 187524) | Agricultural soil microbial communities from Georgia to study Nitrogen management - Poultry litter 2012 (SPAdes) (version 2) | ecosystem: Environmental > Terrestrial > Soil > Agricultural land...
TTGTGGAACTACTTTGTGATTATCGTGCCATGAGACAGGCCTTGTGGAACTACTTTGTGATTATCGTGCCGGGAGACGAGGCTTGTGGAACCACCTTACGATTATCGTGCCATAAGACGAAGCTTGTGGAACTACTTTATGATTATCGTGCCGGGAGACGGGCCTTCTGGAACTACTTTGTAATTATCGTGCCAGGAGACGGGCCTTCTGGAACTACTTTGTAATTATCGTGCCAGGAGACGGAGCTTAAGGCATCTCCTAGTGGCTCTTATGATGTGAGAACGGCTATTTACTCTAAATAATTAATTTTTATTTTAATTGGTGAATCCATAGATATTTTAGAAGATATTACAGAAATTTATATGTTCTTGATGAAATATACTTTTCAAATAAGGAAATTATTGATGAAAACAAATCTAATGAGTGCTAATTTCACTGTTTATTTAAATGATTAATCCCATAGTGGTATAGCAGCACTTAGAGCATATACGATTGAATCAGAAAATCCAATCTTTCTGTAAATAGCAATTTAGAAGAGTTTGAAGATAAATGAACGGATACAGATATAGAAGGAAATAAAATGGAGAGAATATAAAAGAAGAGGAAATAATATTCTCTCCTGTCCAAGTAAATGACGAATAGCTTAATTTGAAGCAAAACAGATGTTAGTTAAATATACAATATTAGGTATTCTATTTATTTTTCAATGAAAAGTTAGACATTTTAATCTTAAGCAAACGCGCTCATTTGCGGTACAATTATTTATTAGCAATTGCTTCAAATGTGATTATCTGCGTTGAATCTGTGGGATATTCTCCGTGTTTATAATCCGCTGAGATGATAATATCTTCAAAACCAACTTGTTCAAGGATTGTCTTAAACTCCTCAACTCCATACCAACGAAGTGGGAATCTTTCTAGCTCTGACTGTGTTAATTGACCATTACTCCATTTTTCATATCGGTTATGGGTAATGGTATATTGGTTAATAAAATCTACTTCAACTATCTTACTTTCTAAAGTGATAATCTCATCATTCTGTGATTTCCAAGTTCTTGTCGATGTGTTAGCACCCACCGTTAGATCTGTTTGTAAAAAGATATCTAAAATAAGTTTGCCGCCATCAGAGAGATGATTATAAAAGTTTTTCAGAGCACTAAGAGAATCTTCTCTTTTATGTAGCAACAAAAATGTTCCAGTTGGTACGATAATTGCCTCATATTCTGTATCCAACGAAAAAGATTCCATTTTTGCTTCAAATAATTTCGGGTGTAGACCTCTACTTTCACAGTTATTACGGCAAATTTTTAACATTTCACCGGAGACATCAAAACCATCAACTCTCAATCCCTTTTTTAGGAGTGGAATGAGAATCCGACCTGTACCAACCCCTGGTTCAAGAATGCTACCCTCACAGGCAGCCAATCTTTCACTGTAAAATTCAACATCTCCAAATGAAAGACCAATAAATTTGTCTATATCGTATACCTCAGAAGAAAGTTTATTATAATAACCCAACATATACCTTTTCCCCTTCCTCATCTTCACTCTGGCTAATCTTTTTATTACAAAAGAAGATTAGTTCCTCCACAATTAGGTTCATTTGTGAAACAAAGATTATTTGGATTCATCATTCTTATAATCATACTATCAAATTTATTAAATAACAAATATATCATGAAGAAATAAAGGGAGTTGTTTCTCCTTTTAACACTTCTTTATAACTACTTTAACTACTATTATTTATTATACTATGGTTAAAACATCACCACTTGGATGCTGATCTGCCACAATAATACTAGTTGCATTATTAAGTATCACTGATTTAAACACCTCACGTGGATGTACTATGGAAGCATTTAACGAACCAACACAGAAAAGATGAATGCAACAACATTATTTTTCGTATTTAAAAAAGCACCAGCACAAGGCTGATGCTTTAAATGTATTAAATTCTTTTTGATCGATAATAGTAATACTATTAACGTTTTGAGAATTGTGGAGATTTACGTGCTTTTTTACGTCCTGGTTTGTAACGTTCTTTCATTCTTGAGTCACGTGTTAAGTAACCTTCTTCTTTTAATGGTGCACGGAAATCTGGATCTACGGTTAATAGTGCTCGAGCAATTCCATGACGAACAGCTCCTGCTTGTCCAGCATAACCTCCACCGTGAATATTTGCACGTATATCATAGCTGCCTTCTGTACTTGTAGCAACTAATGGTTGTTTGATAATTGTTTGTAAATAGTCATATGGTAAGTATTCTGAGATATCTTTACCATTTAATTCAATTTTACCTGTACCTGGTGTCAAAATAACACGAGCTGTTGAATTTTTACGACGACCAGTTCCAAAATATTGTACTTGTGCCAATGTGGATTTCCCTCCTTAGATTAAATCAAGTTTGTAATGTCAAGTTTTTCTGGTTGTTGCGCTGTGTGTTTGTGCTCTGGACCAGCGTAAACATGTAATTTTTTACCCATTTTACGTCCAAGAGAATTCTTAGGAAGCATTCCTTTAATTGAAGTTTCAATTAAACGTTCTGGTTTATCTCTACGCATATCTCCAGCAGAAACTTGAGTTAACCCACCAGGATATCCAGAATGACGTGCATATAGTTTATCCGTTGCTTTTTTACCTGTTAATTTAATTTTTTCTGCATTAACAACAATTACATTGTCCCCTGTATCCACATGAGGAGTGTAAGTTGGTTTATTTTTTCCGCGTAAAATTGAAGCAACAACTGTTGAAAGACGTCCCAAAGAAATATCTGTTGCGTCAACAACATACCATTTGCGTTCAACTTCAGCTGGTTTAGCCATATAAGTTCGCACTTGTTTTCCCTCCAAAATAATCTAGAATCTTTTAATCATTATCTAAATCTTTGTTCCGAAAGACTTGATAACTTTTAATTTCATAAATAATATTCGTTTAAGTTTATTGTTTTCTCAAGATAAGTTCCGGGGCTTATCATGGCGGTAAACAATACCATCAAGTATATTACCTTGAATCAGGCTCAATGTCAAGGTTTAGGAAAGAATTTTCTTTCGTTTTTTACTAATCATTTTATTTAATAATTAACTTTCTCTAGTCTCAAGCCTTGCGGGCCAATAGTCGGTCCAGCAGCGTTTCTATCTTTAGCTTCAAGAATCTCTCTCATTTCTTCAACTTCTCTACGTCCATCCGCAATTTCTAAAACTGTTCCTACGATAATGCGAATCATATTGTATAAAAAGCCATCACCATGAAACGTAAAGACCCATTCCTTCGTCGCCTCATCAACCGCCAAAGTCGCTGCATAAATCGTCCGTACTTTATCCACCTTATCCGTTTTTGTTGAACAAAAGCTTGTGAAATCATGAGTACCAACAAGAATAGATAAAGCCATTTTTGCTTTTTCTTGATTCAATGGATATGGATGATGCAACGAAAAATTTCGAGTAAACGGATTTCTTACTGGTTGATTATCCACACGATAACTATACACTTTGCTTTTTGCATAATAACGCGCATGGAAGTCATTTTCGACGCGTTCCAAAGAAAGAACCGAAAGATCATCAGGTGTGAGTATGTTCAAAGCCTTGAACAATCCCTCTTGTGGAATGGTGTTTGTATAATCGAAGTGGAGAACCATCTGCGCCGCATGCACCCCCGCATCGGTTCGACCAGCAGGATGAATTCGTGTGAAATGGCCTTTATTGATTTGTGCCAAAGCTTTCTCCAAATCTCCTTGGACCGTTCTTCCATTCGGCTGGATCTGAAAGCCTGAAAAATTTGTTCCGTCATAAGCCACCGTCGCCTTGTATCGAATCATATTTTCTGATTCCATCTATTCCCCTCCGACCCTAAATTCTCTCTTCTTCCTTCGGTAAATGACCCCAAACGCCTAAACTATGAAGCGAGCGCTTAGTAGCAAAACAGTCACGATTCCAAAAATTCCAAATGTATAATAATCACGATTGGTCCACTCTAGCTGACGTAGTTTTGTCCGATGATCACCACCGCGATATCCACGCGCTGTCATAGCCACTGCTAATTGATCTGCACGATCAATTGAGCTAATAAATAAAGGGATGAGTAGAGGAACAATTTTTTTCATTCGTTCAAATAAATTTCCTTCATCAAAGCTTACCCCACGCGCTTTTTGGGCATTCATAATTTTTTCAGTTTCCTGCATTAACGTTGGAACAAATCGCAAGGCAATCGATAAAATAAGGGCAATTTCTTGTACAGGAACTTTTAGTCGCTTTAAAGGTTTTAATAAGTATTCAATACCATCTGCAATCTCTAGTGGAGTAGTCGTAAGTGTTAATATAGTGGACATCATAACAATCATTACAAACCGTAAAATAATTAAGATTGCATTGATAATTCCTTCTAAAGTTATACTGAACCAACCAAACTCAATAAGCACAGTGTCCCCTTGTGCAAAAATCAGCTGAAAGAATACAGTAATTAATATCAGCAAAGCTAAGGGCTTAAGCCCATTAATATAATAACGAATAGGGATTTCAGAAATTTTAGCTGCGAATAATACAAATCCTAGTAAAATTAAATACGTCCACCAACTGCTGGCCATAAAAATCAATACAATAAACCACATAGAAGCAACTAATTTTGTTCGAGGATCTAAGCGGTGAATATAGGAATCTCCAGGAACATACTGGCCTAAAATTAACTTATCCATCCGATCTCACCTGCTTATCTGTGCGCTCTTTTTTTGGAAGGTTTATTTTTTTAACAATCATTTGCGTTAATTCATCCAGCGTTAAGGGTAATTCATCATACGACCAATTAGGATTTTTGGCTAATTCTTTTGCAAACTCAACCGTATTTGGGACGTCTAATTGAACAGAGCGAAGCCAGTCTTCTTTTTGAAAGACTGTACGCGGAGAACCATCCCCTACAATTTTCCCTTCATCTAAGACAATCATATGATCAGCATAATTGGCGACATCTTCCATTTGATGTGTTACTAAAACAATGGTTAGATTTTGTGTTTGATGAAGTTCATTAAACAATGACATCATTTCAAACTGGCCTTTAGGATCAAGTCCTGCTGTCGGTTCATCTAAAACTAACACGCTAGGTTCCATCACTAAGACACCTGCGATCGCCACTCGTCGCATTTGCCCACCTGATAACTCAAAAGGTGAACGATTCATAAAAGAAGCATCCAAGCCAACGACTGGTAAGATTTCTTCTGCTCGTTTTAAAGCTTCTTGTTCTGACATACCGAAATTTTGTGGTCCAAAAGCAATATCTTTTCCCACAGTTTCTTCAAATAATTGTGCTTCAGGAAATTGGAAAACAACTCCAATTTCTTTTCGTATATCTTTTATTGATTTTTCTGTTTTATTGGCATTTACTTCTAAATCACCTAACCACACGCTTCCAGAAGTCGGTGTTTTCAGTGCATTTAAGTGCTGTAAAATGGTCGATTTACCGCTTCCAGTATGACCCACAATTGCAGTATAACTTCCATCTTTAATTGTAAAATTAATATCATGTAGTACTTTATTTTCAAACGGTGTCCCTGGTTGATAAGTAAAGTTTACATCTTCGAATCGTATTTCCATAACCACTCAACCAGCCTTTCTTTAGTCATAAATTCGTTCGGCAAATGCAAATTATTGTTCATCAATTGATATCTTAATTGTTCGACAAATGGAATGGTCAATCCTAAATCAATAAGCTGGTCTCCTAATTTAAAAATTTCTTCTGGGACATCAACATATTTTATCTGTCCTTTTTCTAAAACAAAAATTCGGTCAGCGTGAGCCGCTTCGTTGATATCATGCGTAATTGAAAGAACGGTTAAATTGCTTCTTTCTTTAACCGCTTTTACAGTTTCTAATACTTCAGCTCGGCCTTTTGGATCAAGCATGCTGGTTGCTTCATCTAGAATAATAATTTCAGGCTCTAATGCTAAAATTCCTGCAATAGCGACTCTTTGTTTTTGTCCCCCTGAAAGACGTGCAGGTTCTACTTGTTTAAAGTTTTGCATGCCAACTTGTTCTAACGATCGATTAATTCTTTCAATCATTTCATCACGTGGAACTCCAATATTTTCTAATCCAAAAGCCACATCATCAGCAACGGTTGACCCTACAAACTGGTTATCAGGATTTTGAAAAACCATGCCTACTTTTTGGCGAATTGTCCAGATATTTTCCTCATTCATTGTTAGTCCGTCTACTGAAATAGTCCCTTCTTGTGGCATATTCAGCCCATTTAAGGTTTTGACTAAAGTTGATTTCCCTGATCCATTTGCTCCGATAAGTGTAATCCACTCACCTTTTTCAATTGTTAGCGATATATTATTTAATGCCAAGAAATCATCTGTGGAACTATAACGATAACTGACATTTTTTAATGAAATTAGACTCATTTAATTTACTCCTGTATATGATAATCTGTTTATCTTTATAAGGATAGCAAAGTAACACTCTGGATACAATAGTAGATTTATTTTGCTCTTTAATACAATTAAAACCTTATATAAAACAAAAAATCACTTTTTGATATATATGCTTCTCCTGGGACTCAGCCCAGGAGAAACTAGAGCTAGACACTTGGAATATAACCATCATCATAACGCTCTTTATACATCATTAAAAGTGAGTCATTGTTTTATTCAGTTAGAGCAAATTATTCTTCAGAAGCGTCTTCTGCTACTTCAGCTGTTTCTTCTACTTCTTCAGTAGATTCCGTTTCTTCTGTTTCAACTTCTGTTGTTTCTTCTGGCTCTTCTTCTGTTTCTAATTCGTCAAAGTTTACTTCTTCAACAAATTCTAAGATTGCCATTGGAGCACCATCTCCACGACGAGGTTCTGTTTTTAATACTCGTGTGTAACCACCATTTCGTGTTTCATAACGTGGAGCAATCTCATTAAATAATTTTTGAACAACTGATTCAACAATAATTGCTTCTTCAGTTTCTTCTACAGTTGCTAATTCATTACGTAGTATAGACGCTGCTTGACGACGAGCGTGCAAGTCACCTTTTTTACCTAAAGTTACTAATTTGTCTGCTAGTTTTGAAACTTCTTTAGCACGAGTAACAGTAGTTGTGATACGTTCGTTAATAATTAAGTCTGATACTAAATCGCGTAATAATGCTTTTCTTTGAGAACTTGTTCGTCCTAATTTACGGTATGCCATTTAGTCGAATCCTCCTTACCTACAATTATCAGTCTTTATTTTTTTATTACATTTCTTCTTTTAGAGATAAATCTAAATCATCTAGTTTATTTTTAATTTCAGTTAGTGATTTTTTACCTAAGTTACGAACTTTCATCATCTCAGGCTCAGATTTATTGGTTAGTTCTTCAACAGTATTGATTCCTGCGCGTTTCAAACAGTTGTATGAGCGTACAGATAAATCGAGTTCTTCTACTGTCATCTCTAGCATTTTTTCTTTCTTTGTTTCTTCTTTTTCAACCATGATTTCTGCTTCTCGAGCTTCTTCTGTTAAGTTGACAAAGATATTTAAATGCTCAGTTAATATTTTAGCCGCTAAACTCACGCTATCTTCTGGTGAAATAGATCCGTCAGTCCACACATCCAGTGTCAATTTATCAAACTGATCACTTTTACCAACGCGAGTATCTTCTACTAAATAGTTTACTCGTGTGATTGGGGTATAGATTGAATCGATTGGGATTACACCAATAGGCATTTCGTCATGCTTGTTATCTTCAGCATTCACATAGCCTCGACCTTTTTTGGCATCCATTCTTGCGTGTAAATGGCCACCTTCAGATACTGTACAAATATATACATCAGGATTTTTTATTTCTATCTCACTATCATGGATAATATCGCCAGCTGTAACAACTGCTGGACCTTCAATATCTAATTCTAATGTTTTAACATCTTCTGAGTGTATTTTCATAGCGATCTTTTTTAAATTCAGAACAATCGCTGTAACGTCTTCTACAACGCCAGGAACAGTTGAAAATTCATGCAATACACCATCAATTTGTACATTATTGATCGCTGCACCTGGTAAAGATGACAGCAAAATACGGCGTAATGAATTTCCGAGGGTAGTTCCATAACCACGTTCAAGCGGTTCTACAACAAACTTACCGAATTTCTCATCATCGCTTATCTCAACTGTTTCTATAACTGGTTTTTCGATTTCGATCATAAAATCCGTTTACCCCTTTCAAACGTTCAGTGCTTATTACAGTTTGTGAATATATTGAAATGCACTTCCTTATTACACACGGCGGCGTTTTGGAGGACGGCATCCATTATGTGGAATTGGTGTTACGTCGCGAATTGCTGTAACGTCTAAGCCGTTTGCTTGTAATGAACGAATTGCTGACTCACGACCTGAACCTGGTCCTTTAACTGATACTTCAACTGTTTTCATACCATTTTCAATTGCACCTTTTGCAGCAGCTTCTGCAGCCATTTGAGCAGCAAATGGTGTTGATTTACGAGATCCTTTGAAACCTAATGAACCTGCTGATGACCATGAAACTGCATTTCCATGTACATCTGAAATCATCACAATTGTATTGTTAAATGTTGATCGAATATGAGCAACCCCATGCTCAATATTTTTTCTTTGACGTCTGCGTGGACGTCTTGCTTTAGTTCTTGCCATTGCGTATATTTTCCTCCTATCTACTTAAGAAAATTATTTAGAGCCTTTTCTTGTACGTGCATTGTTTTTAGTTTTTTGTCCGCGTACTGGTAAACCTTTACGGTGACGTGCACCACGGTATGAACCAATTTCCATTAAACGTTTAATGTTTTGAGAAGTTTCTCTACGAAGATCTCCTTCAATTTTTAATTCGTTTACTTCTGCACGGATTGCATCTAATTGGTCGTTTGTTAAATCACTTACACGTGTTTCTTCTGGAACACCTGCAGCTTCTAAAACTTTAGATGCAGTGGTTCTTCCGATTCCGTAAATATAAGTTAATGAAATAACGATTTGTTTGTCACGTGGAATATCTACTCCGCTTATACGTGCCATTTATTGCACCTCCTGCTTAATTAGCCTTGTCTTTGTTTATGTTTTGGATTGTCACAAATAACCATTACTCGTCCTTTACGACGAATAATTTTACATTTGTCACACATTTTTTTTACTGATGGTCTTACTTTCATTTTTTAAACCTCCATGAATATCTGGAATTCTAATGATTATTTAAATCGATACGTGATACGTCCTTTTGTCAAGTCATATGGTGACATTTCGACTGTTACTTTGTCCCCAGGCAGAATCCGGATATAGTTCATACGAATTTTGCCAGAAACATGCGCAAGAATTTCATGCCCATTTTCAAGCTCAACACTAAACATTGCGTTGGGTAATGTCTCAATAACTGTACCTTCTACTTCAATCATGTCTTCTTTAGCCATGCCTGGATCCCTCCTCTAATGTCATCATTTTATTTTCGTGTGTAACTAATTGATTAATTAGTCTTAAACCCTTTAGATTAAGGGAAAACACTCTTGTGATTATACTACAAAACCATGAGATTTTCAATGATTAATCCTCTAGTAATCCTTGAATATCAGCGAATACTTCTTCTTCATCTCGATTTCCATCGACTTCAACAAGAACACCTTCCGCTTGATAAAATTCAACAAGATTAGCTGTTTGTTCTTTATTTACATCAATTCGTTTTTTGACTGTTTCTGGTTTATCATCGTCTCTTTGATAAAATTCAGTACCACCACATCTATCACAAACTCCTTCAACTTTCGTTGGATTAAAAATTTTATGATACGTAGCACCACAGTTTGAACAAATATAACGTCCCGTTAAACGTTCCATGAGTATTTCTGTTGGAACCTTTAAATAAATTACAGCATCTAAACTTCTTCCAAGATCTTCTAAGTTTGTTTTTAAAGCTTCGCTTTGATTTAATGTTCGGGGATAACCATCTAGCAAAAATCCGTTTTTTACATCGTCTTCTTGTAGTCTCTCTTTTACGATATTGTTGGTCACTTCATCTGGAACTAAATCTCCAGCATCCATGTACTTTTTCGCTTCTAAACCAAGAGGGGTTTCATTTTTAATCGCTGCACGGAAGATATCACCGGTTGAAATATGTGGAATATTATAATATTCAGTGATATGTTCAGCTTGTGTACCTTTTCCTGCACCAGGCAGGCCTAGTAAGATTAAATCCATTGTTCTCCTCCTCTATCATGCGTAGATCATATACTTAAAGACAATAATTATCTTGTTTCTTGTGAATATTCTGGTTTATATTCATTAATAAAGCCAGTATAACTCGTTTTACTCAATAGTCCTTCAATTTGGCTTGTAAAGTCTAAGCCGACACCTACAACAATTAATAGACTCGTTCCTCCAAGTGCCAAGGTAGGAATGTTCCAAATCGCTGACACCATAATAGGTAAGATAGCTATAATTGCTAGATAAATTGCCCCTATTGTACTTAATCTAACGAGTACATAGCTAATATATTTCTCTGTTTCTCTACCCGGACGAACACTAGGAATATAAGCATTTTGTCTCTGTAAATTCTCAGTGGCTTTCTCTGGATTCACCTGAATGAAAGCATAAAAATAAGTAAAGAGAACAATTAATGTTACATATAATATTGCGCCCACTGGTTCTTGCATATTAAAAATACTACTAATAATTTGGAACCATCTATTCGATTGATTACCGGTCGCAAACAATCCTAAAATAATTTGCGGTACCATCATAAAAGAACTTGCAAAAATAACAGGAATAACACCTGCTGAGTTAACTTTCAATGGTAATACAGCTTCTTCTGAAGAAACAGCTCGCTTAGAATAACGAATCGGAATGTTTCTTCTAGCATTTTCCATATAAATAACAAACAAAATTAGAATAATGAATCCAATAAAGAATCCTAAGACTAAGAGAGAAGATTGTACAATCTCATCTCCTGCATTTCTAATTTGAGTGTTATATATTTCATAAAGGTCGGATGGAATTCTTGATACAATACCTGAAAAGATAATTAAACTTGTTCCGTTTCCTATCCCATGTACTGTAATCATCTCACCTAACCACATAACAAACATCGTTCCAGCCGTCATAATAATCGCAATCTTTAGATAAGTAGCTAATCCTGGATTAACAATTAAATCAAGACTAGCTAAGGTATTAAACCCTAATGAAATTCCTAAAGCTTGGAAAAAGGCTACGAAAATCGCTAAGTAACGGGTTGCTTGGTTTAACTTACGACGACCAACTTCACCTTGCTCTGACCATTCTTTGAATTTCGGTATAATATCCATCTGTAAAAGCTCTATGACAATGGAAGAAGTGATATATGGAGAAATACCTAAAGCAAATATTGAGTAGTTTTGAAGCGCTCCACCACCAAAGGTATCTAACAAATTAAATAACCCTGAGTCGTTAAGCTCTTGTATAGCGGTAGCATTAACACCTGGAACCGTAATATATGTTCCAAAACGAAAGACCAATATTATCCCAAGAGTAAAAAATAATCTCTTTCGAATATTTTCTTCAGTAAATGCACCTTTAAGCAATCCAATCATATTAGATCACCTCAACTGATCCTCCAGCAGCTTCGATTGCTTCTTGAGCAGCTCTGGAGAATTTATGGGCTTTAACTGTCAATTTACGATCAACCGTTCCTTTTGCCAATACTTTAATACCAGATTTAATTTTTTTAACTGCACCTGATTCAACTAATAATTCTGGAGTAATTTCTGTATCCTCATCGAATTGATTCAGTGTATCTAAATTAACAATCGCATATTCTTTACGATTAATATTTGTGAAACCACGTTTTGGTAATGTTTGGAATAATGGAGTTTGTCCACCTTCAAACCATGGATATGGTCCTGGAGTATTACGAGCTTTTTGTCCTTTTTGTCCACGGCCTGCAGTTTTACCATTCCCTGATGATGATCCACGACCAACACGGTTTCTTTTTTTACGAGATCCTTCTGCTGATTTTAATTCATGTAATTTCATGATTATCGGCACCTCCTTTGATTCAAACTTATTATTCAGATATTTCTTCTACTTCTACTAAATGTTCAACGCGTTTGATTGTGTTACGTGTAATTTCTGTGTCCGGAATAATATTAGATGAATTAATTTTTGTTGTTAATCCTAATGTTTTAATAATATTATGTTGTTTCTTCGGACGACCAATCAAACTTCTTTTTAATGTAACTTTTAAGTTCGCCATTGCGTCATCCTCCTTAATTTAATAATTCGTCAACAGATTTGCCACGTAATTTCGCAACTTCTTCTGCTTTTCTTAATTGTTCAATTCCGTTAAGTGTTGCACGGACCATATTGATTGCTGAACTTGAGCCTAATGATTTTGAAGAAATGTCTTCAATACCAGCAAGTTCTAAGATCGCACGTACAGGTCCACCAGCAGAAACTCCTGAACCGGCTACAGCTGGGCGTAACATAACTCTTCCTCCACCATGAACACCAAGTACTTCATGAGGAATTGTAGCTTCAACGGTTGGTACGCTGATCAAGTTATTTTTTGCATCTTCAACAGCTTTACGGATAGCTTCTGGTACTTCTTGTGCTTTACCAGTTCCCATACCAACATGGCCGTTACGATCACCGACAACAACTAAAGCGTTAAAACGTAGATTACGTCCACCTTTAACAACTTTTGTTACGCGGTTAATTTCTACAACGCGATCTTCTAAATCTAAAGTTGATGCATCAATTTTTGATACCATTTGTAATTTTCCCCCTCTGCTTAAAATTCTAATCCATTTTCACGAGCTGCTTCTGCTAAAGCTTTAACACGACCATGGTATTGATAACCGCCACGATCAAAAACAACTTCTTTATAGTTATTTTCTTTTGCACGTTCAGCAATTAATTTTCCAACAGTTGCTGCTTGTTCTGTTTTTGAGTCTTCTGTAGATACTTCACTATCTAAAGTAGATGCACTTGCGAGCGTTACACCCTCTACATCATCAATTAATTGAGCGTAGATGTTCTTGTTTGAACGGAAAACGTTTAAACGTGGGCACTCTGCAGTACCAGAAATTTTTCGACGTATTCTTTGATGTCTTTTTTTGCGTAATTTGTTTTTATCTGGTTTTGAAATCACAATGTCACCTCTATACTATTTTTTTATTTTTTAGTTTAATTTATATATGACTGAATATTGATTACATTTAAGTATCAATTATTTACCAGTCTTACCTTCTTTACGACGAACGAATTCGCCTTCGTAACGGACACCTTTTCCTTTGTAAGGTTCTGGTGAACGAACTGCACGAATATTTGCTGCTAAAGCACCAACGGCTTCTTTGTCAGCACCTTTAATAATGACTTCTGTATTTGAAGGTACTTCTACTTCAAGTCCTTCTGGTGTTTCAAATTCTACTGGATGAGATAATCCTAAATTTAAAACTAGTTTTTTACCTTGCAATTGTGCACGGTAACCAACACCAATAATTTCTAATTTTTTAGAAAATCCGTTAGTAACTCCTTCAACCATATTATTAACAATTGATCGAGTTGTACCATGTAACATACGACTTTCTTTTGAGTCATTTTTGCGAGCAACAACAACTTCATTGTCTTCTACTTTTACATCGATTTTTGGATTCAAATTTCGTGTTAATTCACCATTTTTACCTTTAACAGTAATCGTATTTCCATTAAGTTGTACTTCTACACCTTCTGGAAGTTCAATAGGTCGTAATCCGATTCGGCTCATCTGTCCGCACCTCCTTGTATTAATTTTACCAAACGTATGCTAATACTTCGCCACCGATATTTTTTGCACGAGCAACTTTATCAGTAACTACGCCTTCTGAAGTTGAAACAATAGCAATCCCTAAGCCATTTAATACTTTAGGTACTTCGTCTGCTTTTGCATAAATACGCAAACCAGGTTTAGAAATTCGTTTCAATCCTGTGATAACTTTATCGTTATCCGCAGTATATTTTAGTTTAATTCGAACTTTACCTTGTTTGTCATCTTCAATTAATTCAGCGTCTTTAATAAATCCTTCTTCTTTAAGGATTTTTGCAATCTCATATTTAATATTTGATGCAGGTATTTCGACTGTTTTGTGTTTTGCATCATTTGCGTTACGAATTTGTGTAACGAAATCTGCAATTGGATCCGTCATAGTCATTATATTTGCCTCCTTCTTACAAATCTATCTCTTATATTACCAGCTTGCTTTTTTCAAACCTGGGATTTGTCCTTCATGTGCTACTTCTCGAAGACAAACTCTACATAATTTAAATTTACGATATACTGAGTGAGGTCTACCACAACGTTCACATCTAGTGTACTCTTGGGTAGAATATTTAGCTGGTCTTTTATTCTTTTCAATTAAAGCTTTTCTAGCCATATTATATCATTTCCTCCTCGAAAAGATTATTTTTGGAATGGCATTCCTAGTTCTGCAAGTAATTCTCTTGCTTCTTCATCTGTGTCTGCCGTTGTAACAATAACGATGTCCAATCCTCTAACTTTACTTACATCGTCATAATTAATTTCAGGGAAAATTAATTGCTCTCTCACACCTAAAGTATAGTTTCCTCGGCCGTCAAATGAGTTTTTATTTACGCCACGGAAGTCACGTACACGAGGTAATGAAACAGAAACTAATTTATCTAAGAAATCATACATGCGTTCTCCACGTAAAGTTACTTTCGCACCTATTGGCATTCCTTCACGTAAACGGAATCCAGCGACTGATTTCTTCGCACGAGTAATTACTGGTTTTTGACCTGCGATTAAAGTCAATTCGTTTACAGCATTTTCTAAATTACGTGAGTTAGCAACTGCATCACCAACACCCATATTTAGAACGATTTTTTCAATCTTTGGTACTTCCATTACAGATTCATAATCAAATTTTTCCATTAATGAGTTTACAACGTCATTACTATATTGTTCTTTCAAACGATTCATCTCAGAGATATCCTCCCTTCCTCACTATTTTATAAAGTATTTCCTGATTTTTTAAAATAGCGCACTTTTTTTCCATCTTCTTCTTTATAACCAATTCTTGAAGATTCGCCAGTTTCTGGATCGACTAGTTGTACGTTTGAAGCATCGATTGGCGCTTCTTCTTCAACGATTCCGCCTTCTTGGCCCATTCCTGTTGGTCGTTGATGTTTTTTAACAATATTGACATCTTCAACAATGACTTTATTTAGTTTTGGTAATACTTGTAAAACTTCACCAGTCTCACCTTTGTAGTTTCCAGCGATTACTTTTACTGTATCTCCTTTTTTTACAAACATTTCGTGCACCTCCTTGTATTCAATTAATAATTATAGTACTTCCGGTGCCAACGAAATAATACGCATAAAGTTATTATCACGTAATTCTCTTGCTACCGGGCCAAATATACGTGTACCTCTTGGAGTTAAATCTTCTCGAATTAATACACAGGCATTTTCGTCAAATTTAATATATGAACCATCTAATCGACGAACTCCTGTTTTTGTACGTACAATAACTGCACGAGCAACTTCACCTTTTTTGACAACGCCACCAGGTGTAGCTTGTTGAACAGAAACAACCACTTGGTCACCAATATTTGCATATTTAGATCCTGAACCACCTAATACTTTAATGACTTTCACTATACGAGCGCCTGAGTTGTCTGCAACTTTCATTTTACTTTCTGTTTGAATCATGTCAGAGTCCTCCCTTCACATTTCAAGCAGCTTTGAGATGATTATAGAACTACAGATTCTTCCACAATATCTACTAAACGGAAACGTTTTGTTTTAGATAGTGGTCGGGTTTCCATGATTCTTACTAGGTCCCCATCTTTTGCAATGTTATTTTCATCATGAGCTGTTAATTTTGTTGATCTAATAATTCGTTTTTGGTATTTAGAATGTTGCTTACGTGTAGGAATTTCTACGACGATTGTTTTATCCATTTTATCCGAAACAACTCGTCCAACGTAAACTTTACGTTCATTACGATCTGTCAATTTATTGCCTCCTTTTCAAAAGAACTTTCAAATTAAGCTTCTTGTGCAATCTCCGCTTGACGTAAAACTGTTTTTACACGTGCAATATTTTTTCTTACTTGTTTAATTCGCGCAGTGTTTTCTAGTTGTCCTGTCGCTAATTGAAAGCGTAAGTTAAATAATTCTTGTCTATAGTCCGCTTCTTTTTCTAATAATTCTTCAGTGGATAATCCTACTAAATCTTTAGCTTTCATGCGAGTCACCACTTTCTTCACGAGATACAATTCTCGTTCTCACTGGTAGTTTATGTGATGCTAAACGCAAGGCTTCGTGAGCTACTTCTTCAGAAACTCCCCCAACTTCAAACATGATTTTTCCACGTTTAACTGGTGATACCCAATCTTCTGGAGCTCCTTTACCTGAACCCATACGAACACCAATTGCTTTAGCTGATACTGGTTTATGAGGGAAAATTTTAATCCATACTTTCCCACCACGTTTCATGTAACGAGTCATAGCAATACGAGCTGCTTCAATTTGACGACTTGTGATCCATTTAGAATCAAGGGCTTGTAACCCATATTGTCCAAATGCTACTTCTTTACCGCCTTTTGCTTCTCCGCGCATTTTACCACGGAATTCACGACGATATTTTACACGTCTAGGTACTAACATCGATTATTTTCCTCCTTCCGATTTTTCTGCAATTTCAGGAAGAACTTCTCCTTTAGAGATCCAAACTTTTACACCAATTTTACCAAATGTTGTATCTGCTTCAGCGTGTGCATAATCTATATCTGCACGAATGGTGTGTAATGGTACTGTTCCTTCTGAAAAACTTTCTGTACGAGCCATGTCTGCTCCATTTAAACGTCCAGATACTTGAGTACGGATACCTTCTGCTCCAGCACGCATTGTGTTTTGGATGGCTTGTTTTTGAGCACGACGGAATGCAATACGGTTTTCTAATTGTTGTGCAATATCTTCTGCAACAAGTTTTGCATCCAATTCTGGCTTTTTAATTTCTATAATATTAACGTGGACTCTTTTTCCAGTTAATTTGTTTAATTCATTTCTTAGTTTATCTACTTCTGAACCGCCTTTACCGATGACCATACCTGGTTTAGCGGTATTGATTGAAATATTGATGCGGTTTGCCGCACGTTCAATTTCAACTCGAGAAACAGAAGCATCTACTAAGGCTGTATCAATATGGTTACGAATTTTTAAATCTTCGTGTAATACGTCTGCAAAGTCTTTATCGTCTGCAAACCATTTTGCGTCCCAATCATGGATAACGCCAACTCGTAAACCTTTTGGATTAATTTTTTGTCCCATTTTACTTATGCCTCCTCTTTCTCTGATACCACAACTGTGATGTGGCTTGTTCTTTTATTTATTCTTGAAGCTGCACCTTGTGCACGTGGGCGAAAACGTTTCAACGTAGGTCCTTCGTTCACATAAGCTTCACTTACAACTAAATCAGCTGCGTCTAAATCAAAATTATGCTCGGCATTTGCGACTGCTGAATTTAATACTTTTTCTACTGCTTCTGCTGCACCTCTATTTGCGAAACGAAGGGTAGAAATTGCTTCGGCAACACTTTTACCTCGAATTGTATCTACAACTAAGCGTACTTTTCGTGGAGCAATACGTACTATTTTAGCAGTTGCTTTCGCTTGTGTAATTGTATCTGCCATTATTGTTTCCTCCTTTCACAAATTATTGTGCGATTCCTGATGTGCGTTCAGTGCGACCGTGTCCGCGGAATGTTCTCGTTGGAGCAAATTCACCTAATTTGTGTCCAACCATATCTTCTTGAATATATACGGGTACATGTTTACGACCGTCATAAACAGCGATTGTGTGTCCAACAAAATTCGGAAAAATTGTTGAGCGGCGTGACCAAGTACGAATAACTCGTTTATTGTCATCGCCCATTTCTTGAACTTTCTTCATTAAATGATCATCGACAAAAGGTCCTTTTTTTAAACTACGGGCCATGTTCACCCTCCTTTTTAAATTCTAGATTCTTAAATGTTGATTATTAATTATTTGCTACGTTTTTTCTTACGACGTCCACGTACAATTAATTTATCTGATTTTTTCTTACGACGAGTTTTCTTACCAAGAGTAGGTTTACCCCATGGTGACATTGGGCTTGGCATACCAATTCCGGTTTTACCTTCCCCACCACCGTGTGGGTGATCATTAGGGTTCATTGCAGATCCACGTACAGTTGGTCTATTACCTAACCAACGACTACGTCCTGCTTTACCACTAGTTACTAACTCATGTTGTTCGTTACCAACAGTACCAACTGTTGCGCGGCAAGAAGCTAAGATTAAACGGTTTTCTCCTGAACTTAAACGTACAAGAACATATTTACCTTCTTTACCTAATACTTGTGCTGAACCACCAGCTGAACGAACGAGTTGTCCACCTCTACCAGGTTTTAGTTCGATATTATGAATGAATGTACCCACTGGAATATTCGCTAATGGGAGTGCATTACCTGTTCTAATATCTACGTCTTCACCAGATACAACTTCTTGTCCAACTTGAATTCCTCTAGGTGCTAAAATATATGTTTTAACTCCATCTTCATATTGAATTAAGGAAATGTTTGCTGAACGGTTTGGATCATATTCAATCGTTTTAACAATACCGCGAACTCCATCTTTTTGACGTTTGAAGTCAATTATACGATATTGGTGCTTGTGGCCACCGCCGTGATGACGGGTCGTGATTCTACCTTGATGATTACGGCCTGCTCTTTTAGGATTCTTAACGAGTAATGATTTTTCAGGTTTACTGGTCGTAATTTCTGAAAAATCTAAGCTTGTCATATTGCGTCGACCGTTTGAAGTAGGTTTATATTTCTTAATAGCCACTATTTTCCCCTCCTTATATTTCGTTACTTGATTTTAAAATATTTATTATCGTTTAATGAATTATTCTTCATCATTGCTTTCGCCAAAGATTTCAATGTCTGCTGAAGCGTCTGTTAATGTAACAATCGCTTTTTTGCGGCTCTTTTTATAGCCTTGGTAGCGTCCCATAGTTTTTGGCTTGCGAGCAGTATTGATGACGTTCACTTTCTTAACGTCTACATCAAACAATTCTTCAATTGCATGTTTGATATGAGATCTATTAGCTCGTGGATCAACGATGAATGTATATTTTTTGTCATCCATATCAAAGACAGATTGTTCTGTGATAACTGGACGAATAATGATATCACGTGCATCCATTATTGAAGAGCCCCCTCTAATTCTTCTAGAGCTGTTTGTGTAATTAATAAGTAGTCATGTGCTACTACATCTAATACTGAAACATTATCTGAAGAAACGATTTTTACGTTTGGAATGTTTCGAGCAGATTTAAAGATGTTTTCATTCGTATTTTCTAATACGAGTAGTACTTTTTTATCTACTTGTAAATTATCTAAGATTGCTCTGAAATCTTTTGTTTTTGGTGTGTCTAGTGTTAATGAGTCAACAACAATCAATTCTTGATCTAGTACCTTTTGAGAAAGGACAGATTTGATTGCTAGACGACGAGATTTTCTTGGTACTTTGTAACCATATGATCGAGGAGTAGGTCCGAAAACAACTCCACCACCACGCCATTGTGGAGAACGGATAGATCCGTGACGAGCACGACCAGTACCTTTTTGACGCCATGGTTTTTTACCACCACCACGTACGGCACTTCTATTCTTCACTGCATGTGTTCCTTGTCTTTGAGTAGCTTGTTGATTTGTAACTACATCAAACACAACGTTGTTATTTGGTTCAATACCAAAGATTTCATCGTTTAATACGACTTCACCAGCCGTTGTTCCATCTTGTTTTAATAAGTCTACAGTTGGCATGTGTCAAATCCCCCTTCCAAATTAGTTGTCAGCTTTCACTGCTGATTTGATTTCGACAAATGATTTTTTAGCTCCTGGTACGTTACCTTTTACTAAAAGAACATTTTTTTCTGTATCTACTTGAACAATTTCAAGGTTTTGAATAGTAACTTTATCTCCACCCGTTTGTCCTGGTAATTTTTTACCTTTACGAACGCGACTAGGTGTTGCTGCTGCACTCATTGCCCCAACTCGACGATGGTAACGTGAACCGTGTGTTTCTGGTCCGCGAGATTGGTTATGGCGCTTAATGTTACCTTGATATCCTTTACCTTTTGAAGTACCAGTAACATCAACAGTATCTCCTGCTTCGAATATTTCTACAGTTAATTCAGTTCCAACTTCTACCTCTCCAAGCTCAGCATCGCGAATTTCCTTAACGAAGCGCTTAGGAGCGGTATCTGCTTTTTTAACATGACCTTGTTCGGCTTGATTTGATAAAATATCTCGTTTATCGTCAACCCCTAATTGTACAGAGTTATATCCATCTGTTTCGACAGTTTTAACTTGTAATACAGTGTTTGGTTGAACTTCTAAGACAGTTACAGGAACTAACAGTCCTGATTCATCAAAAATTTGTGTCATACCGATTTTCTTTCCTAAGATTCCTTTGGTCATGAGTACACCTCCATTATAATTTAAGTATTTTTATTTATTTAGTGCTCATAATTTTAAAAGATTAAATGAATAATCTAGTGATTCAAATTATTATAGTTTGATTTCGATATCTACACCTGATGGTAAATCTAATTTAGTTAAAGCATCAACCGTTTTTGGTGTTGGATTCAAAATATCTACTAATCGTTTGTGTGTGCGCATTTCAAATTGTTCACGTGAGTCTTTGTATTTATGTGGTGAACGAATAACTGTGAACACTTCTCGCTCTGTTGGCAAAGGAACTGGTCCAGCGATTGTTGCACCTGTTCTTTCTGCTGTATCTACGATTTTTTGTGCTGATTGATCTAGCACTCCGTGTTCATAAGCTTTCAAACGAATACGAATTTTTTGTTTAGCCATGATTTTCCCTCCTTCGTTTATTTTATAATAAACATAGCTCTGTGAGAATTCCCACCGCGCTCGTTCATGGCAACGTGTCCGAGCGTGTCGCAACCTCTCATTTCAACGCCTTGTTTTGCATCCGATCAGGGGGTCAAAAACCGTCTAAATGAATGTTTTCATCAAGTTTTCATGTTTTTTGAGCATAGAAACCCCTTATTAGACACATAGAATAGTATACAATGATTCCCCTGGTGAATCAAGCTTTATTTGTT
>Ga0209487_1001323_pt1 | contig 21115 bp, 15 predicted proteins | sample Poulit2012_FD_187524 | JGI IMG/M metagenome (GOLD analysis project Ga0209487, IMG submission 187524) | Agricultural soil microbial communities from Georgia to study Nitrogen management - Poultry litter 2012 (SPAdes) (version 2) | ecosystem: Environmental > Terrestrial > Soil > Agricultural land...
AGGCTGAGGAACAGGCGGAAGGTGATGTAGCAGAGCAAGAAGAACCTGTTGCTGAGGAATCACAAGCCGAAGTGGAAGAATCTAGTAAAAACATTCATACACAAGCGATTGAACCACAGGCGGAGATCAATCATAACATTTTTGAATTTGAATATTTCCGTTTAGAAGGTGTAGATGTTGAGGATGGGGCAGAAATTGCCTTCGATACCGAATATCAATTGCAATATAAATGGGATACAGAGGATTTAACTGTAAATGCAGGAGATACGGCAAGCTTACAACTGCCTGATGTGTTTAAACAGTGGCCTGAAGATACGCCTCCTCAGCCAATTCGTACGTCTGATGGTACAGAAGTTGGGACGTATAAAATTAGCGGTGGGGAATTAGTCTTTGTATTTGATGAGAATATTGAAGATGCGGCGGTACACAATGGTTATGTAGGTTTTAACGTAACCTTTGATAATGAGAAGTTTCTAGAAGAATGGGAACAAGACATTGACTTTGACGGCAGTGGTGAAAAAGATCTTACGGTTGTTGTAAAACCAGGAGAAGTCGAAACGAGCCTAGATAAAGAAGGGCATCCTGATAGTGACCGAGATGCTAGAGAAATTACTTGGTCGATTGATATTATAAATGGTAATGAAGAAGATATTTCTAATGGAGTTTTAAAGGATATTCTTCCAGAAGGTGTTGGGGAACCAAGAGATTTTGTAGTGAAAGAACTTACTTTCGACTTTGAAGGGAATAAAGTTGTTGGTGAAGAAGTTGCGTTTAATGAGCCAACAGTAGATGGAAATGAATTTGAATTAACATTTGACAATGTCCCGGCAAGAGGTGGGTACACAGTTGAATATACAACGACGATTACAGATTACGAGATTAGCGAATTTACGAATGATGCAACGTTTGTTTCTGATGATGTCAATTTAGAAGCAAAAACAACGGTTACTACTGGCGAAAGAAGTAATCCGATTCAAAAGAGTGGTGAAAGGGTATGGTGGTCTGAAGAGCCTGGAGATAAAATTAACTGGAAAATTGTAGTGAATGAAAATGGTATGGAGATTGAAAATGCGATTGTTCATGATCAATTACCAGAGGGATTAACGTTAGTAGAAGGTTCGATTGAAGTTAAGAAAAATGGGCAAGTAGTAGAAGATTTGAATCCAACTGATTTCCCGATTGAAATAGGGAAAGTAAATGCGGATGAAATTTATGAGATTAGCTTCAGTACGGATATTGATTGGTCAAAAGTAAATGATGGAGAATATATACAAGGCAACACATTTACGAACGAAACAGAATTAACTGATGGAGATGATCCAATCGGGGAAGATGATCATACAGTTGATTTTGGGAGAGAAACTCTTCTTTTTAAATCAGGAAATGCATCTGATTACGACTATGACAATAAAGTACTTACTTGGACACTTGATGTAAACAAAGCAAAACATCCGATTTCAAATGCGGTTATTACAGATATCCTACCGGCAGGACTTGAAATTACTGAAAATGATATCGAGATTACAAATGAAGCTGGAGAAACAGTTTCTGCTGAAGGTATTATGATTACACCGCTTGATGACGGAAGAAAAGAAATTAAAATCGAGCTAGGGAACATTGGCACTGAGACTCTTAAGGTGGCTTATCAAACAGAAGTTACGGATTTTGAGGAAGATGACTTTAAAAACGAAGCTTCTTTAGATGGAGAAGGTGTCGGTGAAGATAGTCCTAAAGATGATGCTACAGTCCCTCCACCTGAAAACTCCTATACCAAGGAGTTCAAAGAAAATGACGGGATTGACTATAGTGAAAAAACGATGGATTGGAACATCTCTGTTGATCCTTTGAGGGAAGCAATTACAGAACTTACAATAGAAGATACATTCCCAGTTAATGGAATGATCTTACTACCAGAATCAGTTGTTGTTAAAATCGGCGAAACTGAGCTTGTAGAAGATACAGATTATACATTAGTACCAAATACAGTTGGTGAAGAAACTGGCTATAACAAAGGCTTTACGATCAATTTTACTAATATTAGCGAAGATTCACCATTAAATGAACGTTTAACTGTAGATTTTAAAACGTCATATGATCCACAATTAGAAGTGGATGGAGAAACACTTGATGATCATATTGGAGATCCAACACATTATATAAATCAAGCAGATTTCTCCGGTAAAACAATCAATGATCATGAGATTGAAGAAGATGATCAAGATGATACTTATGTAAGAGAAGATTCTTGGAACAGTGGTAAAAAAGAAGGTCAATTAATAGGTTTTGATGGGGAAAGTGGTGCTGAGAGAAAAATTGCTTGGCAGCTATATACGAACTATCAAGAACAAAACCTCGGGACCGGCGTCGTTATTACAGACGAGCTTGATTATGAAGGAACGATTGATGAAGATAGTATTACGGTATCTGTTTATGAAGTAGCTGCTGATGGCGAGACTACGATTACAGATGAAACGATAACGAACTATGATGTTACAGTTGATGGAAAAGAATTTACTTTAACATTTGCTGAGGATTTTGTTGTAGATAAAAGGTATGTTGTTGAATTTATAACGACAGTTCCAGACATTTCCCAAGAAAAGTATGAGAATAATGCCCAGGTCAAAGTAGGGGGCGACGATTATCCTTATTCGGGAACCGTTGATTATGATAAATGGAATGATTATCTGGATAAACAAGCCCTTGGGCAAGAAGGCAGTGAAGTCTTCATTGGTGAAGAGCTTGAATGGGAAGTTACGGTTAATGAAAATTTATCAATTATTAAGAATGCAACGATTAAAGATACGATTAGTGCAGGACTTGCATATATTGAAGACAGTTTAGAAATTACGACAGCTAATGGTGATGAACTAGTAGAAGGTGAAGACTATACATTAGAAGTTATTCCGACAGATAACGGAGAGACTATTTTAGATGTTATCTTTACAAATGATGTAACAGAAGCACTAACATTAAACTATACAACAGTTGTCATAGCAGAAAATGGACAACAGGTGAATAATAAAGTTGAGCTTAACGGTGACGGTGTTGAAAATAAATCAAAAGAAACAGACAGCCTAACTGCAAAGCAATTTTCTTGGGTAGGTGGGGAATATAATCCTAGACGAGGAGTAATTGTAGTCGAAAAAGTAGATTCAGATGGAAATGTGATTGAAACTGGAGAAGCTACATTTGAATTATACTTTGAAATGAATGATGAAAGAATACTAGTCGGCGAATATTCAACGACAAACGGTATCCTGGAAATTCCAAATCTACCACTAAGAACGTATTACTTAGTGGAAGTGGCAGCACCGGATGGATATGTTATAACGGACCAAGAAATTGAAGTAGTTGTTGACAAAGCTTATGGTTCAAACGAAGTTGTATTTGATGTAACAGTTACAAACTATAAAGAAAATGAAGAACCAGAATTAGTGGAAGTAACTGTGGAAAAGGTTTGGAAAGATGCTGAGAACCAAGATGGTCTCCGTCCAGAGTCAATCACAGTTAACTTATTAGCTAACAGTGAAGTGGAAGTATCCGAAGAATTGAATGAAGAAAATAATTGGTCACATGTATTTATTGATTTACCGGCAGTTGACGAAGACGGAAACGAAATTGAATATACTGTTGAAGAGGTTGAAGTTCCAAACTATACAAGTGAAGTAACGGCTGATGAAGAGAATGAAAATAAATTCATTGTAACAAACACGCATGAGCCTGAACTAATCAATGTAGAAGGAACAAAATCATGGGTAGATGCAGACGACCAAGATGGTAAACGTCCAGATTCAATCATTGTTCGTTTATTAGCAAACGGTGAAGAAGTTGATGTTGTTGAAGTAACAGCAGCAACAGACTGGACATTCGAGTTCACAGACTTACCGAAATTCGAGAACGGTGAAGAAATTAATTACACGGTTCAAGAAGATGGAGTGGAAGATTACTCAACAGAAATCGATGGTTTCGATATTACAAACAGTTACACACCAGAGCAAACAAGTATTAACGTGGTGAAAGCTTGGGAAGATGCTAACAACCAAGACGGTAATCGCCCAGGATCCATCACAGTGAAATTGCTTGCGAATGGTGAAGAAACAGATCAAGTAGTTGTATTAAGTGAAGAAAACAACTGGCAAGCAGACTTTACTGATTTAGATGTATATGCTAATGGTGCAACAATTGAATATACAGTTGAAGAAGTAACTGTTGAAGGTTATGAAACAACTGTTTCTGGTACAGCTACAGATGGTTTTGTCATTACAAATAGCTATGAGCCAGAGCAAATCAATATTGAAGGAACCAAAACTTGGGATGATGCAGACGACCAAGATGGTAAACGTCCAGATTCAATCATTGTTCGTTTATTAGCAAACGGTGAAGAAGTTGATGTTGTTGAAGTAACAGCAGAAACAGATTGGACATTCGAATTCACTGATTTACCAAAATTCGAGAATGGTGAAGAAATTAATTACACTGTTCAAGAAGATGGTGTAGAAGATTACTCAACAGAGATCAATGGATTCGATATTACAAACAGTTACACACCAGAGCAAACCAGTATTAACGTGGTCAAAGCTTGGGAAGATGCGAATAACCAAGATGGTATCCGTCCAGACTCAGTTACCGTGAAATTACTTGCTGACGGTGAAGAAACAGGTGAGACAGTAGAATTAAATGAAACAAACAATTGGCAAGCAGACTTTACTGAATTAGATGTTTATGTAAATGGTGAAGAAATTGAATACACGATAGAAGAAGTAGCAGTTGAAGGTTATGAAGTAGTTCAAACAGGTACTTCTGAAGATGGATATGTTCTAACAAATATTCACGAGCCAGAGCAAATCAATATTGAAGGAACAAAAACATGGGATGACGCAGACAACCAAGACGGTAAACGTCCAAAGTCAATTACAGTACGTTTATTAGCGAATGGTGAAGAAGTAGATAGTGTTGATGTAACGGCAGATAGTGAGTGGAATTATGCATTCACAGACTTACCGAGATTCGAGAATGGCGAGGAAATTACTTACACAGTTCAAGAAGATGAGGTAAAAGATTACTCAACAACAATTGATGGCTTTGACATTACAAACAGCTATACACCTGAGTTAATTGATGTAGAAGGTGCAAAAACATGGGTTGATGCAAACGACCAAGACGGTAAACGTCCAGGGTCAATTACAGTACGTTTATTAGCTAATGGTGAAGAAGTTGACGATGTTGAAGTAACGGCAGAAACTGAGTGGAGCTACTCATTCACAGACTTACCGAAATTCGAGAATGGTGAAGAAATTGCGTATACCATTCAAGAAGATGAAGTATCAGACTATATAACTACAATTGGTGGCTTTAACATTACTAATACTCACGAACCAGAGCTAATTGATGTAGAAGGAACAAAAACATGGGATGACGCAGACGACCAAGATGGTAAACGTCCAGAGTCCATCACAGTTTATTTATTAGCAAATGGTGAACCGTTAGACAATGTTGAAGTATCAGCAGATAGCGAATGGACATATGCATTCACAGATTTACCAAGATACGAGGACGGTGTAGAAATTACGTACACCATTCAAGAAGCAAATGTAGATGAGTATTCAGCAACAATTGACGGTTTTGACATCACAAACAGCTATACACCAGGGAAAACAAGTGTCAACGTAGTGAAAATCTGGAAAGATAAAGACAACCAAGATGGTAATCGTCCAGGTTCAATCACAGTGAAATTACTTGCAGATGGTGAAGAAACAGGTCAAGAAGCTGAACTAAGTGATGAAAACAACTGGCAAGCAAACTTTACTGACTTAGATGTCAATAAAGCTGGCGAAGCAATTGAATACACAGTTGAAGAAGTAACTGTAGGTGAATACCATACAGAAATCACTGGAGATGCAGAAACAGGATTTGTCATCACAAATACGCAAAAAACATACGCAATCGGAGACTACACTTGGATCGATTCAAATAAAGATGGCATCCAAGATGAAGACGAAGAAGTATTACCGGGCGTAAAAGTTGAGCTATTTGATGAAGAAAGCAACAAAATCGCAGAAACTGAAACAGATGAAAATGGACTTTACATCTTTGATGAATTACCAGCCGGTAACTACCAAGTGAAGTTCACATTAACAGAAGAACAAGCTGAAAAATATGTATTTACAAAACAAAATGCGGACGAAAATTCAACAGAAGATTCCGATGCAGACCCAGAAACAGGTTGGACAAAAGTAATTGAGTTAAATGACGAAAATGAACATTTAACGAAAGATTACACAGATCAAGACTTCAATGCAACCGAAGGAATTGATCCAACTTGGGATGCAGGTGTCATCGAGAAAACACCAATCACTCCAATCGAACCAGCTAAAACAAAAGTTTCAGTTGAGAAAGTTTGGATAGGTGAAGCACAAGATTCTGTAACGATCAACTTACTTGCTGATGGCAAGATAGTAGATTCAGTAGAATTGTCCGAAGAAAACGACTGGAAACACACGTTTATAGATTTACCAACAGTGTATGACATCACAGATGAAAAAGCGATCGAGTACACAGTTGAAGAAGTAGCAGTAGAAGGTTATCGCGTGAGCGTTACAGGGGATGCTAAAGAAGGATTTACCATTACAAACACACAGAAGACTTATGCAGTAGGTGACTACACTTGGATCGATTCTAATAAAGATGGTATCCAGGATGAAGATGAAGAAGTATTACCAGGCGTAAAAGTTGAGTTGTTTGATGAGGATGGCAATAAATTAGCAGAAACTGAAACAGACGAAAACGGTTTTTACATCTTTGATGAATTACCAGCAGGCAAGTATAAAATTAAATTCACATTAACAGAAGAGCAAGCGAAGAAATATGAATTTACGAAGCAAAACGCTGGTGATGACTCAACAGTAGATTCTGATGCAGACCCAGAAACAGGTTGGACAATAGAATTTACGTTAGATGATGAGAACGAATATTTAACAAAAGATTACACAAATCAAGTCTTCAACGCGACTGAAGGAATCGACCCAACATGGGATGCAGGTGTAATCGTGAAAGTAACACCAGAGGATCCTGAAGATCCGGAAGAAGATCCAAAAGATCCCGAAAAGCCTACACCAGAAGAACCTGGAGATAAAGATCCTGAAGATCCAAAGGTAGGCGACAACGAAGGCGAACTTCCGAAAACAGCAACAAACATTTACAATCTAACCCTAATCGGTTTTGGTTTAATGTTGCTCGGAGTGATTCTCTTCATCGTCAGAAGAAAAAGAGTAGAATAATTTGCAATCCATTAAAAGCTTTCATGGACTATTAAGTCTGTGAAAGCTTTTTTCTTCAGAGCTTTTTATAAACGAATCAATGTTAATCCACTCCCCACTCATGTATAATTAATTTCGAGTACCGAAAGAAAGGAAGACATACATTGAGTAAAGAGTCACAGACACAAACAGTAAGTATTCCTGATAAAATATGGACACGTGATTTTGTCCTTATTTGTTTTGCTAATTTATTTATCTTTCTAGGATTTCAAATGACATTACCCACACTGCCTTTATTTGTGAAGGAATTAGGGGGCAGTGATCAATTAATTGGTGTGATCGTTGGTGTATTTACTTTTTCAGCACTTTTATTTCGTCCTTATGCTGGACAAGCACTGGAAACAAAAGGAAGACGATTTGTATATATGATTGGTTTGGGAGTGTTTGTCCTTTCTGTGGGAACGATGGGATTTATTACAAGCATTCTCTTTTTAATTGTCGTCAGAGTCATACAGGGAGTGGGTTGGGGATTTTCAACGACAGCTACTGGGACGATTGCGACAGATTTAATTCCGCCAAAACGACGTGGGGAAGGGATGGGCTATTTTGGATTGTCAGGTAATATCGCCCTTGCATTTGGACCGGCGTTAGGGTTAACATTAGTTGGCAAAATTTCCTTTACATCGTTATTTTTAATTTGTGCGACGTTAGGGCTTGTTGCATTTTTACTTTCGTCAACTATTCGCTATAAAAAAGTAGAAAAGTCTCCAGATAAAACAACAACAGTGAAGTTTGATATTTTTGAAAAAACAGCATTACAACCATCTGTATTATTGTTTTTTATCACTGTTACATTTGGTGGGATTGCTACATTCCTGCCTGTTTACACATTAGAGAAAAATGTAACAGGTATTGAATCATACTTCCTTGTCTATGCACTATTTTTAATGCTTTCAAGGACGTTTGCGGGGAAGATTTACGATAATAAAGGCCATACATACGTATTTCCGCCTGGAACAATTTTGATTATCATTGCGATGTTCTTACTTGCTTGGTTACCTAATACGACAGTTCTTTTAATCGCGGCCTCACTTTATGGGTTAGGTTTTGGGAGTGTTCAGCCAGCTCTACAAGCGTGGGCGGTTGATAAGGCAGCTAATAATCGAAAAGGGATGGCAAATGCGACATTCTTTTCATTTTTTGATGTTGGAGTGGGACTGGGTGCAATTTTATTTGGACAGCTTGCTTTCATCTTTGGTTACCAATCGATTTATCTCACTTCAGCGGGATCTGTCTTTATCTCATTGCTGATCTATATGTATTTATTGATTCGCTCCAAGAAAAAAGTCGCCACATAAGTGGGTTTCATAATACTGATTTAAAGACAATTCGTTACTCTATGTAGTTGCGTTGAACCTTCTTAACTCCATACAGTAACGCATCGTCTGTTTTTGGTAATTATGAAATCCACATAAGTGAATTTCATAATACGGATTTATAGCCAATTCGTTACTCTATGTAGTTGCGTTGAACCTTCTTAACTCCATACAGTACCGAATTGTCTGATTTTGGTAATTATGAAATCCACATAAATGATTTTGAATATAATTTCCTTATCTGTCATAGGCTGTCACAAAAATGTGATAGTCTTTTCATTTTTAGGTGAATCTACTTTTCGTTTCGTATCGTCTATTACTATAGGACGGTATGGAATGGCATAAAATAGGAAAAAGCGCTGATTTAGTGTATAATACAACGTTAGTTTTCCGATTCTAATAAGAGATTGATTCACTTTGTGTGTTTGAAAGATATTACAGAAAGTAGGTTCATTCAATTTTGAAAAATATTACGCAAAAAAATATTGAAAAAATGTTTCCAACACCAGTATTTAATCGTGGTGTTGCATATTATAAAAATGGTCAAGTAGAGGATTTATCGTTTGATATCAATCACCATGTATATACAGCAAGGGTCCATGGCACAGAAGCTTATTTTGTTGAAGTGAATTTGACAAACTTTGAAAATGGTTCGATTAGAGCATATTGTGATTGTCCTGCATTTGACACATATGATTCTTGTAAGCATATTGTAGCGGTCCTTTTAGATGTTGCTGAACAGACTGCTGATCAAACACAAGAAGTTAATTATGAAACGACAGATCGCTTTATCACAGCAATAACTTCAACACAACGAAGTGAACCTGAATTTTTACCAACAAGGCTTCCAATGCATGTTGAATATTATTTAAAGTGGTCTTATGATCGAAATTTATATATTGAATTAAAGGCTGGTGAGAAAAGGCCTTTCGTTGTAAGAGATATCTATGAATTCTTAGAGAACGCATTACAAGGAAATGAGCATTATTTTACCAAAACATTCACATACCATCCAGACACACATTATTTTTTGCAGCGTGATGTAGAGTTATTTGAATTATTATATTCGTTTTTAAGAAATGAAGAAATTTATAGTAGTTATACTTTCTATCAATATCAAGGAAGTGGCAAAGATAAACGTTCTGTCACCGTCCCGCCATTACTTGTTAAGGAGCTTTTAAGCAAGCTTGTAGAAAGAGATTTGATTGTAGAATTGCATGATCACTCTTTTACACATGTGGAAGTTGTCGAGGATGATCTTCCATTTCAATTCTATTTATCTAAAAATGATCGTGAAGATTTAATGTTGCAAATGGATAAAATTGAAGATAGCACTTATTTTGAACCTTATCAGTTATTGTTTTCACAAGGAGAATTCTATTTTCCTTCAAAAGAACAGATCCCCATTATTGAACAGATTAAAGGGATAAGGATGAATGATAATCAGCTTCCTATTACGAAAGATCAGGCAGATGTATTCCTATCAGAAGTGTTACCAACATTAAAGAAGGTTGGTGCGGTTGAAATTTCTGAGAAGGTTGCATCAGATGTGATTCAAGTACCTTTAAGAGCAAAATTGTTCCTTGAAGCGCAAGGGGATTTGATTGTTGGTAAACTTGAATATCATTATGGACCACATGAAATAGATCCTTTTACAGGACGTGAGGAACATAATGTCATCATTATTCGTGATGTTGAGAAAGAACAACAAATAATGAGTTTAATTGAATATGCCAGTTTTCGTTACAATGGTAAAGATCTATTCATTGAAGCGAACGAGGATGAATTATATGAATTTTTATATACGATTTTACCGATCCTTGATGAGCATGTTGAATTGTTTTTAACGTCAGAAGTTCGTGGATTTATTGTTGAGAATGAACCGATTCCAAGTACCAGTGTGCGCTTGGAGTCGTCGACAAATTTATTGGAAATTGGTTTTAATATTGATGGTGTTGATGATGCAGAAATTAATCAAATTCTAAATGCAGTCATTGAGAAAAAACGTTACTACCGGATGCAGAGTGGTGCATTGCTTTCATTGGAGGGGGAAGAGTTCTCCTCTATGAAACAATTTTTCAATGATTTGGATATTAGGGGTTCTGATATTGAAGCGGGAAATATTACAATGCCTGTTTATCGTGGTACACAGGTTGATGAATTGATTGATATGCGCAAAAACTATGATCCATCATTTCGTAAGTTGCTCAATCAATTGAAATCGCCTGAAGAGCAAGTATATGAATTGCCGGAGAATTTGAATGCTTCGCTCAGAGATTATCAGAAGATCGGGTATCAATGGTTTAAATCACTGAGTACTTATCATTTAGGTGGAATATTAGCTGATGATATGGGATTAGGTAAAACATTGCAAAGTATTGCATATATTTTATCTGAACCTAGCGAACAACCACATTTAATTGTTGCACCATCATCCGTTGTTTACAATTGGAAAAACGAATGTCATAAATTTGCGCCAGATTTGGATGTTGTCATCTTGACAGGAACACCTGCGGAAAGAAAAGAGAAAATTAGGCAATCAGGTGATCAAGATGTTTGGATTACTTCTTATGCAACGATTAGGCAGGATATTGAACTTTATCGTGACATCCCTTTTCAAACGATGATCTTAGATGAAGCACAGTTTATTAAAAACTATGCAACAAAAACATCACAGGCGATACGGCAAATCCAAGCAACGAGGAGATTTGCACTTAGCGGTACACCGATTGAAAATTCCATTGATGAATTATGGGCTATTTTCCAAGTCGTACTTCCTGGTTTAATGCCAAATCAACGGGCGTTTAGGCAATTATCCAATGAAAGAATTGCCATGATCACAAGACCGTTTATTTTAAGGCGTTTAAAAGAGGATGTCCTCAAGGAATTGCCTGATAAAATTGAGTCGACATATGTTTCTGAATTGACAGAGGATCAAAGAAATCTATATGTTGGTTATTTACGACAATTACAACAGGAAGCAACCAATTCAATTAAAGAGGGTGGCTTTCATGAAAACCGCATGAAAATATTGGCAGGCTTAACACGCTTAAGACAATTATGTTGTCATCCATCTTTATTCATTGAGAATTACGAAGGACAATCAGGGAAACTTGAACAATTGATGGAAACAGTGCAGAACTCAATTGAAAATGGTAAGAGAATGCTGATCTTTTCCCAGTTTACGAGTATGCATGACATTATTATGGAAAAGTTACAAGAGCGGGGTATTGGCTATTTTTACTTACATGGTGGAACTCCTTCAGAAGAGCGTGTCGAGATGAGTGAGCGGTTTAATCATGGGGAAAATAGTATCTTCTTAATTTCGCTTCGTGCTGGTGGAACAGGATTAAACTTAACAGGTGCAGATACGGTTATTTTATATGACTTGTGGTGGAATCCAGCGGTGGAAGACCAGGCAACGGGAAGGGCACATCGATTTGGTCAAAAGAAAGTCGTTCAAGTCATTCGATTAATTACAGAAGGAACGATCGAGGAAAAGATTTATGATTTACAACAGAAAAAACGCGAACTTGTTGATCAAGTGATTCAACCTGGAGAAACCATGTTATCTGGGTTAAGTGAAAAGGATATTCGTGAGATTTTAAGTATTTAAAGCTTGGGGATATATGTTTGAGTGAACTTTCTTTCATGTTTTAGGTTTATGAAGCATAGATTTCGGGTATAAGGATATAAACCAATGAAAGGATGTCTTCAAATGTCAAAAAACATTCTGGTGTATTTTAAATCGGAAAATGATGCAGAGGCAGCACGTTCAGGTTTGCAGCGATTACGTGTATCAGATCTATATCTTGATCATCTACCCGAGGGAGACAACAAGACATCGTATGTTCCAATTGGAGATATGGATGATGCAGAATCGCGTAAAGGATTTTTCAAGGGACTTTTTCAAAAAGATGATGATCCAATGACACATCTTGTCCAAGCCAAAATACAAGAGGTTGATTATGACGAGGCAATGGGAATTTTAACAGAATTAAATGGATATGTAGAAGAATAATAAATCAGTTGGCCATATAGGGATAAACCTGTATGGTCTATTTTTTTGACGTTTTTGCGGGACCTCTAGAAATCGGTAACAAGATTATATTTGTCTGTCATGCTATCATATGAATGATGATCATGATAGAAAGGCTGGCAATGAATGAGATGAATAAGCAACATGATTTTACGGAAGGTCATATATTAAAACAGGTTATTGTATTTTCCGGGCCGATTATGTTAACCAATTTACTTCAAACTTCATATCAAGTTGTTGATAGTTTGTGGATTGGTAATTTATTAGGTGCTCATGCGCTTGGGGCGGTTACTGTTTCGGGTGCGATTGTTTTTACTGTTTTATCGTTTGTCATTGGATTAAATAATGCAGCACTTGCGATTTTGTCCCAACAAAAAGGGCGAGATGACCATGATGGGATGAAAAGGTATTTAAATGCTTTTGTCGTTATTTTAACAACCATGGCAGTTGTGTTAAGTATTTCTGGATTCTTTTTTTCTGAAACATTATTAAATATGCTAGGTACTCCAGAAGACATGATGGAACAGGCCAATGTGTATCTGCAAATTAATTTTGTCGGGGTGTTGTTCTTATTTGGTTATAATTTTATCAGTACTGTTCTGCGTGCGTTAGGTGATAGTAAAACACCACTTCGGTTTGTGATGATTGCCGTTCTTCTCAATATTGTGTTAGACCCACTTTTGATTGCGGGCTTTAATTTGGGGATTGCTGGTGCAGCATATGCAACAATTATTGCTCAAGGAACAGCATTTATTTATGGAGTGATTCATGTCTTACGCTTCAAGCTTGCACCATTTAGTTTACCAAGTATACCAACTAGACAGGAAGTTGGTTTAATTCTAAATTTAGGGATTCCCTCGGGATTACAAATGGCAGTTATTTCCGCTGGGTCAGCAGCGATTATGAGTGTCGTGACGAAGTTCGGTGGTAGTGTTGTTGGAGGATTCGGAGCGGCACAACGGTTGGATAACATACTGATGCTTCCAGCAAGTGCACTAGGAACGGCAGTAAGTAGTATGGCAGGACAGAATATCGGTGTTAAAAAGTGGCGACGTGTTGGCGAAATTACTAAACATACACTTTTGTATAACTTTGCAATGATGGCTTCGATCGGTATCATCATTGTTTTGTTTGCAGAGCATGGCGTAAGATTGTTCATTCAAGATGACCATGAAGCAGTCGCCTTTGCGACAACTTATTTACGCATTTTAGCTTTTTGTTTTCCTTTCTTAGGAATTAACTTTATTTTAAATGGAGTGGTCAGAGCAGCAGGTGCGATGTACCAAGTGCTTGTGTTAAATGTTATTTCATTTTGGGCTTTACGTTATCCATTAACTGCTTTATTTGCAAACCTATATGGCGAAATTGGAATTGCAATTGGCATGGGAACGAGCTTTATTATTAGTAGTATATTTGCTTCATTGTATTATCGTTATGGAAAGTGGCGCGAAAAGGAATTATTCTCAAAAGACACTGGATAAACTTATCCACAGCTGTGGATATGATTGAGGATAACTACTATATTTTGTAGCGAACATAATTTTCCATACAAATGATTGTAAATTGAATGTAAAAATGTATTTTTGGCTGGGGATAAAAATGTTGAAAAGATTAGTATCGATTGGAATTGTCTCTGGGAGTATATTCGGTTTACTGCTTAGAGTCATCGAACAAATCACAGATAAAAAAGTATATACACTCTTAATGAATGTGGATTATTTTCCAGTGATTAAAAATTGGGAGTTAAGTGAGGTTGTTGAGTTTTCCTTTCATATATTTGTCTCAATTACTGTTGTCATCGTGCTCTATTATGGATTACGAAAAGTGGGGCATGAACAAAGAGTTTCCACTTATATTTGGCTAAATATTCTAATTGGAGGGCTCTTATATTTAACAACAACATTTTCAGAACGCACACCAGAATTAACGGATATGATTGCTTTTACTTATTGGTTAGTTGGCCATGCAATTTTCGGAGTCCTTGTTGGAATTATGATCAAATTTAGTAGATAATATAAATATAGTAAAAGTTGAGGAGGATGAATGATGGTAAAAGAAATACATACAGAAAATGCACCAGCAGCAATTGGTCCATATTCACAAGCGATTGAGGCGGGGGACTTTATTTATGTGTCAGGGCAAATTCCCGTGGAACCAGCAACTGGAGAAGTTGTTGAAGGCATTGAAGAACAGACCCATCAAGTGTTAAAAAATTTAAAGGCAATATTGACAGAAGCGGGTGCTACCTTTTCACAAGTTGTTAAATTTACAATTTATTTAGCATCAATAGAAGACTTTGCAACTGTCAATGAGATTTATGGAAGTTATTTAGAGAAACCATATCCAGCACGTGCAACAGTTGAAGTTAGTCGTTTACCGAAAGATGTACTCGTGGAAATGGATGTTGTCGTTTATACAAAATGAGCTGATTGATTTCCGCATGTTTTTAGGTTAAAACGGATATAGATAGTAATGAGGAAGGACTGGAATCCTCCCTCATACAGCCTCAGCCATACAGGCGGTGGTTGTCAAAAAATTAGTTTTTTGGAGAACCACCCTTTTGCTTGTCACGGCGCAGGGTGGTTTTCTCTTTGTTTAAAAAAGTTTTCTGGAATATATACGCACTAATTGCTTATTCCTACCACAATAAGTGAAAGTAATAGAGAAATAGAGTGAATAGGCAGCTGACTAGAAGTAAGCTCATTCGAGCGATATTTTGCATACGTGTTTTTCTTTTTCGTTGTTGGAACATAAAATAACCACAGACGAGAATGGAAATCGGTAATAGTATATTAAGCCATAAATGAATGTGGAGTGGTGCTATTTTTTGAAACGGATCCATTATAAATCGCCCAGATAAAATAATGATATTGATCGTCACAGCCAAGCCAATAGTGGCCAGTAGTCCAGTGGCTGGGAACATGTTTACACGGTTTGCTTTCTTTCGTTTACGAATGATCCATTGGATAAGCGCAACAACTGTATAGATCATGAAAGATAGTACACCTACGATAATGATCATCATATGGAGCTCTACACGATCCTTCGTAGGTACGGGCAGAAAGTCACTCACAATTCCATAGGTCATTTTCTTCACGTTATCTTGTTCATCGAGTTGAAAATAGACTTTACTTGTATCCATTCCAGCTTTATCCATGAGTGGAACAGTATCATCTACACGAACATACACGAACTGATCTGTTTCAGCATACAGAATTGGTTCAGGATCTGCAGCGGTTTGTAGGGTAATACCACCAGATGAATGTTTTTTAACAGTAACATCAGAATTTCCAATGATCGGCAGCAACTTTAGAAAGTTCGTGTATATTCCTCTTGCAATACGATAAGTTCCTTCCACCTTATCATCATTTTGACTGACATTTACATTTTCGGGTCTTTTCTGTTCACCGATTAATGCACTTAATAAATCTACCCGTAAACCAGACATTTCTTCTCCAACATTCATAAATAGGACAACACCAAAGTTCTCTTCGGGAACAAGCGTCATGAGTGTTGTATAACCAACTGCATTTCCACTATGTTCGAGAATACGATCATCATTTACCCAACGCTCCCAAAATCCATGCGCATTTCCTGTAAAACTGGATGTTTGTTCATGCATTTGATCTAAAGTTTCTTTATTTTGAAATAACTGATCGTAACCTGTTCCTAAATGAGCCAACATAAATTTTGCCATATCATGTACAGTTGTATTTAGAGCACCGGCTGGGGCATCATTGACATATGACCAATCAACCTCTTCAAAGTGGTCCTTCGCCTTTACATAGCTCTTGCTTTTATGATTTGTAATCGCGGATAAGTCGCTATAATCAGCTTGAAAGGAAGACAGGTTCATGTTAAGCGGATCTAAAATATTTGCTTGCATGTACGCCGCAAAGTCTTCCTCTGCTACACGTTCAATGATATATCCAGCTAAGGAAGTTCCATAGTTAGAATAGGCAGTCACAGTTCCTGGGTGAAATACTTGGGTAGGCTGTTCATGCTTACTTGACAGATAATCCACTAAAGGAATGACCTTGTTTGGATTTGTCGTTAATAATTCCTCTGTTGTATCTTCAAATCCTGCTGTATGATTCATCAAATCAAGTATGCTAACTTTATCGGGATAGGCCAATTCTAAATAATCGTCGGGTAGGTAATCACGAATATCATCTTGTAAATTAATTTTCCCTTGTTCGACTAGCTGCATCATAGCAGTCCATGTATACACTTTTGAAATCGACGCAGCTTCAAAGACGGTTTGTTTTGGATCGATGCTTTTCTGTTTTTCTATATCGGAGAGACCATATCCTTTTTCAAATATAATTTTTCCGTCCTGAACAATAGAAATAGCAGCACCAGGAATGTCCTTATTTTCCCCAATATAATGATCCATGATTGCATCAATCGAAGTTTCTACTTCGCTTAAGGGTAATCCTGAAGGCAGTTTAGCTGTGTTTGCAAAAGCAGAAATGGGTGACATGAACAAGAATATGCCAACCAATAATAGAATTTTCTTCATCATTTTCACATCCCTATGTTATCATTATCAATAATGATAACATAGATAAACCAGAAGTGAAACATCATATGACATTATATCAATTGATGAATGACTGTGATAAAATTAAAATAGCACGGGCTTTTGTTTAGCCCAATGACTTTTTAAAGAGGCGATGAAGGTGGATAAAGCTGAAGTATTATTACACCCTGTAAGAATGAAAATTGTCCGTACTTTAATGGGATACAATAAGGAAGGATTAACATCATTGGATATGGTAAAAATTATCCAAGATGTGCCACAGGCAACGTTGTATCGTCATATACAAAAGCTTGCCGATGCGAACATTATCCGTGTATTAAAAGAGGAAAAGGTACGGGCCGTTACAGAAAAATACTATGTCGTAAATATAGAAGAAACGAGTATAAGCCCACAAGAGTGGGAGACTTATTCTATGGAAGAGAAGTTAGATTACTTTTTTTATTTTCAAATTGCGCTTTTTAATCAATATCAAACCTACTTAAATAATGTAAAGAAAGAAGATATAGAAGATGCTTCAACTTTATCAGTAGTAGATATTCAATTAGATGATCAAGCCTTTCAGGATTTTCAAACGGATCTAAATGATTTATTGGTTAAGTATTATCAAAAATCAACTGAGAAGGCAGCAAGTCGTACGATAGGAATTACGATTTTCCCATAGTCAAATATTTGAATCCAAGGCGATCCCATTCAACATATTGATTGTTGAATTTATATGTCGGGGGTAAGTATGTAAGGCGGAAAAGTAAGCTGATTGATTTCTGCATGCTTTTGAGTTAAGATGGATATAGATAGTAATGAGGAAGGACTGGCATCCTCCCTCATACAGCCTCAGCCGTACAGGCGGTGGTTGTCAAAGTGTTACTTTTTTCGAGAACCACCCTTTTGCTTGCTACGGCGTGGGGTGGTTTTCTCTTTGTTTAAAAAAGTTTTCTGGAACACATACGCACTAATTGCACGTATTACTCCTTTTAATACCTCTTTTAAAAACTCTAAGAAATTATCCATGATTATCACCTCCTTCCTTTTTAAAAAGGAAAGGATAACAAGTGACAACCACCCACCCATAAAACTATTAGCTGCATATTTATTTTATCATAAACAAAATGATTATCCAATTTAAATAGGAACGTACATTCTCTTTAATTGATGCGTAAGGTAAAATATGTGGAGGTAGGAAAGTATTGATTTCTGCATGTTTTTAAGATAAAATGGATATAGATAGTAATGAGGAAGGACTGGAATCCTCCCTCATACAGCCTCAGCCGTACAGGCGGTGGTTGTCAAAAGATTAGTTTTTTGGAGAACCACCCTTTTGCTTGTGACGGCGTGGGGTGGTTTTCTCTTTGTTTAAAAAGGTTTTCTGGAACACATACGCACTGATCGCACGTACTACTCCTTTTAAAACTTCCTTTAAAAACTCTGGGAAATGATCCATGATTATCACCTCCTTCCTTTTTAAAAAAGAAAGGATAACAAGTGACAACCACCCACCCATAAAACTTTTGGCTGCATATTTATTTTATCATGAACCAAATGATTATCCAATTTAAATGGGAACGTATATTCCCTTAGTGTGATTTGTAAGGGAGAATGTGTAGAGGGTAAATATGGGGCGGGAAAGTATTGATTTCTGCATGTTTTTAAGATAAAATGGATATAGATAGTAATGAGGAAGGACTGGCATCCTCCCTCATACAGCCTCAGCCGTACAGGCGGTGGTTGTCAAAAACTTATTTCTTTAGAGAACCACCCTTTTGCTTGTTGCGGCGCTGGGTGGTTTTCTCTTTGTTTAAAAAGGTTTTCTGGAATACATACGCACTGATCGCACGTACTACTCCTTTTAATACCTCTTTTAAAAACTCTAAGAAATTATCCATGATTATCACCTCCTTCCTTTTAACAAAAGAAAGGATAACAGGTGACAACCACCCACCCATAAAACTTTTGGCTGCATATTTATTTTAGCATAAACCAAATGATTATCCAATTTAAATGGGAACGTATATTCCCTAAGTGTGATTTGTAAGGTAGAATGTGTAGAGGGTAAATATGGGATATCAGTAAGTTTCTATTATATAGTAATCTTTTGTTTCGAATGATGAGCACAATCACATATATTAGTCCGCCAAAGAAAATAATTGTACTGACGCCATCTGCCAAATCTGTCATGATACGGGAATCTCCAAAACCCATTTCCGCGATGACTACCATATACACAAGCATAAGTATTAAAACTACCCATAGCAACCGAACCCGCACCTTAATTTTGTCTGAGAATGTTCTATCTTTGGAATTTCTCATGATTTAAATCCTTCAGTTCTTTATTTTCCTTTTTCCAACGAAATAATTGTCCTTGATGTCACGTGAGCCTTTTCAGATAGTTCTTTCTGTGTCATGTTGAATTTTAAACGGTATTCTTTTATTTTATTTTTCAATCTATAACTTCCTCTCTTGATGTGAAGCGAACTTCACGTGAAGTTAATTTCATTTAACAATGAAATATAGTTTTGTAAAGAGCAATGATATTGCATAAATGAGTTAGTGCATATTTTTAATTAACATTTGCTGAAACTAGAGTATACTACGCACTGTACGATATCATGATATAATATAGTTAAATACTTTGGAGGTGATTCTAATGAAGTGGGAAGATGTACGTCAAGCATTTCCAGAACAATGGATTTTAATTGAAGCAATTCAAGCACATACAAATAAGAAAAATGAGCGTGTTTTAGAGGAGATTGTACCCTTGGATAGGTTTTCCAATTCCCCAGATGCGATGAGAGTATATCAGGAAATTCATCGAGATGAGCCTAATAGAGAATTGTATGTTCTCCATACAAGTAGGAAAAGACCTAATATTATCGAGAAAAAATGGGCAGGTGTTAGGCGATAGTGAAAAATCTAATAATTGGGAATAGTTTGTTACTCGTTGATATGGAGATTAGATTTAATAATAGATGGCTCCACCTACAACGCATCTTAGTTGATACTGGTTCAGGAAGTACAGTTATATCATCAGATTTAGCGGAATCTATAGGAATTGTTGCAGAAGTGAATGACATGATATATAGGATTAGTGGTGTAGGGGGATCTGAATTCGTCTACTCGAAGACGATTGACGCAGTGAGAATTGGGAATATACAAACAAATGATGTCACATTGGAAATTGGCGCAATGAATTATGGCTTTGATTTGGATGGTATTATCGGATTGGATTTGCTTAAGCAAATGAAGGCGATTATAAACATAGATAAATTAACATTAGGCTTAAATATTTAATGGATTATATTAAGGGCACCAAGAATGGTTTATTAAATTTGTTAGTTAATAGAATTAGAAACAAATTTGCTATGATTAACCAAAAAACAAGCGCGGTAATTTTAGAGAGGGGTCTTACCTTGAAGTTAAAAGAGTTAGCTGACCTTTTAATGGTTAAAAGAACAGAAGGAAATATGAATATTGAGATTACGGGATTGCAAATGGATTCCAGGAAAGTGGAACAAGGTAATTTGTTTATTTGTGTACCCGCTATAAATGGCTTTCTAAAAGATAGGCACGATTTTGCAAAAGATGCTATTAGAAATGGTGCAGTAGCCCTGGTGGTTGAAAGAGATGTCGATACTAATTTACCAAAAATATTTGTTAATGATGCTAGACATGCTATGGCGGTTATCGCTACTCATTTTTTTAACTACCCATCGAATGAGATGAAACTCATTGGGATTACTGGATGCTCTCCCTCGTTAAAGGCTGTGACCCTGTTTTTAATTCCAACTACCCTAAATGAATTTAGCTGCTCAATTTTAATTTTCATTGGCTTGCTACCTCCTACGATCACTTGAAAAGTCATTGGGGGATAGGTTTTGAGTGGATGCTTGTAGCCCCTTGCTTCTGT
>Ga0209487_1001324_pt1 | contig 21104 bp, 19 predicted proteins | sample Poulit2012_FD_187524 | JGI IMG/M metagenome (GOLD analysis project Ga0209487, IMG submission 187524) | Agricultural soil microbial communities from Georgia to study Nitrogen management - Poultry litter 2012 (SPAdes) (version 2) | ecosystem: Environmental > Terrestrial > Soil > Agricultural land...
TCGGTCCGCAGGGTAAGCCCGTACGGGCCATAGCTCCATTGTCCCCCTTAAGAATCAGGCGTTGCAACCAGCTTCCGTCAGTAGCCGTGCTGCTGCGCATTAGTCCTCGAAGGCAGTTTTCATGCACCGCATAGCGGCAAGGGTCTTTGGCACGCCGATATAGGGGAGAAGGTGCACGAAGCATTCAGCGACTTCCTCTTTGGTCATGCCAGCCACATCGACGGCAGTCTTAATGTGACCAGTTAGTTGTGGTTCGGTACCGCCCATGGCAGCCAGTGCAGCCATATTCAGCATCTGCCGGTCACGCAGTTCAAGCCCTTCACGCTGGTAGGTTCCACCAAAAACAGCGCCAACTACCCAGTCTGAAGCGCCGGGTGCAAATTCGTCCAGCTGTTGTTTCCATGCAGCAGCGCTTTCTGGTGACTGGGTTTCTGCAACGAACTGATTGCCTTTATCCATGCTGAGTTCCAAAATATCCTCCTCAAATGAGATGAACGTTCAGCAGGCTATCATCTGTTGGACTTTTCAGCGGGAGGTGACGCTGACCGTCAGTGGCTAGCTTGATTAGCTCATTGATTTGGACTGAGCGGACAAAACACCTTCGTAGCATCGTGCTATCGGTATCGTAATATGGTTCACAATTTTAGTACGCTTGGCCCATGGAAACCTTCGAGAATCTCAACTCTTGGCTCAATAATGCTGAAGAATGGCTTTGGACTTGGGTCGGTACTGGCATTGTGGCGATCGTGGCACTGTACTTCACGTTCCGCACCGGTGCTGTTCAAATTCGGATGATTCCGAACATGCTCCGTTCCATCACCGAAAGGACTCAGAAGGATGAATCTGCACCAGACCGACGTAAGTCATTATCGTCATTCCAAGCATTTACGGTATCTGCAGCAGCTCGGGTAGGGACAGGTAATATCTCCGGTGTTGCTGGGGCGATATTCCTTGGTGGACCCGGGGCGGTCGTCTGGATGTGGGTCATGGCGATCTTTACATCCGCCGCGAGTTTCATTGAATCAACACTGGCCCAGCTCTATAAGGCCCGCAGGGCGGATACTTACAAAGGTGGCCCAGCGTTCTACATCCATAGGGGCCTGGGTAGCCGTGTGTTCGGCGGGATTTTCGCGGTGCTATTCATTTTCTGTTTTGCTTTAGCATTCACCTCGCTGCAGGCTAATACTATCGTTGATGCCGTTGATGGAGCGGTTGCTGTCTATACTGATCCGGAAGCTCTGCCGTGGCTGCCGATTGTGATAGGGGCTATCTTGGCAGCATTCACCGCCTTCATTGTGATCGGTGGCATGCGACGGGTGGCCACGGTCGCTCAAAATTTGGTGCCACTGATGGCGTTGATCTACCTGGTACTTGGTCTGATTATCGTTTTGACTAACGCCGAGGAGCTGCCTCGCGTGATCAGCCAGCTGTTTACAGGTGCTTTTGACTTCCAGGCAGTCGGCGGTGGTGCGGTCGGTACTGCGATCATGCACGGTGTGCAGCGCGGTATGCTCTCCAACGAGGCTGGAATGGGTTCTGTGCCAAATGTTGCTGCGACTTCTTCGATCAGTCACCCGGTTAAGCAAGGACTGGTGCAAACACTGGGCGTCTACTTTGACACCCTGTTGGTTTGTTCTATCACGGCCTTCATTGTGCTGGTCGCGTTCCCGGACGTCTCAGCCGGTGGCGAGGGACTAGTAATGGTCCAGGAATCATTGACATCCAGCTTTGGCGCTCTGGGTGCAGTGGCGCTTGCTGCTATCATGTTTTTGTTAGCGTTCACCTCAGTTTTGGGGAACTATTCTTACGGTGAAGCAAATATGAACTATCTCACCCGTAGCAGAGGTTGGCTCCAGGCATTTGGGTGGGCTGTGACGCTGATGGTGTTTATCGGATCGGTTATCAGCGTCGAGCTAGCATGGTCCATTGCAGGTGTTTCGATGATTGTCATAGCCGTCATCAACCTGGTGGTCATCACCTTATTGAGCAAGCCGGCATTGATATTGTTCCATCATTATCAGACTGAGAGAAAAGCCGGCCGCAACCCCATTTTTCTTGCATCGGACCTGCCTGAAATCGAAAACGTTGAATGTTGGGAGAAAGAAGACGTCCAAGATTACCTCGATGCGCGAGATGGTCAGCGCGAGGTTTTGGGCGGTCCGAACTAAATCGGATCTAGGGGAGAAGTTGCACGAAGCATTCAGCGACTTCTTCTTTGGCCATGCCAGCCACATCGACGGCGGTCTTATTGTGACCGGTTGGTTGTGGCTGGGTGCCACCCATGGCAGCCAGTGCAGCCATAGGCAGCATCTGATGGTCACGTAGGTCAAACCCTTCACGCTGGTAGGCTCTACCAAAGACAGCGTCGACTACCCGGTCAGAAGCGCCCGGTGCAACTTTATCTAGGCGAGGTATTCCTCCAATACATCTAGGGCTTCATCCCAGCCATCATAGAAGAATCCATCGCCGGGTTGGCCTGAAACCCCGCGCAGTTCAAAGATTATGCGCGTCCCGTTTTCCTCGGGTTCAAGCGTTATGGTCACCACCGGTGTCTTTTTAGGATCTGCCCCTGGCTCGCCCCAAGTAAACACCAGCCGCTCATAGGGCGCCACTTCTTTATACACGCCACCGGTTACTACGCGTTCGCCGGTGTCATCATTGACCATGGTGTATCGGTAATGCCCGCCCACTCGAACATCTACTTTCACCTCTTCTCGTGGGGTGCTGGTATTGCGCGGATGCCACCAATCAGCAATCGCATCAGGGTCAGTCCAGGCATGCCATACCTGTTGGGCAGTGGCATTCAGGCTGCGGGTGATAGTAAAGGCTTTGGCCATATCAGTTGTAATCACGGGGTTTCTCCTTCGCGAGGTAATCCTCGAGTCGATCGAAACGCTCGTTCCAAGCTGTGCGCTGCTGTTCTATCCATGCGGCAATCTCATTGAAGCTGTCTTGTGCTAGAGAACATTCATTCCACTGTGCCCGGCGATTGCGTTCGACTAGTCCAGCTTTCTCTAACACTGCTAGATGCTGTGAAACAGCTGGGCGGCTCATGGGGTAATAGGTAGCAAGTTCGCTGACCGTTAGCGGCCCGTTGCGTAAACGCAGCAGAATATCTCTGCGCGTTGGGTCCGCCAAGGCGGCGAATGAGGAACTGAGACGATCTTCTGTTGCCATGTAAGTAACCTCTTACGTAAGCGATGGCTAACATACTACAGTTTTGTGAGATAGAACACAATAGTCGTTCAGATGTGACCGGAATCGACCATGCCAGAGCGATTTTGCGGTCTACCGGCTTTTGCGGACTTTTCCTTACCCAAATTCTGAGTTCACCCTGCGTGTCGAACAGGCTTCACTGAACGTCCCAGTGCAAAAAGCACGGTTTAGGCACACTAAGATGAATGCGGTGAGCAGTGCGCTCACGACAAAGTTTTCCTATATTGAAAGTGTGTCGTTCGTGTCCAAACCAGTAGTGCTAATCGCAGAAGAACTCTCTCCGGCTACCATGGATGCCCTTGGGACCGACTTCGAGATTCGCCACACCGATGGTTCCGACCGTGACCAGCTGCTACCAGCGCTTGCTGAGGCTGAAGCCGTGTTGATTCGTTCAGCAACCAACATGGATGCCGAAGCAATCGGGGCTGCAAAAAATCTCAAAGTCATCGCACGTGCTGGCGTTGGCCTGGATAACGTTGACACACAAGCCGCTACCGAAGCCGGGGTCATGGTGGTTAATGCGCCAACCTCAAATATCATTTCGGCAGCAGAACTGACCTGTGGACATATACTTGCCGGAGCTCGCAATATTGCACCGGCTAATGCTTCACTCAAGGATGGCCAGTGGAAACGCTCGGCCTATAAAGGTATCGAGCTGTACCAAAAAACCCTGGGTATTATCGGACTGGGACGTATCGGCTCGCTGGTTGCCGAACGCATGAAGTCCTTTGGGATGAACATTGTCGCTTATGACCCCTACGTCACGGCTGCACGGGCTCAGCAACTCGATGCCAAGCTACTAAGCCTGGGCGAATTATTAGAAGTCTCTGACTTTGTCACCATTCATATGCCTCGCACCCCAGAGACCCTGGGCATGATCTCCGATGAGCAGTTCAAGCTCATGAAAGACACCTCATATGTGATCAACGTTGCCCGCGGTGGTCTCATTGATGAAGACGCCTTGGGCCGGGCTTTGGAAAGTGACCTCATTGCTGGTGCAGGTATCGACGTCTTCGTCAACGAACCAGCAAAAGACTTACCGTTTTTCGAACACGATTCCGCCACTGTGACCCCACACCTGGGTGCCTCCACCGAGGAAGCCCAAGAAAAAGCCGGTGTAGCCGTAGCCAAATCAGTCCGTCTTGCCCTTGCCGGTGAATTAGTACCCGACGCCGTCAACGTGGCCGGAGGCGTAATCGACCCGTACGTGCGCCCTGGCATCCCGCTGACCGAAAAACTGGGCCGGATCCTCTCAGCGGTAATGAAAGGCGTTTCCGTTTCAGCCATCGAGGTCGAAGTCGCCGGTGAGCTTGCCGAAAAAAACGTCGACTCACTGAAACTGGCGGCACTAAAAGGGATCTTCACCGACGTCGTCTCCGGCCAGGTGTCCTATGTCAACGCGCCGGTATTGGCGGAAGGCCGGGGCATCGAAACTCGGCTGTCTACCACGGCAGACTCCCCGCACTACCGCAACACCATTACGGTCAAAGGCATCTCGGCCGATGGCCAAGCATTCAATGTAACCGGTACCTTGACCGGACCGCAGCAAGTTGAAAAGCTAGTCGGTATTAACGACTACGAATTCGAAGTGGCCGTGGCCGATCACATGCTGGTGCTGGAATATCAGGATCGCCCCGGTGTAATCGGTACCATGGGTATGCAACTGGGGGATCGTGGCATCAACATTGCCACCATGGATGTGGCTCTGCGCGCCGATGGTGCCAAGGCACTTGCCGTGCTCACCCTTGATTCGACACTGCCATCCGGTCTGCTTGACCAGGTTGGCACGGCCATTCATGCAGAACAAACCGCCGAGGTTGATTTGGAGGAAACTGTCCGGTGAACACCTACTACCTGACAACGGCGATTGCCTACCCAAACGGCGAACCCCACATCGGGCACGCCTACGAATACATCGCCACCGATGTCATGGCGCGGTTCAAGCGCCTGGACGGTTATGATGTCCGCTACCTCACCGGCACCGATGAGCACGGCCAAAAAATGCAGCAAACGGCCATTCAAGAAGGCATCGAGCCCATGGAATTGGCTACCCGCAATGCCAATATGTTCCAACGAATGGACGATGAGGTCTTGGGTATTTCCTATGACCGGTTCATTCGCACCACTGATGACGACCACTATGCCTCCTCACGGGAAATCTGGCGTCGGATGGAAGCCAACGGGGACATCTACCTGGACACCTATGCGGGCTGGTACTCGGTACGAGATGAACGCTTCTTCGCCGATGACGAGGTTCACACCAACGACGACGGCGTCCGAGTGGCCACCGAAACCGGCACCGAGGTTACCTGGACCGAAGAAGAATCCTATTTCTTCCGACTGTCGGCCTACGCGGATAAACTGCTAGCCCACTATAAGGACAACCCTGACTTTATTGCCCCGCAAAGCCGCGCCAATGAAGTTATCCGGTTTGTTGAAGGCGGACTGGAAGACCTCTCGATTTCGCGTACCTCTTTTGACTGGGGGATCCCGGTACCTGAACCCACCAACCCGGAATTGGCCACCGATAAAAACCACGTCATGTACGTCTGGGTTGATGCCCTGACCAATTACATCACCGGTGCAGGCTTCCCGGATGACAACAGCGAATTGAAACGCTACTGGCCGGCGGATCTTCATGTGATCGGCAAAGACATCTCCCGGTTCCACTGCATTTTCTGGCCAGCGTTTCTCATGTCGGCGGGCATTGAATTGCCCAAACGAGTCATGATCCATGGCTTTTTGCACCACGATGGCGAAAAAATGTCCAAGTCGGTAGGCAATGTTGTACACCCGGCAGATTGGGTAGAACGCTATGGCCTGGACACCGTACGGTTCTTCTTGCTGCGGGAATTCCCGTTTGGTTCCGATGGGTCCTATTCCTATGACGCCGTGGTGCGCCGCAAAAACGCTGACCTGTCCAATAATCTGGGCAACCTGGCACAGCGCAGCTTATCCATGGTGTACAAAAACTTGGACGCCCAAGTGCCACAACCAGACGAACTGACCGATAAAGATCAGAACATTCTTGCCGAAGCCGCCCAGCTGTTGGGCACATGGCAGAAACATTTTGAAACCCAAGACTTCTACCGCGCACTGATTGCTGCATGGAAAGTCTTAGACGATACCAATAGCTACTTCGCCGACCAGCAACCCTGGGTGCTGCGCAAAACCGATGAAGCACGGATGAAAACCGTTTTGTGGGTCACCCTGGAAGTCGTCCGCCGCATCGGGCTACTCATTCAGGCGGTCATGCCGGACTCGGCAACCAAACTGCTTGATGCCCTGGGCATTGCAGCCTCCGGTGACGCCGGTGAAACCAATGCCTCCGGTACCGGGGCACGCTCCTATGCGGCCTGGGACGATCAACTGGCACCAGGCACTCCGATCGCTAAACCCTCCCCGGTATTCCCACGCCACGAAGAAGACGAGTAAGTAAGGTAGAGCAGTGAGCAATAACGCATTAGATCTGGCACTGATCCCAGGCGATGGTATTGGACCAGAAGTCACCGCCGAAGCACTCAAAGTACTCAAAGCCGCCATCGGGGATGACGCCGTACACACCACCGAATACGGTCTGGGTGCCGAACATTGGCTGGCCACCGGCGAAACACTTACCGATGACACGTTGCAAGCCCTTCGTGGCCATCAAGCCATCCTGTTTGGGGCAGTTGGGGCAGCACCAAATGATACCCGCATTCCCTCGGGGTTATTAGAACGCGAAATCCTCCTGAAGCTGCGCTTCGCTTTTGACCATGCGGTGAATTTCCGGCCTTCGGTGCTCTACCCGGGAACTACCTCACCACTGGCCAATCCGGGCAATATCGATTTTGTGGTCTTTCGGGAAGGTACCGAAGGACTCTATGTTGGCAACGGTGGTTCCATGCGCACTGGAACCAACCAGGAGATCGCCAACGAAACCTCCGTCAATACCGCCTACGGTGTTGAACGCGTTGTGCGCAAAGCCTTCGAATACGCCCAGCACCGGCAACGACAGCATGTCACCCTGGTGCATAAACACAATGTATTGGTCCACGCCGGGCACCTGTGGAATCGCATCGTCAACGAGGTTGCCGAAGAATATCCCGACGTCACCCACGACTATCTACACATTGATGCCGCCACAATCTTTATGACCACCGATCCGGGCCGCTTTGATGTGATCCTGACCGACAACATGTTCGGCGATATTATCACCGACCTGGCCGCCGCCGTCACCGGTGGTATTGGCCTGGCCGCATCTGGCAACCTGAACATTTCCGGTACCGCACCATCAATGTATGAACCAGTCCACGGTTCTGCCCCGGATATTGCCGGTACCCAACAGGCAGATCCTACCGCGGCTATCCTGTCGGCAGCTATCCTGTTGGAACAAGAAGGTCATGCCGATGCCGCAGTACGGGTACAAAAAGCCGTCTGGGAAGATCTTGCTGCACGTGATACCACGGCGCGTACCACCGCCGCGATCGGCGATGCGATCGCACAACAGGTTTAAGAAAGGTCAATCATGGAATTTCGGTTAGAACCCAATCAGAACCCCCTATCTGATGGCCAACGCGCACAAATCTTAGCCAACCCAGGATTCGGCGAGTACTTTAGCGACCACATGGTGACCATCGACTGGACCGCGGACCTGCAAGGCCAAGCTAAAGCCGTCGAGGCTGGCAACTACCTAGAAATGGTGGGCGACTGGTCTGATGCCCGGGTGGAACCCTATGGTCCACTGTCCATGAGCCCGGCAGCCGCCGTCCTACACTATGCCCAAGAAGTCTTCGAAGGCCTGAAAGCCTACCGCCACGACGACGGCTCCATCTGGACCTTCCGCCCCTACGCAAATGCAGCACGCATGAACCGGTCGGCCTACCGGATGGCCATGCCACAACTGCCCGAAGACGTCTTCGTCAACGCATTAGAACAACTCATGGCCCAAGACGCCGCATGGGTACCAAATGGCTCCGGCCAGTCCCTGTACCTGCGGCCCTTTATGATCGCCACCGAAGAGTTTCTTGGTGTCCGCCCGGCACACACCTTCAGTTTCCACGTCATTGCTTCACCGGCTGGCAACTACTTCGGTGGGGAACTGAAACCAGTAAGCATCTGGGTCTCTCGCGAGTTTGCCCGCGCTGGACAAGGCGGTACCGGTTCGGCGAAATTTGGCGGCAACTATGCCGCCTCGCTGGCAGGCCAACTCCAAGGTGCCGCACGCGGCCACGACCAAGTCATCTTCTTGGACCGTAGCCCCGATGACACACTAGAAGAACTCGGCGGGATGAACGTTTTCTTTGTCACCAACGACAATAAACTCATCACCCCGAAACTTACCGGCACCATCCTGGAAGGCATCACCCGAGATTCCATTCTCAAACTGGGGACCGAACAAGGCCTAGATGTAGAAGAACGTCACATCACCTTTGACGAATGGAAAGACGGGGTTGCTACCGGCCAGATCGACGAGGTGTTTGCCTGCGGTACAGCAGCCGTGATCACACCGATTGGCCAAGTGGCTGACGAGGACGAAACTTATCAGACCCCATCAACCGACTTCCCGGTGGCCAATGCACTGCGCAACCGCCTGGTCGGCATCCAGACCGGTGCCGAAGAAGACACTTACGGATGGATGCACCGCCTAGCCTAAAACGCCAGCAGAAAGGGCCCACTATGCGCATCGCACGCTTTGTATACCGCGACGATTTCCACTACGGCGTCGTCGAGGACGACACCATTACTGTGCTGGCCAATGACCCGCTTTATGCCGGGATCGTACCGACCACCGAAACCCTACAATTATCCGATGTACGGTTGGTCACCCCCGTGCTACCACGATCCAAAGTGGTCGGGGTGGGGCGCAACTGGCAGGCCCACGCCGAAGAACTTGGCAACGAGGTGCCCACCTCACCGCTGTTATTCTTCAAACCCAATACCGCCGTGGTGGGCCCAGATGAACCCGTTCTGCTGCCAGATTGGACCGAAGAGGTCTCGTATGAGGCAGAACTTGCCGTGGTGATCGGCCGGATCGCCAAAGACGTGCCCATCGACCGGGTTGATGAAGTCGTATTCGGCTACACCGTGGGCAATGACCTCACAGCACGCGATACCCAACGCGCCGAAGACCAATGGGCCCGAGCCAAAGGCTTTGACGGTTCCTGCCCGCTGGGGCCCTGGATTGAAACAGAACTGGAACCCGATGAGCTGCAAATCCGCTCATGGGTTGATGGTGACCTGCGCCAGGACGGTAATACCCAAGACATGATTTTTGATGTCCGCACCCTGGTGTCTTATATTTCTGAAGCCTTCACCCTGTTACCCGGTGATGTGATACTTACCGGCACTCCAGCCGGAGTCGGTCACATCGAAGATGGCCAAATCGTAGAATGCGAAATTGAAGGCATTGGCACATTATCAACCACTGTGCGCCGTCCCACCGTTGGCTAACGGCTAGAAACACGGTCACGAGAATACCGCAACACCGCCAGTGGGGCTAGACTTGACCACCATGAGCCAGCTTCGTAATCCTGACGATATCCCTGCAGTTTCACCAGATACCGATGTTCGCGTACGTTTTGCGCCGTCACCAACCGGAACCCCACACGTTGGGCTAATCCGTACCGCCCTGTTCAACTGGGGCTGGGCCCGCCACACCGGTGGCAAAGTCGTCTTCCGCGTGGAAGATACCGATGCAAAACGCGACTCCGAAGAGTCCTACCAACAGTTGCTTGAAGCCATGCAATGGTTGGGCATCGACTGGGATGAGGGTGTCGAGGTCGGCGGACCACATGAACCCTACCGGCAGTCTCAGCGCGGGGAAATCTACCAAGACGTCATCGAACGGCTCAAAGCAGGCGGATTCATTTACCCGTCCTACACCACCGCAGCAGAAACTGAAGCACGCCACCTTGCGGCCGGACGGGACCAGAAACTAGGTTACGACGGTTATGACCGGCATTTAACCGAAGAACAAATCGCCGCCTATGAAGCCGAAGGTCGCAAACCAGTCTGGCGACTACGCATGCCAGACCACGACCTGTCATTCACCGATACTATACGCGGCACCATCACCTTCAGCGCCGGATCCGTGGCAGACTTTGTTGTTGTCCGCGCCGATGGCTCACCGCTATACACCTTGGTGAACCCCGTCGACGACGCTCTAATGGGCATCACCCATGTGCTGCGCGGCGAAGATCTACTATCTTCCACCCCGCGTCAAATTGCGCTCTACCGTGCCCTGTACGCCATTGGGGTTGCCGAGTTTCAACCAGAATTTGGCCACCTGCCATATGTGATGGGCCAGGGCAATAAAAAACTCTCCAAACGTGACCCGCAATCCAACCTATTTCACCACCGCGATAACGGATTCATCCGCGAAGGTCTACTCAACTACCTGGCACTACTGGGCTGGTCACTCTCACCAGACGAAGACATTTTCACCCCCGAAGAGTTTGTCGAAAACTTTGACATCCACAACGTATTGGCAAACCCGGCACGTTTCGATGAGAAAAAAGCCATTGCCATCAACGGCACCCACATCCGCCGTCTGGAACCACTGGATTTTCGTGACCGGTTGATCCCATACCTGCAAGCTCGCGGGCTGGTGGGCGAAGAGTTGACCTCACGCGAAATGGATATTGTTAGCCAGGCGGCACCGCTAGTCCAGGAACGCGTGCACCTGCTGGGCGAAGCAGCCGACATGCTGGCTTTCTTGTTTACCGATACTATTGAGGTAGAAAAAGCTGCCCTGAAAGGCATGCCAAAAAACCTTGCCGAAGTACTCACTGCTGCCGAACATACCCTGTCGGAATTAGAAACCTGGGACCTGGACTCCATCGAACCGGCCCTGCGCACCGCATTGATCGATGAGCTGGAGCTCAAGCCACGCCACGCGTTTGGTCCGGTGCGTACCGCGGTGTCTGGCCGCAAGGTATCGCCACCATTATTTGAGTCGCTAGTGATACTGGGACAAGAGACCACCCTGGATCGTATCGCAGAGTTTAAGGCCGCCCAATCGTAGTTCAAGCAGTACTTTTCGACGTTGATGACACCTTAGTCAACCTTGCTGGGGCTCAACATATCGCGTTTCGCACACAGTTAGCCCAGCAATTTGGTGACCACGTATCATCCCATCCTGCCTTTGATGTTGCCGCAGAAGCCTTCGTACACGACTCGAAGGACTTTTATAACGCCTATATCAACGGCAAAATGTCCTTCGTTGAGCAGCGGCTGTCCAGGGTTGTCGATGCCATGGAGATCTTACAGCTGCAAGGCGCACCCGATGAAGAACTGTGGGTGGTCGGATACGAAGATGTGGTATCCAAGCACTGGGCGGCCTTTGATGATGTACCTCCACTACTAGCCGCACTGGATGAACGAGGTATCGCCTATGGGGCGGCCACAAATAATTTCACCGACTATCAGCGGGTTAAACTCGAACAAGCCGGCCTGGCATTTAATGTAGTGATCGGCACCGATATCACAGGCAAACCCAAACCAGATCAATCAATGTTTCTTGAAGGAGCCCGACAACTAGGGGTCACTCCAGAAAACACCCTGATGATCGGTGATGATGTCATCAATGATGGTTTGGGCGCACGCGATGCGGGCCTAATTTCATTGCTGGTCGATCGCCGAAACATGTTGAAAAATCCAGATCGGGTTTATAAAGTCGGCTCACTGAGTGACGTTATGCACATTGACTCCCTGCATTTTGACAACGGACCGAATTAGGGTAAAGTTGTCTCTCGTTGCGCTCGGCGCGACAAACCCATGGGGTATGGTGTAATCGGCAACACAACGGTTTCTGGTACCGTCATTCTAGGTTCGAGTCCTGGTACCCCAGCGAAATTCCCGATCAGGGAATCTCAAACCACTACTTTCTGGTAGTGCGGCCCCATCGTATAGCGGCCTAGTACGCCGCCCTCTCACGGCGGTAGCACGGGTTCGAATCCCGTTGGGGTCACAGTTTGATCGGTATGCATTGTTGACAGTGCATACCGATTTTTGTTTTGCCGGTGATTTCACTTCCAAGAGACTTAAGGTAAGCAAACCCCTCATAACCTAATGACGTGCACGGTGCCACTGGCTTATTGAGTATCCTGGACAGCATGTCTTCAACGTTGCATCCCTCATCCAAGACCACTGTTGGTGAACTTGGTGAGGCTGGGATTCTTGCCCTGCTGGAACACAGTTATGCCGGTTTTACTACCAAACAAGGCGTGATCGGTCCTGGCGATGATGCAGCCGTTATTCCGGCTACCAACGGCCATTTCGTAATCGCCACAGACGCGATGAATGAAGGCCACCATTTTTTGCGTCACTGGCCATCGGGTGTCGTGGATAATGGGTACTCCACCGGCTGGAAATTAGTAGCCCAAAACATTTCGGATATGAACGCCATGGGTGCTATCACCTCGGCGATTAATATTTCTCTTGCGATGCCAAAAAACACCCCGGCCCACTGGGTATGGCATTTTGGTCGTGGCATAGCCAATGCGTGTTACTGGCTGGGAGCACAACAAATTGTCATCTCCGGGGGAGATCTGACCAGGGCAGATTCTATAGCCACAGCAATTACCACAACGGGCGATCTTCTTGGCGAACCTGTGCTACGAAAAGCAGCTAGCCATGTGGATGGGTTTTTGCTGATACATACCGGCAACGTTGGCACTGCTGCAGCAGGTTTTGTAGTCGCTACAGAAGGACAAGCCAATAATCTAACCCGCGATGAACTTGGTGTGCTGAGATTATTTTTGCGTCCCCGCCCACCGCTGGCAGCGGGCCCTGAAGTAGTCGGTACAGTTGCGGCGATGATGGATGTCTCGGATAGCATTCTCACCGATGCCGACCGAATCGCGGCAGCAAACGGGCTACACGCCGAAATTGATCAGAACTGGGTTGAGGCACAAGCTGCAGGTCTACAAACGGTGGCTGATATTTATGCTGCTGATCCACAACAATGGGTACTGACCGGGGGAGAGGATTACGGGCTATTAGCCGTACTTGATCCGCAAGTCACAGTACCAATGGGCTGGCAGGTTATTGGCAAATTGACTGATACACCACAACCGCGCCCAGACGTCACCGGCTGGGATCATTTCTAATCTGCTGTTGTTGTCTCTGTCACTGGGTGAGACAATGAATCATGGCAGTTACCTTAAGATCACTTGAAGTTGCCGTCCCCGAAACCGTCTTGGTGCAAGACGAAGTCCGCGACGTATTCGCATCCCAGCCAGGCATCAGCCGACTGGCCACACGCTTAGTAAGTGCCTCCTTCGACTCTTCTGGTATCGAGCGTCGACATAGCGCAGTAGCCGAAATGAACCTGCAAGAACCCCAAGAAGGCACCCCGCAATTCTTTGACTCCACCACCCGGCAGATCCTCAACCCAACTACCGGGGTACGAAACGAGGTCTATGTTCAAGAGGCCATCCAACTGTATGTCGATGCTGCTGCAGCCGCATTAGAAGCCAGTGACGACATCAACAATGCCGATGTCACCCACGTCATCACGGTATCTTGTACCGGGTTCTTCTCACCGGGACCGGATTACCACATTGTTCGCCAGCTTGACCTGAGCCCGTCTGTGCAGCGCTACCACCTAGGGTTTATGGGTTGCTATGCTGCCTTCCCCGCACTGCGACAAGCCAAAACAATCTGTGAGGCAGAACCAGATGCCGTGGTATTAGTAGTCAGTGCTGAACTGTGCAGCATCCACGTACGGGTTTCTGACGACCCGGATACCATTCTTGGGTCATCGTTGTTTGGTGACGGTGCCGCCGCAGCTATTATTACCGGCCGTGACCTAGATGGCGGACGTGCTTTGCAACTGGACCACTTTGAAACTGTGCTCACCCCCGTGGGTGAAGAAGCGATGGCCTGGAATATCGGCGACAACGGTTTTGAGATGGTCCTTGGCACCTATGTACCAAAGATCATTGACGACCACATTGTTGATGCGCTAGAACCGCTATTGGCTCACGATAAGTCACTAACCCAGCGCGAATATCGTCAGATTGAACACTGGGCGATTCACCCCGGTGGCAGAAGCATCCTGGACAAGGTCGAATCCAAGCTCGACCTAAAAGAAAACCAGTTGGCCCCGTCACGCAACGTGCTTCGCAATTTCGGCAACATGAGCAGTGCCACGGTACTGTTCGTGCTCAAAGAGATCTTGGAACAACCCGGATCTGCTGATGGCGAGCGCATCTGCGGTATGGCCTTTGGCCCCGGCCTGACCGTGGAAACCGGGCTGTTTACCACTATTGGGAATAATCCGTGACAGCCCGTGGTATAGCCAAATTCAAGCATCGGGATCGATGCGCTACCGAGTATATGGATGACCCAGACTGTGATCTGGCTAAGCTGTACCGCACCTATGCGCAGTTCAAAGTTGTCAACCGTGTTGTCGCCGGTTGGCAACAGACCTATCGAACGTATGTGCGCCCGTTGCTACACCAAGACAAAACCAACACACTGCTCGACATCGGTGCAGGCGGGGCAGACGTAACCCGAGCGATCGCACACTGGGCACGCCGAGACGGTTTGGTACTACACATCACCGCCGCAGATCCAGACGATCGTGCCTATACTTGGGCAATGCACCACCAGCCTGATGATGGACTACAGTACGTGCAAGCGCTGAGCTCGGATTTGGTAGCCCAGGGGGATACTTACCATGTGGTCATTTCCAACCACCTGGTACACCATCTGAACGATGACGCACTGCAAGGCTTACTACGTGATTCACAGCAATTAGCCACAAGACGAGCAATCCACAGTGACATTCGGCGCAGCCGTGTGGCATACACCTTATTCTCCATCGGCACCTGGCCGTTTTTCCCTGGATCATTTATTCGCCAAGATGGTCTAACCTCCATTCGACGCAGTTATACCGCCGCCGAATTGCGGGCAGTCGCCGCCTTCGGTTGGCGGGTCATCCCACAGCGGCCATGGCGCAACCTACTGCTCTATGATGCCATTGACCATGAAAACTCCAGCTGACCATGCAACATCATTGCCAAGTACTTATCGTTGGTGGCGGCCCGGCAGGACTGGTGCTGGGCTGCCTACTTGCTATGCGTGGGGTGGAGGTGGTCGTACTGGAACGCCGCAGCTACCCAAGACAATACTCGCGTGCCATCGGACTTCACCCACCGGCACTGGCGGTAATGAAGGCACTGGGAGTGGAAACCGCAGCGCTTGCAGAAGGTACCCGTGTCCAAGCAGGCACCGCATATCGTGGAGGCCGTCCACTGGGCAGCCTGAGCTTTGAACAAGCGTGGCCGGAACGTCCCTTCGTATTGACGCTGCCACAAAATCGCACCGAAGCGTTGTTAGCTCAACGACTGTGCCAATTGGCCCCGGGAGCACTTCACCGAGGATGGGAAGTCACTAAGATCACTGACCCGGTCGCTGACAGTACGACGCCGCAGTTGGGTGTCCAGGTGATGGCACGAAACATCAGCGATGGGCCAGATGTCGGATCTGCACGCAGCTGGCAAGCAGATATCGTCGTGGGCGCTGATGGTCCACACAGTCTGGTCCGCCAGACAGCCGGTATCGGCACCCGCACCCGAAATCTACAAGACACCTATTTGATGGGGGACTTGGCACACCACACCACCGGTGCGGTTCACCCTTGGCCTACAACGGCAGCAATCTTTTTAGAAACCACCGGCGTTATCGAATCGTTTCCACTACCGGGCAGGATGCGCCGCTGGGTCGCCCACACTGGCACCCAACTCACAGAAGAATGCCCCCGAGTACTCACGGAACTGATCACTGAGCGCACCGGTGAACAACTTGATTCAACCACCTCGACAATGATCAGCGCATTTCACGTGCGCCGTAGAATAGCACAGCGCATGACCGCCGGACGGTGTGTGATCCTCGGGGATGCCGCCCATGAAGTCAGCCCGATTGGCGGACAGGGTATGACCCTGGGCTGGCTCGACGCCATCGACCTAGCGCCACTGCTGGCCCAAGTGGTGACTAGCCACAACCCGGCACCACTAGACCAAATGGCAAGCTTTCAGCACTTGGAACGAACCCGGCTGGCCGCGGCACGAGCAGCTGCTCGACAAGCAGAGCTGAACATGGTTTTAGGACGACCGATGCCAACCTTCGCTGCAGTTTTGCGAGATGCCGGGCTCAAAACCGTATTGGCTACCGGGATGCGTCACCGACTGGCCAAAGCCTTTACCATGCGTAAACCATTGGGCGGGGCAGAAGTTCAAGTGCCCCAATGAATCATTAGGCTTCGTGCTCGAGGATCCTGCTGAGCCGTGAAGCCGCTGTCACCACGGTGGAACCGTGATAACGGCCAGGATTTCGCGTCAAACGCTCCACTGGACCGGAAATGGAAATCGCAGCAAGCACCGGACCCGAACCATTGCGCACCGGCGCCGACACCGAGGCCACACCAGCTTCGCGCTCGCCGACTGATTGGGCCCAACCACGACGCCGCACGGAAGCTAAGGTCGCAGAAGAAAACGCGGCATCGTGCAGTCCACCGGCAACAGACAGATGGTCCTGCCAGGCCAATAGGACCTGAGCGGCAGAACCGGCCTTCATCGAAAACTCGGTGCCCACCGGGATGGAATCGCGCAGCCCAATTGGGCGTTCCACTGAGGCCACACATACCCGTGCTTGGCCGTAGGCCCGAAAGATCTGGGCGGATTCTCCGGTGGTCTCACGCAACCAATTCAGTACCGGTTCGGCCAATGTGGTTAGCCGGTCGGCACCGGCCGCGGTGGCAAACTCATGGAGTCGTTTGCCTAAGATATACCGTGAATTGTCATCTCGGGCCACAATGCGATGGTGCATCAATGCTGCGGCCAATCGGTGCACTGTTGGGCGAGAAATGCCCGTGGCGTCAACGAGCTGCAATAGCGTAGCGGGGCCTTCTTCTAGTCGTTCTAGGATTTTCACCGAGCGGTCAATGACCCCCACACCTGATGCAGTGTCCACGAATTATCCTCTTCCAAAAAGCCACAAATATTTCAGACTGTGATATCGTCGTCTCATCTATTGAGACACATTTGACGTCTGCTTGGCAAATTCTTCGCTTAGGTGCGAGATTAATAAGGCGAGTACATTGATCGGAAGAAAGTAGGAACAACTCCATGAGTACGCCACGGACATTGGCTGAAAAAGTGTGGGCAGATCACACTGTTGTTGAAGGTGAAAAACAAGGTGACGTTCAGACACCTGACCTGCTCTACATTGACCTACACATGGTGCATGAAGTTACCTCCCCGCAGGCCTTTGAAGGTCTACGGTTGGCAGGCCGTCCGGTGCGCCGCCCCGATCTGACCATCGGCGTTGAAGACCATAATGTCCCGACCATGAACATCAACGAAATGATCGCCGAACCCACCTCGCGTAAACAAGTTGATGCCTTACGCGATAACGCCGAAGAATTCGGTATCCGGCTGCACTCGCTGGGCGATGCTGAACAAGGTATCGTCCACGTAGTTGGTCCACAGCTTGGCCTGACCCAACCGGGCACCACCGTGGTGTGTGGCGACTCGCATACCTCAACGCACGGCGCCTTTGGCGCTCTGGCCTTTGGTATCGGCACCTCTGAGGTTGAGCATGTACTGGCCACCCAAACTCTACCGATGATGCCGTTCAAAACCATGGCCATCAATATTGAAGGCACCCTGAAACCCGGGGTGTCCTCCAAAGACATTATCTTGGCCGTTATCGCCAAAATTGGCACCGGTGGCGGTCAAGGCTACGTGCTGGAATATCGTGGTGAAGCCATCGAACAGTTATCGATGGAAGCCCGTATGACCATCTGCAATATGTCCATTGAAGCCGGTGCTCGCGCCGGGATGATTGCCCCGGATGAAAGGACCTTCGCTTATCTGAAAGGGCGGCCGCACGCTCCCAAAGGCGAACAGTGGGATGCTGCTGTTGAATACTGGAAATCCCTGCGCACCGATGAGGATGCAACCTTTGATGCCGAGATCACTATCGACGGCGATGCCCTGGAGCCCTTTGTGACCTGGGGGACCAACCCGGGCCAAGGTGTATTCCTCTCCGATGCCATTCCGGCACCGGAATCCTTTGATGATCCGGCCGAAAAAGCCGCGGCCGAACGCGCTTTGGAATACATGGATCTGCAAGCCGGTACACCAATGAAAGACATCGCGGTCGATACCGTGTTCTTAGGTTCCTGCACCAATGCCCGAATAGAAGATCTGCGTATGGCAGCCGCAGTGCTACAAGGACGCGAAAAAGCCGATAATGTCCGCATGATGGTAGTACCCGGTTCGATGCAGGTACGTTTACAGGCTGAAGAAGAAGGTCTGGATAAAATCTTCAAAGAATTCGGGGCCGATTGGCGCTTTGCAGGTTGTTCCATGTGCCTGGGGATGAACCCGGACCAGCTGGAGCCAGGTGAGCGGGCTGCATCCACCTCGAACCGCAATTTTGAAGGACGTCAGGGCAAAGGTGGTCGAACCCACCTGGTCTCACCGGTTGTCGCAGCCGCCACCGCGGTACGTGGAACCCTAGCTTCGCCATCAGATCTTGGCATGACCGACTATATTGTCGCACCGAACTAACCCACATCAACGATACGAAAAGAGGCACAACACATGTCATTGGAAAAATTCGTAACGCACACCGGTGTGGGCGTTCCACTGCGCGAATCCAACGTAGATACCGACCAGATCATCCCGGCACACTTTTTGAAGCGCATCACCAAAACCGGGTTCGAAGACGCGCTGTTCTCTCGTTGGCGTAGCAATGACGATTTCATTTTGAACCAAGAGCCATACTCACAAGGCACCGTGTTAGTGACCGGTCCTGACTTTGGAACCGGATCTTCACGCGAACACGCCGTATGGGCCTTACGTGACTATGGTTTCAAAGCGATTATTTCCGCACGCTTTGGTGATATTTTCCGTTCCAATGCCGGAAAACAAGGATTAGTCGCAGCACAAATCGATCAGTCAGACATCGAATTAATCTGGAAAGAACTGGAAAATAATCCAGGAGCTGAAGTCACTGTTGACTTGGAGAATCGTGTTGTGGAGTGCGGTGCAATATCAACACGCTTTCAGATCGATGACTACACACGTTGGCGGTTGATGGAAGGCCTTGATGATATCGGGCTGACCTTGCGTAGCGCCGATGCCATCGATGCATTCGAAGCCTCCCGTCCAGACATTAAACCAACCACGCTGCCTGCCAAACTCTCAGACGTCTAGATTTCGTCGCCTACAATAGGGACATTGCCAATTTGTCAGCGCAACACGATCGGTGTGAGCAACAAGCGTGCTGCGCGGTGTGGAAGGTAGAAAACATCTATGTCTAACGTGTTGACCATTCACGGAGGAAAACCTCTTGTAGGTTCTGTTTCCGTCCGTGGCGCCAAGAACCTGGTTCCCAAAGCCATGGTTGCTGCCTTGCTGGGTTCCAAACCATCCGTGATCCGTAACGTCCCAGAAATTAAGGATGTTGATGTGGTCACCGGGCTGCTTCGGTTACACGGCGTAGTGGTTGAACACGATTGTGATTCTGGTGAAATCTACATGGATCCCACCGGTGTGAAAACCGCCAATAATGCAGAAATTGATGCATTCGCTGGCGATTCACGCATTCCGATCCTGTTTTGTGGCCCCCTGATGCATGCTGTAGGTGCAGCATTTATCCCGGATCTTGGGGGCTGCAAAATTGGTGACCGCCCCATCGATTTCCACCTGGAAGTGCTGCGTCAATTTGGCGCTGAAATCTCCAAAGAGCCTACCGGCACCTACATTCGTGCACCGCGCCGACTCACCGGGGCCAAACTGGAATTACCCTACCCATCCGTAGGTGCCACTGAACAGGTATTGCTGACGGCGGTGAAAGCCGATGGCATTACCGAACTCAAAGGTGCAGCCGTAGAACCAGAGATCCATGATCTAATTCACGTGCTGCAAAAAATGGGTGCCGTCATCACCGTCCAGACCGACCGCACCATCCGCATTGAGGGCGTGCCAGAATTGGGCGGCTATAATCACGTGGCACTCAATGACCGCAATGAATCAGCCTCGTGGGCCAGTGCCGCACTGGTAACCAACGGGGATATTTTTGTTGAAGGCGCTACCCAACGTGATCTGACCGCGTTTTTGAATGTTTACCGCAAAATTGGTGGTGACTTCGATGTCCGCGACTCAGGTATCCGATTTTGGCGTGGGGGAGACACACTCAACCCGTTGGTCTTGGAAACAGATGTGCACCCGGGCTTTATGACCGACTGGCAACAACCACTGGTAGTTGCTCTCACCCAGGCCCAAGGCGTTTCGATCGTTCACGAGACCGTTTACGAAAATCGTTTTGGTTTCACCGATGCGCTCATTCGGATGGGAGCCTCAATCCAATTGCACCGGGAATGTTTGGGCTCAGTTCCGTGTCGTTTTGGACAGCGCAACTTCTTACACTCCGCTGTCATCTCGGGCCCAGCAAAACTAACCGGCACAAACTTTAATATTCCGGATCTGCGCGGCGGATTCTCACACGTGCTGGCCGCATTAGCGGCCGAAGGTACCTCGGTGGCCACCGGTATGGCCGTCATTAATCGTGGCTATGAGAAGTTCTTTGACAAGCTTGAAGGACTCGGTGCCGATATAGAAATCTCAGAGAACTAACACCTGGAGTATTTCACAAAGTGTCGTCCTATTCTCTAGGTCAACGCGCCATGTATTTCGGTGCGGCAGCAATCGTGCGTCCGTTCAATATGGTGTTGATGCGTCGTGACTGGCAGGGCCAAGAAAACCTGCCAGAGTCCGGCATGATCTTGGCGGTCAACCACATTTCCGAGATCGATCCGCTCTATATTGGCCACCTGATCTACTCCAGCGGGCGAATCCCACACTTTATGGCCAAAAAAGAGCTTTTCGATG
>Ga0209487_1001325_pt1 | contig 21087 bp, 13 predicted proteins | sample Poulit2012_FD_187524 | JGI IMG/M metagenome (GOLD analysis project Ga0209487, IMG submission 187524) | Agricultural soil microbial communities from Georgia to study Nitrogen management - Poultry litter 2012 (SPAdes) (version 2) | ecosystem: Environmental > Terrestrial > Soil > Agricultural land...
GACGAGCCGGACGAGGCGCTCCTCGTCCACCTCGGCATGAGCGGTCAGCTCCTCGTGCGCCACCCCACCCAGCCCCCACGTCCCACCGAGGGCTCACCTCTCACCGAGGGCTCACTTCCCACCGAGAGCGCACGTCCCGCCGAGAGTGCACTTCCAACCGAGCGCCCACATCCCGAGCACGGCGTCCCGGCACCCACCGCGGCACCCGGCGTCCCCCCGGACCCGACCCGTCATCTGCGTGTCGAGCTCGACTTCGCCGACGGGTCGCAGCTGTGGTTCGTCGACCAGCGCACCTTCGGCCACCTCCTCGTCGCCGAGCTCGTCCCGACGGTGGACGGCGGCCCCGGCGGCCACGGCTCCCCGCTGCCGGCGCTGCCCGAGCCGGCCGCGCACATCGCCCGCGACCCGCTCGACCCGACGCTCGACCGCGCCGGCCTCGCCCGGCGGCTGCGCACGCGGCGTACCGAGGTCAAGCGGGCCCTGCTGGACCAGTCGCTCGTCTCCGGCATCGGCAACATCTACGCCGACGAGGCCCTCTGGCGTGCCCGGCTCCACCCGCGCCGCGCCACGGACAAGCTCACCCAGCGGGCCGCCGTCGACGTGCTCGCCGCCGCGGAGGACGTCATGCGCGAGGCGCTCGCCGCGGGCGGCACGTCCTTCGACGCGCTGTACGTCGACGTCGAGGGGGCCAGCGGCTGGTTCGCCCGCTCGCTCGACGCCTACGGCCGGGCCGGGGAGCCCTGCCGGCGCTGCGGCACGCTCATGCGCCGGGAGTCGTTCATGGGCCGCTCCTCGACGTTCTGCCCCACCTGCCAGCGCCCGCCACGCACACCGCGCCCGTAGCCGCCGCCACGGCTCAGCGCCGCAGGATGCGTCGGGCCAGCGCCCGTCGCACGGCGGTGAACGGCGGCTGCACCGCCGCCAGCGTGTCGGGGGAGAGCCGCTTGTGCACCACCGGCTTGGCGTGGCTGAACGTCCGGACCGACGCCTCCCCGTGGTAGGCGCCGAAGCCCGAGCCGCCGACGCCGCCGAAGGGCAACGTCGGCATGGACGCGTGGATGAGCGGGACGTCCAGCCCCACGGCCCCCGAGGACGTCTCCTCCACCAGCCGCCGCCGGGCCTCCTCGTCGGCCGTGAACGCGTAGAGCGCCAGGGGTTTCTCACCCGCCCGGACCTGCCGGACCGCGGCGTCGAGGTCGGTGACCGGGACGATCGGGAGCACCGGCCCGAAGATCTCCTCGGCCATGACCGGTGAGGACGGCGTGACGTCGGCGAGCACCGTGGGTGCGACGTACCGGGCCGCGACGTCCGCCTCACCGCCCACCACCACCCGGGCTCCCTGCGCCACCGACTCCTCCACGAGCCGGACCAGGCGGGCAGCGTGCTCACGGGTCACGATCCGCCCGAAGTCGCGGCTCGTCGCCGGGTCCGGGCCGTACATCCGGGCGATCTCGCGGGCCAGCAGCGGCTCGAGCGCCCGGGCGACGTCGGGCGGGGCGAGGACGTGGTCGGGGGCCACGCACGTCTGGCCGGCGTTGACGAGCTTGCCCCAGACGATCCGCCGAGCGGCGGCCGCCAGATCGGTGGTGCCGTCGACCCACACCGGCGACTTCCCGCCCAGCTCGAGCGTCACCGGCGTCAGGTGCCGCGCCGCGGCAGCCATGACGATCCGGCCCACCCGGGCGCCGCCGGTGTAGACGATGTGGTCGAAGCGCTCGCGGAGCAGCTCGGTGGTGCGCTCCGGGCCACCGGTGACGACCGTGACACCGGGCAGGTAGAGGGGCACGAGCCGCGCGACGGCGGCGGCGGTGGCCGGCGCCAGCTCCGAGGGCTTGAGCACCGCGGTGTTCCCCGCCGCCAGCACCCCGACGAGCGGGCCGAGGAGCAGGTACACCGGGTAGTTCCACGGCGCGATGACGAGCACCACACCGAGCGGCTCCAGGACGACCGACGCCCGCGCGGGGCGGTACTGCCACGGCACCGGCACGCGCCGGGGAGCCACCCACGACCGCAGGTGCCGGCGGACGTACCGGATCTCCTCGATCAGCACACCGAGCTCGGTGAGGTGGCTCTCCGTCGCCGACTTGCCCAGGTCGCTCGCCAGTGCCTCCTGCAGCTCCCGGGCGTTCTCCGTGACGAGCGCGGTGAGCCGGTCGAGCTGGGCGAGACGCCAGGAGAGGGGACGGGTCGCACCCGAGGCGACGTGGGCGCGGAGCGGGGGGACGACGGCGGACGGCCCGGCGGGGAGGTGGGTCACGCCACCGAGGCTACGACGGGGGCGCCCGCGGGCGGCACCCGCCGCCCGCGGGGCGCTAAGGTCGGAACGTGAGCACCGACAGTTCGACCGAACGGCACGACATCCGGGTGATGATCATCGACGACCACGAGGTGGTCCGTCGGGGCATCGCCGAGGTCGTCGACCGCGCCGAGGGGCTGACCGTCGTCGCCGAGGCGGGGTCCGTCGCCGAGACCCTCCGCCGCGCCACCCTCGTGCGGCCCGACATCCTCCTCGTCGACCTCCAGCTGCCGGACGGCACCGGGATCGACATCATCCGCACACTTGCGCAGGAGGTGCCCGAGGCCCGCTCGGTCGTCCTCACGTCCTTCGACGACGACGACGCGCTCGCCGAGGCGCTGGAGGTCGGGGCGCGTGCCTACCTGCTCAAGACGGTCCGCGGCGCGGAGATCGCCGACGTCATCAAGGCAGTGGCCGCCGGACGCACCCTGCTCGACGAGCGCACCGTCACCCGGCGGCGTGCCGACCACGACGACCCCACCGCCGACCTCACCCCCTCCGAGCGGCGCGTGCTCGACCTCATCGGCGACGGCCTGTCGAACCGGGAGATCGGGGAGCGGCTGGGGGTCGCGGAGAAGACGGTGAAGAACCACATCACCTCGCTGCTGTCGAAGATGGGCCTGCAGCGCCGCACCCAGGTGGCTGCCTGGGTTGCCGGCCAGCGCGCCAAGGGCTGGCGCAGCAGCTGAGCGACCAGGCGGGGTGCGAAGACGCCCTCCCGCCCCGCCCTGACGTCCGCCGGCGGGCTCAGACCCGCCGTGCGACGGCGAAGACCCGCCGGAACGGCAGGGTCGTGCCGTGCTCCTGGGCGGGGTAGGACGCGCGCAACCGGGCCTTGTACTCGGCGACGAAGTCGGCGCGCAGCTCCTCGGGCAGCGCCTGGAGCACCGGGCGGGCCCCCGTCCCGCTCACCCACTCCCACACCGGGTCCTTCCCGCCGAGGACGTGGTAGTACGTCGTCTCCCAGGTGTCGACGGCGCAGCCCAGCGACGTCAGCGCCGCCAGGTAGTCCGCGGGACCCGGCACGGTCGGGCGCCGGGCGGCAGGCCCCGTGTACGGGGCGAAGGGCTCGGCCGCCGCGAGCTCGCGGAGGATGGTGTGGCTCGGGGCGTCGTGGTTGCCGGGCACCTGGATGGCGAGCCAGCCGCCGGGGGAGAGCAGCCGCACGAGCGCCGGCAGCAGGGCGAGGTGGCCGGGCACCCACTGCAGGGCCGCGTTGCTCACGACGACGTCGCAGCTGAGCTCGCTGCGGTGGCTCACCCACTCGCGCAGGTCGGCCTGCTCGAAGCGGAGCCGTCCGCCCTCGGTCGACGTGCGGGCGTGGGGGAGGGCGCGGGCGAGCATCTCGGGGGAGGAGTCCACCCCGATGACCTCCGCCGTCGGCCAGCGGTCGAGCAGGGTGGCTGTGAGCTCACCGCTGCCGCAGCCGAGGTCGACGATGGTCCACGGGTCGGCGGCAGCGACGCGGTCGAGGAGGTCGTCGAAGGGTCGTGAGCGGTCGTCGGTGAACACCGCGTACTGCGTGGGGTCCCAGTGAGGCATGGGAGGGCTCCGGTTATCTCGCCATTAAGATACTTGATGTCAAGATACAGGACGGCGGCCGGGACCGCTCGCCCTGCGATGCGGTGTTCGTCACTGAGGGCGTCTCGACGGCGAGCGAGGGGGTGGGCCCGCCGGCAGCGGGTCAGGTGAGCGGCACCTGCCCAGGAGAGGGTCAGGTGAGCGGCACCTGCCAGGACAGCAGCGCCCCCTCACCGGACTCGGTCCGGCCGAGGGAGAAGGTGCCGCCGTGGCGCCGGGCGCGCACCGCGAGGTTGTCCAGGCCCGAGCGACGGGTGGAGGTGCGGTCCACGCCCACGCCGTCGTCCTCGACCTCGACCGACACCCGGCCGGTCGGACCCGAGCCACGCAGCGTGACCCGCACCTGGACCGAGGAGGCCCGGGCGTGACGGGCGGCGTTGGCCAGCCCCTCCCGGACGACGGCGACGACGTCGTCGGCGATGTCGTCGTCGATCCGGGCGTCGAGCTGGGCCGCGGGGGACGGGCCTGTGGGCCGGGCCGACAGGTCGTCGCCGTCGCGCACGTCCTGGCCGTCGACCGAGATGACGAGGGAGGGGGCGAAGCTCAGCCCGGTGCGGGCCAGGGAGGTCTCGCGGCGCAGCCGCTCGACGAGGCCCACGGCCTCGTCCGGCTCACGCAGGGAGTGGACGATGGAGCGGATCTGCCGCACGCTCTCGTCCACGTTCGTCAGGGCGGCCTCCAGCAGGTCGGCGACCCACGCGGTGCCCGGGTCGGCCGCGGTGGCCTGGCGGGCACTCTCCAGTTGCATGCCGGTGGCGAAGAGCTGCTGGATGGCCAGGTCGTGCAGGTCGCGGGAGATGCGCTGACGCTCCTCCAGGAGGGCACGGACGTCTTCGGCGTGCCGGGCGGCCGCCAGCTCGAGCGCGACGGCGGCCTGCGCGGCCACGGCCTCGGCGACCTCGAGCTCGGCCGGCGTGAACTCGGCCCCGCCCTGGAGCCGCAGGAGGATGAGCACGCCCTTGCCGGTGCCCTGGACCATCATCGGGGCGTAGAGGGCCGGACCGTAGCGGGCGAGCTGGGGCACGCGCAGCGAGCGGGCACGGGACATCGAGTCGACGATCATCCCCACGCCGTTGGCGATGACCGTGCGGGCCCGTCCCTCCGGTGGGAACACCGCGCCGATGACGTCGGAGGCGCCGATGCCGTCGGCGATCTCGCACACCCACGTGTCCCCGACCGAGGGCAGGACGATGAGCGCGGCGTCCGCGCGCGCCACCTCCCGCACACGGTGGGCGATCAGCTCCAGCGCCTCCTCCTCCTCGGTGCCGGACAGGAGCTGGACGGTGATCTCCTGGCTCACGCGCACCCAGCGCTCGCGGTCCAGGGCATCGGCGTAGCGCTGGGCGTTGACCACCGCGACGGCGGCCGCGGAGGCGAGCTGCTCCATGGCCCGGGCGTCCTCCTCGGTGAAGCCGCCGGGCTTGTCGGCGAGGTAGAGCCGGCCGAAGACCTGCTCGCGGATCCGCACCGGGACACCGAGGAAGGACTCCATCGCGGGGTGGCCCTTGGGCCACCCGCCGAAGTCGGGGTGGTCGGCGATCGACTCCAGGAGGAGGTGCCCCTCGTTGGGGATGTGGGCGAAGACGCCGTGCCCGTGCGGGGCGTGCCCGAGGCGGCGGGCGTTCTCCTCGTTGACGCCGTGGTGGACGAAGTTCGCGGTCTCGCCGCGGTTGTCGAGCACGGCGAGTGCGGTGTACCGGGCACCGGTGAGGCTCGCCGCGCTGTCGACGAAGCCCTGGAGCACCGTGTCGAGGTCGAGGCTCGCGGTGAGCGCGATCGCCTCGCGGAGCAGCCTGGCGCGTGCCTCGGGGGTCGGCATCACGGTCCCTTCTCGCCTGGTCGTGCTCATCGCCGCTCCTGCTCCACCGCCCACCGGTAGGACGGCAGGGTCTGGCAGAGGTCGGCGTGAGTCCCTCTGGCGAGCACGGTAGCCGGTCCGTGGCCCCCCTCGCCGCCGTCGAGCACGACGACCTCGTCGGCTGCCGCGAGCGGGGCGAGGCGGTGGGTGACGAGGAGCACCCCACGGCCGCTGTCGCGGGTGGCGAGCAGGTCCCCGATGAGCCGGTCGGCGGTCGCCGGGTCGAGGTGCTCACCCGGCTCGTCGAGGAGCAGCAGCGGGGCCCGGCTCGCCAGTGCGCGGGCCAGGAGCAGGCGGCGCCGCTCCCCGCCGGAGATCGACGTCGCGTCCGGGTCGAGCATCGTGTGCACGCCGTCCGGGAGGCCGGCCAACCAGCCGCCCAGGCCGGCCCGGGTGAGGAGCTCGGCAGCCTCCTCCTCGTCGACGTCGCCTCGGGCGACCCGGAGGTTCTCCAGCACTGTGGTGGCGAAGACATGGGCGTCCTCCGCGGTGAGGACGACCCCGTCGCTCACCGTGCGGCGGTCGAGCGCCGAGACCGGCGTGCCGTCGAGCAGCACCTGGCCGCCGTGCGGCGGGATGAGCCCGGCGAGGGTGAGCAGGAGCGTGGTCTTGCCGATCCCGCTGGGGCCGACGACGGCGACGCTGCGCCCCGGCCGCAGCTCGAGGTCGATACCCGCGGCGACGACACCCCCACGGGGCCACCCCACGGCGAGGTCCCGCGCCTGCAGGACCGCCCCGCCGGCGGTGGGCGTGGTCATCTCGCCGGGCGAGGTCCGTGCCGGCGCGGGCTCGGCCTCCACCCCGGAGCCTGCCCCGTCGAGCAGCTCGGTCACGCGCACCGCGGCGCCCGCGGACCGGACGAGCTGGATCGCGGCGGGCCCCAGGAGGGCGGTGCCCTCGAAGGCGGCCAGCGGGGTGAGGACGACGACGGCGAGCTCGACCGCCTCCATCGTCCCGGCCACCGTGGCCTGGATGCCGAGCACGAGCGCCGCCAGCACGGCGACGCCGGTGGCGAGGTGGTCGATCCCGGCGGCCAGGGCGGCCGGGCGGGCGGCGGCGTCCTTGGCGCGGGCGAGCCGCCGCTCGGTGTCCGCCAGCGCGGCGCGGGCGTGGGGGAGACGGCCGGAGACCGTGAGCTCGGCGGCCCCCTCGACCATCGTCATGGCGCCCGCGGTGAGGTCGGTGCGCGCCTCCACCTGGGCCAGCTCGTCGAGGCGGGCGCCGCGCATGCTCAGCAGGGGGCCGACCACGCCGGCGAGCAGGAGGCAGGCGGCGAGCACGGCGCCGACACCCAGGTGCAGCCAGCCCACGAGGACCACCGTCCCGACCCCGACGACGGCGGCGACCACCGCGGGCAGCACCGCCCGGACGACGACGTCGCCCACGTCGTCGACGTCGGCCCCCGTGCGGGCGAGCACGTCGCCGCGGCGCAGCCCGGAGACGACGTCGGTGGGGGCGTCGGCGAGCGTGGTGTAGACACGCTCCCGCAGTGTGGCCATGCCGCGCAGGGCGACGTCGTGGGAGATGAGCCGCTCGACGTACCGCATGAGGCCACGGGCGATGCCGAAGGTCCGCACGGCCACGGCCGCCACCCCGAGCTCGAGCACGGGTGGCATCTGGGAGGCGCGGGCGATGAGCCAGGCGGCGGTGGCGGACAGCGCGACGGCACTGCCCAGGCCGAGGGACCCGGCGATGACGGCGAGCACGAAGCGGCGCCGGTCGAGGTCGAGCAGGCGCAGGGCCCGGCGCAGCGCGCGGCGCTCCTCCGCGGTGAGGGCGACGACGCGGGCCGGGCGGGCGGGAGCGGCCGAGCCGTCGGGGGCGGGCCGGCCGGCGGCGCGACGCGTGTCGGGCACTGCCTCGCGGGCTGCGCTGGTCGTGGCGCTCATACCGGTCCTCCTGCGAGGGGGGCGGGCTGCTGCTGCCCGTGTGGCAGCGGGGAGGCGTGGACCTCGACGACGTCGTCCGCCAGGGCGACCAGCCGGGGCCGGTGGGCGATGACGAGCACCGCCCGGCCGGAGTCGCGCAGCGCGGTGACGACGTCGAGCACGCGCTGCTCGGAGTCGGCGTCGAGGTGGGCGGAGGGCTCGTCGAGGACGACGAGCGGGGCGGGGTCGAGGAGCGCGCGGGTGAGGGCGACGCGCTGGCGCTGTCCGAGCGACAGCCCCGCACCGCCGTGGCCGATCGGGGTGTCCCAGCCGGCGGGGAGCGTGGCGAGCACCTCGTCCAGCCCGCTCGCGGCGGCGGCAGCCTCCTCCCGCGCACCGACCGTGCCCGGGCCGCCGAGCACCGCGTCGGCGATCGTCCCGGGCGTGAGGGCCGGCCGCTGCGGCACCCAGGTCACCTGCGCGTGCCACGACGCCGGGTCCACCTCGGCGAGGTCGACGGCACCGACCGGGATGGTGTCCGGTGTCGGGAACTGGGCTGTCGGTGGGTGCTGGGCTGTCGGTGGGAAGTGGGCTGTGGGTGGGACGTGCGCGGGCGTCCCGGCCGGGACGAGGAGCACCTGGCCGGAGGTGGGGCGCAGGAGGCCGAGGGCGACCATCGCCGTCGTCGTCTTCCCGCCGCCCGACGGCCCGACGAGGGCGGTGACCCGGCCCGGACGCACATACGCGCAGAGCCCGGCGGGTGCGAGGACGTCCCGGCCGGGGGCCTCGACCGCGACGTCCTGCAGGACGAGTCCGCCGAACGCCGGCGCGGGGCGGCAGCCGGTGGACGGCAGCGGTCGCTCGAGCACGGCGAAGGCCTGCTCGGCGGCGGCCAGGCCGTCGGCGGAGTTGTGGAACTGGGTGCCCACCTCGCGGATGGGGCGGTAGGCCTCGGGCGCGAGCATGAGGACGGCGAGCCCGGTGGTGAGGTCGACGTCGCCGTAGACGAGCCGCATGCCGATGGTCACCGCGACGAGCGCGACGGCGATGGAGGCGAGGAACTCCAGCACCGCGCCGGAGAGGAAGGCGACCTTCAGGGTGCTCATCGTCGTCCGCGTGTAGGCCTGGCCCAGCGCCCGCACCCGCCGGCCCGGCCCGCGCTCGCGGCCCAGCGCCTTGAGCGTGGTGAGCCCGGCGAGGAGGTCGAGCAGCTGGGCGCCCAGGCGCTGCATGGCGGCGAGCTTGTCCGTCGCGAACCGCTGGGTGAGCACCCCGATGAGCCACATGAACACCGGGATGAGCGGGATGGTGACGGCGACGATCGCCGCCGAGCCGAGGTCGTGCCCGGCGATGACGGCGACCGTGGCGGGGGTGAGCGTCGCCGCCAGGAGCAGCTGGGGCAGGTAGCGCACGAAGTAGGGCTCGAGGTCGTCCAGCCCGCGGGTGACGAGGGTGACGAGCTCACTCGGCTCGCTCAGCCCGCGCGGGCCGAGGGCGACGGCGTGGTCGAGCACCCCGGCGCGCAGCTCGGCGACGACGTCGACGGCGGCGCGGTGGGCCAGCGACTCCTGCAGGGTCGTCACGAGCACCCGCGCCGCCGCGACGGCGACGAACCAGCCGATGAGGGGCGCCGCGTGCGCCCAGCCCGCCGTGCCGTCGATCACCGGGGCGATGGCCCGGGAGATGAGGACGGCCTGCGCGACCACCAGCCCGGCGGAGGCGATGCCGAAGCCGGTGGTCAGCGCGATGTAGCGGCGGGCCGAGCGCGCGTGGCGCAGGAGCCGCGGGTCGAGCGGCTTCACCGACCCGAGCCCTGCCCGGTCGTCTCCAGCGGGCGCTCCTCGGTGGGGTGCAGTCCCTCGTGGCCCACGATGTCACCGGCCCACACCCGCTTGCGGAACACCCAGTAGGTCCAGCCCTGGTAGGCGAGCACGATCGGCACGAAGATCAGCGCGACGACGCTCATCACGGTCAGCGTGGACTCGGTGGCCGCGGCGTCGGCGATGGACAGCGAGGCCGCGGGGTCGAGCCGCGAGGGCATGACGTAGGGGTACATCGAGCTGAAGATGAACGCCACCGCCCCGACGATGCCGACGGTGTGCAGGGCGAAGGCCCAGCCCTCGCGGGCCAGCCGGGTCGCGACGACGACACCGACCAGGCTGAGCGCGGCGACCACCGCCGGGATGAGGGAGAAGGTGTTGCCCGAGTAGGACACCTGCGCCCACACCACCCACACCAGGGAGACCGCCCCGGAGCCGATGGCGAGCCGGTGGGCCAGCCGCACGGCGCGGATGTGGATGGGGCCGGCGGTCTTCAGCGCCACGAAGATCGCCCCGTGGGTGAGGAACAGGCCGAGGGTGACCAGGCCGCCGAGGAGGGTGAAGGGGGTGATGAGGGAGAGCAGCCCGCCGGTGAGCTGGTGGTTGCCGTCCACCAGCTCGATGTCCATTCCCTGGACCAGGTTGGCGAAGGCCACGCCCCACAGGATGGAGGGCACCCAGGCGCCGAAGGCATGCGCCCAGTCCCAGCGGTCACGCCACCGCTGGCTGTCGATCTTGGAACGCCACTCGATGGCGCAGATCCGCACGATGAGCGCGAGCAGGATGACGAACAGCGGCAGGTACATCCCGGAGAACATCGTGGCGTACCACTCCGGGAAGGCGGCGAAGGTCGCGCCGCCGGCGGTGAGGAGCCACACCTCGTTGCCGTCCCAGACCGGGCCGATGGTGCGCAGCATGACCCGGCGCTCCCGCTCGTCCCGGGCGAAGGTGCGCAGCAGCATCCCGACGCCGAAGTCGAAGCCCTCGAGCACGAGGTAGCCGGTCCACAGGACGGCGATGAGCAGGAACCACAGCAGTGACAGGTCCACGGTCTAACTCCTCAGTACGCGAAGGACAGGGTGGGCTCGGGCTCGGGTTCGACGTCCTTCGCCTCCGGTCGCTCGATGGGCTCCACACCCTCCCGGACGTAGCGGCGGATGAGCCGGTACCAGACGATGCCGAGTGCCAGGTAGAGCAGGGTGAACACGACGAGGGACAGGAGCACTGTCCCGGGCTCGACGACGGTCGAGACGCCGTCCACGGTGAGGAGCATGACCTGGTCCACCGGGTTGGCGGGGTTGGGGTGCACCACCCACGGCTGGCGGCCCATCTCGGTGAAGATCCAGCCGAAGCTCGAGGCGAGGAAGGGCATCGGCAGGGCGACGAGGCACAGCCGGGAGAACCACGTGGAGTCGGTGACCCGGCCCTTGCGCAGCAGCCACAGGCCGGCCACCGCGAGGGCGGCGGAGAAGATGCCCAGGCCGATCATGAGCCGGAAGCTCCAGAAGGAGATGAACAGGTTGGGGTACAGCTCGGTGTTCTCGTCGACGCTGTCGAGGTGTCCGTAGAGCTCCATCTGCTGCTCCTGGACGTCGGCGACGCCGGGGAGGTAGCTGTCCGGGCCGGTGAAGCTGCCCGTGGCGAGGAAGGAGGTGACGTAGGGGATCTCGAGGACGTGGTTGAGGTCCTCACAGCTGTTGCTGCCCGGCACCCCGATCGACAGGAGGGAGAAGCCCACGCCCTCCCCGCCTTCGCAGACGGCCTCCGCGGCCGCCATCTTGCCCGGCTGCTGCTCGTACATGAGCTTAGCCTGGACGTCGCCGCTGACGATGACGCCGAGGCCGGCGACGAGTGTGACGACGAGGCCGAGGTAGGCACCCGGGCGCCAGATGCTGCGGGCCTCTTCGGTCCGGCCGGCGCGTACGGAGCGCACGATCCACCAGCCGCAGACGCCGGCGACGAAGGTGCCGGCGACGAGGAAGGAGGCGGTGACCGTGTGGGCGAAGGCCGCGATGAGGGTGTTGTTGGTCATCACCTCGAAGAAGCCGGAGACGCCGTCGAGCTCGGCGCGGCCGGTCTCGGGGTTGAACACCGCCCCGACCGGGTGTTGCATCCACGAGTTGGCGGACAGGATCCAGTAGGCGGACAGGTTGGTGCCCACGGCCACGGCCCAGATGCAGGCGTTGTGCAGCCACTTCGGCAGCCGGTCCTCACCGAAGATCCACAGGCCGAGGAAGGTCGACTCGAGGAAGAACGCGGCGAGTGCCTCGATGGCGAGCGGCGCGCCGAAGATGTCCCCGACGAACCGGGAGTATTCCGACCAGTTCATCCCGAACTGGAACTCCTGGACGATGCCGGTGGCCACGCCGAGCGCGAAGTTGATGAGGAGGATCTTGCCGAAGAACCTCGTCAACCGGTGCCAGTGCTCCTTACCCGTGCGTAACCACACCGTGTGCATGAGCGCGACGAGTGGGGACAGCCCGATCGTCAGCGGCACCAGGATGAAGTGGTAGACGGTGGTGATCCCGAACTGCCATCGGGCCAGGTCCAGTGCTTCCACTGCCGAATCTCCTCCAACGTGAGTCGTGCCCACTCCGTCACGGGTACTGGTTCACCGTAGGAATCGGTGGAATTTGAACGCTGGGACCTAGGTCCTCACGGCCGCCCGGGTGTCTTCCGAGCCTGGCGGGGGGCGCTGTGCGATACTGCTTGTGGTTGGGGGACAGGTCCACACCCCGTTCACCGGCCCGACGACGAAACAGGTACCTACCGGGCTTCGCGCCGCCTCACCACCCGGGTGAGTGCGCTGCTTGCTGAAGCGGTGGGATCCTTCGCCGTGCGTCCTCCGGGTCGTGCTGGCGGCGCCTGTGACGCCGTCGCCGTCAGTGCGACGCGGATGACGCGGGACACGGACGTGACAGATGACTTCCGGCGTCGGCCGCAGCCGGCGACGACGAACCGGCCGTGGCGCTGACGGTGTGGACGGCGACCACGGCGAAGGACAAGTTCATGAACACGACACCAGACGCTGAATCGTCGGCGCAGGACGCAGCACAGCCCAAGCGCCGCCGGGTCACCCGGGCGGCCTCGGCCCCCGCGACCGAGCAGCCCGCAGCGGAGCCCCAGGAGCCCGGGGAAGAGCAGCCCCAGCCGGCTCCCCGCAAGCGCACCACGCGGAAGTCGACCGCGAAGGCGACGTCCTCCGCCGCAGCGTCGGAGCAGCCCGCCGGGCCCGCCACGCAGGAGCAGGCCGCGGGTGAGGACACCGCGGACCGGGCCGCGACCACCGAGCAGGACCCCGCCGCCAAGGCTCCCGCCGCCCGGAAGCCTGCGAGGAAGGCCTCGGCCGCTGCGAGGAAGCCCGAGGACAAGGCCTCGGTCGCCGAGCAGGAGGCCGCGGAGAAGGCCCCGGCCGCCGAGCAGGAGCCGGTTGAGAAGGAGTCGGCCGAGAAGGAGCCGGCCCCCCGCCGCCGCACGACCCGCCGCCGGGCCACCGCGCCCACGACCACCGCCGCGGCCGCCGAGGACGCCCCGGCAGAGTCCGCGATCCCGGCCGCCGAGCCTGTGCAGCCGGACGCCCCGGCAGCCGAGGACGCGGCCGGCGAGACCACGGCCGAGCCTGCACCGCGCAAGCGGCGCACGACCCGCCGCGCCACGAAGGCCACCAGCGCCCCCGAGGCGAGCGACGCCGCCACGGACGGGGCGACCGCCGAGACGCCGGCCGCGACCAGCTCCGCCCCGGCCGACGCCGCCGGACCCGCCGAGGAGGCCGCTGCACCCGCCGAGCAGACCGCACCGGCCGAGCCCACCGCCCCCGCCCGGCGCACCCGGCGCTCGCGCACCGTCAAGGCCGAGGCGCCGGAGCAGGCCGGCTCGGCCGAGGACGGCGCGGCAGCCGCGCCCGCCAAGCGGAAGCCCGCGCGGCGCAGGAGCGCCGCCAAGGCAGCGGCGGTCGCCGTGGAGGAGACCGCGGCACCCGCGGCTGTCGAGGAGACCACCCCGGGCGCCGAGGGTGACGCCCCCGCTGCCGACAGCGCCCCCGCCGCGGCCGTCGAGGCCGGAGCGGGCGAGCCGAAGGCCACCGTGTTGGACAGAGCTCCCGCCGAGCCGGCGGTCGAGGAGACCCCCGCCGAGGAGCCGGCACCCACCCGCCGCCGCTCCTCGCGCAAGGCCCGCACCACCGAGCAGAAGATCGACGTCCTCGCCGAGTTCAGCGCGGCCCTCGCGCCGGTCGAGCCCGTCGCCGAGGACGCCGACGAGGACGAGGAGGAGCAGGAGGTCCGGCTTCCCGCCACCGCGCTGCTCTTCCAGGCCCCCGACCCCACCCGCGTCCGCCGTCGCGTCCGGGCCGAGGCAGGTCCGCCCCGCGAGCGGACGGCCGAGCCCGCTCCGGAGCCCGAGCCCCAGGCCACGTCCACCGCGCAGCCCGAGGCAGCGTCCACCACCACGGACGAGGAGAGCGAGGGCGCCGAGACCACCGCCGAGAGCTCCGGTGAGGGCGGTCAGCGCCGCCGCCGGCGCCGGGGTGGTCGCGGCCGCCGCAACCGCGGGGGCGCCGGTCGCGAGGAGAGCGAGAACTCGGAGGAGAACGGCGACGCCGAGGGCGGTGCCGAGCAGACCGCGCAGCCCGCGGAGGGCGCGGTAGAGGACGCCGACCACGACGACGACACCGACGGCGAGGACGGCACCAACGGTGACGACGACGCCAACGGTGACTCGGGTGACGGCGAGTCCGACGACGAGACCACGAGCCGTCGTCGTCGCCGCCGCCGTCGCAGCCGCAGCGCGGACGACGGCACGGCGAACTCGCGTGAGGGCCGCGCGGCCCGCGACGAGATCACGGCGCTCAAGGGCTCGACCCGCCTGGAGGCCAAGCGTCAGCGGCGCCGCGAGGGCCGTGACGCCGGTCGCCGTCGCACGACCATCACCGAGGCGGAGTTCCTCGCCCGCCGTGAGTCGGTCGACCGCTCGATGATCGTGCGGGAGCGCGACGGCCGCACCCAGATCGCCGTGCTGGAGGACGGGGTGCTCGTCGAGCACTACGTCGCCCGCGAGACCCACACCTCGATGGTGGGCAACGTCTACCTCGGCCGGGTGCAGAACGTGCTGCCGAGCATGGAGGCCGCGTTCGTCGACCTCGGCAAGGGGCGCAACGCCGTCCTGTACGCCGGTGAGGTCAACTGGGACGCGGCCGGGATGGAGGGCCAGCCGCGCCGCATCGAGCAGGCGCTCAGCCCGGGTGACACGGTGCTCGTCCAGGTGACGAAGGACCCGGTCGGTCACAAGGGGGCACGGCTCACCTCCCAGATCACCCTGGCCGGACGCTTCCTCGTGCTCGTCCCCTCCGGGGCGATGACCGGCATCTCCCGCAAGCTGCCCGAGAACGAGCGGGCCCGGCTGAAGAAACTGCTCAAGCAGATCGTCCCCGAGGGCGCCGGCGTCATCGTCCGGACCGCCGCCGAGGGCGCCACCGAGGAGCAGCTGCGCGCCGACGTCGAGCGCCTCACCACGATGTGGGACGAGATCCAGGCCAAGGCGAAGTCGACCCGGAGCGCGCCCGTCCTCCTCAAGGGCGAGCCGGAGCTCGCCGTGCGGGTGGTCAGGGACGTCTTCAACGAGGACTTCGGTTCGCTCGTCGTCTCGGGGAAGGGTGCCTGGGAGACGATCTCGACCTACGTGCGCGAGCTCTCCCCGGACCTCGTGGACCGGGTGCACCACTGGACGCACGAGGCGGACGTCTTCGCCGAGTACCGGATCGACGAGCAGCTCGCCAAGGGCCTGGACCGCAAGGTGTACCTGCCCTCCGGCGGCTCGCTGGTCATCGACCGCACCGAGGCGATGACCGTCATCGACGTCAACACCGGGAAGTTCACCGGGTCGGGCGGCACGCTCGAGGAGACGGTGACGAAGAACAACCTCGAGGCCGCCGAGGAGATCGTCCGCCAGCTCCGGTTGCGGGACATCGGCGGCATCATCGTCATCGACTTCATCGACATGGTGCTCGAGTCCAACCGCGACCTCGTGCTGCGTCGCCTCGTCGAGTGCCTCGGCCGGGACCGCACCCGCCACCAGGTGGCGGAGGTGACCTCCCTCGGGCTGGTGCAGATGACCCGCAAGCGGGTGGGCCAGGGCCTCCTGGAGGCCTTCAGCGAGCCGTGCGAGCACTGCGGCGGACGTGGCTTCATCGTCCACGACCACCCGGTGGAGAAGTCCGCGGCTCCGGCGGCGTCGGACGGGGGACGCCGGCGCAAGCGCGGCGGGAACGGCGGCCGTGCCGAGACCCTGCCCCCGGTGGACGACGCGGCGCGCGAGGCGGTCAAGGCCACCCTTGCCACCATCGCCGCTGCTGCCGCCCAGGCGCACGCCCCGAAGGACAAGGCCAAGGACGCCGCTGAGGACCGGGCCGAGGACACCGCCGAGCAGGACGTCGCCGAGAAGCAGGCCCCGCCCGCCGCGGAGAAGGCTGCCGCGGCGTCGTCTCGGCCCAGCAAGCGGCCGGCGCGCAGGGGGGAGGCGGACACGGCCGGCACGGACACGCCCTCCGTCACGGCCGAGCCCGCCGCCGAGACCGAGCGGAAGGTGCCCGACCTGCCGCTGCCGACCCCGGTCGACCGGCCTGCCGACGCGGCCCAGGGCGAGCAGCGCTCTGCCGAGGAGGTCCGCGCCTCGCTCGAGGCGCTGGCCGCCGCCCTGCCGGCGGGACGTCAGGAGCCCGCCGAGACCGAGGCGCGGCGCCGCAGTGAGCGCGACGGTGACGCCGTACCGGACACCGCACCCGGTGCGGCGACCCAGCCGGCAGCGGGTGCCGGTGACGAGGTGCCCGTCGCGCAGACGGACCTGACCGACGCCATGGCTGACGCGACCGCCACGGCCGACACGGCCGCGAAGGCCGACACCACCGGCACGGCCGCGAAGGTCGACGCCACCGGCACGGCTGCGACGGCCGACGCCACCGGCGCGGCTGCGACGGCTGACACCACCGGCACGGCCGCGAAGGCCGACGCGGAGGAGCAGGACGAGGCAGGTGCTGCGAGCACGACGCCGCGTCGCCGGCGCGGCCACCGCCGCGTCACCTCCGGCGGACCGATCACGGCCTGACCGACCCATCCCGGTCCGCCCGCGCCCTGCGGTGCGGGCGGACCGGGACGACGGTCGTGCCCGAGCCGGCTCCTCACGGGCCTGGGACCGGCGACTGCGCCGACCGCGCAGGCGTCTCGAGCACCACCGGGCCACGGGTCGCCCCGGCGGTCCGGTCACCGCCTCACGGTGCCGGTGAGCCGTCGAGTACCGCCTGCGCCCGCCGCACCGCCTCCTCCACCCGGTCCAGGAGCAGCCGACCGGCCGGGTCCGGTGGCCGGTGGTGCTCGGCCACCCAGTCGCGCAGCGCGTCCACCACGCGCAGCTGGGCGCGGGCGTCACGCGGCTGGGGCAGCAGCCACACCGGGTGGCAGAAGCCCGGGAGCGCGGCGAGCACGAGCTCCACACCCGAGACCCGCAGCACGGCATCGACCGGCTCGAGCTGACGCTCGGCGTGGAGCAGCACCAGCTCGTCCGGGGTGAGCCACTGCTCGCCCTCGGTGTCGAGGTAGGTGAGCAGGTGGGCGCGCACCCGTGGCACCCGCGCCCGGATGGCCGGGTGGCCCAGCGCCGGCGCGGCCGCGAAGAAGGACGCGAGCAGGTGAGCTCCGGCGAGCGGGACCCGTGCGTCGTCGTCCATGGCGGCAGCCTGCCACCCACCACCGACATCCTCCGGGACCGACATGACGGAACCTGCCCCGGAGGTCTGGCGCACCCTCGGTGTGCTGTGGTCCACTTAGGTAATGCTTACCTCACCTCGGAGCGCCACGACGGTGCGGCACGTCCCCCTGGACGACCGCCCCGCCTACCGCCCCTTCGCCGTGGAGGTCGCGCGCGTCACCACCCTGGGCCCGAGCTTCCGCCGCGTCACCTTCACCGGCGCGGACCTCGTCTGGTTCGGCACCCACGGCCACGACCAGCGCATCAAGCTCCTGCTGCCGATGCCGGACGGTCACCTCACCGACGTCGGGCAGGACGACCCCGCCACCATCCTCGCCGGCACCTGGTACGAGCGATGGCGCCAGACCCCGGAGGAGCGGCGCAGCCCCTTCCGGACGTACACGGTGCGCGACGTGCGCCCCGAGGTCGCCGAGGTCGACGTCGACATGGTCGTCCACGGCGACGGCGGCCCCGCCTCCCGCTGGCTGCTCGCCGCCCGCCCGGGCGACCGGGTGGTCATCGTCGGTCCCGACGCCCGCTCCAAGGACAACGCCGTCGGCGCCGACTGGGCCCCCGGCACCGCCTCCGAGCTCCTCCTCGCCGGTGACGAGACCGCCGCCCCCGCGATCACCTCGATCCTCGAGAGCCTGCCACCCGGCCGCCGCGCCCGGGCGTTCATCGAGGTCCCGCGCGCCGGGGACGTCCTCGACGTCACCCTGCCCGCCGACGTCGAGCTCACCTGGCTGGTCCGCGACGGCAGGCCCCACGGGCACGAGCTCGTCCCCGCCGTGCGCACCTGGGTCGCCGCCAACGCCGCCGTGGTGAACGAGGCCCGCGCCGTCGTCCGGCAGGCGCTGGAGGACGTGGACGTCGACACCCAGCTGTTGTGGGACTCCCCGGTCCTCCACGTCCAGCCGATCGACAGCTGCGGCCGTGGTGAGCGGTGCGGCTCGGACTTCTACGCCTGGTTCGCCGGCGAGGCCGCCGTCATCAAGACGCTGCGGCGCATGCTCGTCAGCGAGGCCGGGGTCTGCCGCCGCCGCGTCGCCTTCATGGGCTACTGGCGCCAGGGGCGCAGCGAGGCGCAGTGAGCGCCGGCACCACCCGTCGATGACCGCGACCCTCACCCCGACGCACCGTCAGTCCGTCCCGACCCGGCGCCGCCTGGTCGGCCTGGGTGTCGCCCTCGCCGTGCTCCTGCTCGTCGTCGCGGCCAGCCTCGCGCTCGGTGCCCGCGACGTGCCGCTCGGCACGGTCGTCGACGCCCTGACGGCCCGCGTCCCCGGCGACAACGACCACAACGTCGTCCTCGACCAGCGCCTGCCCCGCACCGCGGTCGGGCTGCTCGTCGGCGCGGCCCTCGGGCTGGCGGGCACGCTGATGCAGGGGGTGACCCGCAACCCGCTCGCCGACCCCGGCCTCCTCGGCATCAACGCCGGGGCCTCCCTCTTCGTCGTCCTGGCGATCAGCGTCCTCGGGGTCACCAGCCCCTCCTCCTACGTGTGGTTCGCCTTCGCCGGGGCGGCCGCCGCCACGCTCCTCGTCTACGGCATCGGCGCCGCCGGCCGGCACGGCGCCACCCCGGTCAAGCTCGCGCTCGTCGGCACCGCGCTCGCCGCCGGGATCACCTCGGTGCTCACGCTGCTGCTGCTGAGCAGCACGACCGCGACGAACGCCTACCGGTTCTGGTCCGTGGGGTCGCTCGCCGGCCGGGGGAGCGGGGAGAGCGGCACCGTCGTCCTCACCCTGCTGCCGGTCCTCGCGGTCGGCGCGCTGCTGGCCCTCCTGTGCGGCCGCGCGCTCAACCTGCTCTCCATGGGCGACGACCTGGCCCGCGGCCTCGGCCTGGACGTGGGCCGCGCCCGGCTCGTCGCCTTCGCCGCCGCCGTCGTCCTCGCCGGGGGTGCGACGGCGCTCGCCGGGCCGGTCGTCTTCGTCGGGCTCGTCGTGCCGCACCTCGTCCGCCCCCTCACCGGCCCCGACTACCGGTGGGTGCTGCCCTTCGCCGTCGTCGTCGGCCCGGCCCTCCTCCTCACCGCCGACGTCGTCGGGCGGCTCGTCGCCCGTCCCGGGGAGCTCGAGGTGGGGCTGGTCGTCGCGTTCGTCGGTGCCCCGGTCCTCATCGCCATCGTGCGCCGCACCAGGACGGCCGGACTGTGACGACCACGCTGCTCCCCGCCCCGGCCCCGGCCCGTGAGGCCGTCCGTGCCGAGCGCCGCCGGCGCCGGTGGCGCACCGCGGTGGTCACCGTCGCCCTCGCCGGCGTCGTCCTCGCGCTCGCCTGGACCGCCCTGTCCTGGGGTGGTCACGCCGCCGAGGCGGCGGACCACCTCGCCGGGCTGCTCGGCGGCGGCAGCGGCGAGGACTCCTTCACCATCGGCCGCATCCGGCTGCCCCGCGTGGCGCTGGCCGTCCTCGTCGGCGTCGCGCTGGGCGTGGCCGGTGGGATCTTCCAGACGGTGCTCGGCAACCCGCTCGCCAGCCCCGACATCCTCGGTGTCAGCGGCGGGGCGAGCGCTGCGGCGGCGTTCGCCATCGTCGTCCTGGGCCTGTCCGGGCTCCTCGTCGGGCTCGCGGCCCTGCTCGGGGCGGCTGCCGCGGCCACGCTCATCTACCTCCTCGCCTGGCGCGGCGGCGTGACCGGCTACCGGTTCGTCCTCGTCGGCGTCGGGATCGCCTTCGCCGTCAACGGGCTCGTGGGCTACCTCCTCACCCGCAGTGACGTCGACGACGTCCGCTCGGTGCTCGTGTGGATGGTCGGCAGCATCGGCACCCCGCGCTGGCGGGACGTCGCCGTCCTCGCCGCGGCCGCCGTCGTCCTGGCGCCCGCCGTCGTCGGCGTCTCCCGTCGGCTGCGGGTGCTCGCCCTGGGTGACGAGACCGCCGGCGGGCTGGGGGTCCGCGTCGAGCGGACGCGGCTGCTCGCGCTCGCCGTCGCGGTCGCGCTCGCCGCCCTCGCCACCGCCTTCGCCGGCCCGGTCGCGTTCGTCGCCTTCGTCTCCGCCCCGATCGCCCGGCGCCTCCTGCCCACCGCCGGGGCGGTGCTGCTGCCCGCCGGGCTGGTCGGTGCCGCGGTGATCCTCGGCGCCGAGCTCGCCGCCCAGTACCTCGTCCCCTCCCTGGAGGCCCCCGTGGGGATCATCACCGGCGCCGTGGGCGCCTGCTACCTGCTGTGGCTGCTCGTCGCCGCGGACCGACGGGGTGAGACGGCATGAGCGGCCCCGACCTGCGCACCGTCGGGCTCACCCTCGCCTACGACGGCCGCGCCGTCGTCACCGACCTCGACCTCACCGTCCCGCCCGGTGCCGTCACCGTCGTCGTCGGCGCCAACGGCTGCGGCAAGTCCACGCTGCTGCGCGGCCTGTCCCGGCTGCTGCGGCCCGCCGCCGGTGCCGTCCTCCTCGACGGCCGCGACCTGCGCGAGCTGCCCGCCCGCCACGTGGCCCGCACCATCGGCATCCTCCCGCAGAGCCCGCGGGCCCCGGAGGGCATCACCGTCGCCGACCTCGTCGGCCGCGGCCGCCACCCGCACCAGGGCTGGTTCCGGCAGTGGGACGCCGCCGACGACGCCGTCGTGGCCGGCGCGCTCGAGGCCACGAGCACCGTCGACCTCGCCGGGCGCCGGGTCGAGGAGCTGTCCGGTGGGCAGCGCCAGCGGGTGTGGATCGCCATGGCGCTGGCCCAGGACCCCCAGATCCTCCTGCTCGATGAGCCCACGACCTTCCTCGACGTCACCCACCAGCTCGAGGTGCTCGACCTGCTGCTCGCGCTCAACCGTGACCGCGGCCGCACCATCGTCATGGTCCTCCACGACCTCAACCTCGCCGCCCGCTACGCCGACCACCTCGTCGTCATGCGCGACGGCACGGTCCGGGCGATCGGCGACCCGCGCACCGTCCTCACCGAGGACCTCGTCGCCGAGGCGTT
>Ga0209487_1001326_pt1 | contig 21086 bp, 30 predicted proteins | sample Poulit2012_FD_187524 | JGI IMG/M metagenome (GOLD analysis project Ga0209487, IMG submission 187524) | Agricultural soil microbial communities from Georgia to study Nitrogen management - Poultry litter 2012 (SPAdes) (version 2) | ecosystem: Environmental > Terrestrial > Soil > Agricultural land...
CTCACCGACGCCGGGCTACTCACTCGCGACAAGCGCGGCAAGTGGGCCTACTACGCCGTCGTCCCCGACGCCCTCGACGCCCTCGGCGAGATCCTTCGGGTCGAACACCAAGGCAACCGTCCCACCAACTGCTGCTAACGACGCTCCGTCCCGGTGAAGGATCGGCTTACGGAGCGTCGGCCCGCGCAGCTCCGCCCGCATCAGCCAGATAGGCCGCCACCGAGCATCGACAGAACACCGCCAGTCACCGTCGAAAGTCACACGATCAAGGTCGGCTACGCCCGGGTCTCCGCGGCGGACCAGGATTTGCAGGCCCAGCACGAGGCACTTGTAAGTCTCGGCGTGTCGCCAGAGCGGGTCTATGTGGACCACGGCCTGACCGGCACGAACCGGGACCGCCCCGGCCTGCGGGAGGCGATGGCCGCCTGCCGCGCAGGGGACACGTTGGTGGTGACCAAGCTGGACCGCCTGGCCCGGTCCCTGCCCGATGCCAGGGACATCGCCGATGAACTGACCGCCGCAGGTGTGGTGCTGGACATCGGCGGCAGCCGATACGACCCGAGCGACCCAGTGGGCAAGCTGCTGTTCAACGTCTTGTCGATGGTGGCCGAGTTCGAGGTGGACATCATCCGCGCCCGCACCCGCGAGGGCATGGCGGTGGCCAGGGCCAAAGGCAAACTGCGTGGTCGCAAGCCCAAACTCTCCCCCACCCAGGAACGCCACCTGGTGACCCTGGTGGAAGCAGGCGAGCACACCCAGGCCGAAGTGGGCGAACTGATGGGGGTCTCCCGCGCCACAGTGCACCGGGCGATGCAGCGAGCACAGGCCCGCAAGAAGTCCACGGGCTTGAGTGTGTAGCGATCGGCGTTCATGGGGCTTGCAGGCCCTCGTAATTCTCGGCGTGTCGTCCCCGCTGGTGGCCCAAGAAGCACGGTTCCGCACACCTGTAAGCCATGAGTTACTGCCGCTGGTCCACCGACGACTTCCACTGCGACATCTACGCCTACCCCTCGGTTGATGGGATCGTGATCCACGTGGCAGCCCGTCGTGCCCGCTTCACCTCACCCCTGCCCCCGCCGGTGCGCCTGTCGGCTGCCACTGCCTTCGAGTGGGCTGCGCGCAACGCGAAGGTCTCGGCCATGCTCAAAGACGCTGAGCGGGAGTGGATCGACCTGCCCCACGCCGGCAGCACCTTCATCGAACCGGGTGCTGCACAGGCCGCCAACCGGCTGCGCGAACTAGCCGGCTTGGGGTTCCGGGTGCCGCAGCGGGTCATTGACGACCTGGACGCCCAAGGGGCACGGGAGGTGCTAGCGAAGTGAGGATCCTGGTGACCGGTTCACGGAACTGGACCGATGCCCGCACCCTGCAAGCCGCCCTCGATGAGGCACTGACGCAGGCCGACGATCTCGCCCAGGTGGTCCTGGTGCATGGGGACTGCCCCACCGGGGCTGACCGGATGGCCGCGGAGTACTTCGACCGGCTTGGGTTGCGAACCGAGGCCCACCCTGCTGACTGGAGAGCCCACGGGCGGGCTGCCGGGCCGATCCGCAATGCCCATATGGTGAGCCTCGGTGCCGACCTGGTGCTGTCCTTCCCGCTGGGCACCTCCCGTGGGACGTGGCACTGCACCCGGCTGGCCAAACGCGCCGGCATTCCGGTACGCATCATCACCCCAAGACGTCAGATTCGGGAGCCTGCATGAGCGAACTGGTCCAGCCGATCATCCTGGCCGAGGGCGGCACGCATGCCCAGTCCATCAGGCTGGCTGCCCTGGCCGCGGTGTCTGCTCTGGTCGAGCCGGCCCTGGACGGGCGGGTCGTCGCTGAGTCCTGGCAGCCGTGGATCGAGGCCGGTCATCCGGTGCTGGTACGGGGGCTGAGCCCTGGTGCGGTCGATGAGGTGCACCAGTGGGCGATCGCGGCCGGTCTGGACCACAGCGGACGGTGGGGCGAGCAGATGGACCTGGCCGTGGCGCTGCAGCCGATCGCACGACAGAACCTGCCCCGCGTGGTGGCCAAGGCCCCGCGTCAGGAGTTGGAACTAGACCGCGACGCCGCCGGCACCGCCCAGAAGGCCGGACTGCGGATCGAGGTCCTTGGCGCACTGCCCACCGGGGCGGCAGCCACGGCCGCGGCCACCCTGTTGTGGCGGTGGGTTGCAGCGAAACTGACCGACTCCCCCGAGGGGGTGGCCGAGTGGTTCCGATCCGGGGCCGGACTGACCATCGACACCGACATCCGTCCCCAAGCCCTGGGCGCCGAGGCGGGCGACCTGCACTACCGCGACGCTGGTGACAGCCTGGTGGCGGTGTTGCGGGCTAGATAACCCATGCCCGCATCATCCACGACCGACGCCGCACGTCCTGCCCGGCGCAGCGGCCTGTCGGTGGTCACCGGTGCCGTGGGTGAACTGCTGCTCACTGTCGGGGCGCTGCTGGGTCTGTTCGTCATCTGGCAGGTGTGGTGGACCGATGTCGAAGCCGCCGCCCACCAGGAGGTGGTGATCTCCGACTGGCGTCAGGGTCAGGACGTCATTATTGCCCCCGAGCGTGCCGGTGAGGCCAAGACGGAGCCGGCCCCGGCAACCAACCCGTTCGATGAGGGCGAGGTGATGGGGATCTTGCACGTGCCCCGCTAGGGCGCAGACCATCGGACCACCATCGCGCACGGCACCGACATGACCACCATGCTCAACCGCGGGTACGCCGGGCACTACGACCACACCCAGTTGCCCGGCGAGGTCGGCAACTTCGCGCTGGCCGCCCACCGCCAGTCACGCGGGGCGCCGTTCCGGGCGGTGGACCAACTGCAGGTGGGCGATGCCCTCATTGTGGAAACGGCGGACGCCTACCTGGTGTACCAGGTCAACGGCCACGAGATCGTGCGCCCGCACCAGACCGAGGTGCTCTACCCGGTGCCCCACCAGGCCGATGCCGAACCTACTGAGGCCATGATCACCCTGACCACCTGCCACCCGCTGTGGTCCACCAAGGAGCGGTGGATCACCTACGGGGTGCTGGACCACTGGGTCGACAAGGCCGACGGCAAGCCCGCCGAACTGCTGCCCCAAGGAGAAAGTGCCTGATGTACGGATTCATCTGGCGAGTCCTGCCCGGGCCGCTCATCGTTCGAGTACTGCTGGCGCTGGTGCTCATCGCCGCGGTGGTCTACGCCTGCTTCACCTGGTTGTTCCCGGCCATCGCCCCCTACATGCCCTTCAACGACTCCGTTATCGAGACCGCTGGTGGCGCCAGCATGCCCGCGCCGCACACCGGGCGGGTATGAGCACCCAGCCGATTGTTGAGCGCGCCGCCCGGGTCATCGACCCCGATGGTTGGCGCCTGCACGACCAAGGCCCGTTCCCGCCCGAGCACCCTGCCGCTCAGACCGTGGTTCGCCGGTCCCTGGCCACCGCCCACCGGTTGCAGGAGGCGGGACTGCTGGCCGACACCGTCGAGGCGGTGCGCCAGGTGGTAGGCAAGTGTGAGAACTTCACCGGCGCCCTGACCCGTGCGGTCGCCGGCAGGGACATCACCAGCCCCTACGGCGCCGAGGGGTACTGCCTGCCGTGCGAGGTACGCGCCATCATCGACGTCAGCAAGTCGCCGCCCGGGGCGTGAACGCGGCGCGTCCGCACACCTAGTGGGTATGGACATCACGCTGAACCCCACCGCCCACGCCGGCATCACCATCGGTCCTCCGGCCCAAGATTTGACCCCCGAACAAGTCCTGGAACGGGTGATCGCCCAAGGCCGCTACGCCCACAACCTGCGCATCCGCATGGCCTCACTGCGCGTGCGGGGAATGATCGCCTCCCGCGGGGTCGCCTCGGTGCAGGTCCAGGCCGAAGGGAAGCAGGGCTTCTACGTGGACTCGGTGACCATGACCGGCGGGCGCGTGGTCACGGTGGGCCGGATGGTCACATGGGCCAGCGACCTGCTGCAGGCCAGCAAGGTGAGTGACTTCAACGACGTGGGCACCATCGCCGACGCCTGCGACGGGGACACCGCCACCATCAGCACCACACCCGGTGCCGGGCCGGACCACGGCGACCTGCTGGCCGAGTTCGATGCTTTCGTGCGTTTCGGAAACCTGGTGCCGGCGTGAGCAAACCGGGACAACTGCTGCTGAAGGGCGATGCGCGCAAGGCGCTGAAGCGGGGCGCGGTATTCGGCCCCGGTCCCGGGGGTGTGTACCGCAAGGCCACCTCGATCACCTACGACAAAGCCAAGGACGTCACGAAGGTGAAACTGGAGCCTGCTGACGGCTGAGGTGGCAGATGCTCGCCCGTGCCGCACACCGGATGGGTGTGGACGCCATCCCGAACCCGCACACCGACCGGTTGGAGCGCATCGAGGCCCTGGCCCGCGCTGCCACGCCCGGCCGTGGCCGAACTGGCCGACCTGATGGAGGCGACCGGCCAGTAGCACCCCGCCCGCACACACCTCCGGTCAAGGCAGTTCGCGCGCTGAGTGGAGATGGAGTGTGGAGATGGGAATACGAAGCCTGCTGGACGCCCGAATCATGGTGATGGGTCCGCTGGCTGCCGCGCACGGACTGGCGCCCACCATGGCGGACTTCGTGCGCGCCTTCGCACGCGGTTTCGCCGTGAGCGGTGGTCAGGTGGTCCAGACGGTGCCCGACGAGCGGCTGGTTCAGTTCTTGGGCGGCAACCACCCGAGCAGCATGGGAAGTGCCCCTCCCGCCTGATGGGGCCTGGTGGCACGGGGCCGACTGTGCCGCACACCGGTAGGGCATGAAGCCGATCACTCCCACTGCCGAGCAGCACGCCGAGTTCTCCGCCTGGCGTGCGGTGGCCTTGTCGCGCATGCCCTACATGGCCGCGATGCTGTTCTCAGTCCGGGTGCTCAACTCCCCCGGCATGGGCACCTTCGCCGTCGATGCCCACCACCGGTTGTACATCGACTTCGAGGAGGTCACCGGCTGGGGCACCACCGCGTGTGCCGAGGTACTGCTGCACGAGGTGGGTCACCTGTTCGGTGAGCACGCCACGTTCGCCAAGGACTTTGGTGTCACCGGCGCTGACCACGATGTGTGGAACGTCGCCGCGGATGCGAGCCTGAACGACGACCTGGCCGCTGCCGGGTGTGACTACATCGCCGAGACCGGTGTGATGCCCGCCCAGTTGGACGAACCGGACTATCAGACCGCCCAGCACTACTTCGCCGCGCTGAAGCGCATGCAACAGCAACAGCAGCAGGGCGGACAGCAGCGTGGTGGCCAAGGCTCTGACTCCGGGCAGGGCGGCGACCAGGGCTCGGCCAGCGAAGGTTCTGGCGGCCAGGGTCAGGGGAAGCCCTTCACCGGCTGCGGCTCCGGTTCGGGTGGGCGTGCGGCCCCGGTTGAGTTGGACGCCGACGACGACCTCGGCGGGAAGGCACCCGGTGCTTCCTCCGGTGAGCGCAAGCGGCTGCTGGTGAGCACCGCCGCGCAGATCGTGGAGCACGCCTCCCGCGGGCGGGGCAGCGTGCCCGCGGGGCTGGTGGAGCAGGCCAATCAGATCCTGACCCCCTCCCGCACGCCCTGGCAGCGCATCATCGGCTCCATGGTGCGCCGGGTGGTGCGCCGTCGTGCTGGCCAGGAGCGCACCGACTACACCCGCCGGGACCGGCGCCGGCATAACGTCCGCATCGGTGGCCCGAGCGGGTCCAAGGTGGTCTACCCCGGCCGCAGTGCCCCGAAGGTGCGCCTGGCCGTGGTGCGCGACACCTCGGGGTCGATGGGCAAGCAGGAGTTGGAGATCGTCACGGGCGAGATCGTGGGAATCTCCCGCCGCCTGCGCATCAAGGGGCGCGACTTGCTGATCCTGGATGTGGACGCTGAGGCCCATGCGGTTCGCGGGTTCACCGGGGCCGCGGCGCTGGGCACCGTCCATGGGCGCGGTGGAACCGACATGACCGTGGGCATCGACAAGGCCCTGCGAACGCCCGGAGGGGTGGATGCGGTGGTGGTGATCACCGACGGGGGCACCCCATGGCCCACCGAGCGACCGAGCGTGCCGGTGATCGCCTGCCTGGTGGGGCCTTGGGCGCAGCACACCCAAGACCAAGTGCCCGACTTCATCCCCCACCTGGTGATCGAGGACCCGGCCCAGCAGGGGTCATGAACCAGCGACGACAAGCAGACCAAGGAAGAACAACGATGGACAAGGTTGAGATCAACATCACGCTGACCGACGCAGTGCTGGAACTGGCCGAGATCGAAGAGGCCGAGGAAAGGCTCGACGCCAGGCGCAAGGAGATCCTTGCCCTCGTGGAGCGGACCCGCAGTGGCAGGCTCACCCAGCGCTGAGATTCAGGCTGCGGTGGAGTGGGGCCAGTTCGTCCTACTCGGCGCCGGGCCTTCCCCAGTGAACCGTGCTGTGCGAATCCTGGGGAGTCTCGGCGTGCCCGCACTGACCTCACGCGCCCGACGCGACGGCAGCGCCAGTGCGCGCACCACCGCCGGGGACTTCACCCTGACCGAGGTGCTGGAACTGACCCAGAAGTTGCGCGAGGCCGGGATGCACCTCACCTTGCGCGCGGGCATCATCAGCACCGACCGGCCCCGCCGGCAGGGCAAGCCCCCGGAGTCCGGCTTGTTGCGTGACCGCCAGCGCACGCTGGCCACCTTCACCTTCCCCGACCCCGACACCTACGACCCGCAGACCGTGGACGCCCTGCTGGAGCGCAACGGGTGGCACCAGCACGGCCAGCGGGTGGTGCTCACCTCTTCAGGCGGCGCCCGAAGGGTGCTGGTCCTAGTGGAGTACGACATCGAGGAGCAACTGACCCGCCGGCCGTGGTGGCCCGCGCAGCCGCAGCACCTGGCGCAGGCGGCAGGGCCGCAGCGCGAGGCGGCCTAGTCTTCGTCCACCTCATAGACTCGTGTCGCAGTTTCCTTTGTGCGCTGGTTGTCCAGCAGCGCCTGGTAGGCATCCATGGAGTCCCGCTGCATCGACGGCATCAGATGGGTGTACAGGTCCATAGTGATCTGGTAGGAAGCGTGCCCGAGGCGCTCTTGCACCGCCTTGGGATGCCAGCCTGCGATCAGTAGCACGCTGGCGTGGGTGTGGCGCAACTCGTGCACCGTGATAGGCGGCAGTGGGTCGCTGGGGTGGTCCAGGTTGTAACGCTCCACCGCCCTGCTCCACCGTCGGTAGACGAAGTTCGGACGCATCTGGTGGCCGTCTTTGGGGTTGGCGAACACCGGCCGGTCGGCACGAACCCGGTTCATGTCAACTGTGGCGAGCCTGCGGCGGTGGTCTCTCAAAGCCAAGGCAACGTCGGTGTTCAGTTCAATCTTGCGCGGACAACCACCCTTGACCTTCTTCGTCAGATCGTATTCAGGCTGACCTTTCCTTTTGATGGTGGCGACCGTCCGGCGGATCGATGCCGACCTCGGCAGGTCCAGGTCCGACCAGCGCAGTGCGGCCACCTCGCCTCGGCGTACTCCCGTGTGTCCGATGAACGCCCATGCTGGGAACATCTCAGGGTCCTCGCGCTCGGCCCACGATAGAAACTCCGTCAGTTGGTCGATTGTCCAGACCGTGATTTCTCCCTTGGCCTCCTTGATCTGTTTGGCTGTCGGGGGCTTGGCTCCTTTGAGCCTGGTCGGGTTGGCGCGGATCATCCGGTCGTCTAGCGCCGAGTCGAGGGCCACCGACAGGGCCTGGTGAACCTTGTGCACAGTGTTGGGTCCCAGTCCCTCGCCGGTCAGTTCGCCCTTATGGTTGCGCCGCCCTTCGGTTTCCAGTCTCCGGTACAGCGCAGCAAGGCGGGTGGAGGTTAGTTTCGCCAGTTCGACCTCACCGATGTAGGGCTTGATGTGCAGTCGAATCACTTTCTGGTATCCGGCCTTGGTGGACTCCCCCACGCGGTGGCCTTCCACCCACTCGTCCATGAACTCGCCCACGGTGATGCCCGCACGGGCGGTGCTTGTTGCTTCTCCGCGGTCTATGGAGCTGAGTTTCTCCCGTAGCCCGACCGAGGCGCTCTTGGCCGTGGGGAATCCGCCCTTTGACCTTCGCCGCAACGGAGAGTCGGGGTCCTCGGGGTCCGCCCGCTCGTACCACTGGATGCGGTACTTGCGCACCCCGGCATAGGTGTAGGCATAGATGCTGCCCTCACCGTGCTTACGCCTGCTCATGCGACGTCGGCACCCAGAAGGGCCATGAGCTTCAGGCGCGGGATGAGCCGCTTGGTGCCGACCTGTAACGAGGGCAACTGCTCCTCGTCTATGGCGCGGTAGACGGTGCGCACGTCCACCCCCAGCAGACTGGCGACCTCCTTGACGGTCAGCGTCGGGCGGTCGGTGGCGAGAGCGTCGGACATCGTGGTGATGGTGTTGTTAGCGGTCATGCCCTCCATGTGTGCGGGCGATGTCTTCTTGTGCCACGGCATGTAATCGCGTGCTCGCTCTGCCCGATCTGGAGCCTGTTGGCACAACAAATGGCACAACAGCGCCATTAGCAGCACGAAGAACCGATGGAAAACGTTGCTATTCTGCGGATGTCCGCCACCCTTGGCGTGGGGGTTCAAGTCCCCCTCTGGACACCACATCTAATGCAAACGGACCCTAAAGTCGCAGGTCAGACGCCTAAGGCGATCTACGTACGCAGCATCTCACGCATGGGAACGCACCCTTTACAGAGGGGTCGTGTGTTGCATGGCCTGTTACATGGCCCGAGTCAATGACGAACAGGAGCGAACGAATCTCTGTGGGGTCAGATTGGGGCCCAACCCCACTTCACCTTTGATCCCATGGCCACTTCACCTTCCGGCTCCTGGACTCCTCCCCCACGGCCCGCCCGCACATCTATCCCGGGTATGAGCAACACAGTGCGAACCGTGTCAGTGCAGGTGTGCGCACAGGTGGGCAGTTCGCCACTACCCCGCGAGTAGAGTCCGAGGTGGGCCTAATGGACCCGCCCGCCTACGCTCTGGTGCCCGACATGGGCTCGGCCACCGCACCGGGGCAAACCGGACGCCTTTTGGAGATGACCCAGGAGTTGGCCAGTGCCGGCGCCCAGGGCCACATCGCCCTCAACGACCTCCACGCCCGCGACGGGTATGACAGTTACGACTTCACCGACCGGGACGGCACCACCTACCGCATCGCGGTCAACGCCGAAACCTTCCGCGTCCGCGTTCACGGGGTGGGCCCCGAAACGGCCACCGGAGCCCAGCCGGTGGATGGAGCCCGTGATCAATGAGGCGGCCCTGCGTCTGGCTAAGAAGACCGGTCCAGTTGATGGGCAAGCGTGGATGGCGATGAAATCTCAGTGATGGCCGCCACACGTGAGGAACTCGCGTCGGCCACCGGTGGTGCTCGGTGCCGGTCAGTTCACGGTGTGCCGGTTGAAGTCCATCTTCTCCAGACGGGTCTGGACGGTTTGACCGCCCTCCCAAGGGTTGGCGCCCGGCGCGATCTTCGGCACGTGAATATCGGCCCGGTTCTCCCGCTTCCGCTGAGTCGATACGCCGAGCCTGCGGTCCCGGGCGCGGATGAGATCTTCGTCTGCCTGCCCGTCGCCGGTCAACCCCATCATCAACTGTGGGATGCCGTAGGGAAAATCGTCGCGGTCATACTGCCAGGTGTGGAATGTCTTCCCGTAGGTCGACACGAGATCGCTGAAGTAGGCATGCTCGGCGGTTTCAGGAACCCCCGGAGCCGTCAGGATGCCGGACTTCACCTCGTAGTGGTGGCTGTGCCATAACTGCTTCTCTTTGTCAGGCAAACTTCGGAAGCGCTCTTCGCTGATGATGTATTCGATTCCGATGAGGCGGGCATCGGGTGCATTGCTATCGAAGATCACGCACTGATGCAGATCGTGGCGGAGGTGGATGCAGAAGTGTGTCGCCTCGACTTGTCGGCCCATCTCGTCGGCATACATGTGTAGGCCGTTAAGGTAAGTGCTCATCGCTTCCAGGGGGTACTTCGGTTGCATGACGGCGGAGGCAACATCGAGCGCACGATGTTTGAGTGGGTGACCTCGGCCGATCTTAGCGGTGGTGGCCACTTTGCGGCCGAGAGCCACGCTGACCGCAGTTCCTAACCCCGCGGCGAATCCGAGGCCTATGGACTGTAGGCGTGTGCGTCCCATTCCTTAAGGCTAGTCAGTGAGTGCGGTACTCGAAACAGTTGAGGAGAAGTCTCGCCCGTGTTGCAGGTTCAACTCGAGGCTTCTGGGGCGGGGCCCGGCAAATGATGATCGACGACCAGGGCTTTCCCGGTTGCCTTCGGCGCCACCAGTGCCCAGATGCGTGCGCGCCTGGTCCAACTTACCGGCGAAGCAGCCGATGCGTAGACGGGAGATGTCCATGCAACTCCGAGGAGCAATGCCAGTGGCCGCCTCAGTCGGCCTCCTGGTGGCGATGGCTGGATGTGGTGACCCGGCCGTTGAGGACAACGAACCACAGGACCCACAGCCCCCGTTGAACGAGGACGCCGAAGAGGGACCTGCCAACGGCGACGGCGCACCGGATACCGCAGCGAGCGGATCGTTTCAGGACCCTGAGGGGCAAACGCTAGGCACAGTCGAACTCATAGAAGCAGGAGAGGGCGCGGTGGAGATCCGCGTGCGAGTCGAGGGGCTCGATCCGGGTTTTCTGGGCTTACACGTACACGAGATCGGCGCATGTGAGCCAGACAGCACCGACCCGGAAGACCCAGCCGAAAGCGGTGACTTCCTGTCCGCCGGCGCACACCTCAATCCCGACGACACCGACCACCCGGACCACGCCGGGGATCTGCCATCGCTTCTGGTGATGGACAACGGCGAGGCGACTCTGGCCGCTACCACCGACCGGTTCACGATCGATGACCTACTCGATGAGGACGGGACCGCCTTCATGGTGCACTCCGAGGCTGACAACTTTGCCCATATCCCAGACCGCTACGACGAGCCGGACCAGGACACTCTCGACACCGGTGATGCCGGAGACCGCCTGGCCTGCGCGGTCATTGAGTAACAACGACCCACAACACAGGAGGACATCATGGACACCGTCGCTGAGAGCATGACCCCCGACCCCACTACGATCGAAGCGAACCGGTCTATCCGGGAGGCGGCCGAACTCATGGCCTCGGGTAACATCGGAGACGTTGTGGTGGTCGATGACGACAAGGTGCTAGGTATCCTGACCGACCGCGACATCGTAGTGCGCGTGGTCGCCCAGGGCCTGTCGGTGGAGGACCCGGTGCGCCAAGCGTGCAGCCCCGACCTGATGACAACCACCCCTGACGCCGACGTCGGTGAGGCAGTGCGACTGATGCGCGAGAACGGTGTGCGCCGTATCCCCGTGCTTCAGGCCGACGCCCTGGTCGGGATCGTCTCGATCGGCGACCTCGCAATCGACAACGACCCCGAGTCGGCACTCGCTGACATCTCCGCTGAAGAACCCACCACCTGAAAGCGGATCGCACCCTCCCGGGCTCGGGCCGGTGGGCGCGACCTGCCTGGCCACCGCCTGCCGTAGTTGTACCAACTCGTCGGCTGGAACACTGGCTCGCCACTGAGCGAATTGGTCGGCCTTCTGATCGGGCGTGGTGGCCAAACTGTAATTGGCCTACACCCTCCTCGCCGCGGCCCTGCGATCCATCGCGGCGCGGCCGTGGCCGCGGACCGGCGAATGGGAAATGGCCAACGGTTGGGTGGGGCTACCTCGCCAGCGGCACGTCCAAGTCATAGGCCAGCACAATGGCTCGAGCCAACTGGGACTCCTGCTCCCGGGATAAGAACCCGACCGTTCGCCCCAACAGGCGAGCTGGGATGGTGGTCACGTTGTCCACCGATGCGGCGCATTCATGGTCCAGGCCGTTCGCGCGCCCGAGGAGCACCTCGCTCGACAGCCCCTTAATAGTGGAGGTGACCGGTGCGACCGTCACCTTCGTCATGACGCCCCGGGCGGCCTCGCGGGTCAGGACAACCACTGGCCGGGTCTTATCAAGGCGCGCCAGGCGGATCTCGCGCACCTCAGCCGTCGATCTCGAAGTTGCCGGCCGACCACTCCACCAGCGGATCCAGGTCGTCCTCCGGGCCTGCGCCCCTCAAAGTTTCCGCGTCGCGCTCGGCGTGCATGCGGCGCATCTGCCTCTCTAGTGCGTCCGTGACGATCGCCGCCCGGCTCGGAGCTCGCCCGGCCGCCACTTGGTCATCAAGGAACTCGACCATCTCTTCGGGCAGGCGCACTGCGATCTGGGTGCTCATGTCACGAGTCTAACAGGTCGAATCCCACGTTGGGATGCACTATGCGATGCTAGCGAACTTGTCACTCCGTCGCCGCGCGTGATGCTTGCTATTCCGGGGATTGTCGCCCAGCGTAGCCGGTGGCACGGGCGGATGTTTTGCCACCGAAGTCGCCACCGTTTCTGGGATGCGTCGATTTCGGTCTTGCAGGTCCGCGCGGCAGGGCGCGACAGCGCCGGCGCCGGCGACCGTTGCAGGATGTCCAGACCCGGTGCGACATGTGCTGCAGTGCCCAAAACAGGACTTGATGCAACCGCGGTTGTACCCGTTGGCGGAGCGTTCCGCAGGGTGCACCCCATTGCAACACCTCTCTGAATGGCGTGCTGCTGCGTGACGAGCCGGGCGTCTACGGGTCGTTGGCGCCCTCTCCCCTGTGCGGGGCCGGTGCCGGGATGAGAGGTTGTCATGAGGGTTCGAACCGGCCGAGGAGGAGAATGAAGTACCGCGCATCACGGTTCCTGACCGACTTCGGCTCGTCCGTGAGTGCCGTCGGCGCCGTCAGCAACTTCCTGCAGGGCGAGGACTTCCACGCGCTGCCGATACCTGGAGGGCGCGTCCTGGCCCGGGCGTTGACCGCACTGCCCGAGCGAACCCGCTCCCGGATCTACCGCACAGCAGCCTTCGTCCAGGCGGTGCCACAGAGCCGGGCGCACCGCTTCGACATCGACGAGCTCGACCAGTGGCTCGTCGACCAGTACGGCCCGGGCCCCTTCCCCGCCGTCGTTGTGGGCGTGCCCAGCGGAGCAGCCGTCCATCTCGCCGCTGCCCTCGGCGCGCCCTTTGTGCCGCAGACGACGCTGAGTTCCGTCCGGCACACCTCCACGCATCCCGACCACCCGTCCGGTGCCATGGCTGCGATCGCCCCAGTCACCCGGCTCGTCGCCGAGCGCAACCCCCGGGTGGCCGTCTACCACATGCATGACCCCGCCCAGGACCGGCCGATGGTCGAACGCTTCGCCTTCCTGCGCCTCAAGCGCCTCACGCTCGGGCCGGTCTTCGAGAGGTTCCTCACCGAACGGCTGGCGACCGGGGGGACCGTCGTGCAGGTCGAGTCGACGCTCCAGTGGCGCAGCCGGGAACTCGCTGAGCGGGCATACTTCCAACTCGGCTCCATCGGCGGACTCAGCGAGGAGGAGTACCACGACGGGAGCCCGCGGATCGCGCGCTACCTCCAGCAGCAGGGCTCACCGGTGCGGGAGTGGTCACCGCCGACGATGGACGAGGGCCGGCGCATCGAGGGCGAGTGGGGCTGGGACCCTGCGCTAGGCGAGGACATCGCCCAGGTGGCCGAACGGGACGGCTTCGCCGTCCGCCGGCTCGTCGCGCCCGACCCACAGGAGCAGAGCTCCTTCGCAGCCGAACTGTACCGGTGGTGGTACGGGCGGATCGGCGCCCCGACGAACCGCCTACTCGTGGAGACCTACGCCCAGTGGGACCCACTGTGGGTGCTGCGCACTGCGTCGGTGCCGTACTGGCTCAACTTCCACACTGAGCCCGAGAAGGAGGCCCTGGAGGGCTACCTGGAGCAGGCCGACCCCTACGACCACGTCCACGTCAACCTCCTCTCGCACGGCGTCCGCTCCCCCAGCGTGGTACCCGTCGACGAGTGGACGGACCTCGCCCAGCACCACGCCCGCGAGACCGGTGAGGTCATCGGTGTGGACGAGGAGATATATCCGCTGGACGTCGGCAGCACCCTGCGCTTCAACAAGGCCTTCGCCGACATCCCGTTCCGCCAGGACCTGCCCGCCCCGCTCACGGTGGGTGACGTCGACACCTTCGCCGCCGGGCACGGCAAGCGCGTCGCCGCACGTTGGTCCTGACCTGACTGTCGGGGCGTTGCAGTCCAGACTCTTAGATCTCGGCGCGGAGCGCCACCGCGCGTATCCGAAGTAGCGAGCGCCCCTGTGGGCGGCGGTCAGTGCGCCGGCAGGTCGGTGACGGGCATGACAACGACGTCATCGATCCCTCCATCGAGTTGCTTCACCCGCTGCAGGACGGCCTGAATGTCCTCGGCAGTGAACGTGCCATCTGGCTGGGGGCGATCCGGGCACCGACAGAGAAGACGTGGCCCATGTCGCGGACGCGGACGCGAGCGCTAGATATCCACGGCGTGCTCACCAGTTCCTCGTGCACCCGGTCGATGACTGACAACGGTTCGGCGTTGTCCACAGTGGTGGCCTGGCCGTCCATGAGATCACGCACGGCCCCGCGAAGGTTGGCCCGCCTGTCCTTGACAAGGCTTGCCGAGATCACCAACGCGGCGGCGGCACCGGCTCGCCACAGACCCAGCCCGATGCCCCGACGATTGGTGGCCGATGATCGTGTTCATCCCGGCCGCCTTCGGGGTGTTGCGCCCTGGGTTCTGTGCAGGCTCTGATTCCAGGAAGGATCAGGAGTCATGGCAGCACCGAGGACGTACAGCGAGGAGTTGCGGGAGCAGGGCACGCGAATGGCGTTGGAGGCGATCGCGGCCGAGGGGAAGCAGATGGTGGTGATTCGTCGGATCGCGGGCCAGTTGGAAACTCATCCCGAGCGCTGCGGACCTGGGTTAAGCGGGCGGAGGTTGATGCTGGCCAGTGTCCTGGGGCGCCGTCGGGGCCGAGGAGTGGACCGCGCAATTGGAGTGAATTGCGTCGAACCAACGAGATACTTCGTACCTCAGCGGCTTTTTTCGCCGCAGCGGAGCCAGGCTGCAAGATTACGTAGCCGACAACGGCGATTCCTCAAAGGGTGAGGTGCCGGCCGCGGTGGTCATCGACTATATCGATGTCCACCGCGACTGGGTCGTTGAAGGTAAGATGCTCGGAGCCGCGCCGATCTGACCGTCGCATCGGATGCCCAACCCGGGCATCCGGTAGGTTGAGACTCCTAGCGGTGCGGAGGGCGGGCCAGTGTCATCGCTGACGGAGATTGCTGCCGAGTTGTACGTGCGACCACGTGCGGAGTTCGTGCCTGTTCGGGACACCCGCGCGAAGGAGACGGCGGATCCTGAGTTGGGTGCCCAGATCCGTGCCTTGCGGAAACCCTCCATCGCCGCGTGGGTGGTCAACGTGTTCGCCGCCGAGCGCGCCGAGCAACTCGGCCAGGCCCTGGGGTTGGCCGAGGAACTACGGGAGGCGCAGGAGGACCTCGATACCGAAGCGTTACGGGAACTGAGCAGGCAACGCCGGGCGCTGACGGACAAGTTGGCGAAGGAGGCTGCCGATTTGGCTGCCGCACGGGGCGAGCGGGTCTCCGACGCGACACTCGAGGCGGTGCAGCAAACCCTGACGGCGGCGTTCTTCCACCCCGATGCCGCCGCCGCCGTCGCGTCCGGTCGACTGGTCCGCGAACTCCAGCCGACGGGCGACTACCCGCCAACCGAAACCATCGCGGGTGGTGCGCCGTCACCTGCAGCGCCGCAACGGGCCGATGAGTTGAGCGCTCGCCGGCAGCGTCGCGACGCAGAACGCCGGGTGCGCGCTGCCGAACAAGCACTCGAGCGAGTCGCCCGCGAACAGCACAAGGTCGACAAGGAAATCAAGAACAGCGAGGAACGCCTCCAGCGTCTCGCCACTGAGGTGACGGACCTGGAAGCCGAACTCAAGCGCGCACGGAGCCAAGAGCGTGCCGCGCGCGGCGAGTTCGACAAGACGGCGGGAAGCCAGGAGGAAGCCCGCAAGCGAGTGGCCGCAGCAGAAGCGGACCTGGAGAAGGCCCGCGCCGCGCTGGAGGAACTTCTTTAGCGCAGGCCCGCGACCACCCAGGAGCCGGTGCTCACGGCTCGGTCAGAGTCCCCCACGGGTCGTCCTCGGAGACACCCATCGTTGCCAGTCGCGGGCGCAGCATCTCGCGCGCACCGTCCCACACGCCCGCATCGATCGAGCCCGGACAGTCCATCCGAATCTGAAGAACGTCGGTCGTAACTTCGCCGTCGTAGTCCAAGCGAACGCCTGCGCGGACTGCGTATCTGGTGCCCTCCCCCTCCCCCGCGGCATCGGCGACCAGGAACGGCAAGCTGACGTCGTCGTCCTCCCCGATCCCCGCGGAGGCGATGAAGTCCGCCTCGGCGAACTCGCCGAGGTGCGCACCGTCGTCGTCCATCATTTCCTCCAGTAGCGCCTGCGATTCCCTGCGCGAATCCTCATGCGCCGACTCCACATGGACGCCGCGCCCGGCCAGAGCACATCCGTCGTCGTGCACCAGCAGCGGAACCCAACCCGGAGGCACGTCAGCAGCATCGGCCTCGGTGAATTCATCTGCGGCTCCGATGACCAGCCACCCAGGCCCATCCTCCGGGAACGACTGTGCGTCCGCCTCATCACCACTACATCCGGCCACCAGCCCGATTCCGAGTGCGGCCGCGCCAAGTTTCGCCATCTGCTGCCTGCTCGCGTTCGCGCCCGCCATGCATTCCTCTCATCCGCGCCAGTGCGTCGTCTTCGACCGTATCACCGGCCCCCGAAAAGACGACGGCGAGCGGAGGCGAATCGGCACTAGCACATCGCTCGGGCCAGGCGTACCGTCGTACCTAGCAGCAGTCAGGAGTCACTCATGGCCCGCAAATCCCGCCGTTGGTTGCCCGCAGGTACCGCCGTCGTGCTTGTGGCCGGCGCGGTGGCGTTCACCTCTCAGGCGGGCGCTGCCGATCTGCCGGAACGCTCACCCCACGAGGTGCTGACCATGCTCGCCGAGCATGACGTCGACACCTTCTCCGGCACCTTCGAGACCAGCGCCAACCTGGGCCTGCCCGTGCCGGGCGCTATCGACCTCGGTCCGGGCGGGTCGGATCTGGCGGAGGTGGAGACCGACACCGAGACACCCGCCGAGACCTCCACCACTCCCCCGGACTCCCTGGCGATCTTGGAGATGTTCACCGGGCAGCACACCGGGCGCGTGTTCGTCGGCGGCCCGGATCAGATGCGCCTCCAGCAGTTGGACGACATGAACGAACGCAACGTGATCCTCTCCGATCAGGATCTGTGGCTGTATGACTCCCGTACCAATGAGGCCACCCATGTGCGGTTACCGGACAGCCCACCGGACCACGGCGCCACCCCGCATGCCGGTACCCCGCGTACCCCGGATGAGATGGCCACCGCCGCGATCGAGGCCCTGCAGCCCAGCACCGAGATGGCCGCCGGTCCCACCGCACAGGTCGCGGGCCGAGACGCCTACGGCTTGGACTTGCAGCCACGCGCGCCGGAGAGCCTCATCGAGTCCATCAACATCGCCGTGGACGGTGAAACCGGCTTCCCCCTGGCCATCACGGTCACCGCCGAGGGCCGCACCGAACCAGCGTTCCACGCCGCCTACACCGACATCGACTTCAGCGCGCCCGATGCGTCCCTGTTCGACTTCACCCCGCCCGCGGGCGCCACGGTCGAGGAGGAAACGCTGGAGTGGCCCAGCGACCTGGAGTGGCCCAACGACCACCCAGCCGACTGCCCGGACGCCCCTGATCACCCGGACGCGGACGTCCTCGGCGAAGCGTGGACCAGCGTGGTGGTTATGCCTGAGGTGGACCCGCAAGCCGAGGAGTTCCTGAACCAGATTACCGAACCGGTCGACGGCGGGCGGATGCTCTCCTCGGCCCTGGTGTCGGTGCTCCTCACCGATGACGGCCGCGTGCTCGCCGGTGCGGTGACCCCCGAACACCTGCTCTCCCTCGCCGAGCAGTGAGCGACCTCGCCGTCCGCAGCGACGGCCTGTCCAAGCGCTTCGGGCGTCAACTCGCCGTGGACAACATCGATCTGGCGGTCCCCCGCGGCAGCGTCTACGGCTTCCTCGGCCCCAACGGGTCGGGCAAGACCACCACGATCCGCATCATCCTGGGCCTTGCCGCCGCCACCACCGGCCGCGTGCACGTGCTGGGCCAAGACATGCCCGGGTCGCTGCGCCACGTGCTGCCCCGCGTGGGGGCGCTCATCGAGGGACCGGCTGCGTACCCGTTCATGTCCGGACGGGCGAACCTGCTCCGCATGGACGCCGCCAACCCAAAGGCGCCGGCCAGCACCCGGAACCAGCGCGTGGACGCCGCACTGGATCGGGTGGGACTGGCACACGCAGACACCAAACGGGTGCGGGCCTACTCCTTGGGCATGAAGCAGCGGCTGGGCATCGCCGGCGCCTTGCTCATGCCCCGCGACTTATTGGTACTCGACGAACCCACCAACGGGCTGGACCCCCAGGGCACTCGCGAGGTGCGCAACCTCATCCGCTCCCTTGCCGGTGAGGGTTCCACCGTGGTGTTGGCCAGCCACCTGCTGTCGGAGATCGAGCAACTTTGCACCCATGTCGGGGTAATGCACCGCGGCCGGATGGTGGCCCAGGGCAGCCTGGCCGACCTGCACGGCCTCGGCCGTTCCCGCGTCCGCGTGCTCACCCCCGACGGGCAGATGGCCCGCACCGAACTCTTGCGGTTCGGGCTGGAGGTGATGGCCGACGACGGCGCTGCCGGCGGGCGCAACGGCGTCACCGTGGTGGGGGCCGAGTTGCCGGACGCCGACCCGCCCCCGGTGGAGGACCTGGCGGCGGCGCTGGTTCAGGCCGGGGTGCGGCTGCGGGGGTTCGAAGTGCAGCAGGAGACCTTGGAGGACCGGTTCGTCGCCCTGACCGGAGAGGGGTTCGACGTTGACCAGTGACGTCGACTCGCGGTCCATCGCGCACGCCGCCCCGAGCCGCTGGGCGGGTGCCCTGGCACTGCTCGGTTCGGAGTTCGCGTTGTTGTTCCGGCGCCGGCGCACCTGGGCCATGCTCGCGGCGCTGGCGGCGATCCCGGTGCTCATCGCGGTGGTGGTCAGTCTGTCCAGCCAGCCTCCGGGCCCTGGTGAGGGGCCGCCGTTCCTGGACCGGGTCACCCAGAACGGGCTGTTCGTGTCCATCACCGCCCTGGTGGTGACGATCCCGTTGTTCTTGCCCCTCACCGTGGCGGTGGCCGCCGGTGACACCATCGCCGGGGAGGCCGGAACCGGGACGTTGCGGTATCTCCTGGTGGCGCCGGCGGGGCGCGGACGGCTGCTGCTGGTGAAACTCGCGAGCGCGGCCGGGTTCTGCGTGGCGGCCACGCTCAGCATCGTGGTGGCCGGGTCAGCGATCGGGGCGGTGCTGTTCCCCACCGGTTCGGTGACGCTGCTATCCGGTGACACGATCGGGGCCTGGGAGGCGCTCGGGCGCACGCTGCTCGTGGCCGGATACGTCGCACTGTCGCTGCTGGGGTTGGCGGCGGTGGGAGTGTTCATCTCCACCCTCACCGTGGTGCCGGTCGGGGCGATGGCCGCCACGGCGGTGCTTGCGATCGTGGCGCAGGTATTGGGGGCGCTGGATCAGCTCGCCTGGTTGCATCCGTGGCTGTTCAGTGCGCATTGGCTGGGGTTCGCCGACCTGCTGCGTCAGCCGATCCTGTGGGATTCCTTCGCGGCGAACGCGCTGCTCCAGGCCGGGTACGTCGTCGTCTTCGGGGCGCTGGCCTACGGCCGGTTCGCCACCAAGGACGTGCTGTCCTGAGCCGCCAGCGGCCTGAGACTTCACCCGGCGTCAGTCGCGCAGCACTTGGGATCGATCGCCACGCGAAGAACGATGACCGGTCGATCACCACGCGGGCTCGATCACCGGTTCTCCCCGGGCGGCCGATCAGTGTCGGTTGCCGTTTGAGTTCGTTCGATTACCGCCTGAGCGCCCCGACGAGGCAGAATTCGACACCGTGTTCCACGTGATGTTCTTCGAGCCCCGGATCCCGCCGAACACGGGCGCCGCAATCCGGATGTCTGCCGTCACCGGAACCACCCTGCACCTGGTGGAGCCGCTGGGTTTCGACCTGTCCGACGCCAAACTTCGCCGGGCGGGGCTGGACTACCACGACCTTGCGCACGTGCTGGTGCACCCGCACTTCGATGCCGCCATGTCTTGGGTGGGCGAGCACGCCAACGGCACCGTATACGCCTTCACCGGCCACGGGGCCTCGATGTTCGCCGACATCGCCTATGAACCCGGCGACACGCTGCTGTTCGGCCCCGAACCCGCCGGGCTGCCCGACCACATCCTGGACGATCCCCGTATCACCGAGACCCTGCGGATCCCGATGCGGCCGGGGCTGCGGTCCCTGAACTTGTCCAACGCCGCGGCCATCGCGACATATGAGGCCTGGCGGCAACACGGCTACGCCATCCCCTCAGACCACACCCGATGAGGCAAAGCCCGCCCCCGAAACCGAGCCGGTCCGAGTTGCTCGCCGCTGCGGACCGAACACTGCCGGACATCCTTGCACCCGGGTTGGACGTGGTGTTCTGCGGCATCAACCCCGGCCTGTACTCCGCCTGGAGCGGGCACCATTTCGCCCGGCCGGGCAGCCGGTTCTGGCCGGCGCTGCACCGCTCCGGCTTCACACCACGCGAGTTTCCTCCGGCCCAGCAGGAGGAGTTGCTCGATCTTCGGCTGGGACTGACCAATATCGTCGCTCGTGCGTCCGCGGCGGCGGCCGAACTCACCGCCGCAGAACTGCGCGCCGGCGCCCGCGCACTGGAGGTGAAGATGCGTGGGCATGCGCCGGCATGGCTGGCGATCCTGGGCGTCACCGCCTTCCGCACCGCTTTTGATCGGCCAGATGCAACCTACGGCCCACAGGACTTGATGCTCGGCCAGACCCGAGTATGGGTCATACCCAACCCCAGCGGCCTCAACGCCCACTTCACCCCACCCCGATTGGCGGCCGCCTTCGCCGACCTGCGCAACGCCGTCGGCCGCGCCTGAGCCCGGGCCGTACCTGAGCCTGGCAGCCACTAGGCCCCGACCGCACCTGAGCCCGGGCCACATCTGACCCGGCCACCATTAGACCCCCGACCGCCCCTGGCCTG
>Ga0209487_1001327_pt1 | contig 21081 bp, 17 predicted proteins | sample Poulit2012_FD_187524 | JGI IMG/M metagenome (GOLD analysis project Ga0209487, IMG submission 187524) | Agricultural soil microbial communities from Georgia to study Nitrogen management - Poultry litter 2012 (SPAdes) (version 2) | ecosystem: Environmental > Terrestrial > Soil > Agricultural land...
CCCGGCCAACCAGGGCAAAGAAGGGGGATCCGGGGGGGTGGGCAATTTGAAGGGTATGAGAAATGGCGATGTACTCTGCCGGATCCCAAAAAGAGGCTGTAGGTTCAACGGTTAACGTATAAATGACTAATGCGTAAGCAAAGCTGATAGCTGCAAAAAAAATATTGCGCGTTTTGTGAACTGCGAATATTTTATGAAAGTTCATAAATAGATAGTTAACAGTTTCTTGTTGGACGGCTACAGATCGTTCCTGAAAATCTGGATACGGAGTGGAATAGTCGGTTCATATAACTACCCGCCAGCCAGGTACGTGATAAGATACCGAATCAGCATTTGATTCTGCAACGTCATTTCCGATATCTTTTTCAGAATAATACATTTATCTGGCAATCCATGCATATTTTGTCATGAGTTGGTTCTCTGCTTAAAAATGATTATCAAAGGTTTGTCCGGAAATGATCGTTACAGTTCAATTTTAATCCGGCTTCGGTTGCTTGAATGATTCCATCTGACAGAAGGTACAGACCGATCATTGCTCTCTGCTGAATGACTTTCCAATTCCATCGATAGCCTGTATTATCCGGATTCATTCAGTTTCAGGTTGGAGTAGAAGGTTGGCTGTTTTCAATCTGAAGAGGTACATAGTTACAATTGCATGAATATTCAGGAAAGTTTAAACAGGAATAGGGATGAGTAAAGAAAGATTTTCTACCAGGCTGGGCCTGATCCTCAGTGTATTGGGCATCGCCATCGGTACCGGCAACTTCTGGAGATTCCCCAGAATCGCTGCACAAAATGGAACAGAAACCGGAGCGGGGGCATTTCTTTTTGCCTGGGTCATCTTTTTGTTCATGTGGTCTGTCCCGCTGATTATTGCAGAGTATGGTATCGGACGTTTCGGAAGAAAAGGCGTCATAGGGTCCTATATCAAACTAGCAGGAAAAAATAACGCGTGGCTCGGTAGTTTTATCGGATTTGTCTCTACAGCCATCATGTTTTATTACAGTGTGGTAGCGGGATGGTGTTTCTATTATCTGATAGAGTCGATTATGCACGCACTGCCGGAAAATATTGCACAGGCCGAAGCTGTATGGAGTACATTTCAGAGCTCTGCTATGCCGCCTCTTTTTCACGCAGTGATTATATTTCTTGGCGGACTGGTGATTCTGAAAGGTGTACGGAGCATAGAGCGACTGAATCTGATCCTGATCCCTTCTTTGGTACTGGTGATGGTAATCTCCTTCATTAAAGCTCTTTCTCTGGAAGGCAGTGGAGCGGGAATAAAATATCTGTTCACACCGGACTGGTCTACTCTGAAATCACCCGGTATCTGGCTGGAGGCGCTAACCCAGAACGCATGGGATACCGGGGCGGCCTGGGGCCTCATACTGACCTATGGGGCATACATGAGGAAGAGTGATAATATCACGATGAGCGCCTTTCAGACGGGAGTGGGAAATAATCTTGTCTCCCTGGTGGCGGCAATGATTATTTTCTCCACCGTATTTGGTACACTCGGGGCTCAGATGGGGAGGGGAGAAATACTGGAAGTGATTCAGACCTCCGGGCCGGCATCAACCGGCCTTACATTCATGTGGATGCCGCTGCTCTTTAGCCAGATGGCAGGAGGCAAGATTTTTGCCATACTATTTTTTCTCGGGTTGACCTTCGCTGCATTCTCTTCCTTGATCTCTATGATCGAAATGGCAACCAAGATTCTTATGGATACGGGTATTACAAGAAAAAAGGCGACCATCGCTGTCTGTATTGCCGGAATTTTATTTGGATTTCCATCTGCCCTTTCTCTGGATATTTTTGCAAATCAGGACTTTGTCTGGGGAATCGGCCTTCTGATTTCCGGAGGTTTCATCTCTTATGCTGTTATTCACTTTGGAGCGGAGGAGTTCCGCCATAAGATTGTGAATACGGACGAAAGTGGGGTAATAACCCTGGGGAGATGGTGGTCGGTTATTATAAAATACGTAGTACCTGTTCAGGTAATCACGCTTATTGCCTGGTGGATCTATTTAAGCGCAACCAGTTTTGCGCCCGACAGCTGGTATCATCCGCTGAGCCCTTTCTCTGTTGCTACCGTGGTCATGCAGCTGGGGCTGGCAATGCTTCTCCTGAAATTCCTTAATGGAAAAATTGCTAAGAAAACTATCCTGAATTAAATCAGGACTGCTTTTCTTCCATTCTTTTTAAAGTGGCTGAGATCTCTTTTAACAGAGTCAGAAATTCTTCATTCCCAGGAAGAGGGTTTTGATGTGCATCAGGAGTACCGTTTGATTTTTCTGTGATTTTATCTCTCTGATTCAATACAGCTTCCCGGAATTTTCGTGCATCCACAATGCCTGTCAGGGACATGTCTGAAGCCCCGTGTAGCGTTTGTCCTGCGGTTTCTACTTGCAAATAACTCAGGCCAAACTGCCTTAGAACAGGCCCCTCTTTAAAGGTCAGATCCTGAATCTTATCAAGAGGAATCGTCTTTTCAGTGTGGAACCAGACGCCCTTCTTAAAGTGGAGTGCTCTTGTTGTCAGCTGGCAGAAAAGATTATCATAGTACCGGTCTACGTAACGCCTGCCAAAAATAAGCCACACCGGAAGAAGGACAATCCCGACAACGGTGATCATCAACACTAATGAAACAATGACCATGGTGTAGGTTCGTAACCTCGGTTCGAACTCTACATCTAAAAGAACGTTTGAACTGTCTCTATGCTCCTCCATCTGCTGGTTGTAATCAGGATTCGGATTTGTCTTCTTCCGGGATAAATTCCAGGGAAGTTGAGTTCATGCAATAACGTAAACCAGTAGGGTCGGGCCCATCGTTAAAAACATGTCCCAGATGCGATTCGCAATTACTGCAGAGTATCTCGGTACGGATCATGTTATGGGTGTGGTCGGTCTCTTCCAGAACATTCGAACTTTCTACTGGTTGGGTAAAACTGGGCCACCCGCTTCCGCTATCATATTTGGTGATCGAATCGAACAGGGGTTGACCGCAACCTCTGCAGACATACAGCCCTTTTTTATAGAAATCATTATACTCGTTGCGGAAAGGCGGATCGGTCCCCTTATCTCTGAGTACTCTGAACTCTTCCGGTGTGAGCCTGGCTTTCCACTCCTCCCTTGTACGAGTGATTTTTTTCTTGTTTGATGAATCTTCCATGGTATTGCCTCTTCCTGTCGGTTTCATGATGATATGCCCGCATCATTCTGCGGCATATCTTAAGATACAGCATTCAGAGCTTAATTGGAATGGCGGTAGAGTGCTCTGGATAAGGACGTCAGATTTGTATTCAATTCAATACGAACCACTATCACTAGAAAGAGGAGAGTTGTTGAGGGATATCCCCGAGATGTAACGCACCCATGGCAACGTTTCGGTTCAGGTCTGCTCAATACCGGAAATTACAATCTAAAAAGAGTGTGGTTTTAATTCCGGATTAAAGGTTCAAACCACACTTCGAAGATCGTTGTTAAAGCCCACTTACCACCATGGAGCGCAGAGGAGCTATGCTATTGCAGCGGAATCACTTCCTTCGCCTGCAATCCTTTATCACCATCAGCAAGTGTAAATTCTACCTTCTCACCTTCTGTGAGTTTTCTGAAGCCATCGCTTTGTATTTCTGAGTAGTGAACGAATACGTCATCACCATCTTCGCGGGTTATAAACCCGTAGCCTTTTCCATTGTGAAACCACTTTACAGTTCCTATTTCACGGTTTTCCATATCACAAATCCCAACTTATTTCACATTTTAATGTACTTTAATAGAAACAACATGATCTGAAGGATTTATTAACCTGAACTTTGTGCCCGGATCACTGACCTCAGAAGGGTATCTGTAAAGTCAGATTCAGGTGAAAATTCAGATTTTTCAGTGCCTTCTGTCACGAGAATAAATGTTGCATTCTGCGCTAAGATACTTCGTAGGAACCTTTTTAGCAATAAAGAATGTAAATTGTTGCAAATTCATTTTCAATTCATATCCGTTACAACAAAATAACTATCCTGAAGAGGTTTTAAAGCAGATTCCGGCCTGGAAATTTAGTGAAAATCGACCCGGACTCCTGCCTGCAGGGAACGCCCGCTGCCAGGCTCATAAAATCTTTCAAAGCCGTTATTTATGGCAACGGAGGTATTGTACCTCTCATCCAATATATTCCGAACGGAGATAAATGGCATGACCTTCACTCTTCCGAATGGCAGAGAATTGAGGGACCAGCGTGCATGTATCAGGGTATATGAAGGGTTCACTGCACTGTTTTCACTGTCTGCATAATATTCACCCACATGTTCCAGATCCGTGCTGATTGTATGGCTTCCCATGTGAAAATTGAGGGTTGCCCCAAAACGTGAGGGTGCAACACCAGGCAGCCTGTTTCCAGAAAAATCCTCTCCGGCATCGGTCATACCATCACTGAATTCTGCCAGAATATAGGTATACATGAGGTTTGCCGTAAAGAATGGCGCCGGGTGAATCTGTACCCTGCTCTCCAGACCGATATGGCGGGCATTCCCACCATTTCCAAAGATCGCCTGGCCGTCAACTTCTGTTTCTTGAATGATCTGATCCCTTACGTGCTGCAAAAAGCCTGTCAAGTCGTAATCCATATTCAGAGATGGAACAGCCCCTCGGAATCCAGTTTCGAACCCGATGGTTCTCTCGGGTGAGAGGTCGGGGTTAAAGCCAGGAAGGATCATCCCGTCCTCTCCAAGTCTGTTCTTCAGCTCAGTGGTTGTAGGAGATTCAAACGAAGTGCTGAAGTTTGCAAACCATCGGGAATGCTCAAAAAGTTGATAGTTAATTCCTGCACTGGGATTCACTGTATAGAAGGAGCGATCCGTTTTCTCACCTCCGATGAAATCATCGACGACAAAGCCCATACGATCTCCTCGTAAGCTCAGGCTTACGGTCCATTTATTCAGATTAAACACCGCTTTCGCAAATACTCCCTGGCTGTTAACCAGATCATTCTGATCAATGGTGTAATCTCCTGTAGGTTGTCCTTCCGAGTTGATTTGCTGCTTTCGTTTGTCAAACTGAATGTTGTACTCTGCACCCATCTGAAAATCGAAAGGGAGATTCAGAAAATCGTAGGTAATACGTGAACCGCCTGCCTGCCTGTCTACCATGATGTAGGGGCCGGGCAACGGATTCGTAAAGTCCCGGTATGTACCGTGAACCTGCGCACGTAAAAATCCCTGCTCAAACTCTTTTCTATATTGTAATGAGCCCATCAGCTGGTGATACTCTTTACCTGATTGGGTTCGGACGTTATTAGGTGCTGCCATTGTTGGATTGGCAGATGCATCCTCTGCATGAAGGGAACCGGGGTGCTGAGCTTTTGGCATGCCGGCATAAGCCACCCGCACTGCCAGATTGGAGCTGCTGTTAATCGTGTGCCTGCCGGAGATGGCTCCCCGGATCAACTGTGATGCACTGTAATCCCTGAACCCGTCTGAGTCATAATATGAGCCGTAGGCATCCCACTGCATCCTTCCGGCAGAGTGGCTCCAGCGTGCCTCATGCTTCATAGTGTTGTAAGAACCGAGATAACTTCGCAGTGAAAGTGTGGGTGCGTCCGGGCCGGGGGTGGTTTTCAGATAGAGAACCCCGCCGCTGCTGTTTCCCCAAAATGTGGCTGATGGGCCGCGAAGCAGCTCGATGCTTTGAATCATGGCGGGATCTATCATGTTCATCACCGACTGGCCATCTGCGACCGTCAGGGGAATATCATCCAGAATCACCTGAATTCCACGCACCCCAAACTGTGATCTCCATCCTGTTCCCCGGATCACCATCCTCTCTCCGAGTGCAGCATTTTCACGATTACTCACCCAGATACCGGGCAGGGAAAAGGTGAGCTCATCCAGAGTAGCCGCCGGGCGGGACAGAATATCGGGAAAGGGTCTGTTTACACGAGTAATCGCCATAGAAGCCCTGCCAAGGGTCAGTGCAGAGTGGGTGGCTTCCACACGGATCTCATCCATATTCAGATAGAGAAGGGAATCGGCCGACGTTTCTTGAGCGGCAGAGTGTGTTGGCATGAGCAGAAGGAGTGCGAGAAAGAGTAAAAGGGTGGAAAGAAGGGGAACAACTTTTGTTTGAGACTTCCGTACAGTGAGCATATAGTTTTGAAAAAGTAATTTAAAGCATGTATTCTTTTGAATGATACAACACTGGATCATGATAAAAAAAGCTTTTTTACTGCATTTTGAGTGGGTTGCACTGCTGGCCATGCTACTGCTGGCAACCACATTGGATCCCACATCATCCGGGCCATCCTACTGCCTGTTAAAACAGCTGGGTTCGGAACTCTGTCCAGGCTGCGGGTTGGGGAGATCCATGGCTTTGGCTGCACAGGGTTCTTACCAGGCTTCGATTCAGATGCATCCGATGGGAATTATTGCCATACCGGTACTGCTGTTCAGAATAATTCAGCTTCTTATTCGAAATTATCACTATAAAACGGAACCATTAGAATGAAAGAAATATTGGAACATCTGCCTGAACTTGAAGGAGAAGAGTCTCAGTATGTATCCCGCCTGATTGAGACACTGCCGGATGAAGATAAACGCCTGTTTGCAACGGTGTACCGGTCCCGTAGAAGAGATCCGGTGCTGATGTTGATTCTGGCGCTTGTGGGTTTCTTCGGAGTGGCCGGAATTCACCGGTTCCTCTCCGGCCAGACAGGAATGGGAATATTGTATCTACTTACCCTCGGACTCTGCTTTATCGGTACCATTGTCGATATGATCAACTACAAAAGCATCGCATTCGAATATAACCGGAAGGTAGCTCTCTCCATTATGGATCAGATGAAACTTGTGGAGTAATCGGGAAGAATACCGGCCGGATCCTGATAAGAAGATCAACCATTCCAAAGAAGATAGAGTTTGTGGGAAAACCTTCATCACAACTCTCATTTTGCAGGCCCGGGGATGGCCCGAAACCTCCGTCCGGTGATTCCGTATCACGGGAGAAGATGAAGGGATTACCTTCGAGTGGTGAGTCCATTAACATACAGGAAGCATGTGAGAATCCTATGTAACATATCCATCGTACTGGCGGTTGCCATACTCATTCTGCCCGCTACCCCTGCGAAATCAGCACTCGGTTCCCCCATGGCTCAAACCGGAGACCGGGGCATCGGAATGAATGACCCTTACCGATCTGAACTTTTCCGCGTCCGCGGGGTTCCATCCATCACGATCCACACATTGGCAGGGGAGATTGAAGTCATCAGAAATCCCGAACTTCAGGGAGTCCAGATCGATCTCTATGTTGATCACTCTTTCTCATTCTGGTCCCGTTCCAGGAGCCTGGATGACTATCGTATCATTTTTCAGCAGAGCGGGAATCAAATTGTTGCCTCTGTAGAGGATATCCGATCGGGAAAGAGGGTTCACGACCCGGGAAGTACGAACTTTACATTCATCGTTCAGATCCCGGGAGAGGAGGCATCTCTCAACTTGCGCAGTATCAACGGCGATATCTCTGTAAAGGGGTTCAGCGGCAATCATTATATTCAGAATCATGCCGGGAACCTGTATCTGGAGAACGTAGAGGGAGAGGTAAGAGCGGCATCAACCGCCGGCAACATTGAACTCCTGGATTCGGAAGGGGTGCTCTTTGCAAATTCCATCAGTGGGTCGATTTATGTGGAAGGGGCGAAAGGGGAGATCCGCCTGCGCTCTATATCAGGGCATGTGGAGTCCAGAAATATCTCAGGCACTTTAGTAGCTGCTTCAACGAGTGGAAATATCTATTCAGACTTCAGGAGTGTCACTCAGGGAATTCATCTGGAAACAGTCTCCGGTGACCTGGAGTTGATCATCCCGGGAAGACTGGGATATAGTGTAGATGCCAGAGGCTCTGAGTTTGACTTCCAGAATCTGGATCTGACAATCCCTAACCGGGATTTCAGGACGGAGCATACTTCATTCGTGCTGCGCGATGGGACCATACCTATTCATGTTTCCACTGTGTCGGGCAGAATAAAAATCAGGGAAAGATGATGAAGAGGATGGGCAGGATAAATATCAGGGTGTACCTTCCTTTTATCGTTCTGATCACTATCCTGTTCCCTATAGAGAGCCGGGGAGGTCACGCCGGTCACCACCTGCCAGATAAACATTTTACGGCGCTGCCCCTTTTTGCAGCAATGATGAATCCGTTGCAGCAGTTCAGTGGATCAGATGAGAACGGCAACCAGGGGCAGGGGAGCTCTGATGAAGTTAACACAGGAGAAACTGGTAACCTTCCGTCCGGATTCGCTTCTGAAGAGATTTCCGAATCGTCCAATCAATTCAAGCCTGTAGAGGAGATTGGGCCGGAGAGTCTGAACGGTGATCAGAAGGTGTTTTACATCAGCGATCTATGGAGATACAGACCGGGAGACAACCTGAATTGGGCCAACTCCGGGTATGATGATGAAGCGTGGGAGCTGGTCAGTACGAATCTCACAACGGGCGATCTCTCATTTATTGAATGGGATACGATCGGTTGGTTCCGTAAAAAAGTGAATATCTCGCCGTTACTTGCCGGTAAACCTGTTGCACTGATTGTAGACCGGCATCTGGGTGCGTCTGAAGTTTACCTGAATGGCCGGAAGGTTCTGGAGCTTGGCACTTTTTCCAAAGTGCCGGGTGTGATGAAACCCTATGAAGGGAATGAGCTGCCGATGATCACCTTTCAGGAAGGTGTGAATACGTTAGCTGTACGCTACATGAATCCTCACTCTACTGAGACCGAGGGGTTCTTCGGGTATAATGGTTTCCGGTTTTTACTGGGAGATTGGCAGGCTAATCAGACAGAGAGAGAACGTTTTCTGCAATCGTGGACCGGTATGAGCATGTTTTACCTGGGAGTGCTGTTCACTTTCTGTCTTCTCCACTTTCTACTGTTCCTTTTCTATCCTAAAGAGAAAAGGAATCTCTATTTCTCCCTCTTCACTGGCGGGTTGATGGTCATCACCTACATATTATACCGGCTTGAACTGATCCGCTATACTGTGGATACCATCCAGTATCTGCGTTACGCTGTCTTTTTTGAAATTTTTGTCCTGGTATTTGCCGTCCGTTTCATGCATACGATTGATCAGACGCAGAAGAAAATCCACTCCAATCTGATACTGTTGGCTGGTTTAACGGCGGCAGTCATTGTCTGGATCTATCCAGCCCATGCTGTCTGGTTGCGGGATATCGTGATCCTGGTTCTTATTGTGGAGCTGATCCGGTTACTGGTTCTTATGTTCCGCAGGAAACGTCAGGGGGTATGGGTGATCGGAGCAGGAATGATCGTTTTCGTACTCGCTATGGCGGCAAGTGTGCTGATCAACTTCCATGTGATTTCAGGCCGGATGCTGCTGGTAAATGTAGCTGGGTCGGGACTGCTTATCTTATCGATGTCCGTATTTCTCTCCAGAGAATTTGCAGCCACCCAGCACAGGCTGGAGCGGAAGCTCAGGGAAGTAAAGGAGCTCTCCCACAGGGCCTTAGAGCAAGAACGCATCAACAGTGAAAAAGAGATGGAGACCCGTCTGCTGGAAGCTGAGAATGCACGTAAAACGCGCGAGCTGGAAGAGGCCCGTACCCTGCAGCTCTCCATGCTGCCAAGAAAGTTGCCGGAGTCTGATTTTTACGATATGTCTGTATATATGGACACGGCTACTGAAGTGGGTGGAGATTATTACGATTACACGACCGGCCCCGGAAACACCCTTACATTCGCTCTCGGGGATGCGACAGGACACGGCATGAAAGCAGGAATTATGGTGGCTGCAGCTAAAAGTTACTTCCATTCCCTTGCCAGGGAGGCGAACGTGACAGATATGCTCAAAAGAATGTCTGCAGGCCTGAACAACATGAATATGAAAATGATGTACATGGGGCTGGTTCTGGCGCGATGTCATGCAGATCAGGTGGAGATCACATCCGCAGGGATGCCACCGGTGCTTCATTATAAGAAGGGGTCAGGAACTGTAGAGCGCGTAGTATTGAAAAGTCTGCCGCTGGGAAGCAGCATTGAATTTCCCTATGAATCCAGAAAGGCAGTTCTTACCGAAGGGGACCTTTTACTGCTGATGAGTGATGGCCTGACCGAGCTTTTTAATCCTGAAAGGGAGATGCTTGGCCTTAAGAAGATTGAAGAGGTTCTGAAGAACTCTGATGGCATGAAGTCGGGCGACATTGTGAATCAGTTAACCCAGCTGATCAAAACCTGGTCAGGAGGAAAAGAACCTGAAGATGATATCACCTTCCTGATTCTTAAGTACACCGGTAACCAGGCCTGAAAAATTTTGAACTGACAGGGGAGAATGACCTCTGTTACGTTGCAGAAAGCATAAGTTTGTGCATAGAGGCTGGCACCACCCGTATGAATGAGTGAAATCAATAACAATAAAACGGAAAATTACAGTTGAGCTCCATGTTCAGAATGGATGAAACCGTCATTCCGTTTTTTCGTAACGAAATTTATGAACCTTAAAATCCACATATTTCTGACGGGTACGATCTTGCTGCTGGCCGGATCCGTACTTTTCGCGCAGCACAGCGAGACAGAAGATCCTTTCAAGCGGGATCCGCTCTTTACACGATCTCTCGACGAGCTGTTTGGCATCTCTGAGGAGGAGCCCGGGGAGGAGACGGTTCCAGATGAACGAGGCGAACGGAGGGTGCGATACATGGCCTATCGCGGAATAGATCTGGGTGGCAGCATCGAGGCGGGGCCTTATCACAGCAATGCTCTCTATAGCCAATACCCCAATCTGCCAATGATTCACTACAACCGGGTGAACGGGTTATTTCTAGGTCTGCGAAAAGAACGGATGCAGTGGTACCGCTACAGCCAATTTCTGAATATTCCAGGCATCAACCCACACGGTTTCATCGGGTGGGGTACAGCCTCCAAAGAGTGGGAATATGCAATCGGGGCTGAAAAATTAATCGGCAGAAAGGGCCACCTCATGGTAGGCGGAGAGTATCACAGAGGGAGCGCCACAGAAGATTTTAACCGGGTTGGGCTGAATGAAACCACCCTTACTTCACTGATGGCAGGCTATGATTTTCCCGATTATTATAAAATGGAGGGCTTTGGCCTTTACACCTTAATGCGAACCCGGAGATGGCTGGAGGCGGGGTTTTCCTACAGCCGCAACAGTTACAGTTCCCTTCAGGCGAATACAGACTTTTCCATCTTCGGAAAGAGCTCATTATATCGCCCCAACCCTCCTCTGGATCCTGAAAGTGACAGCATGGATCTTGCGATTTATTCATTATCGCTTGCATTTAATCCAAGGCTGGCTCTTATCAGTCATGATTTTACATTAGGTGCCCAAATCGTGGCTGAATTGGCCGATAATAGCGGTTCAGACTCTGATTACCGATTTAACAAGTTCTTTTCTGAAGTGAAGATGTTTTATAATTTTGAACCCGGTTCACTCCTCAGCTGGAGGGTTCAGGCAGGAGAAATTACTGGGCGCGCCCCTGCGTTCAAACAGTTCTACCTCGGGGGGATAGGTACATTAAGAGGCTCACCTTATAAATTCTTCTCAGGTAATCAGATGGTTGCCAGCAACATAGAAATAAAACTGGGACGCCCCTCTGCTGGAAACAGACGCTGGATGAGCAACTACCACCTGCATCTTCTGCTCTTTCTGGATTCAGGCTGGACAGGGTCAACGAGCGAACATAGCGGATCAGATGACCCTTTGAGCCGTCAGTCTGATACGTTGAAGAGTTTCAGGATATCGGATCTGCAGCACGATTTTGGCATTGGATTGGGTACAGGAGCCTTCCGTGCAGAACTTGCGTGGCCGTTGAAAACCTTTGATTCAAGCCCTGTCTTCTGGATTCGTTTCAATCCTACCTTTTGATTTAAGGTGCAACGCTCATAATCACAAACAGGACCCGGGCAGGCCATTGACAGATATCTCAGAGCACTATTTGATCCTGTCTGATGCCAAACGAGCTTGAGTTGGAGGCTGCTATAGTGCCCCGCGCAGAACTTTCGGCAGTGCACGGCTCACGTATCATTCAGCGATGATGCAGATAGACGGAGAAGGAGACATCGGCTCTCTATTTACTATATTTTAAGTAAGTAAGAGGAGGCTGGGTTTTGAATATAAACGCCTCTGCCGGGCTGTTACGAAGAGAGAGTGTCGTAGAGTAAAGAAAAACCTCAAACCGGTCAGGGTTTGAGGCTAATTATTTAGGGCATTTGGTTCATGGGACGAACCAAAACTTTTCTTATGAGAGACTTTACGGATTGCTAAATAGAAAGTTTCACTTTTTTCTGAAATAGTTGAGAAAAATTTATTCTGTCGGAATCCGGGTAGATGTAATGCCGGCTTAGCCTGTTGGCTGGCTGCCGGGTGAAAGAGTGCATCCTTCGATTTCTCCATGCAATCTGAAGCATAGCTTTGGCGGAGTGAAAGATGACTCCCCCGATATGAAACATCTTTTAGCTCTTCCGGTATTAAAGCAGATAGAAAAAGTTTAACTTTATTTGAATTGCCCTAGCCGTAAATAAGGCGCCGGCCCGCTCCGTGAATGGAACGATAGAATAGAAAACGGGTGAATCCAAAGGGGAACAGAATAGAACATCATGACAGGCAGTGAAATAATTAAAACGTTACTGATACTCATCCTAACGACAGGGCTGGTTTTCGCAACCAGATTTTCAAGATTCTATAATGCCGATGCAATCCGTTTTACAGAGAGCCATGTCGTCCTGTTGAACGAGAGACAGAATACCGATGCGTTGATCGGTACTTTAGAGGAGATGGGAGCTGAGTTTAATGAAGATGAACTAAGATGGGCCGCCGGCACCCTGGGATGGAGTACATTTCTCCCTGGCAGGTACGACTTCCATGAGGGCGCACCCTATCAGGAATTTCTCTCGCGGATGGCACTTGGAATGCAAGACCCTATGCGAGTGACCATTCTGCCGGGGAGCGATCCCTACCGTTTTTCAGGCTTGATGGGGCAGAGATTTCGAGCAGACAGCACAGAGTTTCTGGAAGTTTTCCGTGACTCGGCAGAACTGGCACTTGAACATAATCTGCGCGGGGACGAACTGTTTGCCAGGATGCTTCCCGACACGTATGATTTCTACTGGACTTCAGATGCTGTAACCGTTATCAGCCGAATACTGAGGGAGTTCAACAACCGCGTGACGGAGGGGATGGCAGCCGAGATCAGCAGAAGTCCGCTCCCCCTCAATGAAGTTGTGACCCTGGCTTCTATAACAGAGCTGGAGGCCAGGTACAGCGACGAGAAAGCCAGAATTTCAGGGCTCTATCTGAATCGACTGGAGACAGGAATGCTACTTCAGGCCGACCCTACTGTGCTCCATTCCCTCGGCGAACGCAGAAGGCTTCTGTTTGAGGATTACAGGGTAGAGCACCCCTACAATACGTACCTGCACCCGGGATTACCCCCCGGTCCGATCACAAATCCTGACCTTGCCTCCATACGATCGGTTCTGAACCCGGAACAGCATGATTATCTCTATATGGTTGCCACTCCCGACGGATATCACAAATTTTCACGAACGTTTAGTGAACACAGACAGGCAAGTGAAGAGTGGAGGCGATGGATTCAGGAGCAGTACAGAATTCGGGACGAAGGGCTGGAGCAACAGACAGGGGAGACGGCAGTCGGCGGGTGAATAAATATCGCCTTCTTATTGTTAAACGGGGTATCTTGAAAAGCTGTTAAAAAGAACTTATAAATAAGTGAAGAACACTCCTCTTTCAATTCCTCTGTAGCCACTCTTGCTATGGAAGGGTAAACTCACGTTCCGCTGCTCCTGAATGAAGCACGAGGAAGAAGCATTAAAACTGTTCGATAGGATCTTCTGATGCAGCCGGCAGTTGGCCACCCTGCAGAGAGTCCAGTAGTTGCTGCGCTTTATCGGTCAGAGGCCTGATAAAAAGATGCCTGTTAACCCGGTTCTCATCCATATCGATCTGTATCGATAACCCTTCAAAGCTGGGCTCCTGCTCTATAACCCGATCGAGGTAGAGGGGGTTACCTGCTTTTTCAAGTGCTGTAAAGAGATAGTTCCCAACATCATAGCCCAGGGTAGAAAACGGATCTGGTTCACTTCCAAACCTTGTCACATACTCCTGAGTAAAGTGTGACATTTCATCGCCCATTGCCTCACTGCCGGCGATCGCCGCTTCTGTATAGAAGATCTCAAGATTTTGATGTTGGAATGGAGTGATCGTGCCAAACTTCCAATCCTCCGATCCCAAAATAGGCATAAAATATCCGCTGGCTTCCATATCATTCAGCAGCAGATTCATCATGGTGGTAGAGGATTGTCCTGTAAAAGGCGCATAAATGGCTTGGCTGGCAGGAATGCCCTCCTCATCATTTCCATAGAACCCTGCAGATACACCTGTCAGATCATATCCCGAGGCTGCGAAATTCTGTTCAACGAACCGAGTAATCTCTGCTCCATGTTGTTCGGAACGTCGTTGGAATGTGCGCGCGAACTGTGAGCCCTGTGTACCGGACTCTGCAATGATACCCAATCTCTGATATCCCAGTACTTCGTTTGCAAAATCTGCCATCACCCTGGCGTGCGCTTCGGGGGAGGGATTGATTTGATAACTGTAGTCAAATTCATTACTCAGACGGGTTGAATTGGCCAGTGGAATAAAGAGAGGGACCTGATGCTTGTCCGAAATGGGGGCCGCCGCTGCAGCCTGTTCCGAGAAGAGGGGCCCGATGATAGCATCCGATGCCTGTTCGGAGATCAGACTTTCTATGGCCGCAACAGTGCTGTCATTTCTTTCGTGGGTGTTTTTAAAACGGATTCTGATTTTGCGGTTCCTGTTGCGGCTGTTAAACTCATCTGCAGCCAGTACAATACCGAGATAGAGATTTCGGGGAATCTCATAGTCGGGATCATCAACGGGGAAAACTGGCAGGATTACGCCAATATTATAAATCGTTCCATCAGGTGCTTCGGGATAATGGTGGTCATCTGATTGGGTTGAGGATCGAGTGGCAAGGGCTCTTTCAATCTGATCCCGGACGCTCCTGCTGGTTGTCATGGCGAGTAGCTCCTTTCCCACCTGCTCCAACTCCTGATAAGGTAAAATATCAACTCCCCGGCGAAACAGATCAAACCGGATTTCGGAAGAGTCTATCTGGTGAAGAAGTTGGATCCGCTGGCTGCCGGTCAGATACTCTGTAATCTGGTGGTAGAACCTTTCGGCAAATAGCTGGACTCCGGTGTTGCTGTGCGATTCAGAAAGCTGATAGAGCAGCGACAGCGCAAGATGGTAGTCTCCAAGACTGTAATAAACCATAGCCAGTGTATAATCGGCCTCCTGACTTATGGAAGGGTTGGAGCTTGCCGAAGCACGTTTCAGGTACGTTTCTGCCTCTTTGTAATCGGAGAGGGCAAATGCACTTTTTCCTGCAAAAAGGGCGCTCCGGTCATCCTGAAGAGCTGCAAAAACTTCCACTGCCTTTTCAAAGTCCTCCTCCATATAGAGACGCACTCCGTTCTCAAATGATTGCGCCTGCAGCTGACCGGCAACAGTGATGGAAAAAAGAAGGAGAGCAATATATCGGATAGATTGTAGACCTTTCATAAAGTTACCGTGGTTGGCTTCATGGTTGAGTAAATCACGCCTGATCAGCAAAGTTCCCGGGGGAAGATTCTGTGCTGCCGGCAGCATGATCCCTTATCAGCCCCATCCGACTCACCTATTCCCACTCTATGGTTGCCGGTGGTTTTGAGCTGATGTCGTAAACGACCCGATTGATACCCCGGACCTGATTGATGATCCGGTTGCTCACTTCGGCAAGAAAATCGTAAGGAAGCTGAGCCCAGTCGGCTGTCATTCCATCCACGCTGGTTACTGCACGGATTGCTGCCGTAAACTCATAGGTGCGCTCATCTCCCATCACTCCAACCGACTGAACAGGTAACAGAACTGTCAGAGCCTGCCAGACATCATCATATAATTTATATTCACGCAGTGCACTGATGAAGATGTCATCAGCCTCCCGCAGCAGTTTGAGACGCTCTTCAGAGATCGGCCCCAATACCCGGATCCCGAGCCCGGGGCCGGGAAACGGATGTCTGCCTATAAAGTTTTCCGGTATACCCAATTCACGCCCTACCCGGCGAACTTCATCTTTAAAAAGCTCACGCACAGGTTCGATAAGCTGCAGGTTCATTTTCTCCGGAAGCCCGCCCACATTGTGGTGGGATTTGATCGTAGCCGATGGCCCTTTAAACGAGATCGACTCAATCACATCGGGATAGAGGGTTCCCTGGGCGAGAAACTTATACTCCTCTTCATCAGCAATTGCCTCATCAAACACATCGATAAAAGTCTTTCCTATGATTTTCCGTTTCGTTTCAGGGTCCGACACACCTTCCAGCCGCTCCAGAAAAAGTTGAGATGCATCGATCCCCCTGACTGGCAGGTTCAGATGTTTTTCATAAGTCTGGAGTACGTCACGGTATTCATTTTTCCTCAACAGGCCGTTATCTACAAAGATACAGAGGAGCTGATCGCCGATCGCTTTATGAATCAGTGTGGCTACCACGGTGGAATCGACACCCCCTGAAAGTGCACAGATGACCTTCTGGTCCCCTACCTGTTCTCTTATAGAATTAATTTCATACTCGATGAATGCCCGCGGTGTCCAACTGCCAGTGCAACCGGCAATCTTTAAGGCAAAGTTCTCAAGAAGTTGAGTTCCATACTCTGTATGTACAACTTCCGGATGAAACTGTACACCGTAGATCTGCTTATTCCTGTGTCGAACAGCTGCCACAGGGGTGTTAGAGGTGCGCGCGATAATTTTATACTCTTCCGGAAGGTTGTTAATATGATCGCCATGACTCATCCAGATCACTGAACCGTTGCGGACATCTTTCAGAAGCTCGTTCTCTTCTTCAATTAAGATTTTTGCCCGCCCGAACTCCCGTTTGTCAGCTTTTTCAACACTGTCGGGCGACAAGCTGTGGGCCAGTGCCTGCAGCCCGTAGCAGATCCCCAGCACAGGAATTCCCATTTCAAGGTAATCCAGGTTCAAAGCAGGAGCATCGTCGTCATACACGCTTCTGGGGCCACCGGAAAGGATGATCCCTTTTGGAAAATTATCTCCGATCGAAGCAGGAGGTGTGTTGTATGGATGAATTTCACAATAGACATTCAATTCGCGAAGCCTGCGAGCGATCAGCTGTGTATACTGCGAACCAAAATCAAGTATAAGGATCCATTCATTGTGAAGTGTTTGCATACAGGAGCGGTAGTAAAATCAGATTAATATAGAAAAATATGAAACCGGAGAACTACTTTGGTCCCCCGGTACCCCATAAAACAGAAGAGGAGAATGGCAGATAATTATTCTGTGATCTGCTGATATTCCTCTGCAGAAAGGAGAGTCTCAAGTTGGGAAGAGTCGGAACAGGAGAGTTTAACCATCCAACCCTCTCCGTAGGGATCTGTATTGACCAGTTCAGGATCATCCTCGAGTTCTTCATTGAGCTCAAGTACTTCTCCGGTGACCGGTGAAAAAAGTTCCGATACCGTTTTAACTGCTTCTACTGTACCAAATACATCACCTGCTTCCAGCTCTGTACCCTCCGGCTCCAGCTCTACAAATACAATATCTCCAAGCTCACTTTGGGCAAAATCTGTTATACCAATGGTGATGGTACCATCTCCGTTGTCACGGATCCATTCATGTTCTTTTGTATATTTTAAATCCTCGGGAAAATTCATGATTTCAAGCGCTAGTTTTATTCAGGTTAGGGGTTAGTTCTCAGATTTAAACTTGAAGTGGGTCTCAAGATACTGAGTATTGAACTCTCCACTGTTGAAACCGGGATCGTCCATTAGCTGCAGATGATAGGGAACAGTGGTTTTAACACCTTCGATGACAAACTCTTCGAGGGCCCGCTTCATTCTTCGGATCGCTTCGGGCCGTGTCGGCGCACTCACGATCAGTTTGGCGATAAGTGAATCGTAGTATGGCGGGATTTCATAACCGGCGTAGGCATGGGTGTCGACCCGCACACTCCGACCGCCAGGTATATTAAATGTTGTGATAACACCGGCGCTCGGCCTGAAATTATGGTCAGGATCTTCTGCATTGATTCTACATTCAATGGCATGGCCCCGAAGTTTGACAGGCCGTGTACGGATTTTCCCACCCGCTGCGGCTACGATCTGTTCCTTAACCATGTCACAGAAAGTGATCTCTTCCGTAACCGGGTGCTCTACCTGTATCCGTGTATTCATCTCCATGAAATAGAAGTTCAGATCTTTATCCACGATGAATTCGACAGTTCCTGCCCCTTCATAGTTGATTGCCTTACCGGCATTGACGGCGGCCTGTCCCATCTTCTCCCGAACTTCAGGAGTGATCACAGGGGAGGGAGCTTCCTCCAGAATTTTCTGATGGCGACGCTGAAGTGAACACTCTCTTTCACCCATGTGTACCACATTTCCGTGCTGATCCCCGAGAATCTGGATTTCAATGTGACGTGGATCTACAATAAACTTCTCGATATAGACGTCAGAATTCCCAAAAGCGGCCCCTGCCTCATTCCGACAGGTATTAAAGGCATCCTTAAAATTTTCCCGCTTGTGAATGACCCGCATACCACGGCCGCCGCCACCTGCAGTTGCTTTTACAATGACCGGATATCCGATCTCATCAGCAATTCTCTGTCCTTCTTCCAGATCTTTAACGACCCCATCAGAGCCCGGAACAACAGGTACATTGTTTTTAATCATCGTCATCTTGGCGGTCGCCTTGTCGCCCATTGTTGTGATCATTTCGGGCGTGGGACCGATAAACTTAAGGTCGTGCTCTGCACAAATTCGGCTGAACTCGGCATTTTCTGCGAGAAAACCATATCCGGGGTGGATCGCTTCTGCGTTGGTGATTTCAGCTGCAGAGAGAAGGGCCGGAACCTTAAGGTAACTGTCCTTGCTTGCAGGAGGCCCGATGCAGACAGCTTCATCTGCAAACTTCACATGCAGACTGTGCTTGTCGGCTGTGGAGTAGACGGCAACAGTTTTGATGCCCATCTCTTTACAGGTTCGTATAATACGAAGTGCAATTTCGCCGCGGTTGGCGATTAGAATTTTGTTAAACATAGAGGTGTCTACCCTTTTTTAATGATAAACAGCGGCTGGTCGAACTCAACAGGAGTACCATCCTCAACGAGCACCTTCTCAATAGTTCCCGCAAACTCTGCTTCAATTTCATTCATAATTTTCATGGCTTCGATAATACAGAGGGTCTGGCCTGCTTCGACGGTGTCACCCGTTAATACAAAGGGACTGGCATCTGGTGAGGGCGCTCTGTAAAAAGTACCCACAATTGGGGATTTGACAACCTCTCCTTCGGTCTCCCCACTCTGATCGGGGGTAACTGGGTCAGTCGTTGCACCTTCACTGCCACCCGACTGCACTGCAGATGCCGGAGCATTGACAGGAGCGGCTGGTTGCTGAGCGGGGTATGGAGGCATCTGATACTGTAGAGGCATTGCGGGGTCGGAGTTCTTTTTTACTTTTAATTTAAACTCACCCTCTTCTACTGTGACTTCATTCGCATCACTTTCAGAAATGAGATCGAGAAGTTTTTTTACTAGTTTTAGATCCATATCAGTTTATTTTTGAATTGGTATGTTCTGAGCCGGTTATTCTTTCACTCTTTCCAGATACTCACCAGATCGTGTATCTACTTTGATTTTTTCTCCTTTGTTAATGAAAAGCGGCACTTGAATGACAGCCCCGCCTGCAATAGTTGCAGGTTTACTTCCGCCCTGGGCTGTGTCTCCCCTTAACCCGGGGTCCGTATCGACGACTTCGGTATCAATGATGTCGGGGGGTGTTGCACTCAGAATCTGGTTATTTTCAACATCTATCAAAAGTGTGCACTCAAGGCCATCAGTGATGAATTCGCGTTTTTGGACCTTGGCTGCTTCCACAGGAACCTGTTCGTATGTCTCCTGATGCATAAAATAGTACATCTCTTCATCTACGTAGAGAAACTGATAGGAATGCCGCTCTACTCTCACTGATTCCACAGTTTCACCGGCACGAAAAGTCTTGTCTATGTTCTTGTCATTTTCCAGACCCTTTAACCGGGTCCGGACGAATGCGCCGCCCTTTCCGGGCTTAACATGTTGAAATTCAACAATTGTGTAGATATTTCCATCCAGCAGAATATTTAATCCGTTGCGGAAATAAGATGTGTCAATTTTTGCCATGAATATCGTTGGTTCAAAATTTAAACTTTAAAAATACAGCAGACTCTGATCGATAACAACTTATCCTGTAAAGTGAGGCTGCTGCCAGATACATTTTCACTAGATAGATTGTAAAAGAACGAGAATAATGATCACAGGACATATATATTTGATAAAGATTGGCCAGATTTTATAAAACAATGTTTCTTCTACATTGTCAAATCCATGCTTGATCTCTTTAATGGCATTTTGTGCTTTCCAGAAATAACCGATAAAGATACAGATAAAGAGGCCACCGATCGGCAGGCCAACGACGCTAAATATATAATCGATAAGATCGATAAGCCCGATATTGAAAGAGATAATCAGCGAGATGAGTAAAACTCCCAGGCCTACGGAAGTTGTTGCTTTTTTTCGGGGAATGTTGTGTTCATCAATTATATAAGAAGTAGGTACTTCGAGCAGTGAGATAGTAGATGTGAGTGCTGCAAGACTGAGTACACCGAAGAAAGAGAAACCGAACAGGACACCAACTACGCCTCCTATCTGTGAAAATAGCTGTGGAAGAACCTGAAATATCAGAGCAGGCCCGGCTATTAAACTACCAACTGCATCGTAAACTTCTACCCCCTGACCTTGTGCGAGAGAGATGGTCGGCAAGATCAGGAGCCCTGCGAAAAAAGCCACACTCATATCAATGACTGTAATGGATGCTGCAGCTCCCACCACATTTACTTTTTTATTAAGATAGGAGCCATAGGCTACGAGTGTACCCATACCCAGAGAGAGAGAGAAGAACGCCTGTCCCAGAGCCGCCATAATTACACT